>SXGQ01477067.1_pt1 | contig 38475 bp, 33 predicted proteins | sample 3178371 | NCBI WGS metagenome assembly SXGQ01 (sample SAMN11356859, study PRJNA531348) | freshwater metagenome | isolation source: freshwater sample F1-20 | place: China: Fuxian Lake, Yuxi | collected 2017-12-25
AGCTTGATCGCCTCGGCCTCCGTCGAGTCGGTCAGCAGCACCGGCACGTCGTCCTCCAGCGCGCCCTCGCGCAGCAGCTCCGCGAACGCCTCGCCCTCGGCGGTACGGGCGCCCACGACGATCCGCGACGGGTGCAGGTTGTCGTACAGCGCCCGACCCTCGCGCAGGAACTCCGGCGAGAACAGGATCGTCAGGTCCGGGTGCTGCTCGCGGATGCGGGTTGTGAATCCCACGGGCACGGTCGACTTGATGACGATCGCCGCAGCCGGGTTCACCTCGCCGACCGCCGCCACGACGCTCTCGACGGAGCGCGTGTTGAAGTAGTTCGACTGCGGGTCGTAGTCAGTGGGCGTCGCGACCACGACGAAGGCGGCGTCGACGTAGGCCGACGCGGCGTCGGTGGTGGCGGTCAGGTCGAGCGGCTTCTCGGCCAGGTACTGCTCGAGCTCGACGTCCTCGATCGGCGACGTGCGCGCGTTGATCTGCTCCACCTTGGCGGCGTCGATGTCGACGGCCACCACCTGGTGGCGCTGGGCGAGGATGACGGCGTTCGAGAGGCCGACGTAGCCGGTTCCCACCACTGCGATCTTCATGGCCGCAGCCTAACGTCCGCCTCAGCGGCCCAGACCGCACGCGGTGGTGTGACGTCGTGCTGCGACAGGCCCCCTCAGGTGCTGTCGCGGCACCCGTCCACGCCGCTACGATGAGCACACCCCCGTCGCCTTCCTCACCCCTGGAGAAGGCGGCGGGGCTTCGTGGTCCCCGCCAGGGGCTCAGAGCTCGTCGGCCGCGTACGCGTCGGTGCGCTGGACGAAGCGGGTCAGCCGCTCCTGCACGAGCGCCACGTGGTCGTGCAGCCACACCGTGACGGCCGGGCCGAACATCGACGACGTCGCCGCCGCCGTGTAGCGCACCATCGTGCCGCGACCGTCGGGCTCGAGCACGATGCGCTCGTTCACGACCGCCATCGCCGACGCCGTGCGCAGCGCGAACTCGTGCGGCGGGTCGAGGTTGGTGACCACGATCGACGCGTCGAGCTCCTCGTCGCGGTGCTGCAGGACGCACAGATACGACTGCGCCTGCGCGAGCACGTCGGTGTCGGTGGACAGGCAGCGACCGACGGCACTCCACTCGCCGAGGGTCTCCAGACGCAGGAGGCTCGCCCACAGCTGGGCACGCGTCTGGGGCGACGCGATCTGGTACTCCTCCGCGATCATGTTTTGACGGTAAGCATCCTGGAGGGCACGCGCATCTCAACGCGCCGTGCGGAGCATCTGGAGAGGTTGACGGTGCGTCAGATCCACCGGCGCCGACGGAACACGGCCCACAGACCGACGCTCACGCAGCCCATCAGCAGCAGCGCGAACGGATACCCCAGCCGCCAGTGCAGCTCGGGCATGCGGTCGAAGTTCATGCCGTAGACGGTGCCGATGAGGGTGGGGGCGAACAGGATGGCCGCCCAGGCCGAGATCCGCTTGACCTCCTCGTTCTGGTCGAGGCTGGCCTCCGTGAGCGCCTTCATCTCCTCGTTCTGCTTCTGCGCCACCAACGTGGCGTTGACGGTCATGATGTCGCGCAGCAGCTGGCGGAACCCGTCGATCTGCTCGGTCACCTGGGTCAGGTGGTCCTCGACGTCGCGCAGGTAGCGCTGCAGCTCGTCGTCGATGCGGTACTTCGTGAAGCCGCCGGCCAGCGAGCGCAGCACTCGTGCGAGCGGTGCGGCGGCGCGCTGGAACTCGATCACCTCGCGGGTCAGCTCGTAGATGCGCCGCGAGACGCGTGGGTCGCCGGAGAAGACCTCCGTCTCGATCTCGTCGATGTCGTTGGAGAGGCCCGCCACCACCGGCAGGTAGCCGTCGACCACCCGGTCGAGCACCGCGTAGAGGACGGCCTCCGGGCCGAGCCGCAGCAGGTCGGGGTTGCTCTCGAGCCGGCGACGCACGGCCGACAGGTCGGGTGCCTCGCTGTGCCGCAGCGTGACGACGAAGTCGGGCCCGACGAACACGTGCACCTCGCCGAACTCCACCTCCTCGACGTCGTCGAGGTAGCGGGCGGCGCGCAGCACGACGAAGAGGGTGTCGTCGTAGCGCTCGAGCTTGGGCCGCTGGTGGGCGACGATCGCGTCCTCCACGGCGAGGCTGTGCAGGTCGAGCTCGTCGGCGAGCGACCCGAGCTCGTGCTGGTCGGGCCGGTAGAGGCCCACCCACGCGAAGGCGTCGGCGTGCTCGCGCAGTGCGCCGTAGGTGTCGGCGAGCGTGCGGGGCGACGCGACGCGGTCGCCGTCGACGTAGACGGCGCTGTCGACGAGGCTCTCGCGACCGTCGGCCTGGCGGTCGGTGGTCTGGTCCGCGGGCGGCAGGTCCGCGCGGCGACGGTCGGGGGTCGGGTGCTGGCGGCGCACGCGGGTGGTCAGGGTGCGCAGGGACGTGAAGGAACGATCGGACATGACGGACTCCGTCGGGGTGGGCCGCAGGGCTGCGGCGGGCCGGTGCTGACGACGGTGCTGGTCCCGGTGCGGGCGACCGGGGCGACGACGGCGCTCAGGAGCGCGGTCGTCGACTGGGAGGTTCACCGGACACGGCAACCACCTCCCTCGTCAGCCTGCGGACGTTCCACCGACCAGGGTAGCTCGTCCGCCGCGCCTACTCGTCCGTACGGCGGACGGGCGTCACGCGCGAGAAACCTCGGGACGGCAGGATGGTGCCATGACCTCCCCCAGCACCCGGTCGACCGAGCAGATCCTCGCGTCCGACCGCCGTGAGCCCGACGTCGCCCTCTTCGCCGGAGGGGTCGGGTCCGACGAGGAGCACGCGGCGCTGCGGGCGTCGGTGCGACAGCTGACGACGCTGCTGGGCGAGGCGCTCACCCGCCACGAGGGCGCGGAGCTGCTCGAGCTGGTGGAGCGGGTGCGGCACCTCGCGCGACGACCCGGCGCGGGGTCGGGCGAGCTGCGTGAGGCGCTCGACGGCCTGGAGCCCGAGCGCGCCGTGGTGCTGGCCCGGGCGTTCGCCCTGTACTTCCAGCTGGTCAACATCACCGAGCAGCTGCACCGCTGGCAGGAGCTGACGCTGAGCAGCGAGGGCCCGCTCGCGAGCACCTTCGGGCGCATCGAGGAGGCCCTCGCCGACGGCAGCCTGTCGGCCGAGGAGCTGGCCGACGTGCTCACCCGCGTGGAGTACCGCCCCGTGTTCACCGCCCACCCCACCGAGGCGAGCCGGCGCACGGTGCTGCGGCTGCTGCGCAAGGTCGCCGAGGTCGTGCGCGACCTCGAGGACCCGCGTCGCCCCGCCGCGCACGCCGCGGCCGACGAGCGACGTCTGGCCGAGCTGGTCGACCTGCTGTGGCAGACCGACGAGCTGCGGGTCGTCAAGCCCGAGCCGCTCGACGAGGCGCGCACCGCCGTCTACTACCTGCGCTCGATCGCGTCGGAGGTCGTGCCGGGCCTGCTCGACGAGCTCGACCGGCAGACCGCGCGCGTCGGCGTCGAGCTGGCGCCGGCGGCCCGACCGCTGCGCTTCGGCACGTGGGCCGGCGGCGACCGCGACGGCACCCCGAACGTCACGCCGGAGGTCACGCTCGACGTGCTGCACCTGCAGCACACGTCGGGGCTCGCCGAGCTGGTGACGATGGTCGACGACCTGCTCACCGAGATGACCGCGTCGACGCGCGTGGTCGAGGCCAGCCAGGAGCTGCTCGACAGCCTCGCGGAGGACGCCGAGGCGCTGCCGATCACGTGGAGCACGATCCGTCGCCTCAACGCCGACGAGCCCTACCGTCTCAAGCTGAGCTTCGTGCGCGTGCGGCTGCTGCGCACCCGCGACCGTCTCGTCGACGACACCCCGCACGAGCCCGGTCGCGACTACCTCGGCTTCGACGAGCTGGTGCGCGACCTCGCGCTCGTGCGCGACTCGATGCTGGCGGCCGGCGACGACCTGACCGGCAACGGGTCCATCCGTCGCCTGCTGCGCACCGCGGTCACGTTCGGGGCGGGGCTGGCCACGATGGACGTGCGCGAGCACTCCGCCAAGCACCATGCGGCCCTCGCCGACCTCTACGCCAGGGTCGGCGAGACCGGGTACGGCGACCTCGAGCGCCCGCAGCGCATCGAGCGGCTCGCCGAGGAGCTGCGGTCCGCGCGTCCGCTGCTGGGTGCCGCGGCGGCCGCCGACCGCGAGCGGCTCGGCGACGCGGCGTCGGCGTCGCTGGCGCTCATGGAGACCATCCGCACCGCGCTCGACACGTACGGGCCGGAGGTGGTCGAGACCTACATCGTCTCGATGACGCACGACGTGGACGACCTGTTCGCCGTCGTCGTGCTGGCCCGCGAGGCCGGTCTCGTCGACCTGACCGGCGAGGAGCCGGTGGCGCGCATCGGCTTCGCGCCGCTGTTCGAGACCGTCGCCGAGCTCGAGTCGGCCGGACCCCTGCTCGACGCGCTGCTGTCGGACCCGTCGTACCGCCGCGTGGTCGCGGCGCGAGGCGACCTGCAGGAGATCATGCTCGGCTACTCCGACTCCTCGAAGGACGCCGGCATCGCCGCGTCGCAGTGGCAGATCCACCGCGCCCAGCGCGCCCTGCGCGACGTCGCCCGCGAGCACGGCGTCCGGCTGCGGCTGTTCCACGGTCGCGGCGGGTCCGTGGGCCGCGGAGGCGGTCCCACGGCCGAGGCGATCATGAGCCAGCCGTACGGCTCGCTCGACGGCGCCATCAAGATCACCGAGCAGGGCGAGGTCATCTCCGACAAGTACGCCCTGCCCGGCCTCGGCCGGCACAACCTCGAGGGCGCGCTCGCCGCGGTCGTGGAGGCGTCGGCGCTGCACCGCACGTCGCTGCTGCCGCGCGAGGTGCTCGACGGCTGGAACGGCACGATGGACGTCGTCGCCGAGCAGGGCAAGCAGGCGTACCGCGCGCTCGTGCGGGACGACGCGCTGGTGCCGTTCTTCGTGGCCGCGACGCCGGTCGACGAGCTGGGCAAGATGAACATCGGCTCGCGCCCGGCGAAGCGCCCGGGCGGTGCCGGTGGCCTCGACGACCTGCGCGCCATCCCGTGGGTCTTCGGGTGGACCCAGTCGCGGATCATCCTGCCCGGCTGGTTCGGCGTCGGCTCGGGCCTGCAGGCTGCGTTCGACGACGGCCGTGAGGACACGCTGCGCGAGATGTACGGGTCGTGGGCGTTCTTCCGCACGTTCCTGTCGAACGTGCAGATGACGCTCGCGAAGACCGACCTCGAGATCGCCTCGTCCTACGTCGACGCGCTGGTGCCCGACGACGCCCGCCACCTGATGGACGTGATCCGTGCCGAGCACGAGCGCACCGTGGGGCAGGTGCTGCGGGTGACCGGCCAGACGTCGCTGCTGGAGTCGGCGCCGGTGCTGCGTCGCACGCTCGAGCTGCGCGACGCCTACCTCGCGCCCCTGCACGCGCTGCAGGTGTCGCTGCTCGGTCGGGCCCGGTCGGCGGAGTCGCCGTCGGCCGAGACCGAGCGGGCGCTGCTGCTGACGATCAACGGCATCGCCGCCGGTCTGCGGAACACCGGCTGAGCGGTCCCGCCACCACGACGACGGCGCTGCCTCCCCGAGCGGGAGGCAGCGCCGTCGTCGTAGGCGGGTGACGCGGGGTCAGCGGTAGCGGACCCGGAAGTACAGCAGTCCGTCGACGATCGACGTCTGGCGCAGGCGCTTGTCCTGGTTCACCAGCACGCGCTTGCTCGAGCGCTTCGACGGCTTCGTGAAGTAGTCCTGCGACACGAGGAGGTCGTCGTTGCGCACGTCGTTCGCGAGCTGGTCGGCCACGCCCTGCGCCGACGTCGGCTGCTTGGCCGGGAGCGACAGCTCGTCCTCGTCGTCGTAGTAGTAGTCCTCGTCGTCCCAGGGAGCGAAGTCGTCGTAGTAGTAGTCCTCGTCGTCCCAGTTGTTGGTGTTGCCACCGGTGATGACGATGCGGCCGGTGCCGATCGCGGTCGACGCGGGACGCACCTCGGTGGTCACGTAGCGCTTGGTGGCCTTCGAGTACCGGTTCGCGCGGTCGAGGGTGATGCGCAGCTTGATCGTGCGTCCCTTGGTGGCGGTGATGGTGCCACCCTCGCGCAGCTTCACCCAGCGGCGCTTCTTCGTGTCGTAGCGCTCGGCGGCCGTGACCTTGAGCGCCTTGTACGGCGACGTGAGGGTGTCGTCGATGGTCACGTCGGTGACGTCGATGTTCGAGAACGGGTTGTCCTGCAGCGCCTCGATGTTCGACGCGACACCGGTGCCGACGAACTCCGCGAGGTAGTCCCGGCGGCTGTAGCGGTCGGTGCGGCGCATCTCGACGGGCTTGCCGTTGACGGTGCTCGTGCCCTTGACCGTCCAGGTCACGAGCGACTCGCCTCCGGCGAGCTGGTCCTGGGCGAGGGCGGCGTCGCGGTAGGCGTGCGTGGCGGCGATCTCGGCCAGGGCGTCCGGGTTGGGGACGGACGACAGGTAGGTGCGGGCCGGCTTGCCGTCGGACGAGGCCGTCGAGGTGACGGTCGTGGTGAGCGGCAGTGCGCCGAGGCGACCGAACACGCCGGCGAGGCCGTCGTGCAGGAGCGTGCCCTGCGGGGCGCCCAGGTTGGCCAGCTTGTACGACTCGCCGCCGTCGGCCTGGATCAGCGCCGTCGACGCGTTGTGCAGGGTGCGCTGGGCGTTCGCGAACTCCATGGGGTGGCCGAAGCCGACGACGTCGCCGTCGCACACGAGCGACGCGGTGCCGAGCGCGTAGGAGGCGATCGACCCGTAGGAGTCGGCGACGGCCAGGTTGCCGCCCGCGACGATGGGTGCGTCGGCGGCGGCACCGCCGCTGGCGCCCGCGATGACGGTGCGGGCCGTGTTGCCGGCGCGCTTGGCGATGCTGGCGTAGCCGCGGCCGAGGCTGCTGGGCAGCGTGATGGCGGTGACGGGCTTGATGCTGCGCGCGCCGGTGCCGAGCTCGCTGCGGTCGGCGCCGGCGGCGACGAGGCGGTTCTTCTCGCGCGACGTCAGGCGGATGCTGGTGGGCGCCTGGCCGCCGTTGGCGCGCAGGGCCTGCAGGGCCGCGGCGGGCGTGACGCCGGCGATCGAGGAGCCCTGCGAGCCGCCGAACGTGTAGGCGACGGCGCCGATGAGGCGGCCGTCGGCGGCGTACACGGGGGAGCCGGACATGCCCGACCAGACGCCGGCGTCGATGGTGCCGTCGGCCTTGGTGATGCGCGAGCCCTTGAGGTCGAAGACGAGCGTGTCGCCGTCGTCGCTCCTCAGGGTGTCGAGGTAGGTGCCCGTGAACGACTCCGGCTCGACCTTCGACGACGGGCGACCGGGGGTGACGCCGGCGGTGGTGAGACCGGTGACCTCCTGACCCTCCTCGAGCTGGTCGGCGGGGTACGTCTCGCACGCGGCGGACGACGAGGGGGCGTCGGTCGGCTCGGCCTGGGCGGGCGCGGCCACGAGGCCGACGGTGCTGGCGACGAGTGCGGCGGATGCGCACAGCGCCGGCAGCGCCAGACGACTGCTGGTCATGGGTCCTTCTCTCTCCACGGTGCCCCACCACGGGGCGGCTGCGCCCACCGTAGTGGTCGCGGACGCGGTTCCTGGGCGGATTCACCAAACAGACACCTGTCGTCGGTGGATCGGGCGGGACTTTGCGTAGCGACGGCCCCGGTTGCACGACGTCGAGGGGCGTCCCGTAGACTCTTCGCTGTCCTTCGGGACGTGCGCCCGTAGCTCAACGGATAGAGCATCTGACTCCGGATCAGAAGGTTTGGGGTTCGAATCCCTACGGGCGCGCAGACGAGGCCCGGCGCATCTGAAGATGCTCCGGGCCTCTGTGCGTCGTGGGGGACCGGGGGCAGTCCGGGGTGGACGCACGACTCTGCGTCCGCGTGCCACGGTCGAAAGATGCTGCGTTCGCGACGGGATCCCGTCGTGAACGCAGCATCGTCGGGTGCCGTGGACCTCGACGGAGGACCGTAAGGTCGGTCTCAATGCACGGAGCAGGTATCGAGATGGCTGGGAGGGGCAGGCGATGCTCGGCTCTTTCTTGGCTCTCGACATCGTCTGCGAGGTCCTGGACCGGCTCGACCGCTCCCAGACCGCCGCCGCGGCGTACCGAGCGGCATGGAAGAAGCGTGGGACGAACGGCGACGCGGGTCCCGAGCTGCTATTCGAGGAGATGAAGCGCCGCTCGGTCCCCGGCGCCTACGCGCCTCTCGACGACCCTCGGCTCGCCGTGCCGCTCGCCCTCTGGCACGCGAAGGTCGAGCCGCGCGCAGCGCGCCGCTCCATCAAGGCCGGGCGGTTGCGTGACTGACTCTGCGCTCGTGCCAAGGGTCGAAGGATGCTGCGTTGGCCACGGGATCCCGTCACGAACGCAGCATCCTTCGGGGCTGGACGCAGGACGGCAGAATCCTGCGTCCAGCCGCCCCCTCACCCCCGCCCCGGCCCCCTCAGCGGACCGGCCATGGCGTGGTAGCCGCCGTCGACGTGCAGGATCTCGCCGGTGACGGCTCGTGCGAGGTCGGAGAAGAGGTAGCAGACCGAGTCGGCGACGGGCTCGGTGTCGCGGGGGTCCCACGGCAGTGGCGACCGCTGCTCCCACGCGCCGAGCAGCTCCTCGAAGCCGGGGATGCCGCTGGCGGCGCGGGTGTGGACGGGGCCGGCCGCCACCAGGTTGGTACGGATGCCGATCGCGCCGAGGTCGCGGGCGAGGTAGCGGTTGAGCGACTCCAGCCCCGCCTTGCACACCCCCATCCAGTTGTAGACCGACCACGCGCCGGCGGCGTCGAAGTCGAGACCGACGAGGCTGGCCCCCGACGCCGGACTGAGACGGCGCAGCACCTCCGCCAGCTCCGCGTAGGAGACGGTGCTCGTGCGGAACGCCTGCTCGAGCTGGGCGGGGTCGACCCCCAGCATCGAGCCCGACAGCGCCGCCCTCGGCGCGAACGCGATGGCGTGCAGCGCCGCGTCGAGCCGTCCGTAGCGGTCGCCGACGGCCTCGACCAGCTCCACGCCCGCGCCCGGTCGGGTGACGTCGTAGGTGAGGACGGTGTCGACGTCGAGCGACTGCGCGGCCTCCGTCGCGCGCTCGAGGTCGCGGTCGAGGGCGGTGAGCACGACCTCGGCGCCCAGGTCGCGGGCCCGTCGGGCCACGCCGTAGGCGATGCTCTCGGTGGTGACGACCCCCGTCACCAGCACGACCTTGCCGGCCAGCAGGCCCGTGCTCACGCGAGCACCCCGGCGATCGCGTGGTACAGCGGGATGCCGAGGACGATGTTGAACGGGAACGTGATGCCGAGCGACATCGTCAGGTAGCGCGACGGCAGCGCCTCCGGGATCGCGTGGCGCGCCACGGCCGGGACGACGATGTACGAGCCGCTGGCGGCCAGCACGGTCAGCAGCGTCAGGTCGCCGACGGACAGACCGGTCAGGACGCCCAGGACCAGCGCGAGCGTCGCGCCGAACAGCGGCATCACGACGGCGAAGCCGATCAGGAACGGCGGGACCCCCTTGACCTCGCGCAGCTGCCGGGCCACGACGAGGCCCATGTCGAGCAGGAAGAACGCGAGCAGCCCCTTGAAGAGGTCGTGCAGCAGCGGTGCCATGGTCTCGGCGCCGGTCGAGCCGGAGGCGACGCCGATGACCAGCGAGCCGACGAGGAGCAGGAACGTGCCCTCGGTGAACGCCCCGCGCAGGACGCTGCCCACGCTGGTGCCGGCCGGGGGCAGGTCCGACGTCGGCGGCGTGGGGGCGTCGGGTCCGGAGCCGGTGGCCCGCGCGGCCACGAGGGCCGGCTCGGCCACCTGCCGCTGCGCGCGCACCCAGGTGGCGAGCAGCACGGCCATGACCACCGCGGGCGTCTCCATCATGACGAGCGCCACGGTCATGTAGCCGCCCGGCTCGTCGCCGCGCGAGGTCACGAACTGCGTCGCCGCGACGAAGGTGACGGCACTGACGGAGCCGTACGTGGCCGCGATCGCCGCCGCGTCGAAGGGCGCCACCCGACGGCGCAGCACGCGGTACCCGACGACCGGGATGACGACGGACAGGAGCACCGCGAGACCCATCACGGTGAGGGCGGTGCTGGTGATGCCGGTGGCCGCGAGCGCCTCGCCGCCCTTGAAGCCGATCGACATGAGCAGGTAGAGGGACAGGAACTTCGTGACGGCAGGCGGCACCTCGAGGTTCGAGCGCAGGGTGCCGGCGAGCAGCCCGAGGACGAAGAACAGGATGACCGGGTCGGTGAGGTTGCTGAGCATGGAGAGATCCATGGGGACTCCTGGGCTGGCAGGGGGATCTCGTCCGCGCGGTGTCGCCACCCCGTCCGGCGCCGAGCGGTGAGAGATCGTTAACGGGAAGCACGATACCGGTATTGAGATGCCGGTGTGGCAGACGTGAGGCACGACACCTCCGCGGCTAGGCTGTGCGCGTGACGTCGGAGCGCTCCTCGTGGACCTTTCTCAGCAACCACGGCCACGTGCTCGTCCTCGTCGCGCGTGAGCCGGGCATCCTGCTCACCAGCCTCAGCGAGCGGGTCGGCATCTCCGAGCGCGCCGCCCGCACGATCCTGCGCGACCTCGAGGAGGCCGGGTACCTCACGCGCACCAAGGTCGGACGTCGCAACCGCTACGAGGTGCACCCCGACGGTCCCCTGCGCCACCCCGAGGAGTCGACCACCATGGTCAGCGACCTCCTCGCCGCCTTCGGCCGCTGAGCGGCGCGTCGGCCTCTACGGGCGGGACGGCTCGTCGTCCCAGCCGGGCACGACGACGACGTCGATGCCCTCGGACTCCCACAGCGAGATCACGTTCGGGTTGTCGTCCCAGGCGCGGACGACCCGGTAGCGCTGGCGCACCTGGGCCAGGACGTCGCGCTTGACCTCGACGTCGGGGCGGCCGTCGTGCTCGCCGCGCAGGTACAGGTGGTCCGACGGCACGTCGTGCAGCGCCAGCCAGAACGACGTGCCCGCGCGCCAGTGCTCGCGTCGGGCGGTGACCACGACGACGGCCCGACCCTCCCGCGCCGCGGCCCGTGCCCCGTCGACGACCCAGGCGTGCGGCGGGCAGCCGAGGGCGGCCTCGTGGAACGCCTCGAAGTTGCGTCGCTCCCCACGCACGTGGTGCCGGACGCCCGAGACGTCGCACAACGTGCCGTCGACGTCGAAGATCTCGGCCTCCCGCATGGGCAGGAGCCTACGAGAACGAGATTCCTGGAACGCTCTGGATGAAGTGCGACTCGGAGCGAGCGCTCGTGCGACAGGACCCCGTCCCAATGTAATCTTGGTATTCGGTTCATTTTTTGCACATCGGGGAAGGACAAGCAATGCGCTCGTTATCAGCAAGTGTGGGGACTCTAGGACTTCTCGCCTCTATTTTGGTGGTGACGCCCGCGTCGGCAGATGCGTCAGGTGGTGGATCTTCCGCACCGAATCCACGACTCGAGCGAGTGACCGACGCGAACATCACCTTTGGACGTCCGCAGACGGCGGTGCGGGCCACGACGCTGCTTCGTAGCGCTACACCTCGGAACCCGCTCGAGATTCAGTTTCGATCGGGCGAGTGGACTGGTGGCGTTGTGCTGGTCGATAACACCCGTGCGAGCAGGCGCCTGCTGAACACTTTCCTCGAGACCAGCAGGGCTGCTCGGAGCGCCGCTCCGGTGACGGGCGTGAACGGCTCCGTCGAGACGGTCGAGAAAGTTTTGGTGGGCGTGGAAGGCGTGCGAACTTATCGGCCCGAGGCTGCAGGACAGAGTGAGCGTGCCGAATCGCCACGCGCCCTGGCGGCGGGAGATCGATGGATCAACAACGGTTCGAGTGATCCGAGCGTGCCGAGGTCTGGACAGCTCAGGCAGCTCCGCATGCAGGGCGTCGTCGAGTCCACGACGCACACGATTCGTAGCCTGAGCAAGTCGGGATACCCGGCTCTGCTGCACACCGTTGACATGACGAACGGCCAGGGAGGCACGATCAAGCCGAAGTACATCTACGAACACGACTACAAGGTCTCCAACAACGGCTATGTCGGAACAGATCCGTCCTACTCCTGGGAATCGAATCTTCCAGGGGCGTACAGGGACACCCGTGCTCGAGGGCTCGAGGGCGGAGATGATCAGCTCGATTTCACCATCGGTAGCGTATTCACGTGGAAGCTCGACGCGACGAAGACGTACACCATCAACACGCAGGCTTCGGTGAACAGTCGGGTGAAGACGTCAACCGCCAGACTTACAGCCTCCGTCATCCCGAATGACGGCGGAAGGTCTCGGGCGGAAGCGGCCATTGGGTCGGGGTGCACGTTCGTAGTAAATCCGTCGGATCCCTCTCTCACGCCCTCCAGAGGCAGTGGGAACCTGGCTTGGTGCGGCGGCATTGGTGATCTGGTGAACCCGTCGTCCGTGAAGAACATTTCGCTCATAGCGCTGCCGAGCTTCAGGGTCGCTTACGACGGCACTTGTTACAACTGGGTACGCGGTAACGGCGCTACCCGCTGCTGAAGCCGATACCGATGGGCGTCATCCGCAAGATGAGGATGACGCCCATCGCGGGCCATGTCATCGATACAGAGGGATCGTGATCGTTCGAGAAGGGCCGCGGCCTCCCTCCCCGCTCCATGTGCACGTCAACGCCGCCTTGAGGTAGTCGGCGTCGTACGCCAGAGACGCCTGCGAGACCTCAAGATCACTCGGCGCGGCCTCAAGGCATCGCTGAGCAAGATCTCCACGGCCCATCCACGCGGCTGCGATCACTATCGCCACAGTCGTCAACGCGCACCCGACCAGGACGCCGGCGAGGAACTGACGATTTACCCGTGATCGTGCAGATGTCGATGACATGAACCCATGGTGGCGCATGACGTCCCGGGCGGTTCGCGCGGTCGAGTCTGGATCAAGCTCCTCGTGATCGACGTGCAGCTGGCGGTGCTCGGGAGCCTACGAGGGCAGGACGGCCAGCACGCCGTGCACGAACAGCTCGACGCCGATCGCGAGGATGAGGAAGCCCATCACGCGGGTGAGGGCGCCGATGCCGGTCGGGCCGAGCCGGTCGACGACCGGCGTGGCGAAGCGCAGCGCGAGCGCGATGAGCAGACCGATCGCGAGGCCCGCGACGAGGATGCCGACGCGGTCGAGCGGGTCGGGGTGGCGCGCGGACAGCGCGATGACCACGCCGATCGCCCCGGGCCCGGCCACCAGCGGCAGCGCCATGGGCGAGAAAGACACGTCAGCCTTCGCGGCGGCATGCTCCTTCTCGGCGTCCGTGCTCGTCTCCCGCGGCACGATCATGCCGAAGCCCGAGTGCGCCACGACGAGGCCGCCGGCGATCTGCAGCGAGGCGATCGTGATGCCGAAGGCGCTCAGCACGAGGCTGCCGAGGAGCGCGAAGACGCCCAGGATGGCCGCCACGTAGATGCCGGTGCGCCACGCCTGGCGTCGCACCTGGTCGGCGGGCTGTCCCTCGGTGAGGGCCGCGAAGGCGGCCACGGCCCCGAGCGGGTTGGTGATCGGCAGCAGCGCCGCGAGGGCGGCGATGGCCACGGAGACGGACGTCACGCCTCCATCGTGGCAGCCACGGACGACGCGGGCGCGTCGGCCCTCTCGTAGTCCCCGTCGCCGGTGCGACGCACCAGGCCCTGCTCCTCGAAGGCGTCCAGCCAGCCCTGCATGGGCCACCGCCCCCAGCGGTCGCGGAACAGGCGGCCGTTGCGGAGCACGTCGTAGAGGTGCTGCACCGGCGGGGTCTGCGTCGGGTGGTGCTGGTGCGAGGCCCGCGCGCCGCCCACCCACGCGAGCGGCACCCCGGCGGCCGCCGCACGCTGCCCGAAGTCGGTGTCCTCGGCGCCGTAGCCGGCGTACGCCTCGTCGAACCCGCCGACCCTCTCCCAGGTCTGCGGCGTGAGGGCGAAGGAGAGCGACCAGAACAGGTCGTGCCCGTCGGTGTCGACCACGACGTCACCGGGGAACGGACAGGGGCGAGCGGCGTGAGGGGTCGCGAGGGCGTGCACCGTGTGCAGGTCGTAGCCGCCGGCTGGTGGCGGGGGGAGGTAGGAGACCGGTCCGCAGAGCACCGCGTCCTCGGCGAGTGGACGCCGCGACGCCTCCTCGTAGGCGAGGACGAGCCCGGGGGAGGCGATGCAGTCGACGTCGAGGAACAGGAGCAGGTCGGCTCCGCGCTCGATGGCCGTGCGCGCCCCGAGGTTGCGGGCCGCGGCGAGTGGCAGCCGCTCGTCGGTGCGGGGCAGGTGCACGACGTGCGGACGTCGCCCGGGCGCCGGCCACGACGCGGCGCGGGGGTCGTCCATCGCGACCACGACGTGGTCGTCGGGTGGCACGGCACCCTCCGCGAGCGACCGCTGCTGCAGCCACAGGTGCCGGTGCCGCCCGTGCACGACCGTGACGACCGCGACCCGGCCCGGACCCTGCAGCGTCATCGGTCGGCCGTCCGTGCGTGCGCCACCTCGAGGACGACCTCGGCGGCGCGGGCGGCGCCCTTGCCGTCGTTCCAGACCTCCCAGTCGCGGCCGTCGCGACGTACCGCCTGCTCCAGCAGCGTGGCCCAGTCGTCGTCGGCGGGCGCCTCGGCGACGACGACCGGCAGTCGCCCGTCGGCCCGCAGCGCCGCAGCGGTGGTCCGCTGCTCGTCGTGCGGGCGCTCCTGCGGCACGACCACGGCGGGTCGACGGGCCGCGGCCACCTCGGCCAGCGCGTTCTGCCCGGCGTGGGTCACGACGACGTCGGCGCGCAGCAGGGCGGGCCACGGGTCGTCGAGCCAGGTGCCGGCGTGGCCGCCGAGCACCGTCCACGTCCAGCCGGGGGTGCTGCGTCGGGCGCGCTCGAGCGAGGCGTCGTCGATGCCGGGTCCACCGGTGCCCGACAGGACGGTCACCTGACGGGTGGCCGGTGGTGCGACGGCGTCCGGCTCCGGCCGGTCGTCGAAGCGGGAGAACGCGCCCACGTGCACGAGTCGTGGGTCGTCTGCGGCGACCCCCTCGACGACGCCTGCGACGTCGGCAGGCCACGGTGCGACGATGCGGTCGGCGAGGTCGAGGGCCAGCTGGTGCGGCCGGTCGGTGCGCACGCCGGGCTGCAGCATCTGCACCACGGGCACGCCGTGCAGGCGGCAGAGAGCAGCCACCTCGACCGACGTGTCCACGACGACGACGTCGGGGTCGGTCGCGTCGATCCACCGCGAGATCGTCGACATGCGCGAGCGCAGGCCGTCGTGCCCACGAGGCACCCAGTGGAGGACGCCACCGGCGGTCGGGTCCGGCGGGAGCTCGAACGGGTCGTCGTCGGCGTCCGGGTCGAGCCCGATCCACAGCTGCGGCCAGCTGCGCGGGGCGCGCAGCGTCGACAGCCCGGTCACCTCGTGCCCGACGAGGTGGGGCAGCAGCGTCGTCGCCCGCATGACGTGCCCGTGCCCGTGGTGGTGCACGTAGTAGCCGATCATGAGGCCTCGGCCGGCCGGGTCGGGCTCGAGGCGCGGGCGTACAGCTCCTCGTAGCGGGTGACCATCCGGTGAACGGAGCAGAGCCGCACCGCGTGGTCGCGGACGGCGGCGCGGTCGAGCGCCACGGCCTCGCGGGCGGCTCGGGCGAGGTCGTCGACGTCGTCGGGCCGGGCCAGCCGCCCGGCCGAGACCCCGACCACCTCGGCCAGAGCGCCGCGCGCGAACGCCGCGACCGGGGTGCCGCAGGCCATGGCCTCGGCCGCGACGAGGCCGTACGGCTCGTCCCACTGCGGCGTCACGAGCGCCACGCCGGCGCGCCCGACGAGGTCGCAGAGGGCGTCGGTGTGCAGGTGGCCGACCAGGCGGGCGTCGTCGCCGAGCAGCGGCTCGACCTCGCGACGCACGTAGTCGGCGTCCAGCACGGGTCCCGCGAGGTCGATCGCGAGCCCGGCGCGTCGGGCGGCGAGGATGGCCAGGTGCGGAGCCTTCTCCGGCACCAGCCGGCCGGTCCACACCGCCCGCCCGCCCCCCGGACCCGGCTGCCACCGGGACGTGTCGACGCCGTTGGGCACCACCTCGGCCTGCACGGCGTGGGACCAGGCGGCGGCGGTGTGCCGGCTGACCGCGGCGAACGTCGACGCGTCGCCCGACATCGCGATGGCCGACTCGAGCCAGCCCAGCGGCGGGGTGTGCAGCGTCGTCACCATCGGCACCGACAACATCGGCGCCATCGCGACGGGGAGGTGGTGGAGGCTGTTGTTGTGCACGACGTCGAAGCGCGACTGCCCGCCGCGGGCGAGCCGGAGCATGAGCGCCAGGTACGCGTGGTGCTCGCGCATCCATGCGTCCGGATGGGCCCCCACGTCGGCGCGCGCCGCCGCGCTCGGCTCGAACGGCGGCACGTCGAGCTCCTCGACGTCGAGTGAGGGGTCGGACCCGGGTGCGGCGAAGACGCTCACCCGGTGGCCGCGGTCGGCGAGCGCGTGGGCCAGCGTGGCCGTGTGCGCCTCGAGGCCTCCCTGGAACGGCTCGGCGACGGGGAAGCGGGCGGACGCGACGAGGCAGATCCTCATCGGCCACCCACGGTCGCGATGCTGCACGCACCCGTCAGGGCGTCGGTGTAGACGGTGGCGTGGGCCTCGGCGAGCTGGCGACGCTGCGCCAGCCGCTGCGCCACGGTGGGTGCCGGGGTGGGCGTCGACGTCCACGTGTCGCGCACCGCGGCCACGAGGCTGTCGGCGTCGAACCGGTGCTCGTCGAACGTGAACGCGTGCACCGGCCCCTGGTCGGCGTAGTAGCCGCAGCTCGGAGCGGCGACGGGGGTGCCGACGTCGCGGCAGAGCTCGAGCCAGCCCGAATGGGTGCCGAAGCGGTAGGGCAGCACGGAGAGGTCCAGCGACGCCAGGTAGTCGACCAGCTCGTCGTCGGTGAAGTAGTCGTGCACGCGCACGTCGACGACGGCGGGGGCGTCGGCGAGCCAGGCGGCGAGGTCGGCGTCGAAGCGCGCGCCGCCCGGGTCGAGAACGTCGGTGTGGCCGTCGACCTGCAGCACGCCGCCCGGCACCTGCTGGACGGCGCGGAGCAGCGTGGGCAGGAGGGTGGCCGGGTCCATGCAGGCGCGCAGGCTCTTGACGTGCAGGCCGACGCGGAACTCGCCGCCGCGCTCCGCCGGTGCGGGACGGGGTCGGGCGAGCCGCTCCATCGTGGTGGGCTCGACGACGTGCGGGTGGGGGAGCACCAGCGCGTCGCGGTCCCACCGCCGGCGCACCTCGGTCGCCGCTCCGTCGGTCAGGGTGACGACGACCGACGCCGCGGGCACGAGCACGTCGAGCTGGGCGTCGTGCAGGGCACGGTCGAGGTGGTGAGGGTTCCGCAGGTCGTGCACGGTGAGCACGAGCGGCTTGCCGTGCGTGCGCAGCGCCTCGACCAGCGCGGTCAGCTGCGCCGGGGCGAGGGCATCGAAGCCGAAGTGCACGTGCATCAGGTCGAAGGAGTCGTGCGACCGCTCCACCCAGGCTGCGTCGAGCATCGCGGGCGGCCACCACGGCTGGCCCGCGGCGGCCGGTCCACCCCCGGGCGCGGGGTCGGCCAGGCGGCGGACGGGGTCGTCGAGGTCGCGGTCGGGCGACGACAGGTGCCGCACGTACACGTGCCCGGAGGGCACGGACGCGATCCTGATCTCGGGCCGACCCTGGCGTGAGGCCGTGGACTGCCCGCTGGACGGTTCCGTGTCGGCGAGCGGCATGCTGACTGACCCCCTCGAGGCTGTGGGCGACCGCGGACCGGTCGCGTCCCAGGAGGTACCCGTGCCCGAGGGGGTCAACCCCTCCGCGGACGACCCCCGTCCAGGGCGTCCGGCGTGAGGGTCGGGCGGCGTCGGTACCCGACGTCCTCGGGCGGTCGGACGCCGTGGCGGTCGTCGCCGAACGCCCTGGCGAGGGATCGCTCCAGCGGGACGCGTCGCACGTCGACGGTGGCCACGTAGGCGCGCAGCCCGACACGGACGAGCAGGTCGACGACGCGGCCCGGTTCGGGCAGCCCGTGCACCTCGCGCAGGCGTGGAGGGCAGAAGGCGGAGATCACCCGGGGTGCGAGCGGTCGCGCCGCGCGGGGCAGGCAGCGCTCGCCGAAGGCCTGCACCAGGGCCCGGGCGACCTGTCGTCCGTCCTCGCTCGGCGCCCACTCGGCGTCCTCGTAGGCCAGGGCCCAGAGCCGTAGCCCGTCCGCGTCGTCGGGGACGTCCTGGAGGTGCTGGAGGGTGGCGACGTCGCGCCAGAACAGCCACTGCGCCTCCCGCTCGGCCGCGTCGAACGGCGAGGCGCCGAGGGCCTCGGTGAGCGCGTGCGGGTCGAGGGCCAGCGTCGAGAGCGTGTAGAGCGAGTCGGCGTCACGGAGCGGGAAGTGCGCGTGGATGGCGTTCAGCCGGTCGATCCACGCGCGCCCGACCTGTGACCCGGGTCCGTGGTCGAGCAGCTGGCCGAGGACGACGATGGTGTCGTCGTTGCGCTGCAGGGTCTGCGTGACGATGTCACCGGTGCCGCGACGGTGCAGGATCCTCGCCATCGTCGGCACGGCCACCTGCTTCATGAAGGCCACCGTGAACAGGGCGTACACGAGGGGCTCGGCGCCGTGCAGGGTCACCAGCGACCTCCGGGCCAGCTCGACGTGGTCGACGACCGGGTCGAGCCGTGCCATCCCGGCGCGGACCTCCGCGCCACGTACTCGCGCGCCTCCGGGGCGTCGGCTCAGCACGGGCTCACCGTCAGCTCGGTGCGGCCGCCGAGGTCCAGCTCGACCAGCGCGCGACCGTCGGCGTCGGCGACGACGTCGTCGAGCAGCCCGCCGAGCGTGCGGTAGCGGCGGTGCGGGCGGAGCCGGTCGACCTCGACCGTCACACGTCGGGCGTCGCGGCCCGGCCGGAGCACGCAGTGCAGCGCCTCGCCGTCGGTGACGGCACGCGCGACGAGGACGTCGGGGTAGGCCGCGTCGGCCAGCCGGGGGCCGGTGCGCCAGGCGTCGGGGACGCCGTGGCCGAGGAGGTCCCGCAGGCCGGACGTCCGGCCGAAGCGCGCCATGAGCTCGTACAGGTTGCCCTGCGTCGACAGGCCGTCGTACCGGGCAGCGCCCGCCGAGCGCACCACCGGCTGGGTCTGCTCGAGGTGGTGCATCGTGGCGGCTGCGACCTCCTCGTCGCCGACCTCGCGCGAGGCCATGGCGAGCAGGACCTGGCCGAACGTGTCCTTCCCGAAGGCGTAGCTCCCCGAGTCGCACCGGTTCGCGAGCGTCGGGGGCAACGTGAAGCGTCCGTCCTCCTCGCGCAGCACGGTGTGACGCAGCAACCACCAGGAGCGGTGGGCGAGCTCCGGGTAGATCGGGTGCAGCCAGTAGGTCGTCGGCAGCCAGACGCCGTCGCCCGACCACGGGCTCCAGGACAGGCCGACGGTCTCCGACCGCACGCCGATGACGCGGCCGTCGGGGCGGTGGAACTCCTGCAGGAGGGCCTGGAGGGCCGGTCCGCGCAGCTCCGCGAGGTCGGAGGTGCCGTGGAGTCGGTCGTGCAGCAGCAGCGTGTTGAGCCCGAACGTGTTGCAGACCGGGTAGATCCACCGCGGCTCGCAGGAGAACAACGTGAACGGCGAGCGTCGCAGGTTCGCCGCGACCGAGGCCGCGAGCGACGGGAAGTCGTGGGCGTACTCCTCGTCGTCGCTCCAGCGGTAGGTGAGACCGCCGGGGCGGGAGAACCGGTCGTCCTCGAAGGTCTCGAACATCCCGACCGCCACGCCCTGCCAGCCGGTGAGCATGACGTTGTCGCGGTTGACGACCGGGTCGCGGTCGAGCCGTAGCCGGCCCCACGCGTTCTCGAGGGCCCAGTAGCCCCAGACCCGCCGGTCGCCCATCTTGAGGATCGCGTTCGACTGCGCCTCCGCCACGTATCCGGAGAAGGCCGGCGCGACGGTGTTGCGGTAGGCCGCCAGCGCGAACCCGAGGATGCAGAGCTGGTAGCGCAGCGCCGCCTCCCGGAACTCGTCGCGGCGGTCGAAGCCCTCGAAGGCGTCGATCGGCTGCAGGGCGAGGTCGAGGGCGTGCCGCAGCCGGGCGAGGTCGTCGGGCGACGCCTCGCGGGTCGGTGGGACGGGGACGGAGGGCACGACGGTGACGCGGACGTCGGCGGCCGCGAGCCGTGGGTTGAGCGCGGCGGCCCGACGCAGGCGCACCCGGTGTCGCACCGCATGGACGGCGAGGCAGAGCAGCCAGACGGCTGGCACCAGCGCGAACGCGGCGACGAGCCCGGGCCCGGTCCGGACGTCCCCGTGGCCGACGACCGCGACGACCACGAGGTCGACGCCCCACACGACGAACGGCGCGACGTAGGCGCCGATCATCCACCAGACCAGCACCGCGACCGACAGGGCGGCCACGACGACCAGGAAGGCGACGGTCCGCCCGGCGGCCAGGTGCGCTCCGCCGGGTGCCGCGAGGGAGGCGCCGGCGTCGGCGAGCGGCGCCGGAGCGAGCAGCGTGAGACCGAGGCCCAGCAGCCACACGGCGGCCTGCGCCCCGGCGAGGCGGGCCAGGCGCGAGCGTGTCACCGGGGCCAGCGCGGGTGCTCGCTCGTCGAGGGGCGGGAGGACGGCGCGGGTCGTGCGGGCGACGTCGGCCCTCATCGGCCGACCGCCCGCGGGCCCTGGCGCTCGGCGGCAGGGGCGAAGGTCACACCGTCCCGGTCCGGCGTGGGGCGTCGTCCGAGGACGCCCAGCACGGCGCGCGCCGCCCCGGCCACCCCTGCCATCACCGCCATCGCCGCGACGCAGCAGACCATCGGACACCTCCCGCATTCAAGAACCGGAACGTTCCGGTTCCGCTTCAGGGTGGTGGCGTGCGCCGGCTCTGTCAAGATGTCCGCATGCCCGAGCCCGTCGCGCCCGCTCCGCGGCCCTACAACGGACTCGCCGCCGACGCGCGGCGCGAGCAGCGTCGCTCACGGCTCGTCGCGGCCGCCGTCGACCTCGTCGGCGACGTCGGGGTCCGGGGCCTGACGGTGGGGGAGGTCGCGCGGCGGGCGGGGGTGTCCAAGCGCTACTTCTACGAGAGCTTCGACTCGCTCGACACCCTGGTGGGCGCGGCGCTGCGCACGGTCTTCGACGCCGTCGGCCGGACGATCGACGCCGCCGACCTCGACGACGGCAGCAGCAGCGCGGAGCTCGTCGACGTCGCCGTCCGTGCTGCGCTGGACGCGCTCGACGACCCGCGCACCAGCCGGCTGTACCTGGAGGCGGGGAGCACGCCGGCCGGCCTGGCCGAGAGGGATCGTGCGACGCAGGCCTTCGTCGACCAGATGCTCGCGCACGTGGTCGACGACCCGGCCGACCCGGACGCGCAGCTGCTGGGGCACCTCGTCGTCGCCGGGGTGACGCACGTCGTCACGCTCTGGCTCCGCGGCGAGCTCGAGCTCGACCGCGACGGGCTGGTGCGCCGCCTGACCGACGTCGGTCTGCTCGCGGCGCACCAGCTCCGGGGGTCCTGACGACGCTCAGAGGTCGAGCGTGCCCACCCAGCGCTCGCCCTCGTCGCCGCCCCACGCGTCCCAGGCGACGCGACCGGGCGACGGGAAGCCGTCGGAGCCGTTCTTGAAGCCCTCGGCGTCCTTGTCGACGTCGTGCCGCTTGAAGTAGGCGCGCATCTTCGTGGCCTGCTCGTCGGTGAGCTTCTCGCCGTTCGCGAGCTGGTGGGCCCGGTGGTCGCCGGTGTCGGTGAAGCCCTTGCCGGCCTTGCCGTCCTCGATCCAGCGGACCGCGCGCTGTGCGGTCTCCTGCACGCCCTTCGGCGGCTGGTGCTTGCCCTCGCTCATCGTCGGACCTCCTCCGTCAGGCTGATCAGGGGTTCTCGACGACGCCGTGGTCGCTCTTGTACGGCTCGCCGGTCAGCTTCGACTTCACGAGGCTGATCGCGGACGCCACCTTGCTGCCGGGCGTGTCCCAGTACTCCGCCTTGTCGACGCGCACCTTGATCAGCGTCGAGTTGTCGCCCTCGGGGCCCTCGGGCAGCCACGCCTCGGCGAAGGTGTTCCACAGCTCCTTCAGCTTGGCGAGGCCGTCGACGACCTCCGCGTGGCCCGTGAGCGCCACCCAGGAGTCCGACGAGCTGAACGTCAGCTGCACGTCGGGACGCTGTGCGACGTCGCGGGTGTGCTCGGTGTCCTTCGCCGTGATGAACCACAGCTCGGCGGGGTCGAGGTCGGTGTCCTGGCGCGCCATCGGGATGCTGCGCAGGGTGCCGTCGTCGGTGATGGTCGTGAACATCGCGATCCGCAGGTCGGTCAGCAGGTCGTCGAGGGTCTTCTCGTCGGTGGTGTCGCTCATGGTGGCTCCTCGTCTCGGGGGTCCTTTCGACCGTAGGACGGGGTCGGCAGGTGCGCCTCCCGAACGCCGCGGGCCTGGACCCGGACGGCGTGCGGCGCGGGTGGCGCTGCGGCGGCTCGAGGTGCAGGGGTCGGGATCGTCGCCGAACCTGGAGGCATGACCGAGATCAGCCGCACGTTCACCGTCCAGCCCGCTCCGTCGACCGTCCTGGACTACCTGAAGGACTTCTCGCACGCCGAGGAGTGGGACCCGGGCACGGAGTCGTGCCAGCGGATCGACGACGGTCCGGTGGCCGTCGGCAGCCGGTGGCGCAACACGTCGAAGATCGCGGGCGTGAGCACCGAGCTGGAGTACGAGCTCACCGAGCTCGACGACACACACGTGCAGTTCGTGGGCACCAACGACACCGCCCACTCGACCGACACCATCACCGTCCAGCCGCACGGCTCGGGCAGCGAGATCACCTACGTCGCCGACATCCAGCTCAAGGGTGCCGCGAAGCTCGCGACGCCTGTCGTCAAGCTGGTCTTCGAGAAGATCGGCAGCGACACCGAGGACGACCTCGTGCAGGTGCTCAACCGGCTCTGAGGCATCTGCTGCTGGACCGGACCTCGGGGCGGGGCGGGGAACATCCCGCTGCCTCCTGACGTTCACCCCCAGGTCCGCGCCGTGGTCGACGATGGAGTCCGCGCGCCACGAGCACGCCCGGCACCGACCCCAGGGGACCGCATGAGCACCGCCACGACCGACCCGACCGCGACGACGGACACGCCGCCGCTGCCGCGCGAGCACCTGCTCGTCATCGGCACGCTGCTGGTGGCGTCGTTCGTGGTGATCCTCAACGAGACGGTCATGAGCGTGGCGGTGCCGGTGCTCCAGGACGACCTCGGCGTGCCGCCGTCGACGGGCCAGTGGCTGACCACCGCGTTCATGCTCACGATGGCCGTCGTCATCCCGCTCACCGGCTACCTGATCCAGCGCGTCGCGACCCGCACGCTCTACGTCGCGGCGATGTCGCTGTTCACGGCGGGCACGGTGCTCGCGTTCGCGTCGCAGGGCTTCGCGATGCTGCTGGTCGCGCGGGTCGTGCAGGCGTCGGGCACCGCGGTGATGCTGCCGCTGCTCATGACGACGGTCATGACGATCGTGCCCGTCGCCCGGCGCGGCGCGATGATGGGCAACATCACGGTCGTCATCGCGGTCGCCCCCGCGCTCGGCCCGACGCTCTCGGGATTCGTGCTCGACCACTTCGGGTGGCGCTGGATCTTCGGCGTCGTCGCACCCGTCGCGCTCGCCGCCCTCGTGGTGGGCGCCCGGTACGTGGTGAGCGTGGCAGCCACGGGCGACCAGAGGATCGACGTCGTGTCGGTGCCGCTCTCGGCGCTCGGCCTCGGCGGCCTCGTGTACGGACTCGTCGGCATCGGCGAGCACGCGCAGGGGTCGTCGGGCACGCCCACCTGGCTGCCGTTCGTCGTCGGCGGCGTGGCCCTGGCCGCCTTCGTCGCCCGCCAGCTGCAGCTGCAGCGCGACGACCGGGCCCTGCTCGACCTGCGCGTGTTCACGTCGGGCCAGTTCCGCATCGCCACCGGCGCGATGCTCATCGCCATGGCAGCCATGTTCGGCTCGTTCCTCCTGCTGCCGCTCTTCGCGCAGCAGACGCTCGGCCTCAGCGCGCTCGAGACCGGACTCATCACCCTGCCCGGCGGGGTGGTCATGGGTGTCACCGGACCGTTCGTCGGCCGGCTCTACGACCGGCTCGGTCCGCGCGTGCTCGTCGTGCCTGGCTCGCTGCTCGTGTCGGCGGGCCTGTGGCTGCTGGTCGACGTCGACGCGGACACGTCGGTCGCGTGGCTGGTGGGCGCCAACCTGGTGCTGATGCTGGGTCTGTCGGCCACGTTCACGCCGCTCATGACGACCGCCCTCGGGTCGGTCGAGCCTCGTCTGTACTCCTACGCGAGCGCCGTCGTCGGCAGCTTGCAGCAGGTGGCCGGCGCGGCCGGCGCAGCCCTGTTCATCACCATCATGACCGTCGTCTCCGCGAGCGGCGTCGACGCCGGGCTCGGCGAGGGTCCGGCCTTCGTCGACGGCGTGCAGCGCGCGTTCCTCGTCGGCGCGATCCTCAGCCTCGTGCTCGTCGCCTTCTCCCCCTTCCTGCGCAAGGCGAGTGGGTCGGGGGAGGTCGTGCACTGATGGTCTGACCCTCGCTGGTGCGCAGGCGGGGGGGTCTCGTCCTGCTGGTGCGCTGCCGCAGGGGGCCTGGGGTTGCTGGTGCGCTGCCTCGGCCCCCGCTGGGGGTGGTCTCCGCAAGGGCCTTGACCGGGCGGTTGGCGGCGGCGCTGGTCCGGGGTCTCGGGCTGTGGGTTGGTGCTGGGGTGGACGCAGGATGCTGCGTTCGCGCATCGGAGCTCGAAAAGTTCTGCGTTTGCTCCGGGATCCCGTCGTGAAGGCAGAAGCCTTCGGCCGCGATGCCCCTCATCGGTGGATTCTCAACCGCAGAAGCGCTCCTGCGGTTGCTGATCCACCGATGAGACGCGCCAACGCAGCATCTTGGCCCGAGAACGCAGAAACGAAGAACCGTGCATCACCCGAGAGCCCAGACCAGACCCCGAGACCCGAAACCAGCCCCAGAGCCGCTGCCGGTCGAGGCCCTCTCGGAGGCCAGACCCAGCGAAGGCCGAGGCAGCGCACCAGCAAGGTCACGACGACCGCAGGCAGCGCACCAGCAGGACGAGACCCGACGGGCACCACCCCGTCGGGACCACGTGGATCCGGCGCCACAACTGGGCAGAACGCGCCAAAGGAACCCCTCTCGTCTACACTTGCCGGAGCAGGAGCCGTACGGCCCGCACTCGTGGGTGGGTGCTCAGCCACCGACCCGCCGCCGAGATCACTGGCGGCCGAGTCGCCGTACGCCCTGTCGCGGTGACGGGCACGACCCGTCCGCCGCCGGCCGAGGCAGACGTCCGGCCGTGGAGGAGGAGCCTGTTGGCCACGAGAACGCAGCAGCGGAACCCGCAGAAGGCACGCCAGAACGGCAGCGGGGCCCGGCGCAAGAAGCACGACGACGACACCGGACTCATGCCCGTGCTCGCGAAGGCGGTGCGCGAGGTCGAGAACGCCGTGCAGCGACGACGCGTCACCGCGTCGACCCGCGCCACCTTCCAGGCCGTCGGCCTGCTGGTGCGCGAGGAGCGCGCCCGCGTGAAGACCGACCCCGACCTCACCGAGCCGCAGCGCGCCGACCAGCTCAAGCGCCTCGACGGCGTCGCCACCATCCTGGCCAAGACCGCGACGCGCGAGCCCGCGCTGCTCATGCTGCTCACCGACGACGCCGAGATCTCCAGCTCGACCCTCGCCCTCAAGCGTGAGCTGATGGCAGCCGCCGGCCTCGAGCTGGCCGCCGAGCCGCCCGCCTCCACCACCGAGCTGCGGGTCGACCGCTCCGTCGTGCCCCGCTCCGTCGTCGCGCGCCAGCTCGCGAACCCCTTCATGCCGCCGGAGTTCTCCCCCGAGCCGCCGCCCCGCACCGGGCCGAGCCGACTCGCGACGTGGGAGCTCATCGGCCCTCTGCTGTCGTCGTTCGAGCGGGCCGCCGCCGGCGCGCCCGCCTGCATGGAGCTCCCCGAGCCCCTGCCGCTGAACCACCGCGGACCCGAGCTGATGCGCCACCAGGCCCAGCTCGTGTCGTCCGCCGCCGAGGGACACCGCACGTTCCTGCTCGCCGACGAGCCCGGCCTCGGCAAGACCGCGCAGTCGCTGCTCGCCGCGCACGCCGCGCAGGCGTACCCGCTGCTCGTCGTCGTGCCGAACGTCGTCAAGGCGAACTGGGCGCGCGAGGTCGGGCTGTGGACGCCGCAGCGCGCCGTCACGGTCGTGCACGGCAACGGTGACGACATCGACGCGTTCGCCGACATCGTCGTCGTCAACTACGAGATCCTCGACCGCCACGCCGGCTGGCTCGGCGACCTCGGCTTCCGCGGCATGGTGCTCGACGAGGCCCACTTCATCAAGAACACGTCGTCGCAGCGGTCGCGCCACGTGCTCCGCATCGCCGACCGCATCCGCAGCCGCACCGCGCGACCGCTCATGATGGCGCTCACCGGTACCCCGCTCATCAACGACGTCGAGGACTTCCGCGCCATCTGGCAGTTCCTCGGCTGGATCGACGAGAAGAAGCCGCTGCCCGAGCTGATGCACCGGCTCGACGAGACCGGCCTGACGCCGCTCGACCCCGGCTTCTTCCCCGCCGCCCGGCAGGCCGTCATCGACATGGGCATCGTCCGCCGTCGCAAGATCGACGTCGCCGCCGACATCCCCGCCCGCCGCATCGCCGACATGCCCGTCGAGCTCGACGGCGAGGCCGGCCGTTCCATCCGCGCCGCCGAGGCCGAGCTGGCCCGCCGGCTCGTCGCCCGCTACGACCGGGCGGCCGCCGCGCGCGTCGAGGCCGGTCACCCGGTGGCCGAGGTGCTCGACCTCGACCTCGTCCGCAAGGTCGCCGCGTGGGAGCGCGAGGAGGCCAACGAGTCGACCGGCGAGAACGTGTTCTCGATGGTGCGTCGCATCGGCCAGGCCAAGGCCGGTCTGGCCGCCGACTACACCGCCCAGCTGGCGCGCAGCGTCGGCAAGGTCGTGTTCTTCGCGAAGCACCTCGACGTCATGGACGCCGCGCAGAAGGCGTTCGAGGAGCGCGGCATCGGCTACTCGACGATCCGCGGCGACCAGACCGCCGCGGCCCGGGCGAAGGCGATCGACGCGTTCCAGAACGACCCGGGCACGCAGATCATCGTCTGCTCGCTCACGGCGGCCGGTGTCGGCATCAACCTGCAGGTGGCGTCGAACGTCGTCCTCGCGGAGCTGTCGTGGACCGACGCCGAGCAGATGCAGGCGATCGACCGCGTGCACCGCATCGGCCAGGAGGAGCCGGTCACCGCGTGGCGCATCATCGCCTCGCAGACGATCGACACGCGCATCGTGGAGCTCATCGACAGCAAGGCCGGGCTCGCCGCGCGCGCCCTCGACGGCGAGGACACCGAGGTCGACGTCACCGACGTCCAGCTCGAGGCGCTCGTCGGCATCCTGTCGGACTCGCTCCGTTCGCGTCGCCGCTGACCCGACCCGCCTCCACCCGCGCGTTTGCGTGGGGCCCCACCCGAACGTGCAAGAACGACGCATGGTTGCGGTGGGGGGAGCGGGTTTGCGTGGGGCCCCACGCAAACGGGCCGGCGGACGCGAGGCGGACGGGGGCCGCGCGGATCAGCGCCGGGCGGTGACGTCGCGCGGGACGTCGGGGACGTCGCCGGGCCAGTCGCCCAGCCGTTCGCGACCGGGTGAGCCGTCGTCCGTGCGGACGTTGACGAGGCTGAAGGTCGTCTGTCCCGGCACGGGTTCGCCGCGCTCCACCCACCCGGCCTCGGCCGCTGCCGCGTCGACCTCGAACTCGGGTCCGTCGCCGGTGTCGACGCTGACCGTGATCTGCGTGTTCGGCAGGTACCCGGTGCGCACCGACCACGCCGACTCCACGAGGAAGGTGACCAGCGCGGGCCCGTCGACGATCCGGTACCCCGGCGCGACCGTGACGCGGACGTCGTAGCCGGTGTTGCCCTTGATGTTCGGCGGCTCGCCCCCGGCCAGGTCGATCGTCAGGCCGGGGATGCTCGAGACGGCAGCCTGCGCCTGGCGCAACGTCTGCCCGCCCGACTCCGCGTCGTGAGGGATGTCGTGGCGCGGGCCGCCGGGAGCCCCGCAGCCCGCGAGCGCGACGAGGACCACGAGCGCTGCCCGGATGCCTCTCGCCCTCGAGCCACGGCGCGTCGTCGTCGGGGTGCCCATGCGGGAGATCCTGGCATCTCGGGGGTCTTGCTGGGGCGGGGCCTCGGGGGTCTCGACTCGTTGGTTCGCTGCCTCGGTGGGTCTGTGCTTGCTGCTGCGCTGCTTCGGCTGGCACTGGGGGTGGCTTCCGAAAAGGCCTCGACCGGGCGGCTGGCGGCGGCGCTGGTCCGGGGTCGCGGGCTGTGGGCTGGTGCTCGGGGTGGACGCAGGATGCTGCGTTCGTGCGCTGAGGGTCCAACGGTTCTGCGTTTCCTACGGGATCCCGTCACCAACGCAGAAGCCTTCGGGCTCGTGCACGCGAAGGAAGAATCGTGGCCGCGGTTTGCCGCGGGGAGTCGCACGATTCTCCCTTCCCGTGGACCGGTCCACGAGAAGGAAGAATCCTTCCCCGCTCGCCCCCGCCAGCGGCGGATCTATCACCGAATACGGGCTCAGAAGGTGGAGGATCCACCGCCCGCACGCCCCAACGCAGAATCGTGGCCCGAGAACGCAGAAACGAAGAATCATGCGTCACCTACAGGCCCAGGCCAGACCCCGAGAGCCGAAGCCGCCCCCAGGTCCGCTGCCGGTCGAGGCCCTCTCGGAGGCCAGACCCAGCGCCAGCCAAGGCAGCGCACCAGCAGGACGAGACCCCCGCAGGCCGCGCAGCAGCAGGACGAGACCCCCGCAGCAAGCGCACCGGCCTGGAAAGGCCCCGCGTCAAGCCAGCGCGCGGTCGAGGTTGATGGCGGCGCTGATGAGGGACAGGTGGGTGAAGGCCTGGGGGAAGTTGCCGAGCTGGTCGCCGGTGGCGCCGATCTGCTCGGCGTAGAGGCCGAGGGGGTTGGCGTAGGTGAACATCTTCTCCAGCGCGACCTCGGCCTCGCGCAGACGGCCGGCGCGGGTGAGGGCCTCGACGTACCAGAACGAGCAGAGGCTGAAGGTGCCCTCGCCGTCGCCCACTCCGTCGCCGTCGGCGTCGGCGTCCTCGATGCCGTCGGGCGCGGCGTGGACGTCGTAGCGGAAGACGAGGCTGTCGGCGACGAGCTGCTCCTCGACGGCGGCCAACGTCGACAGGAACCGCGGGTCGACGGGCGAGCAGAACTTCACCATCGGCATCAGCAATACGCCGGCGTCGAGCACCGGGTCGGCGTCGGGGTCGGCGTCCGGGTCGTGCTCGGCCATGAGGAACGTCTCGTGGTGCGGGTCCCAGTGGTCGCTGAGGATCCGTTCGTGGATCTCGTCGCGCACCCGCGACCACGCGCCCACGTCGCCGGGCAGCCCGCGGCGCCGAGCCATGCGGATCATCCGCTCGACCGCGACCCAGCACATGAGCCGGCTCGTGGTGTGGGCGCGCACGTCGCCGCGGATCTCCCACATGCCGGCGTCGTCGGCGTCCCAGTGCTCGAGCACCCAGTCGAGCACGCGCCGCAGGTCGTTCCACGCGTCGTGGCTGATGCCCGGACCGTACTTGTCGAACAGGTAGACGGCGTCGATGACCTCGCCGTAGATGTCGAGCTGCAGCTGGTCGACGGCGGCGTTCCCGACGCGCACCGGACGCGAGTCGCGGTAGCCCGCCAGGTGGTCGAGCTCGTGCTCGTCGGTGGGGGCCGATCCGTCGATGTCGTAGAGCACGCGCAGCGGTCCGAGCTCGGCCTCGTCGTCGCGCTCCTCGCCGAGCCGCTCCGACAGCCAGCGCGTGAACGCGTTCGCCTCCGACGTGAACCCCAGGCGCAGCAGCGCGTACAGGCTGAAGCCGGCGTCGCGGATCCACACGTAGCGGTAGTCCCAGTTGCGGGTGCCGCCGATCGTCTCCGGCAGGCTCGTCGTGGGGGCGGCGACGACCGCCCCGCTGGGCTCGTGGGTGAGCAGCTTGAGGGTGATGGCGGAGCGGTGCACCGTCTCGCGCCAGCGTCCGGCGTACGTCGACTGCGACAGCCAGCTGCGCCAGAACTGCGACGTCGCCTCGAACAGCGCCGACGTGTCGGTGTCGTCGCAGCCGTCGGTGGGGGTGTCGGCGTGCGGGTCGAGCACCTCCAGCACGAACAGGGCCCGCTCGCCCTCCTCGAGCGTGAACTCGGCGGTCACGTCGCCCGCATCGACCTCGAGCGGCACCGTCGCGCCGAACGCCATGCGCACGCCCGGGTCGTCACCCCGGCCCTCGCAGGTGAGGGAGACCCCGTGGCCCGACGCGACGTCGAGCGGCTCGAGGTCGGGCGTCGTGCGCCCGTAGTGGGGGCGGGCCGCCACCCGGGTGCGGACCACGGAGCGTCCGCGGACGGCCACGACGCGACGCACGAGGCGCTGGCGGTGGTCGGGGTCCTCCGCGCGGAGCACGGGCATGAAGTCGTGCACCTCGACCACGCCGTCGTCGGTGAGGAAGCGGGTGGCGAGGATCGCGGTGTCGGGGAAGTAGAACTGCTGCGACCGCACCGACCCGTCGACCGGCTCGAGCTCCCAGGCCCCGCCGCGCTCGTCGTCGAGCACCGACGCGAACACGCTCGGCGCGTCGAAGCGCCCGGGACAGAACCAGCCGATGGTCCCGTCGGTGCCGACGAGCGCGGCCGTGCGCAGGTCCCCGACCAGGCCGTGGTCGGAGATCGGCAGCGGCCCCGACGTCGGACCCGGTGGGATTCCCGTCATCGCAGGTGCCAGCCGCGCTCGCCCGCAAGGTCGAGCGCCGCCTGCGGGCCCCACGAGCCCTTCTCGTACGACTGCACCGGCGGCGGGTCCTCCAGCACGGGCGTGATGACCTGCCAGAGCCGGTCGACCTCGTCGCCTCGCGTGAACAGCGTCTGGTCGCCGTGCATGACGTCGAGCAGCAACCGCTCGTACGCCTCGAGCGGGCGGTGCTCCGGGTCGTCCTCGGGCAGCGTGAAGTTCGCCGACGCGCGGGTGAGCTCGAACGTCGGGCCGGGGCGCTTGACGTGCAGCGCGGCCGTCACCTCGGGCGCCTCGCCGAGCTCGAGCACGAGGCGGTCGTCGCCGTCCTGACGCTCGTCGAACAGCGGCTCAGGCGCCCGGAAGAACAGGGTCGCGGTGCGGCGGGTCGCCGCCATCGCCTTGCCGGTGCGCAGCAGGAACGGCACGCCGCGCCAGCGGTCGTTGTCGACGTGCACGCGGACGGCCACGAAGGTCTCCACCTCGGAGTCGTCGTCGACGCCCTCCTCGTCGCGGTAGCCCTCGTACTGGCCCCGGACGACGTCCTCGGGGCGCAGCGGCTGCACGTCGGCGAACACCGCGGCCTTCGCGTCGCGGAGGTGGTCGGCGTCGATGCTCTCGGGCCGCTCCATCGCCAGGAAACCGAGCACCTGCGAGAGGTGCGTCGAGACCATGTCGCGCAGCGCGCCGGTGGCCTCGTAGAAGCTGCCGCGGCCCTCGATGGTGAGCTCCTCCGGCACGTCGATCTGCACGGCGCAGACGTGCTCGGCGTCCCACGACGGCTCGAGCAGACCGTTCGCGAAGCGCAGCGCGAGCACGTTCTGCACGGCCTCCTTGCCGAGGAAGTGGTCGATGCGGAACACGCTGTCCTCGCCGGCGACCTCGTCGAGCGTCGCCTGCAGCGAACGCGACGACTCCAGGTCGGTGCCGAACGGCTTCTCCACGACGATGCGTGCGCCGTCGGCGATGCCCGTCTCGCCGAGCATGCGGATCATCGGCTCCATCGCCGCGGGCGGGACGGACAGGTAGACCAGGCGGCGTGCGTCGCCGCCCAGCTCGGACTCGGCGTCGCGCACGGCGGCCGCGAGGTCGCTGCCGTCGTCGGCGTCGGAGGTCTGGAAGCTGGTGCGCGACACGAGCTGCTCGGCGACGTCGACGTCGAGGTCGTCGACGAACTCCTTGAGCCCGTCCATCACCTGCTCGCGGAAGTCCTTCTTCGGCTCGTGGCGCCCGGACCCGATGACGCGGTAGTCGGCGGGCAGCCGGTCGGCGAGCGCCAGCCGGTAGAGACCGGGGAACAGCTTGCGCTTGGCGAGGTCACCGGTCGCGCCGAACAGCACGACGACCTGCGGAGGGAGGGAAGAGGAGGAGCTCACGACACGTCCTGGCGTCAGGGGAACGGGGTCACGTTCCACGCTAGGAGCGACCGTGGTGGAGCGCATGCCGACTGGACGTGACGTGGTCGTGCGACGGACGCCCGTGGTGGTCCGGCGGGAGCAGCGTCAGGTCGGGCCGGGTCGGGGGTCCGGGACGGTCTCGACGTCGGCGACGGTCTTGTCGGCGCGCAGACCGCGCCAGACGGGGTGGCGCAGGTGGCCGGAGTCGGTCCAGCCCGCCGCGGTGACCTCGCCGACGAGCTCGGCCGCGGTCCACACCGCCTCCCGGGCGACGTCGCGCGGAGCCTGGACGGTCGGCTGCTCACGCCGCAGCGGCTCGAGCCGTCGTGCGAGGTCGGTCAGCGCGCGCTCGTCGAACCCGGTGCCCACCCGACCCGCGTAGCGCAGGCCGCCGGTCGCGTCGGGCACCGCGACGAGCAACGAGCCCACCCCGCCGGTGCGCCCGCCGCGGCCAGGTCGCCACCCGACCACGACCACCTCCACGTGGTCCTCGTGCTTGAGCTTCACCCAGTGCGCCGAGCGGCTGCCGGGTCGGTACCGGCTGCTGCGCCGCTTCGCGACCACGCCCTCGAGGCCGAGCTCCTGGCTCGACGCGAGCGCGGCGTCGAGGTCGCCGTCGAAGGCGACGGGCACGTCGAGCCGGTCGGCGTCGTCGAGGTCGAGACCCTCGAGCAGCTCGCGTCGCTGCACGTAGGGCAGGCCCGTCACGTCGGCCCCGCCCAGCCGCAGCAGGTCGAAGACGACGTACCGCACGGGGACGGCCCGGCGCGCAGCCGTGACGTCGCGCGGCCGGACGAGCCCGATGCGCTGCTGGATGCGCCCGAACGACGGCGCCCCGTCGTCGCCGAGCGCGACGACCTCGCCGTCGACGACGGCGTCGTCGAGGTGCAGCCCGGCGAGGGCCTCGGCGACCTCGGGGTACGTCGTCGTCACGTCCTTGCCGCTGCGTCCCACGAGGCGCACGGCCTCGCCGTCGCACGTCGCCACCACGCGGACGCCGTCCCACTTCATCTCGAACGCCCAGGCGTCGGCGTCGCGGTGCGGGTCGAGGCCGTCGGGCCGGCTCGCGAGCATGGGTGCGACGGTCCCGAGACGGCCGGCGTCGGGCGGGCTCCCGCCGTCGGGCTCGTCCGTCGTCGCAGCGTCGCGCGCCTCTGGTTCCGGCGTCGCCGGGTCGGCCGTCTCCGGGTCGGGGGCCGCCGGCGGGTCCATGCGGTGCATCAGCCAGTTCTCACCGGTGCGGATGAGGGCGAACCGCACGCTGCCGCCCAGCCCGCCGCCAGCGGAGCCGTGCAGCACGGCGATCACCTCGCCCTCCTTCCACTTCTCCAGCGTGTACGTGCCGTGGTCCCAGACGCTGACCTGGCCCGCGCCGTACTCGCCCTTCGGGATGGTCCCCTCGAACGTCGCGTACTCCATCGGGTGGTCCTCGGTGGGGACGGCGAGGTGGTTGCGGCTCGGGTCGGTGGGCGGCCCCTTCGGCACGGCCCACGACACGAGCACGCCCTCGCGCTCGAGCCGGACGTCGTAGTGCAGGCGGGTGGCGTGGTGCTCCTGCACCACGAAGATCGGGTCGTCGCCGCGCTCCGTGGGCGCCTCCGCGGGCACCGGCTCAGGAGTGCGCGACGCGTCGCGCATCGAGCGGTAGACCGTCAGCCGGTCCGGCGCGGCCGCAGGCCTCTCGTCGCCCGACGTCGGCTGCGGGTCCAGCCCCGCGAGCGGGTCGTCGTCACGTTCCAGCACCTCCTCCATCGTCAGGTGGCGCAGGTCGGGCCCCAGCTCGTCCCACGACCGCGGCGCGGCGACGAACGGACCCTCCCCGTCGGCCGCGGCGCGACCGCGCAGCGAGTACGGCGCGATCGTCGTCTTCGCCTGGTTGTTCTGGCTCCAGTCGACGAGCACCCGACCCTCGCGCAACGACTTCTTCATCGACGAGACCACGAGGTCGGGCAGCTCGTCCTGCAGCGCCGCAGCCACCTGCTTCGCGAAGGCGTTCACGTAGTCGGCGTCGTGCTCGCCCGTCAGGTGCGCGTACAGGTGCAGGCCCTTGCTGCCGCTCGTCACCGGGAACGCCTCCAGCCCGACGTCGGACAGCAGGTCGCGCGCCGCGTGCGCCACCTCCACGCACTCCGCCAGCCCCACGCCCGGGCCGGGGTCGAGGTCGAGCACCAGGCGGTCCGGGTGGCGCGGCGTCCCGTCGGCCTCCACCCGCCACTGCGGCACGTGCAGCTCCAGCGCCGACACCTGGCCCAGCCACGCCAGCGCCGCCGGACCGTCCACGAGCGGGTACACGTTCACGTGGCTCTTGTGGCGCACCACCACGCGGCGCACCCAGTCGGGCGCGGAGTCCGGCAGGTTCTTCTCAAAAAAGAGGTCGCCTGGTCGATCTATCGTGCCGACGGAGTCCGGCCAGCGCTTGCGGGTGACCGGTCGTCCGGAGGCGTGCGGGAGGAGGCGGTCCGCGACGGCCACGTAGTAGGAGATCACCTCGGCCTTGGTGGTGCCCGTCGCCGGGTACAGCACCTTGTCGGGGTTCGTCAGACGCAGGCGCCGACCGTCGATCGTGACGGTCTGGCTGCTCGACGACCCGCGGCTGGGCATGCCGCCGGGTCAGGCCTTCTTGCGGGCGCGCGACTTCGACGCGCTGCTGCCATCCTGGCCGCGACGCTCCTTGCTCCGCTCGACACTGCGCTTGAGCGCCTCCATCAGGTCGACCACCTCGGCGTCGTCACCCTCGTCGTCGCTCGTGCCGAACGTGGCCGCCGTGTCGATCGTGTCGCCCTGCTCGAGCTTCGCCTCCACCAGCGTCCGCAGCTGCTCCTGGTAGTCGTCGGTGAACTGCGACGCGTCGAAGTCGGCCGCGAGCGAGTCGACCAGCTGCGAGGCCATGTCGCGCTCCTTCGCGCTGATCCGCGGCACGGTCTCCAGCACGTCGAAGTCGGCGGTGCGCACCTCGTCGTCCCACAGCATCGTCTGCAGCAGCAGCGTCTTGTCGCGCACGCGCAGCACCGCCAGACGCGACTTCTGTCGCAGCGCGAACCTCACCACCGCGCTGCGGTCGGTGTCCTCGAGGGCGCGGCGCAGCAGCGTGTAGGGCTTGATCGCGGTCTTGTCGGGCTCCAGGAAGTACGCCTTGTCGAGCCGGATCGGATCGATCTGCTGGGCCGGCACGAACTCCAGCACCTCGATCTCCTTGGCCGACTCCGCCGGCAGCGACGCGAGGTCGTCGGCGGTCAGCACCACCGTGTTCTCGCCGTCGTCGTACGCCTTCGCGATGTCCTCGTAGGCGACGACCTCGCCGCAGACCTCGCACCGGCGCTGGTAGCGGATGCGTCCGCCGTCCTCCGCGTGCACCTGGTGCAGCGAGACGTCGTGGCTCTCGGTGGCGCTGTAGACACGCACCGGCACGTTGACCAGGCCGAAGCTGATCGACCCCTTCCAGAGCGAACGCATGGGATCAGTGTTCCGCACTGGAACGTCGGCGGCCACTCCGTGACGCACGACGGGCCGGGACCCGAAGGTCCCGGCCCGTGCGTGGGGTGATGCGGTCGACTAGTTCGTGCCCGGCGCGTCGACGGAGTCGAGCGAGTCGGCCGGGGCGGCCGGCTTCGGCGGGGCGGGCGGGGGCGTCGCCGGCTGGTACGGCGGCGGGGGCGGCGTCTGCTTGCCCTTCAGCGTCGCGAAGGCGGCAGCGCCCGCGCCGAGGATCAGGCCGATCCCCACGATGCGGCGCAGACGACGCTTCTTCTTCGGCTTCACCTCGTCGGGGAGACGGTCGGCGACGCCCTTGGGGAGGCGGTCGTAGGTCTTCTCGCTCAGCTCCGGCGCGCGGTCGAGCAGGTCGTGCCCGATCTCGGGGAGACGCTCGCGCAGGTCGGCGACACCGGACTGCGCCTTGGCGACGACGGTGTCGCGCACCTCGGGCGCACGGTCGGCGAGCTGCTGGCGGACGCTGTCGGCCTGGGCGACGAGGTCGTCGAGGCGGCCCTCGAGGCGCTCCTGGACCTTGTCCCGGACGGTCTTGTTCTTCCTCAGCGACATGCTGGCACGGCTCCTCGGTCGGCGTGGATGCTTCTGCTCACGACACTATCGCCGGGGCCTGGGCGACGCACCCTGGCCGTCGACGCGACCGGACATTCACCCAGTTTTCGACGTTCGGCGGCGCGAGAGACCCCCTTCTTGCGATCATGGCGGGCGTCGTCGGAGTGCCGTCCAGGGGAGGTCCAGGTGCTGCGCAAGGTCTCCGGGCTGCGGAGGGCCGTGGGATGGCCGGCCATGACCTCGGCGACGGTGCTGCTCAGCCTGACCGCCCTGTGCATGCTCGCGCTCACCCTCGCCACCTGGCAGCCGGACAACAACCCGCGATGGGTGCTCTACCTCCTCGTGGTCGTGGCGCTCGGCGGACTCGGCTGGACGGTCAGGCGCGGTCCGCTGCTCGAGCCGCGCGAGGTCGCGGTGATGGTCTCGCTCTGCTTCGTGGCGCTCGCCGTGCTGACCTGGGGCACCGAGCGCCAGATCGCCGTCCTCGCCAACGGCACGAGCACGCCGACCCTGGCCGTCTTCGCCGTGTGGTTCCTTCCGCTCGCGCTGGCACGCGTGGTGTCGTACGTCGGCACCGCGCTGTGGGTGCTCGCCGTCGCCTCGCACCACGACCCGCAGATGCTCGGTCCGACGGTCGCCGTCGTCGTGCAGGTGCTCGTGGGGACCGAGGTCCTGGGTCGGCTGCGGCTCCGGCTCGACCGGCTCGCCCGCACCGACCAGCTCACCGGCGCGCTCAACCGGTGGGGCGTGCAGGCCGTGGTCGACGCGCAGCTGGTCCGGCGCCGCCGGCTGGGCACGCCGCTGACCGTCCTCGCCCTCGACGTCGACGACCTGCGCGCCGTCAACACCCTCGGCGGCCACGCGGCGGGCGACCGGCTGCTGACGTCGGTCGTCGAGCACGTGCGGGCCGGGCTGCGCGAGGGTGACGTGCTCGGCCGCCTCGGCGGTGACGAGTTCCTCGTGGTCATGCCGGGAGCCGACCACGGCGTCGCGGACGTCGTCGCGCGGCGGCTGCAGGTGGGTGCCCCGGCGTCGTGGTCGTGCGGGGTGGCGCAGGCGCGCGCCGACGACGACGTCGCGTCGCTGCTCGCGCGGGCCGACGACCGGATGTACGCGCAGAAGCAGGGGCGTCGCCCGGAGCCGGATCAGACCTGACTGACGCCGGGGGCAGGGTCGGGGTCGTCGGCGACCGACGTGAGCAGCCCGCGGCGCTCCGCCGAGGTCTCGAACCAGATCGTGAAGAACGGCGGGATGGACGCCGCGAGCGCCAGGGCGAGGGTCTTGAGGTTCCAGCGGAACGTCGACCACGCCACGACCGCGAGCGAGCAGTAGGCGAGGAACAGGACGCCGTGGATCGGGCCCACGATCGGCACACCGCCCTCCAGGCCGGTGTGCGGGTCGTCCTGCACGACCCACTTGAAGAACATCGCGACGAGCAGTGCGCCCCACGACACCGCCTCGGCGAAGGCGAAGATGCGGAACCAGCGCCGCACCGACCGGGCCCGGTCGTGAGGCTGGGGGACGGTCTCGGAGGCCGCAGGATCGGTCACGACCCACAGCGTAGTGGCGTCACACAAAGGAAACAGCCTCGTGGTGAGATGGGGACATGGCCTTCCTGCTGCGCGTCGAGCTGCCCGACGTCCCGGGCTCGCTCGGTGCGCTGGCCACGGCGCTCGGTGGTGCGGGTGCCGACATCGAGGCGATCGAGATCGTGGAGCACCGTGCCGACGGCAAGGCGGTCGACGACGTGCTGCTCGAGCTGCCGCCGAGCGTGATGGCCGACGCCCTCGTGACGGCGTGCCACGAGCTCGACGGCGTGCGGGTGCACTGGATCTCGCGCTACAACGCGGGCGCCAACCTGAGCATGGACCTCGAGGCCGTCGAGCAGTTCACGTCCGAGCCGGAGCACGCGCTGGAGCGCCTCGTCGAGGTCGTGCCGGCCACCTTCCGCACCGACTGGGCCATGGCGCTGCGTCGCGTCGACGGCGAGGCGTCGGTGCTGTTCGCGTCGCCGTCGGCGCCCAAGCTCGTGCCCGAGGCCGCGGAGTGGTTGTCGATCCGCTCGTCGTCGCGCCTGGAGGGTGTCGAGGCGTGGTCGTCGACGCTGCTCGCCGGCACGCACGCGAAGGACCGCCAGGGTCGCGGGTTCGTCGTCGTCGTCGGACGGCACGGGGGCCCGGAGTTCCTCGCCTCCGAGCTCGCCCGCCTGGGCCACATGACCTCGCTCGCGGGGTCCGTCCAGGCCTGACCCCCGCTTCACCCCTTGGGGTGGG
>SXGQ01366712.1_pt1 | contig 38473 bp, 29 predicted proteins | sample 3178371 | NCBI WGS metagenome assembly SXGQ01 (sample SAMN11356859, study PRJNA531348) | freshwater metagenome | isolation source: freshwater sample F1-20 | place: China: Fuxian Lake, Yuxi | collected 2017-12-25
GCGGGCCCTGGGTCGACAGATGACGGCGCGGTCGACGCGGTCCCAGTCCGCGGATGCCGCGATTGCGTCGACGGTGCAGCAGACCCTGGCCCATCTTCCAGTGATCCAGAGCTTCACGGGGGAGGCCGTCGAGCGGACCCGGTTTGGGGGACAGGTCGGGAACGCCTGCGCGGCTCGATCGGACCAGCATCGACTGGAACTACTCTACCTCACCGCCGTCGGGACCATCCTTGCCGTGGGCACCGCCCTCATCGCGTTTCTCGGAGCGGGTCAGGTCCGGTCGGGGATCCTGAGCGTGGGTCAGATGATGGTGTTCGTCGCCTATCTAACCCAGCTGTACGAGCCGTTGACCCAGTTGTCGCATCTCGGAGCCACACTGAGCGATGCCCGAGCCGGAGTGCGTCGGGTGTTGGATTGGATGGGCGAAGCGTCGGTGGATGAGCTGACCGCTCCAGGTTCGTCCGGAACGCCGGCGGGACCGCTGACCGATTGGAGTCTGGAGTTCGACGGAGTCGGTTTTGCCTACACGCCGGACCATCCGGTCCTCCGCGAGGTCGGTTTCCGGGTGGGGAGTGGCCAGACCGTGGCGATCATCGGGGCGAGCGGCGCAGGGAAGTCGACGCTGCTGCAGATGGTGATCCGGCTGCTCGATCCCGATGAGGGCACCATCCGTCTTGGGGGTGTCGGGCTCCGGAGTCTGCCACGAGGCTGGTTGCGGAGGCAGGTCGCGGTGGTCCCGCAGGAACCGGTCCTGCTGCCAGGCAGCGTGGCGGAGAACATCGCCTACGGACGTCCGGATGCCACGCGGGAGATGATCCGGGAGGCGGCGCGGAAGGCGTTTGCGCTTGGCTTCATCGAACGACTTCCGCAGGGCATGGACACCCGGGTTGGGGAGGGGGCCGCCCGGCTGAGTGTTGGGGAGAAGCAACGGATCAACCTCGCACGGGCCTTCCTCAAGGACGCCCCGGTTCTGCTGCTCGACGAGCCCACCAGCGCACTCGACGTCGCCAGCGAGCAGGAGGTGCTGAAGGGACTCCAGGACCTGTGTCATGGGCGCACCGTGTTGATCGTGGCCCACCGCGTCGCTACGTTGGAACAGGTTGATCGGGTCCTGGAACTGAAGGATGGCCGCATTCATGAGCTGGGATGCGGAGCCGTCTCAGGTTCGCCCGAGAACTCGGTATGAACCTCCACCCCAGCATCGATTCCTTACGGCAACGAACGGTCCCCCGAAAGAGGCGGGGTGACTGGGGTAGACGCTGGGCGACCGGAATGACCGTGGCGCTGTGGGTCCTGGTGGGGATGTCCGCGGTCGAGGCCACACAGACACCCACCTTCAGTCTGCGGGCCATTGCTGAGCGGGCCGAGCGCGTGGTCCATGGCCGGGTCGAGTCGATCGAGACGGTGAAGGGAAAGGACGGACGTCTCCGGACCCGGGTCGAGGTGGCGGTCGACGACACATGGAAGGGGCCTATGGAATCCCGTGTGACGGTGGTCCAGGCCAGCGGGGTACTGGGCGAACGCTGGGTGCGTGTGGTGGGTGAACCGGAGTTCAAACCGGGTGAAGAAGTGGTGCTGTTTCTTGTGAGGACCCCTGCAGGGGACTGGGTGGTTGCCCCTCTGAGCCAGGGGAAATTCTCCGTGACTCGCGACAACGACGGAGTGCGGGTGGGCAATGGCATCCTCGGGGCCGGTGATGTGAAACCCATGGGTCTCCAGACCCTTCGCAACGAGATCCGCCCAAGGATCCAGCCAGGAGGTGCGGAATGAGTCGGATCCCACGCCTGATCCTCGTGGTCCTCCTGGTGCAGACCCTGGCGTCGGCGGCCGTTTTCCAGCGCGGGCCCAATGGCAAGCCACTCCGTTGGAATCTCGATTTCTACGACGTCAACCTGTTCCCGGACCAGAACCCGCAGACCCTCGCGATCCGGTATCATCTCTCGACCGAGGCGTGGTCCCCGGCAAACCGCAGTCGGGAGCTCGATGCGATCCGCGATGCGTTCGCGATCTGGCAGGCCGTTCCCGGAATCCGGTACAAGTTCGAGGAGGCCTCACAGGTCAGCGGTGTCCAGGACATCAACAGCCTCGACGGGATCAACATGGTGGTCTGGCTGCCGTCGAACCGGATGCTGGACGGGGGATCGCTCTTTTTTCCGTCGGGAGTCGCCGGGTTGACGGTGCTGTCGGGCAGCACCGCGGATGAGATCATTGCCGAGGCGGACATCGTCCTGAACCGGGATATCCAGTGGATCACCGAGTTCAACCCGAGCCGCTCGGCCGTGAACCACGTCGAGACGGTCGCCCTCCATGAGATCGGGCATCTGCTGGGTCTCAACCATGCCGCGGTGGGTGGGTCCACAATGTTCTGGCACATCGCCGACGCCGTCGGCTCGAGTGCTGGTCTGTCGTCCGACGAGCTCACCGGCATCCGCGCTGTCTATGGACAGGCCGGAGCTGCGACGGGGCGTCTGCTCGGGACCGTCACCTCCGGTGGTGTCGGTGTGAAGGGGGCGGTGGTGGTGGTGGAGGACGCCGAGGGACGTCTGATCGGTTCGGCGGTGAGTCGGACGGGGGGCTCGTATGAGGTCGGGGGATTGCCGCCGGGGACGTATCGGATCCGGGTCACCCCGCTGGATCCTGGGAACCTCGGTCGGGACGCCTATCTCGTCCGGGGCGAGGACCTGGACGTCACAACGGCCATGGAATTCGCCGGGGTTGCACCGGAGTTTCTGCCGCTGACAGTGGATGGCGTCGCGGTGACGTCGGGTCAGGCGACCTCCCGCAACCTTGCCGTGACTGCGGGCGTGCAGCCCTTCCGGATCACCGAGACGCGGCGGTATCTGGATCCCACGGGCTTCAGCAGTGGGGACGACACACTCCAGCTCCTGCCGGGCCAGACCAACGCCTCGGTGGCGGTCTACGTGCCGAATCTGGTGGCGACTGCAGGAGAGCTTCGGATCACCGGTTCGGGACTGACCTTTGGCCCGACCGAGTTCAAGCCGGGTTCGTTGCGCAAGCTGACCCGCGTTCAGGTGCCTGTCTCCGTCGCTCCCGATGCCCATCCCGGGGTGCGAAGCCTCTTCCTCACCGTCAATGGCCACACGGCCTGGGCGAATGGCTTCATCGAGATCGTGCCGCCGGTCCTCGATTTCAATTTCGACGGCCTGGATGACCTCTTCCAACGCCGCTACTTCAGTCCGTTCACCCGCAAGGAGGCGTCGCCGGCGTCGGACCCGGATCTCGACGGATACAGCAACATCCGGGAGCACCGCATGGGATCGGACCCGACCGACAAGGCCTCGGTCAACTATCGGATCGTGTCCGTGAAGCGCTGGGTCGACCGCACGGTGATCACCTGGGAAAGCGGCATCGGTCAGTCTTATAGGGTGTGGAGTCGGGTTCGGCTCGACGGGGCCACCTGGGAGCTCCGGGCGACAGGCGTACGATCCGCGGGTGAACTGACGGAATGGACGGATACCCAGCCCGGGACGGACCAGCGATTCTACCGGGTTGAGAACCTGCCTTGAATGGGATCGACCCCACTCCCGGGGCCATGGATTCTGGGTCAACCATGAACAACCCAGAAACGCTGTCCCGGTACTTCCACGCCTTCTCGAACAAGGATCTCGATGCGTTGGCGGCGATGTTCGCCGAGGATGTGACTCTTGTGGACTGGAACATCTCCGCGCAGGGGAAGGCTGCTGTCTGCGAGGCCAACCGTGGGATCTTCAGGAGCGTCCAGACCATCACCGCGACGCCGGTCCACACGTTCTCGAATTCGGACCGGGCCTTCGCGGTCGAGATCGTGATCCTCGTCAACGGGTCCGAGAGGATCGACGTCGTGGATGTCATCAAGTTCGACGCCAAGGGCCTGATCCGTCAGATCGAGGCATTCAAGAAGTAGGCCGGGCGGTCTTCCAGCAGCGTTCACCAGCCATCTAAGCTACTCCCCAACCTCTCATGACGCCGCCCGTGTCCCGCATCCCAAACCGTCACGACATCTCCGCGGCGTGGCATACAGCCGCCTGGCCGTTCGCCCTGATGCTCCTGTGCCATCTGGCCCTCGGGGTGGGGCGGGCCGCCGACGGATCCGCTCCGACCCCGGACGACGCCAAGACCGTCAACCCTGGCCATTCGATGCATGGACAGGTCTTCAACGAGGGACCGCGTCATCGCGCCCGCTTGATGTCGGGGATGCCGGAGATCCGATTCGAGGTCACCACAACCAATGACCTCGCCCAGGCGTTCTTCCGGCAGGGTGTCGGGCAGCTGCATGGATTCTGGTACCTGGAGGCGGAGCGGTCGTTCCGGGAATCGGCCTCCCGCGACACGAACTGCGCGATGGCCTACTGGGGCATGGCCATGGCCAATGCCAGCAATCCCACCCGCGCCGCTGGGTTCATCCAGGAGGCGGACCGTCGCAAGGGCTCGGTCAGCCGCCACGAGAAGCTGTGGATCGAATCCCTGGCCGAGTTCCACAAGGACCCGAAGCGCGACGAGAAGGAGCGTCGGCGGGAGTACACCCGGGCCCTCGAGAACATCATCTACGAGTTCCCGGACGACGTGGAGGCGAAGGCCTTCCTCGTGTTTCACATCTGGGACAGTGGCTACAAGGGGTGGCCGATCGGCAGTGCACAGGCGGTGGAATCCCTGCTGAAGGAGATCTTCGTCCAACAACCGATGCATCCGGCCCACCACTACCGGATCCATCTCTGGGACGGAGAGAAGGACGAGTCGGCCATCCGTGCGGTGCCGTCGGCTTCGAAGTCCGGGCAGAGCTCCCCCGGGGTCGCACACCAGTGGCACATGGCGGGCCACACCTTCAACAAGCTCAAGCGCTACCCGGACATGGCCTGGCAGCAGGAGGCGTCCGTTCGCGTGGACAACAGCCAGCTGATGGCGGACCGGCTGTTGCCCGACCAGATCCACAACTACGCGCACAACAGCGAGTGGTTGGTGCAGACCTACAACTACCTTGGACAGGCGGGACGGGCGGTGGAACTCGCCGCGAACATGATCGAGATGCCGCGGCATCCGGGTTTCAACACCCTCGACAAGCAGACGAACGGAATCGCCTACGAGAAGCGCGGCACGGCCTCACACGGGAGACGGCGTCTGATGGAGACGCTGCTGCGCTGGGAGCTGTGGGACGAGACCCTGCGTCTGGGCGGGACGCCCTATCTGGAGCCGACGGTCCTGGCCGAGGAGCAGGGTCGGCGTGCCCGCCTGCTGGGGTTGGCCCATCTGGGCAAGGGGAACCGGGATGGTGTCACGGAACAGATCACGGCAGTCGAGGCGGCCATCGCCCTGATGCGCGAGGAGCGCCAGGCCCATGTTGATGCCGCCGAGGCCAAGGCCAAGTCGGACAAGAAGGGCCGGGGCGAGATCGACGCCGCCATGGCCGAGGCGGTGAAGCGGACGAGCGAGCCCTTGGAGACGCTGGAGAACTTCATCGAGGAGCTCCGGGTCGGACTCGACCTCCATGCCGGTGAGACCAACGACCTTCCGAAGCGGTTGGAAGCTCTGAAGACGGTGGCGAAGGATCGTCTCGCCGGGATGTGGTTCCAGATCGGCAACACGAACCAGGCCCTCAAGCTGGCCCGGGAGGCGGTGGAGGGCGGGACGAACCAGGTGCATCCGCTGGCGGTCCTCACCGAGCTGCAGTGGAAGGCGGGGCAGAAGCAGGAGGCGCTGACGAACTTCGCGACACTGCGCGGGCTCAGCGCCTGGATGGATCCCCAGCTTCCGATCGTAAAGCGCCTGGCCCCGGTCATCGCCGCGGCGGGGTTGGGATCGGAGTGGCGTCCCGCGCCAACCTACCCGTCGGATTCCGGTGTCCGGCCCACACTCGACACCCTCGGTTCGTTCCGCTGGATCCCGCAGACGGCACCTCCATTGGCCGTGACGGGTGCAGACGGCAAGCCCATCGGACTGGAGCAGTTCAAGGGACGCCCGGTCCTGCTGGTCTTCTATCTCGGCGGCGGCTGCGTCCATTGTGTCGAGCAGCTGCGGTTGCTGGCACCGTGGACGGAGGAGTTCCGGAAAGTGGGGATCGATCTTCTGGCGATCAGCACCGAGACGGTGGAGGGCCTGGGCAAGACCCGGGAGAAGGCAGGGAAGGACGGCAAGGTGCTGTTCCCGTTGGCATCCGACCCTACACTGGCGTCCTTCAAGCAGTGGCACGCCCATGACGATTTCGAGGGCACGGCGTTGCACGGGGTGTTCCTCGTGGATGCCGAGGGCCGGGTGCGATGGCAGGACATCGGGTTTGAGCCCTTCACGGATTTCCACTTCCTGCTCCCGGAGGCCCGCCGACTGCTGAGTCTTGTGCAGGAGTGAGCAGGACGAGAGAATCGCGTGATGGACCACTGTCCGGTTGATTGTCCAACGCCTCGTTTGACGGGTGGCCGGACTGATGGCACTGGCCTAGAGCTTTGGGACCTTCGTTGAGAGGACCCCTGCCCCATCTCCATGACCCGTTCAGAGACCCGGCTTCCCACGGACCCCGTCGAATGGGGTTTCCAGCAGATTCACGAAGACATCCAATGGTTGGCCCGCTCCATGGCCGACGTGTTGGAGGACCTGGGAGAGGATCACCTCGCCCGTTGGATCCCGTGGTCTTCCGGGGGAGAAGGTTTTCAGATCCACGAGGGTCCCGCCCCAGCAAGGCTGGGCTTGGCCATGGCCATGGCGTTCCAGCTCCTGAACTCCGTTGAAGAGCGGGTCTCCGAGAGCCTGCGGGAACGTCGGGAAGACGCCGAATCGCCAGAGACCGAGAAAGGGTTGTGGTTTGAACAATTGTCCGGGTTGGTCAAGGTGGGTGCCTCGCCAGAATCAATCCTGGAGGTGTTCCGCACCGTCGAGGTGGAACCGGTCTTCACAGCCCACCCGACCGAGGCCAAACGCGCCTCGGTTCTCGAACAACACCGTCTCCTCATGCAGCTGCTCCAAAGGGTGGGGCGGACCGGGGACCGACGGGCCCGTCAGATCGAGCTGAGTGCCCTGCTCGAGAGGCTCTGGCGGACGGGTGAGATCCTTCTCCAGAAACCCTCGGTCGCGGACGAACGGCGCAACCTGCTCAACTACCTCCGTGACGTTCTGCCTGGCGTGGTGCGCGACCTCGACGGTCGGCTCAGGAACGCCTGGCAACGTGTCGGTCTGCCACCCTCCGCCCTCGACAACAGTCCGGGACTTCCAGCGCTGCGCTTTGGAACCTGGGTGGGTGGTGATCGGGACGGACATCCCGGGGTAACCGCAGAGGTAACCGCAGAGACGTTGGAGAGCCTGCGCGCCAACGCCCTCTTGATCCTCCATCGGCAGCTGACTGGACTCTCGGAACAGCTGCCGCTCTCCGAGTGGATCCAACCTGCGCCTAAGAGCCTCCAGGATCTCCGGGATCGGACCGTCTCGGTCCTGGGTGATGCGGCGTCTCACATCCTGCAGAGGCATCCGGGTGAACCATGGCGTCAGGTGGTTGAATTGATGGCGGCACGACTCCCGGTGGACGTGAGCCCCGACCACTCGACCCGGGTCCGAACAGGCTCCGGGTTCTACCTGGCCCCGGCCGAGTTGGGGGCGGATCTGAAGACCCTCGAGGCGTCACTGGTCGAGGCCGGGGCCGGCCGTCTTGCGGAACACGACGTGACCCCGGTTCGACGGGTTCTGGACACGATTGGGTTCCATCTGGCGGTCCTCGATGTCCGACAGAATTCGGCATTCCACGACCGGGCCCTGCGTCAGTTGCTCTGTTCGGCGGGCATCGATGCCTCGCAGTGGGAGGACTGGACCGAGGCGGAGCGGTTGCGCCTGCTCGAGCGGGAGATCCGGTCGCCGCGTCCGTTCCTCCATCCCTCCGTTTCGGCCGGACCCGAGGCGGATGCGGTTGTGGGAACCTACCGGGTCCTCGCGGAGCATCTCCGGGTTCACGGAGCGGATGGCCTCGGTGCGTTGATCGTCAGCATGACCCGCCGGTTGTCGGACCTTCTGGCGGTGTATGTCCTGGCCCGCGAAGCCGGGCTGCTCCGTCTGTACCCGGAGGGCATGGTCTGTCTGCTGCCGGTCGTGCCGTTGTTGGAGACGGTGGAGGACCTCGAGCGGGGTCCCGAGATGCTTCGGGCATTCCTGGAGTTTCCGGTGACCCGGACCAGTCTCGAGTTCCACGCCAAACGGGCGGGGCGTCCGGGTCGGCCGCGTCAGCAGGTGATGGTCGGCTATTCCGACTCGAACAAGGACGCTGGGATCGTGGCCAGCCAATGGGCCATCCAGCGGGCACAGGCCCAACTGGCTCGGGTGGGTGAACAGGCCGGGGTGGAGGTCCAGTTCTTCCATGGGCGGGGGGGCACGATCAGTCGAGGGGCTGGTCCGACCCATCGGTTTCTCGAGGCCCTGTCTCCGGGTTCTCTCGGCGGCGCCATCCGGCTGACCGAGCAGGGGGAGTCGATCGCCCAGAAGTACGGCAACCCGGGAACCGCCCGCTACAACCTCGAGCTGCTGCTCGCCGGGGTGACCGCCACAAGCTGGCACCATCGACAGCGTCCCTCTATCGACGAGGCCCTGATTCCTCTGATGGATCGGCTCGCCACGGCGTCGACACAGGAATACCGCGCGTTGTTGGAGACCGAGGGGTTCCTCACCTTCCATCGTCAGGCCACGCCGCTCGATGTGCTCGAGAACACGCGGATCGGATCCCGGCCATCGCGTCGCACCGGGAAGGCGAGTCTCACCGATCTCCGGGCCATCCCCTGGGTGTTCTCATGGACTCAGGCCAGATACTATCTCACGGGTTGGTATGGAGCGGGTAGTGCGCTGTCGGCTCTCTCGGACGCCGAGTGGGTCCTGCTTCAGGAACAACTGCCGAAGGTGCCCTTCCTCCGATACCTGGTGACCAACATCGAGACCTCCCTGGCCAGCAGTGATCTCGAGGTGATGCGGGACTACGCGAGTCTGGTTGAGGACGCGCAACTGCGAGATCGGATCTGGGGGCGTATCGAGGCCGAATGGCATCGGACGCAGGTCGGCTTGACCCGCTTGTTGGGGACGGACTTCGCACGGCATCGTCCGCGTCTGGGCCGGACCCTAGCCCTTCGGGCGGCCCCGCTGCGCGTCCTCCACCGACAGCAGATCACGCTGCTGGGTCAGTGGAGATCCTTGCTCACCTCGGGCGACACCGAAGGCGCAGCCGCGTGTCTGCCCGAGCTCCTGCTCACGGTGAACGCGATCGCGAGCGGTCTGCGGACGACCGGGTGAGCGGATGGGGGCCCGGCGCATCCATAATCCGGGGGGTGAACTCCCGGCCTGCTTTCCAAAGCGACCCGCGGATGAAGCTGGTGGTTCCGAGGATCACAACCCTGGCGCCACCGATCTCATTCCGGTCGACACATCGACGAGGAACAGCTTGGGCTGGACCCCAAGCGGCTGTCACGGGGCTGCAAAGCCACCCAGCCCGTTCTGGTCAACGACTTCGCGTTTAACTGCTTCTTCGTTGGACTGAAGCCCTTCCAACGGATCCAGAGGCCCGACCAGAACCAGAACGGCTACCGGCTGCGGGAACATCACGGTTATCGACGCCCACGTGGGCTATTTCTGGGCGACCAACAACCGCCTCTACTTCCAACGGGGTCGGGACTGGTCCTTCATCTACAACGATCCCTGAGGCTTGGAGAGATCCTTGGTGCGGGCGAGAGGACTTGAACCTCCACTCCTTGCGGAACCAGATCCTAAGTCTGGCGCGTCTGCCATTTCGCCACACCCGCATATGGACCCGGTGAAACCGGGGCCCTGGATAGGGTCACCCGGCACCGTTGGGGATCACGGGTTCGCGACCGGGGCGGTGTCAGGAACATTGGGCACCACAAGGCGCCCATCCTTCGAGAAGGCCGAGTCGTACCAATTCGGGGCGATCGGAGCTCCACCGCTGTGCTGGTGGGAGGCACAACCGGCCGAAAGCAGGAGGAATGCTCCAATGAGCGAGGGGATCGCGACGCGGACGGAGAAGCTGGATTTCATGGATTTGGAGTCAGTGACGAGAGCTTAGGTAACCGACCTGCTGGTGAGGGTCAACGCCATCCACGGAGGCCGTAGTACCACCAGCCCACCTGTTCATGGAGCCACATCTTCAGGACAACCGCCGACTCGGTGCTTGGAAACCCAACACGGTCATGCGCGGGATTTCCCGGAAAGACCCCGCGAAAATCGCATCCGACGGGAATGATCTGTCCGACGCCCGCCTTCCGGAAAGTCGCCTCGGCACGCCTCAGATGGAACGCCGAGGACACGAGGAGGATCTGCTTCCAGCCATGTTTCGAAGCGAGAGCGGCGACCTCCCGAGCCTCGTCCGCCGTGTTCCTGCCGATCGGCAGGCGGAGGACCTGGCCTCGACGGAGGTTCCACCGATCCATGAACCGCTCGATGATTTCCGAATCCTCTGTCGCCTTGCCGTCTACTTCCGCACGTGCGCTGCAAAGGACCAGTGTCCCGGCCCGGCCCTGCCTCAAAAGCTCGATCGCTGTTACGATCCGATCCGATGCCTCGATGAACCCGATCTGGAAGACTTCGTGAGGGCTGAAATCATGGGCTCCCCCGAGCATGATGATCGCGTCCGCCCTTGCGGGCTGCGGCTGGCGATCCGGAGTGTAGGGGGCCTCGAGGTTGGTGATCAGGCGACGAGGAAGACTCGTCCCAAGGGTGACTTCGATCACAATGGCCAGACCGGTCAGGATCGAGGTTCCCAACCAGTTCCGACGTCGGAGGCACAGTCCGGAGGCGAGCACGAGGAACACCAGAAGGAGGGCGGCTGGATCAACCAGGGCGCTCAACGCAGTGCCGATGGACGGGATCACCCCGACATCGTGGTCCAACCCGAGGTGTCGACCAAGCGGGAAGGCAGGCGATGGATAATCTCCAGGAGGTCAGTGGGCCGAGGCGCGGCACAGACGATCCCGGATGCCTGCCCAGTCGGGGGTTTCCGGCAGCGCTTCGACAACAATCCAGTCGACTCCCATCTCGTCGCACCGGTGCAGCTCAGCGTAGAGGGCCCTGGCGAAGGCCTCGGCATCGTCCGGGATCAGCATCACGTTGGGGAACCGTCCACCCATGGGAATGCGGGTGTGCGCGATGATGCAGGTCCGGCTGGGGTCGACACCCTCAGTGGCCAACAGGTGCCCGAGTCCACCCTCGTCCTGCCAGGATCGGACCAACAGCCGGGCCTGCGGCGAGTAGTGACGATCCAGCTGTCCGGGACTGCGGAGGGTTTTCCCGGGAGCTGGAAGAGACCCGGCACCCGGCTCCAGAGGGCACGCGGCCACGGCTGCCTGAATTGCCGTCTCGGAAATCATCCCCGGCCTCAGGACCACCGGCGAGGCGCCGGTGACATCCACCACGGTGCTCTCAATGCCAACGTTGCAGTCGCCGCCATCCACGATGAGACGCAGCGCCTCCCCAAGCTGCGAGGCCACATGAGAGGCGTTGGTGGGGGAAAGCCGATTCGCGAGATTGGCGCTTGGGGCGGCCAACGGGAACCCGCAGGCACGGATGACCCCCTGCATGAACGGGTGCTGGGGCCACCGGATACCGACGGTGGGGCCGCCTGCGGTCACGATGTCCGGGACACGCTCCGACCTCGGCATCACGAGCGTGAGAGGTCCGGGCCAGAAGGCGGAACCCAGCACGTCGGCCATCGCAGGCCACATGGACGCGCAAGCCCGGGCCATCTCGGCGGAGGCCACGTGGATGATGATTGGATTGTGGGCTGGACGTCCCTTGAGCGCGTAGATCTGGGCAACCGCCTGCGGGTCAAAGGCATTGGCTGCAAGCCCGTAGACGGTCTCGGTCGGCGCACCAATCACGCCACCCGACCGAAGCACAGCGGCGGCCTGCTCTATGGCTTTGGCGAGCAGTGCAGGGGTGTGGGTTTGCAGGATCTCGGCGGACATCCGGCGACAGGATGAATCACCGCGCCGCAAAAGGGCAAAGGGCGAATGGGGAAGCATGGGACCGAGCGACGAGCGGAGGCCTAAGGCTTCCGTGGGAAAGCCCGGCGCTCAGCCGAGGATATCCCGGATCACCTCGCCCTCGACATTGGTGAGGCGCCGTTCGATGCCGTTGTGCTCGAAGGTCAGGCGGGTGTGATCGAGGCCCAGCAGGTGGAGGATCGTGGCGTTCAGATCGTAGAGTGGATGGACATCGTGGATGGCCCGTTGCCCGAGTTCGTCGGTCACCCCATGGCTGACTCCGGGTTTCACGCCGGCGCCTGTCATCCAGCAGGTGAACCCGTCCGGATTGTGATCCCGCCCCTGGGCCCCCTTCTGAAAGAAGGGCATGCGTCCGAACTCGGTGCACCACACCACCACCGTCGTCTCGAGAAGTCCCCGCTGCCGGAGATCGCGGATCAGAGCGGCGACGGGCTGGTCGAGGATGTATCCGTGTCGGTCGTACTGTTCCTTCAACTGGTTGTGACCGTCCCAGTTGAGTGCCCCGCCGCTGGCGTAGGCGCCGTTGAACAGCTGGACGAAGCGGACACCCCGCTCGAGGAGACGCCGGGCCAGGATGCAGTTTCTCGCGAAGCCTGCACGAATCGGGTTCTGGCTGTCGTCGGCCCCGTAGGTCCGGAGCAGGTGGGCCGGCTCGTTCGAGAGATCGCTCACCTCGGGGACGCTCAGCTGCATCCGGGCCGCCAGCTCGTAGCTGGCGATGCGGGCGGCGAGACGCTGGTCTCCGGGGTGTTGCTCGAGATGCCGGGCGTTCATCCGCTGCAGCAGCGACCGTGCAGAGCGGTCCGAAACCGGGGAGACGCCGGGGGCCGAGAGATGTCGGATCGGGTCCTGCGCGCTGAATGGTGTCCCCTGGAAGGCGGCCGGCAGGAATCCCGGGCCCCAGTTGTTGGACCCGTTCTGCGGGACACCACGGGGATCCAGGATGGAGACAAAGGCGGGGAGGTTCTGGTTCTCGCTGCCAAGGGCGTAGCTCACCCATGAGCCGAGACTCGGGAACCCATCGAGCACGAATCCTGTGGAGAGAAAATTCTCCGCCGGGCCATGGGTGTTGCTCTTGCTGGTGAGGGAGTGGATGAACGCGATCTCGTCGGTAAGCTCCGCGAGGTTTGGTAGGAGGTCCGAGACCATCTTGCCGGTCTGACCCCGGGGACGGAACGCGTACTGGGGTCGGGCGAGATTCCCCGCGGGTCCCTGGAAGGTGACAGAAGGGCCTCCGGGGAGGGGCTTGTCATGCCACTTGATCAGCTCCGGCTTGTAGTCCCAGGTCTCAAGCTGGCTGACCGCCCCGGCGCAGAAGATCACAAGGACGTTGCGGGCCCGGCCCGGGAGATGTGCGGCCCGAGGGGCATAGGGGCGCGAGGGGTCGATCTCGGTTCGTGTAGCCGCCAGGAGTCCTTGCGTTCCGAGGAGATGAGTGAGGGCCACCGAGCCAAGGGCCGTGGCGGTCCCATTCAGAAAATCCCGTCGGTCCAACAGGTGCCTACCCTGCACGGAAAGGTGTTCGGCCGAGGGGTTCATGGCAGGAAGAGGAATTCGTTGGAATTGAAGAGCACGCGGCAGAGTCCGGCCAGCCCGTGGTCGCGGACCATCGGCAGGGTCTCGGCCAGTTCCTCGGTGGAGGCGGCGCGCCCGAGGGCGCGCCCATAGGCCCGCCGGATCTGGGCCTCCGGATCGGAGCCCACCTCACGGGTCACCTTTGCCGCAAAGGCCTCCGCTCGTTCCAGGGTGAACCGGCTATTGAACAGGTTGAGGGCCTGTATGGGGGTCATGCTCTCCCGACGACGCGCCGTGCTCTGCCCCGCGTCCGGACAGTCGAACGCACCGAACACCGCCTCCCGTTCCCGCCGGACCTTGTGGGCGTAGATCATCCGGCGCAGACCTTCCCCTCCGAACGATTCCACCGGCATGAACCCCGTGAGACCACCCCGGTTGTTGAAGAGGTCGAACCCCCTGCCGTGCATCCGGAGGTCCAGTTCTCCACTCACCGCCAGCATCGAGTCCCGGATGGATTCGGAATCCATTCGTCGTGAGGGAAACCGCCAGAGCAGCCGGGCATCGGCGTCGACCGCTGCCGCTGGATTCCCAACCGTCGCATCGCGCTGGATCCCGGCGTCCTGACGGTAGGTCGATGACAGCACGATGAGCCGGTGGAGGTGTTTCATCGATCCGCTGGACTCCAGGAACTCGGAGGCAAGCCAGTCGAGCAGCGCCGGATGGGTGGGTCTCGCCCCGTTCACGCCGAAGTCGCTTGCGGTGTCCACGAGGCCGACCCCGAAGTGTCCCTGCCAGATCCTGTTGACCATCACCCGAGCCGTGAGGGGATTGGACGGGTTGGTGATCCAGTTGGCGAGGGCCTGGCGACGGTCCTGTTCGGCGGGCAACGGCGGGATGTCGAAGCGGCCCAGGGCGGGCAACGCGGTGGGAGACACCTCATCCTTGGGCTGCTCGGGATCGCCGCGATGCAACACCCGGATGACGTCCGGGGACCTGAACCGCCCCGCGAAGGCGAGGCGTTCGTGGGTCGAGTCCCGGAGTGCCCTCTCGATCTCCTGGCGTTCAGCAAGGAGTGCGGTTGCAATCCTGGAGACGTCCGGGGTCAGGTCATCGGTGGAAATGGGTGGACGGACGTCCGAGGTGGTCCCTGGCCTCCGGTCGGTGGCATCCGCGACCTTTCTCCAGGACCCATCGCCCTGCTCCACCTCGATGATGTAGCCCGTGGCGATGCGGTCGCTGAACTCCCCGTTCCGATCTCGTCCCCAGGCGACGCGATCGAAAGTCCTGTCCCCGGGGAATTCGAGGAGGACCCAGCCGCGTCCCCGCTCATTCGACATCCAGCTGCTCGAGTTACCGGTTCGACCGTCGTTCAGGAAGGCGAGGTCGTGTCGATCCACGACGCGGGTATCTCCGGACGACGTTGCCCGGGTTCCCGCTGAGGCGAGCGCGATGTTGGTGCCGTGGGAATCGAGGACCTCGACCTCGTCGAGACACGGCTCGAGGTTGCTGGTGGCGTGGATGGTGAAGCGGATCCTCCGGGAGGTGACCAGCGGGAAACGGTCGATGTTGATGCGGGTGTTGATGGCAGGCCGGAAGGGTTTTTGTTGGGGTTGGATTCCAGTCGGACCCGGACGGGCTATCGGCACCAGTGCACCCAGTTCATGGTCGATCCGTGCGAGGCGAGTCTTGCGATCGATTTCCCGACGACGGCTTTCCTCCTGGATGGGGCCCTGCATCTCCCGGTCCTCGTATTCCACGCCGGCAACAAAGGCCTGGAGGGCGTAGTAGTCGCGGCTCGTGATCGGATCGGACTTGTGGTCGTGACATCGGGCGCACCCGACACTCAAGCCGAGGAAGGTCTGGCCGATGTTGACGACGATCTCATCAAGGGCGTCCTGTCGGGCCAGGCGTTTGGAGACGTCATCGGCTCCGATCTGGCCGGGCAGCAGAACGGAAGCAGTTATCAGGAATCCGGTGGCCGCATCGGCTCCGAGACGATCCCCGACGATCTGTTCCTGGATGAACCGGGTGTAGGGAGTGTCGGCGTTGAAGGAGCGGACGACATGATCCCGATAGGGCCAGGCATGTGGACGCTCCGTGTTGACCTCGAAACCGTGGGTGTCGGCGTAGCGCACGACATCCAGCCAGTGTTGTCCCCACCGTTCCCCGTGTCGTGGGGAGGCCAGAAGGGATTCGACCACGCGTTCGTGAGCGTCCGAGTGGGGATCCGACTCGAAGCGCAGGACCTCCTCGGGTGTCGGGGGGAGACCGACGAGGTCGAGATGGACCCGGCGGATCCAGTCCCGTCGCGACGCCTCTGGGTTGGGGTAGAGGCCAGAACGTTCCAGTCGATCGAGGATGAAGGTGTCGACCGGATTACGGGCCCATTGGGCATTCCGGGGAATTGGAAAGGCCCCTGTCGTGGGAGGTTTGAACGACCAGTGGTCCTGAGGCGGCGTCCCGGCGGTCGCACCCAGAGCCAGCATCCAGACGAGGAGGCAGATCCGGATCCGGCATCGCAGGGAGACCTGGGCCGTGGCGTTCACGACAGGATTGGGGGCATCGGGCGCCATTGGGTTTTGGAACCGGGGAAAAGAAAGGATTCGGTGCAGGGCGGTTGTCCTGAAATTATTTCATTGTGGGCCTTGACCCAAGAGAGTTCGCCTCTAATGTCTTGCGTCCCGAGAAAACGTAGGATGAAGTTTTCGGGCATTGCCGGGCAGCTGGCTGTGACCCACACGTTTTCCTGATCGGCGTAGTTCACCGGGCAGGAATCTCTACATAGTCCTACTGAACCTATTCTGAAAATTCCCCCGGGCGGACGGTCATCCTCTGACTGCCGCCCGGGTTTATTTTTTCCGGGTTCGCCTCGGGGAAGGAAGCCTGCAGGTCTCGCGTTGGGGAATTGGGATCTGGATTCGAGGAGGTGCATCCCACACACGATTTTGTTATGGAATCCTCAGAACGTTGGAGAAACGAGCGGGCTTCTGACTGGCTGGATCCCCGAGCCTGTGTTTCATTGATGTCGGATATGAGCGAGCAAATCGATACCCACCAGAAGGCACTCCAGATCAATCTCGACAGCACGAAATACGGCGTCTTTGCCGAGATTGGCGCGGGTCAGGAGGTGGCTCGGTGGTTCTTCAGGGCGGGCGGGGCGAGTGGCACGATCGCCAAGAGCATCTCGGCCTACGACATGGTCGTGAGCGACGCGATCTACGGATCCGCCTCCCGCTACGTGAGCCAAGAGCGGCTCGAGGCGATGCTGGACCGGGAATACGAGCTCCTGGTGGAGCGGTTGGCTTCGTCGCGCGGACAGAACACCCGGTTCTTCGTGTTCGCCGACACGGTCGCCGCCCGGAGCTTCAAGCGTCGGGACGAGACCCATGGCTGGATGGGAATCCGATTCCAGATCGAGCCCGGTGCGGAGCCGAGCGACATCATCATGCATGTCCGCATGTGGGATCGGGAGAACCTCCAGCAGCAAGAAGCACTGGGGATCCTGGGTGTGAACCTAATCCACGCAGCGCTCTACCAGCATTCGAACCCCCAGGCGGTGATCAACGCGCTGCTGGACAACCTGTCGATCAACCGCATCGAGGTCGACATGATCAAGTTCCGCGGCCCGCAGTTCGCGAAGGTCGACAACCGTCTCATCGCCCTGCAGCTCGTGGAGCGTGGGCTGACCAACGCCGCGATGTTCATGCCTTCGGGTGAGCTGGTGCAGCCGGCCGACGCCCTCCACAAGAAGTGCATCCTGGTCGAACGCGGCTCCTTCCGACCCATCACCCGGGTCACGGCCGACATGCTCACCCGGGCCAAGGCCCAGATGGTGCAGGATCCAAGGGTTTCGGATCAGGACCTTGTGGTCATGGTCGAGATGACCCTCAAGAACCTCAACGTCGAGGGCAAGATCGACCACCAGGACTTCCTCGACCGCGTGGATCTCCTCAGGACCCTCGGGACCCCGGTTCTCATCTCGAACTATGCGGAGTTCTTCCGCCTCGCCGGGTACCTGTTCCGTTACACGAAGCTGCCGGTGGGGATCGTCATGGGCGTTCCGACGCTCAAGGATCTCTTCGACGAGAAGTATTACGGGGATCTGGATGGGGGCATCCTCGAGTCGTTCGGACGCCTGTTCCGCAACGAGCTCAAGGTCTACTGCTATCCGCTCAAGGACGCCCGCAGCGGTGCCGTCATCACGGCAGGCAACCTTCAGGTGTCGCCCCACCTGCAGCACCTGTACGACTATCTCTACCAGAACAAGTTCATCCAGCCGCTCCGGGACATCGACGAGTCAATCATGAGCATCTTCAGCCGCGATGTGCTGAAGGAGATCCAGGCGAACACACCCGGATGGGAGGCCAAGCTGCCCACTCAGATCGCCGAAATGATCAAGGAGCGGAAGCTCCTCGGATTCAAGGGTTGAGACCGTTTGGCGTTGGGGGCATCGAAACGGACAGATCCCGGAGGGTCACGGTGCTGGACTTCGCGTCGGCCGCCGCACCGATCTCCCGGAGGGTCTGGCTGACCACGACGCGTTCGTGGTCCGAGGTGGTGGCGAGGTCGGAGCCGGAGCCGCATCGCAGGGCCTGTAGGACGTCTCGGACCGAGATCTGATCCAGCGGCCGTGACGGCAGATAGGAGGTCTCGCTCCCGCGGGTTTCAGTGAGGAGGCTGGAATGGTTCAGGAGACGCAGGAGTTCCTTTGCCAGGTTGGGGGGGATACCGAGGTCCTCGGACAACTGGGCGGCGGTCGTGGGTGGACGACCCAGGGTGAATTCCCGGGCGATGCGCGTCATGAGTCGAAGCCCAGCGAATTCCCGGGCCTGCTGGTGCACACGGCCTGCGACCCGCTCCTGGAGATAGGCTTTCCGATTCTGGTACACATACGCCACCTGGGCTCCGAGGAGGACGATCATCCAAGTAAAATAGACCCCGAAGAGGAAGAGGGGCAGAGCACCAAGGCTTCCGTAGATGGCATTGTAGGTCAGGACCTTGGAGTGGTAGAGGGATGAGAGTTGGTTGTTCAGCGTCCAGAGCGCCGAGGCGACGGCACCGCCGACCAGGGCCGCGCGCCATTGCACGCGGGTATTGGGCATCCAGAGGTAGAGCGCCCCGAAGGCCAGCGCCATGAGGGCCGGTGAGATGAAGATGGTCAGCGACAGGATCCACTGACCCACCAGATGTCCCTGGAGTGCAGAGCTGTGATCGGCGACGAGGGAGAGGATCTTGGCGCCCTTGGTCACGAGCAGCACCGCTGGCCCGAGCGTGATCACGGCCCAGTAGAAGACGACGCTCATCAGCAGCGTGCGCCCCTTTGGGACACCCCAGATGTCATTGAACGCCACCTCGATGGTCCGAAGCAGACCGATGGCGACAACGATGAGTCCGGCTGCAGCCGTGGCGGTGATGCCACCAAGATGGATGCGCTCGACGAAGCCGACGATCTTGTCGGCCACCTCGGCCCGTTGGGCCTGCCCCCCATCGCCCGACAGTCCTAGGATGGGTGCGGCCCGGATGACGCCCTCCTCGATCCAGGCCACGAGTGTCGCACGACGCTCCCCCTCCTTCCGGGGGAGAAACAGGGTCGCGACGCTCAGGGAGATGGCGAGCAACGGGACCAGTGCGAGGAGGGTCGTATAGGCCAGCGACGCTGCCCGAACCGGTCCCCGGTTCCTCAGGAACATCTGGCCCACCAGGATCCAGAAGTGGGCGAAACGCTGGGGCCACCCCAGCCGACTCTCGGCCTCGGCTACGGCATCCTCGTTGATCAGGGTCTGGACCTGTTCCTGGAGACGATTCAAGTGACTGTTCTGGCGGGGATCAGGCTGGCCCATGGCGCGAAGGGTATTGCGCAGGACTGGAGCTTCAACGTCCAACCTGACAGCCTGTTCCCATGCAGATCGCGTGTTCCATAGTGACGATTTCAGATCGTGCCTCCCGGGGTGAATCCGAAGACCTCGGGGGGCCGGCTCTCCGCGAGGAGGCGCAGCGTCTGGGGTGGCGGGTGGTCGGGGAATCGCTGGTGCCGGATGATATCCGTCAGATCCAGAGGGCCGTCCGGGAGCAGATCGCGCGGGGTGCCCAGCTCGTGCTGACCACGGGAGGCACAGGTGTGGCCCCGAGGGATGTCACCCCGGAGGCGATCCTTGAGATCGCCGACCGCGAGATCCCCGGGTTTGGTGAGGCGATGCGCATGAAGTCCCTGGCAATCACCCAGAATGCCATCCTGTCGAGGGGACTTGGTGCGTCGGTCGATCGGACCCTCGTGATCTGTCTTCCCGGCAAGCCTGCCGGTGCCGTGGAGTGTCTGGGATTCGTGGTCGGGGCTGTGCCCCATTGCGTCAAGGTACTCCAGCAGGTGCCGACCAGCTGCTGAGGATTCCCGCATACAGCACCGCCACCTCCATCACCGCGGCAACTCCTCGAGCATCGCGGTCACCAGCTGGGCCGCCCGTTGGATCGGGGAGGGACCGGGCGGGATCTTGGAGGGAGGCTCACCAGCCAGGCCCGAAATCGACCGGACGGCGATGAATGGAACCCGATTCGCCCAGCAGACTTGGGCGATGGCGGCGGATTCGAGGTCGACCACCTCGGCCCGCCATGCGTTGAAGAGCCAGGCCCGGTAGTCACGGTTTGCGACGAACAGAGGACCGCTGACCCCAATGCCCGAGGTCGGGAACGTCGGGCCCGATGTGGAGTTGGTCGTCGACAGGAGGGAGGCCGCCTTGGTCGCAGCCATGCGGAGTCCCGGATCAACGGGGAATCGCGGAACCGGTTCGGCCCCGCGGCTACCAGACCGCGTCACGGTCACGGTCTCGGGGAAGATCATGCCGTAATTCGGGATCCCCGAGGCACTGCGCGTCACCTCCCAGCCTCCGTCGGCCGTTGGGTTGACCACTGCAGCCTCGGTGTGGTGGGACCACGCCTCGGGGACGATCACGTCCCCGGGGACCCGGCTTGGATTCACGCCGCCCGCCTCGCCCATCACGATCACATGGGTGATCGGATAGCGGTCGAGGGCAGCCTGCGTGACCATGGCTGCGTTGACCACGCTCATCCCACAGGGCAGGAGGACACAGGCTCGACCCGCGATGGTGGCGTGCAGGAAGGGAATCCCGTTGTGGAACTCGACGGAACCACCGCGGTGCAGGTTCCCAGCAGCGGTTTGGACCTCGATCGAGCCACCCCGGTACCGGGAGCCGGCAACCGTCTCGAGGCTCGCCAGCTCCTGTTCGGTCGGGGCAATAATCGCATACAGTGCCTGACGGGCAGTCATCCGTTGCCCCGGCGATAGGGGCCGCTTGGAACAGCCGACCATGAGGGCTAATCCGGCCAACAGGACCAGCCGTAGCGTTCCGGAGCAGGAGTGGAGTCGGGGATTCATCGCGTCATCCATTGGACTACGAACAGTAGGGTGAGGATCCAGGAAAGCGGCTGGATCTGTCGATGCCGCCCGAGGCCAAGCAGGATTCCGATGTGGACCACGAAGCCGAGGGCGAGCCCTTCTGCGATGCTGAAGGTCAGCGGCATGGCGAGGACCGTGACCCCGACTGGAATCGCCTTGCTGAGATCGTCGAGATCGATGCTGCGCAGCCCCTGCATCATGAAGATCCCGACCACGACGAGTACCGGTGCGGTGGCGGCGGCGGGGATGATCCCGATCAGCGGGCCGAGGAAGAGCGACATCAGGAAACACACCGCAACCGCGATTCCAGTGAGGCCCGTGCGTCCACCCGACTCGATGCCGGCGGCTGACTCGATGTAGCTGGTGACGGTGCTCGTTCCGAGGGCCGAGCCAACAATGGCGGCGCCGGCGTCGGCGGTCAGGACCCGTCCGAGTTTGGGCAGGTTGCCATGTTCGTCGAGGTACCCTGCCCGTTGCCCCAGGCCGATGAGGGTTCCGAGGTTGTCGAAGACATCGAGGAACAGGAGGGTCAGGACCAGGGACAGCGCCTGCCGCCAGTGGGTCCAGAACCAAGCCAGGTCGAACTTCAGGAAGAGCGGTTCCAACGAGGGAGGCCATGAGATCCAACGGCCGGAATCCGGAAGCCGCGTCAGCGTCCCGGAACCGGAGGCGCCAGGGATCCAGAGCCCGGCTGTCGTGATGACGAGCAGGGTGAGGAACAAGGCCCCTGGAACACGCCGATGGCACAGGATCCCGGCGAGGATGATGCCGCCAATGACCGTGAGGGCCGCCGGCTGTCGGAGGTTGCCCAGGGTGACGAGGGTGGCGTCGTGGTGGACGACGATCCCGCCGTTCTGGAGACCAATGAAGGCGATGAAGAGTCCGATGCCTGCGCTGATGGCCACCTTGAGCTCATGGGGGAGCGAGCGAATCAGGCTGGCTCGGAGTCCTGTGACGGTCAGGACCAGGAACAGGATGCCGCTGTAGAAGACGATGCCTAGGGCTGCCGGCCATGGGATCCCGGAGCCGCGAACCAAGGTGAACGTGAAGAAGGCGTTGAGCCCCATGCCTGGTGCCACGGCGAAGGGGTAGTTGGTCAGGAGGGCCATCAGCGCGGTGATCAAGGCGGAGGAGAGTGCCGTGGCTGTGATCAGGGCATTGCGATCCATGCCGGTGCCGTCCGACAGGATGGCTGGGTTCACTGCGAGGATGTAGGCCATCGCCGCGAAGGTCGTCATCCCGGCGACGAGTTCCCGGCGCGCTGTGGTGCCGTTGGACCTCAGACGGAAGAGCCGTTCCAGCATGGAGGTCAGTCAAGGCCAACGATTCCGTCCTTGGAAGCATCGAGAGATCTCGAGTTTTCTTCAGCCTTAAGCACGGACGGAGGTTGTGGCCAAGGATCCGACATCCTCTATGGATATCTCGATCCCGACCAGCGCCTGGAGGGAGTTCTTCCGGTTGGTGCCACAGAAATGAAGCGAACCGCTCCGGAGGCGCCCATCACCAACCGGGGGCTTAGCCTTTCGAAGAGGGTCTCAGAGGCGGTTGGAGGGAACATCGTCGAGCGGGACGATCGCCACCACAGCGGATGAAAGTTCAATGATCGCGGGGGAGCCGGAATCGGTTGGCGGCGCCGAACCGGTAGGTGGGCGTAGGCCGTGTGCATCGGTCGGCGTTCGCAGTTGCCAGATCGGCTCCTGTGCGGGGAACGTGACATCCGTTCCATCCATGAAGATCCATATTTCCGTCCCAGCCCTCTTGGGCACCGTCACTGTCGCCTTCCTCGCCTTCGGTTGCGTCGGCACTGCACATCGGCACAGCGGCTTCCGGCAACTCTACAACGGCCATGACCTCGATGGCTGGGGCTACTCCACCACCGAGCAGTTCAACGGACGCAAGGAGGCCACTGATGGACGCTATGCCGCGCAACGTCACGCCCTGGTGGTGAACGACTACGAACCGTCCAGGGGCCCGCATCTGCGCCAGCTCTGGACCATCGAGGAGTTCCCCGGCGACTTCGAGCTACGGCTGGAGTTTCGGGCCCAGGTGAACGCCGACAGTGGGATCTTCCTCCGAAAGCCCCAACTGCAGTGCCGCGACTACCTCGTAGCGGGCCCATACAAGGACCTGAAGCATTACCGACCGCAGGGCTGGAACGAGATCGTGGTGGTGGTGCGGGACAACGTCGCCCACTGCACCTGTAACGGCGAGGTGCTCGAGGCGGCGCTCAAGCTGCCTCCCACCGGCCCGATCGGCCTCGAGGCGGACCGGGGGCAGATGGAGTATCGGCACATCCGCATCCGCAAGCTGGACTGAGCGACCGCCGGTGCCGCGGTCTGGGTACCCAAAGGGGCCAGCGGCAATCCACCGTCTCACGAGGGCGGAGATGACCTTGGTGCCCCAGATGCAGACGAGCCGTGACCCAAGGCCCCGCCGAAGTGGATGAGATTCTCGAGGTCGAGCTACAGGGTTCGGCCTCCGGTCGTCTGGACACCGTGTTCGAGTAAGAAAACCGTTGAACCGGGGTGGTCCGCGCCTAGTATCCCCGCGCCCTTCGGGGCACTTTGGTCGGGGCGTAGCGTAGCTTGGTAGCGCGTCTGAATGGGGTTCAGAAGGTCGTGAGTTCAAATCTCACCGCCCCGACCATCGGTCTTCTTCCGCGGATCCGATCCCCCCATGCGGCCCACCCTGCCCCATTCCTTGACCGGTCTCCTTGGTGTCCTCATCGCGTTCGCTTCAGGTCTCACATCCCTCCGCGCCGCCCCCCCTTACAACATCCTCTTCTTCATCTGCGAGCAGGAGCAGGGAAACCTGATCCCGGCCGCGGGCTACCAGACGCCGGCCCAGCTCAAGGGAAAGCTGGGTAAACGCGGTTTCCTGAAGTTCGTCGTCGCACGGCCGCTACAAGCTCGCCCGCTTCTAATTCCCCGACAACTTCAACACCCCGGTGAACCTTGATGAGCTGTTCGCCCACAACGACGTGCAGCTCTTTTATATCAGGAACGACCCAAACGAACTGGAGAACCTCGCCATGGACCGTTTGAAGCACCTCGGGACGCTGGAGCGAATGAACCTCCTGACGAACGAGCTGATGTCCAAGGAGGTCGGGGCCAACAATGGCTTCTTCCTGCCCGCCGTGATCCGGCCGGCCAGCGTGCCTGCCCTGATGCTGTCCCTCGCACCGAAGTGATCAGCGGCGCGCCGGAACAGGGTCCACAGCCTATTTCCAGCTCGCGAAATCCCATCGATCCAGGAAAACGGGGCATGCCCATCTTGGCCCGGTTGCTCTCCATCCCGCGACACTTCCCCCTGCGCCGTGGACTCCACGCAGTCGCATTGGTGTGGCTGGTACTGGCCGCCTTCGGGTCGTTGCACCTCGCCCGGGCCGCGCCCCCACCCCGACCCAACATTCTGTTCATCATGACGGATGACCATGCGACCCAGGCGATCGGGGCCTACGGAAGCCGGGTCAACCAGACCCCGAACCTGGACCGGCTCGGGGCCCAGGGTCTGCGGCTGGACCGCTGCTACGCGGTGAATTCCATCTGCACGCCAAGCCGGGCCACGCTCCTCACCGGTCAGTACAGTCATCGCAACGGGGTTCCCGTCTTCAATGACATCGATCCGGCACAGACCACTGTGGCCCACCGGATGCGGGACGCCGGCTATTACACGGCCATGATCGGGAAGTGGCACCTCGGATCCGACCCCCAGGGGTTCGACCACTGGGAGATCCTGCCTGGACAGGGACGGTACAACGACCCCGTCCTGTACGACCGCGACGGCCACCGCATCTACAAGGGCTACGTCACCGAGATCATCACGCGCCTCACGCGCAGCGTACTCGAGAAGCGGCCGAAGGACCGGCCCTTCTTCTTGATGTGTCACCACAAGGCCCCACATCGGGAATGGACCCCCAGCGACCGGTATCGTCGGGAGTTTGCGCTGAAGACGATCCCAGAGCCTCCGACTCTCTGGGACGACCATGCGGGTCGTGCCGACGCCTTGCGGGAACAACGGCAGTCCATTTTCAAAAACTTGTCCCGATACGATCTCAAGCTGACCCCGCCTGAGGACCTGTCCCCCGCGGATCGCCAACGTTGGGTAAACGAGGTGCCCACCGAGGTGTCCTGGATGGTCGATGGCCAACCGACGGTGCTGAGAGGACGGGACCTCGACCGGTGGAAATACCAGCGCTATATGCAGGACTACCTAGGATGTGTGCAGAGCGTCGACGACAGCGTGGGCGAGCTGATGGATTGGCTCGATGCCAACGGATTGAGGGAGAACACCCTCGTCATCTACACCAGCGACCAGGGATTCTTCCTGGGCGAGCATGGGATGTACGACAAGCGGTTCATGTACGAGCCCTCCAGTCGGATGCCCTTCCTGGCCCGGTGGCCGGCCGGGATCCGCCCCGGCTCGACGACCGAGGCTCTGGCGATCAACTGCGACTTCGCACCGACCTTCCTCGAACTGGCTGGCGCCCGAATGCCAGAGGATATGCAGGGACGGAGTCTCGTGCCTCTGTTCCAGGGAAAGACTCCGGAAGGTTGGCGCACCGAGATCTACTACCGCTACTACCACGACCCCGGACACCACAACACGCGGGCCCACTACGGCATCCGCACCGCGACCCACAAGCTGATCCACTACTGGAGGGCCGACCAGTGGGAGCTGTTCGACCTGGTCCAGGACCCTGATGAACTCCGGAACCGATATATGGATGTGGATCAGGCAGATCGGGTTGGCGACCTGAAGATGCGCCTCCGGAGGCTCCAGACCGAACTGGGCGATACAGGTCAGTTCACCGGGGAGCTACCGAGGGACACAGTCGATCGGCGACCCCGGCAGATGGACCACAAGCATTCCGACTCGGAGCTCTGACGCCCGCCCCGTCCATGCTCGAAGAAGTGGGCCGAATTGGGTCCACGACTTGAAAGGTCGCAGGGTTTGGGGTCCAGTGGTGAACGACCTAGTCGACATCTGATGCGCGCCGGCGACAAATTGGGCCCCTATGAGCTGACCTCGGTGATCGGGGCCGGTGGCATGGGTGAGGTGTTCCGGGCTCGCGATTACCGGCTGGGCAGGGACGTCGCGATCAAGGTCCTGCGCACGGAGTACGCCAGAGACATCGATCGTCTCCAGCGGTTCGAGCAGGAAGCCCAGACGCTGGCGGGTCTGAACCATCCGGGTCTGCTGATGATCTTCGACACGGGCACCCATGAAGGTGCGCCGTACATCGTCTCGGAACTCCTCGAAGGCCGCACGCTGCGTGAGGAACTGCACCAGGGCACCCTTCCGATGCGACGGGCCCTCGAGTACGCCCTCCAGATCGCCTCCGGCCTGGCGGAGGCCCATTCCCGGGGTGTCGTTCACCGCGACCTGAAGCCCGAGAACATCTACATCACGGAGGACGGTCGGGTGAAGATCCTCGACTTCGGCCTGGCCAAGCTCCGGCAGGTGACCGGCCGCGGATTCCGGCCACGCCGGCCCGATGGTGAGATCGATTCCCTGACCGATTCCGGCCCGAGGGCGGCGATCCAGTCGCCGACCGAGAGCGGCATGGTCCTCGGGACCCCCTGCTACATGTCGCCTGAGCAGGTGACCGGCCGCGAGGCAGACCACCGGTCCGACCTCTTCGCGTTCGGCGCGATCCTGTACGAGATGATCTCGGGTCAGCGGGCGTTCCGTCGGCCGACCAGTGCCGAGACCATGACCGCGGTGCTCCGGGAGGAGCCGCCCGATCTGATCGAGCTGGCGCCGAACCTGCCACCAGGGCTCGACCGGGTAGTGAACCGGTGCCTGGAGAAGCGTCCGGAACACCGTTTCCAGTCCGCGAGCGATCTCGCATTCGCCCTCGAGGGCCTTTCCCAGCAGAGCGGCTATCGGCGGATCATTGCGGAGCCGAAATCGCTCCTTCCTAAGTGGTGGATCCCGTTCGCGGCCTCACTGCTCATCCTGCTGATGGCGCGGCTGCTCATGGTCGATTCGGTCGACCCACAACCGGAATTCCGCCAGGTGACCTTTGGCCGTGGCACCGTCATGAACGCCCGGTTCGCTCCCGACGGCGAGAATGTCGTCTACGGCGCCCGGTGGAACATGAAGCCGATCGAGGTGTTCTCATCACGACCCGGCACCCCGGAGGCCCGGACCCTCGGCTACACCAACGCAGACATCCTGGCGGTTTCCTCGAAAGGGGAGATGGCCGTCCTCCTCAATCGGGTCGGGGTCGGCTGGTTCTCGGGTCTCGGCACCCTGGCCCGGGTCTCGCTTGCCGGAGGAACCCCCCGGGAGGTGCTCACGGAGGTCAAGGACGCCGACTGGTACCCCGATGGCGAACAATTCGTGGTGGTCCGCAAGGCCGGGGGACGATGGCGATTGGAGCAGCATCCAACCCAGGGGGGCGGACTCCAGCTCGCGGAAACCTCCGGGACCTTTGGACATCCGCGGGTGTCGCCGAAGGGCGATTGGATCGCATTCTCGGATCATCCCGTTCCCAAGGACAGCCGCGGTAGGATCCGCCTCGTCAACCGACAGGGTGAATTCCGCAATCTCACCGCAGAGTATGCGCAGATCGACGGACTGGCGTGGCACCCGGACGGGAAGGAGATCTGGTTCACCGCGATCAGCCATGGCGAAATTCAGAGCCTGCGTGCCGTGACCGTGAATGGGGAGGAGCGGGCGATCCTGAACACGTCGGTCAACATGACCCTGCACGACATGTTCAAGGACGGGCGCCTCCTGATGACACGTCAGTTCGAGTTGCAGGAGATCATTGGTCTGGTGCCCCCCGAAACTCATGAGCGGAACCTTACAACGATGGGCCGCTGCATGCTCCGGGGCGTCTCGGAGGATGGCAGTCGTTTCCTCGTGATCTTCTTCGGCGAGGGTGCCGGTAACAGCTACTCCACCTACCTGATCCGTGCCGACGGCAGCCAGTCCGTCCGTCTTGGCCCGGGATTCGGTCATGCGATCTCGCCGGATGGGAACTGGGTGTTCGCCAGCGCCTATGACCCGTCCCGCCTGATCCTCATGCCCACCGGTGCCGGCACGAGCCGGACTCTCTCGGTGACGAACCTCGACCTCTCGGCCGCATCGTGGCTGCCCGACAGCAGGAACCTGGTGGTGCACGGACGCGTCGGCACCAATGGACTGCGCTACTACCTCCTCGACACCGAGGGCGCCAAGGATCCCGTGGCCATCACCCCGGAAGGCGTGAGTCCACCCACCTACTTTGGGGTGCCGGTGTCCCCGGATGGTCGGCTCGTGGTCGGCGTTCTCCGCGGGGAACGTCGCATCTGGCCTCTAGACGAGGGCCAGTCGCGTCCGCTCCCCGCCATCCGAAACTATCAGGTCGCTGGATGGTCCCCAGACAGCAAGGGGTTGTACGTCTATGACGGCACCTCTCCGGTGAAGGTCCTCCGGTATGACCTTGCGACCGAGCGTCTGGAGCCCATCCGGGAGATCTATCCCACCGACCTCTCGGGAAGCCTGGGAGGTGAACCGGCGGTGGCCATGACCCACGGCGGGGAGGGCTATGTCTACTTCAACTGGAGGATCCTGACCGATCTCTTCGTGGTCGAGGGCCTGAAGACGGGGCGGTGAGATCGCTCTCATTTCGCCATGGTCTCCGGACAGTCCCGGCCCCCACCATCGAGCCCCGAACATATCCGGCACCTGGGTTCCGGCTGAGGTTCCTGTTGCACCGTCCGGCGACCTGAGCACACTGCGCCCGCGCTGACGGCAAGACGCCCTGCGCGCGACCGCGAATGAAGGCCATCCTCGCTCTGGAAGACGGATCTGTTTTTGAAGGTCAGGCATTCGGTAGCCGCACCACGGTGGCCGGAGAGGTGTGTTTCAACACCTCGATGACCGGTTACCAGGAGATCCTCTCCGCTCCGTCCTACAAGGGGCAGATCGTCACGATGACCTACCCCCTGATCGGGAACTACGGCGTCAACCAGCAGGACGTTGAATCATGGGCTCCACACGCCTCCGGGTTCGTCATCCGTGAACTGTCGCCCGTCGTCAGCAACTGGCGCGCGGACTGGTCGCTGGCGGAGTACCTGGAACGCCATGGCATCCCCGGGATCCAAGGAATCGACACCCGGGCGCTCACCAAGAAGCTGAGGGTCCGCGGTTCCCTGTCCGGCTGTCTCTCCACCGAGGGTCTCGGTGCCGAGGAGGTCCTTGCGCGGGCCCGGTCGTGGGGCGGGATGGCTGGACGCGACTACGTGTCCGAGGTCACCCACAAGGAACCGTTCATCTGGGATCCCGAGGACCAGGACTCCGGCGCGTTCAAGCTCACCCAGACCAATTCCGCACCCGATCCCCGCACCATCCGCAAACCACTGCCACCGGCCGACGTCCCGATCGTCGCCTATGACTTCGGGATGAAGTACAACATCCTCCGGTGTCTCCGGCAGAAAGGATTCCGCATCCAGGTCGTGCCGGCACACACACCGGCTTGCGAGGTGCTGAAGCACAAGCCCCGCGGGATCTTCCTCTCGAATGGTCCCGGGGATCCCGCGGCCCTCGGAGGCATCGTCCGGGAAGTGAAGGAACTGGTCGACCATGGGATCCCGATCTTCGGAATCTGCCTGGGGCATCAGATCCTCGGTCAGGCCCTGGGCGGAAAGACCTTCAAGCTGAAGTTCGGGCATCGCGGCGGCAATCAGCCGGTCAAGGATCTCGAGACCGGCCGGGTTGAAATCACGTCCCAAAACCATGGCTTCGCTGTCGATGCGGAGTCGGTGCCGGCGGACGTCGCCGTGAACCGCATCAACCTCAACGACCACACCGTGGAGGGCCTTCGCCACAAGAAGCGGCCGATCTTCTGCGTCCAGTATCATCCCGAAGCAGCCCCCGGTCCTCACGATTCGACGCCGCTGTTCGACGAGTTCCATGCCATGGTCGTCCGCCATGGTTGAACTGTTCCGCGACCACCCGAAACCGGGAGGAGACAGCCGTATGACTCCCTCCATACAGGGGGAAAGCGTTTGACGGGTGGTTCCGTCAACCGTTACACAACACTACGACCTCGCCTATGCCGAAACTGGTTTGCATCACTGCTGGCTTCACGGATCGGGTCTTCGACATGAAGACGGAGAAGGGAACGCTCGGGCGCCTCGAGGAAAACGCCTTCTGTATTCCCGAGCCGAGCGTTTCCAGCCGCCATTGCGAGCTCTGGGCCAAGGGCGACGAGATCGTCATCAAGGATCTCGGTTCCACCAACGGCTCCTTCATCAACGACGCCCAGCTGGTGGCGGAGAAGGAGGCAACACTCCGGCCGGGTCAGACTCTTCGTCTCGGACAGATCGAGCTGCGCTACGAGACCGGGAAGCGTCAGACGGATCAGCCACGGCCGGCCGTGAAAATCGGTGCCGATGGTGGAGCTGCCTCGCCTTCAAAGGGGCCCGCCTTTGGCAAGAAGACGAACAACACGAACAAGATCTTCCTCGCGGTGGGTGCGGTCCTGGTGATCGTCATCCTCGCACTGCTGTTCGTCGCATTCTCAGGCATCGGCGGCGGCACCTCCGGGCAATAGACTCCAAGGGCTAGGCATTCCCGCCTTTTCCCGCGAGAACCAAGGGTCCTGTCTGCAGGACCCCCCTTTTCCACCCCCGGAGACCGGTGATACTGTCCCCCAATGAGGCTGGTCCGACTTCTAGCTCTCTCGTGCATTCTTCCCGCTCAGGCAGCCCTTTCACCTGAGCAATCCCTGAAGCAGATCGTTCTGGATCCACGGCTCGAGGTCCGTCTCTGGGCCGCTGAACCCGACGTCGTGGACCCCGTAGCGATCGCATGGGATGAAACCGGTGCAGCCTACGTCGGCGAATGTCGCGACTATCCCTATGGCGCAGGTCCAGACGGCAGGACCGGAAGCACTGTCCGACGGCTGACCGATACCGACGGGGATGGTCAGGCGGATCTCTCCACCGTCTTTGCCGACAGGCTTGGCTATGTGACCAGCGTGGCCCCGTGGCGGGGAGGCGTTCTTGTCGTGGCGCCCCCCGAAATTCTTTGGCTTCGGGACGGAGATGGAGATGGAGTAGCTGATCAGCGGGAGGTGGTTCTGACCGGGCTGAAGCGGGGCATCTCGGACAGCCTTGCCAGCGGATTGCGATACGGGCTCGACAACCGATTCCACATCGCCAATGGCGGAAGCAGCGGGACCGTCCAATCGCCACAGATCCCCGAAGCGGTCACACCGCTCGGTGATCATGACTTCGCATTCGATCCCGGGACGGGGACGGTGACTCTCACCGGAAACACCGGAGGTGGATTCGGCTTGGTGTTCGATGGGTTCGGACGCGCCTTCACCCCCTACAATATCAGCCACATTCAGCATCGGTTCCTCCCGCTCGCTGTCGCACGGCGTCACCCCGGGGTCCCGCCGGTGCCCATCACGGCCTCGATCTCAGACCATGAGGAGATGAGCCGGATCTATCCCATCTCCACCGCCATGACCCGTCCGAATCATCCGGAGCAGGCAGGTCATTTCAGCGCGGCAGGCGGGATGGGGTACCTGGACTCCGGGGCGTTCCCAGCGGATCTCCGGGGCTCCGTTCTGGTGGGCGATGTCGTGGGCAACCTCGTCCACCGCGACGTGATCCATCCTGACGGACCGGTCTTCAAGGCCAGTCGTGCAGCGGACGAAAAGACACGCGAGTTCCTTGCCAGTCGGGATCCTGCGTTCCGCCCGGTCGCCTTTGAGATCGGACCCGACGGCGCTCTCTACGTCCTCGATATGCAGCGCGATGTGATCGAGCACCCGGACTACATCCCGGAAAAGATCCGGAAGAACCTCGATGTCCGGGCCGGTGAGAATCGGGGTCGGATCTATCGGGTGGTTCCCAAGACGGGATTGGCACCCCAGCCCGCGGCTGGGAAAGCGCCGAACGACGAGGAATGCCTGGCCTGGCTCGAGCAGGCCAACGTGTGGCGGCGCACCACCGCGCAACGGCTCCTTGTCGAGCGTCGGGCGACGAATGTCATACCACGGCTCCGTGTGCTGGGCCGTCGGGCACCGATACCCGAATCCCGGGTCCAAGCCTTGAGGATCTTGGAGGGATTGGGGGGACTTCGTGATGCCGAGATCCAGGTCGCACTCGATGACTCATCACTGGGGGTTCGTGAGCAGGCACTGCTTCTCGCGGCCAACAACCTCACCAGTTCGGAGCTTTGGAAAAGGATCCATCAGAAATTCTGGTCCGCTGAGTCAAAGTCCTGGGTCCTGGATCCCTCCCCACGCGTCCGGTTTGTGTTGGCCCAGGTCCTCGGACGTGTGGATGAGGACAAGGCGGCGGAGGTGCTCGCCCGGATCCTCGCCGAGGACAGGGACCACCGGTGGTCGCGCCTCGCAGTGATCGCCTCCACTCCGCCAACCCAAGGTACCAGGGTCCTCAGGGAGTTTCTCCGCTCGGGCGCCGCAAAGGGGGGAGACCCGGGTGTCCAGGATGCCCTCCGGGAACTCTCCGCCCTCCTCGGAGCACGCGCCGGATCCCTGGCTCGATCTGATGATGTTGTGTGGTGGGTTCAGGAAGCCCTGCACCTGGCGCAGGCCCGGGCAAGGATCGCAGCCTGGCAGGGTTTGGCGGAAGGCCTCGCGCGCAGCAGAGCCAAGGTCACGGTGCCCGAGTCCCTCCGTCTTCAGATCCATGAACGGTGCGCCGAGGCGGATCCGGTCGAGATGGACGCGCTCTGGCGTCTCACCCGTGCCCTCGACCTTCCCGAGAACGAATCACAACGGTCCGCGTTGGCCCGGGCGATCCAGACCGTGGCCGACCCCGACCAGCCTCTCGCGGCCCGCGAGGCATTGCTCCCCCTTCTGGGATTGGGGCAACCGGGAACGGTTACCAACACACTCGTCCGCCTCCTCGATGCCAAGGAACCGGTGGAGCTCCAGCGAGGAGCCCTGACGGCGTTGCGATCTATCAACGACCCCGATCTCGGCCCGGTCCTGATGTCCCGATGGCGGATCGTGAGCCCCGCAGTCCGCTTTCCCCTGCTGGAACTGATCCTCGAACGGCGTACCTACCACGGCGCCCTTCTCTCGGCCCTCGAGACCGAGCAGGTTCAAGTCGGGGAACTGAATCTCGACCTCGAACAACGTCGCCGGTTGCTGCGGGGAGGGTCGGTGGAGATCCGTCGCAGGGCGGCTGCATTCATGGGGGACGAGGAGTACAGCAACCGGAAATCCATCGTCACCGAATGGATGGCGAAGCTCCCACCCAATGGAAACGTTGTCCGCGGACGGGCCCTCTTTGAGGAATCCTGCGCCCGGTGTCATGTGGCGGGTGGGGTTGGACAGCGTGTCGGCCCCGACCTGACCGGGGTCACCCATCGGAGCGTGGAGGATCTGCTGTCGAACATCCTGGACCCCAACATGGCCATCAATCCGGGTTTTGTTGCGGTTGGGATCGAGACCCGGGATGGGGAATCCCGGCAGGGTCTGGTGGGCGGTGAGACCCCGGAGGCGATCACCCTCCTGCAGGCCGGGGGTCTAAGGATTGTCATCCCCCGGAAGGACATCGTTCATATGACCACCAGCGGCCAATCCCTGATGCCCGAGGGGCTGGAGGCAGGGCGTACCCCGGAACAGATTCGGGATCTGATCGCCTTTCTTCAGGAAGGATCCTGACCCGATGAAGAAATCCCAACTGCCCTCAAAGAACTGCATCGCCTGTGGTCGGCCGTTCGTCTGGCGCAAGAAATGGGAGCGGGACTGGGACCAGGTCCTCTACTGCTCCGACGCCTGTCGGAGGGGAGTCCACCCGCTGGCGAGGCGATCGAAGGGAGCATGACAGATGGCCAGATCGTCCATTTCCGGATCTGGATGATTTCGCCCATCAGACTCTACCGGTGGACCATTGCGGAGATCGGGCGTCGGACGAATACTCCCCGCATGCCAGTTTTGGTGAACCTGCGTCTGCTCGCCGAGGAGCCGGTCCATCTGGAGGGAGAGCTTCCAGCCGTGGCCTATGGGACGGAGTATCGGGACGAGCTCATCCGGTTTGATGAGCCCCTACGATATGAGTTGGACATCGAACTTCAGCCGGATGGGCTTCTGATCACGGGATCCTGCGCCACGACGGTGGGTTGTGAGTGTGCCCGATGCCTCAAACCGTTCCGTCTTCCGGTCGAAATCCCCGACCTGACCGCCCTTGCCCCGCTCCAGGGCGAGGATGCGGTACCGATCGACGGAGACTTTGCGGACTTGACTCCCATGCTGCGCGAAGACATCTATCTCGTCCTGCCGGCAAATCCGCTGTGCAGACCAGACTGTCGCGGGCTGTCGCAAACGGCGTCGGCTCGCGATTCGCATCTCGAGGGGTCGCCATCTGATGGCCCGTCGCCTTGGGCCGCGCTGGACAAGCTGAAACTGTAACCACAATCCACCATGGGCGTCCCCAAACGCAAACCGTCCCGAAGCCGCCAGCGCATGCGCCGGGCCTACAATTCCGTCCTCAAGCTGCCGCAGCTCACCCCCTGCGCACAGTGCGCCGCCCCCAACATCACCCACCGGGTGTGTCCTTCCTGCGGCTACTACAACGGCCGTCAGGTGGTGACCGTCAAGGCCGCAGCCTGATGTGTGAGTCACAGGCGCCGGATTCCCGAGAGGGAGCCGGCGCCTGACTGCTTTTATGCGTCTTGCCGTCGACGTCATGGGCGGCGACCACGGGCCAGGCGAACTCCTGCACGGCATCCGGCTGGGTCTCGCCGCGGAACCCACCCTGAAGACTGTCTACGTCGTGGGGCGGGAATCCGAGGTCCGTCCTCTGGCCGCGGAGGTGGGTCTGGATGACCCCCGGGTGGAATTCTTCGATGCCTCCGAGGTCCTCACCATGGAGGACGACCCAGCCTCGGCCGTCCGTCGAAAGAAGAACTCCTCCCTGAACCAGGCCCTGACCCTCGTGAGTGATGGCAAGGCCGATGCCGCCATCTCCTCCGGGAACACCGGTGCCCTCGTTGCAGGAGCCTCGTTCCGACTCGGCCGGCTCGACGGTATCAAGCGCCCCTCTCTGGCCTGCATCATGCCGTCCCGAACCGGTGCGTTTGTGCTCTTGGACGGTGGTGCGAATCCTGAATGCACCCCGGAGATCCTCCTCCAGTTCGCCGTCATGGGGTCGGTCTATTCCAAGGCCATGCTGGGGATCCAGAAACCGCGGGTGGGGGTTCTGAGCAACGGATCCGAGCTGTCGAAGGGAACCGACCTGACCCGGGCCGCAGTGGCCCTGATCGGGAAGACCTCCCTCAATTCGATTGGATACTGCGAGGGTTTTGACCTGTTCACCGATGGTGTGGACGTGGCGGTCTGTGACGGGTTTGTGGGCAATCTCGTTCTGAAGACCTCCGAGGGTCTTGGGAAGACCGTGGGCCACCTGATGCGGGCGGAACTGCTCGAGCACCCGAGCCTCCTGCGCAAGCTGGGGGCTCTGCTTGCCTCAGGCGGGCTGCGACGGATCGAGGCCCGATTGAATCCCGAGACCTATGGTGGGGCTCCGATCCTTGGACTGCACCGGACCGTGATCAAGATCCACGGTTCGGCGCGTCGTGAGGCGCTCAAGCACGCCATCCTGCAGGGATCGAAGGCCGTGTTGGGCAACCTCAGCGGGGAGATCGAACGCGAGGTGGCCGCGGCCATGACTGCCGCCGGAGCCAAGGTCTAGAATCCCGAGCGTACAGTTGTCGCCGCCATTGAATTGGTGATTACATCCCGCACGGCGCCCCAGCCGTTTCATGCCGACACCCCGACCCACGCTTCCCCAGCGTCCACCCCCCAGGACGGTCTCAATCACCGGAGTCGGATCCTACGTCCCGCAACGCATCCTCAGCAACGCCGACCTCGAACGGATGGTGGAGACCACGGACGATTGGATCACGACACGGACCGGGATCAGGGAACGTCGTCTGGCGGCCGAGAATGAGGCGACCTCCGACATGGCCGTGGAGGCGGCAAAGAGGGCGATGGCCAAGGCGGGTGTCACTGCGGATCAGATCGACCTCATCATCGTCGCCACCATCACCCCGGATCGCCTCTTCCCGAGCACGGCCTGCATCGTCCAGGACCGAATCGGTGCCGCTCGTGCGGCGGCATTCGACCTCGAGGCCGCCTGCAGCGGATTCGTCTATGCCCTGGAGGTCGGCAGCCAATTCGTCGCCTCCCACACCTACAACACGGTGCTGATCATCGGCGCCGAGAAGATGTCGGCATTCGTGGACTGGACTGATCGGAACACCTGCGTGCTGTTCGGTGATGGAGCAGGAGCGGCCGTGCTCCAGCATCGGCCGGATTCCCGGGGGCTGTTGACGACCTGTTTGGGTTCCGACGGTGGAAAATCGGAGCTGCTGCAGGTTCCAGGAGGCGGCAGTGCCTGTCCCGCAACCGTCGATTCCGTCTCGAAGAAGCTCCATTTCCTCCGCATGGACGGGAAGGAGACCTTCAAGAACGCCGTCAATGCCATGGTCTCCGCAGCCCAGGAGGTGTTGGGCCGTTGCGGTGTCACGGTGGATCAGCTCGCCTGCATCATCCCACACCAGGCCAACCAGCGCATCATGTCGGCCGTCGCGGACCGACTCCATGCCCGCGAGGACCAGCTCTACGTCAACGTCGACCGCTACGGGAACACCTCTGCCGCAAGTGTGGCCATCGCGCTCGACGAAGCCCTGTCCCAAGGCCGAATCAAGCCGGGTGACCTCGTCCTGTTGGTCGTCTTCGGTGCCGGGCTCACCTGGGGTGCCGCCCTGATCGAGTGGTAGACACCCCCCGCCGATCTCAATCCCCATCCTTCCGGAACCGCTCAGTGTTTCGGGCCCGGCTCACCGCGGTGTCGTAGCTGATGAGGCACTTCGAGTAGAGGTCGTGGAGGCAGTTGTCCATGAGCACCATGCCGTCCCGCCCCCCGGTCTGCATGATGTTGTTCAACTGGTGGATCTGGTTCTCGCGGATGACGGTGCGTACCGCATTGGTCGCGAGCAGCAGCTCATAGGCGAGCACGCGACGGCTCCGATCGAGGCTCGGGAGGAGTTCCTGTGCGATGATCCCCTGGAGACTGTTGGAGAGCTGCAGTATGACCTGCTTCTGGGCGTTGCCCTCGAAGATGCCCACAATGCGCTCGATGGCATGACCCACGCTCGGGGCATGGAGCGTCGCCAGCACCAGGTGCCCCGTCTCCGCTGCGGTCAGGGCGGTTGCGATGGCCTCGTGATCGCGCATCTCGCCGACGCAGATGACGTCGGGATCCTGCCGCAGCGCGTGGATGAGCGCGCGGTTGAACGACCGGACATCGGTCAGGACCTCCTGCTGGACGATGATCGCCCGGTCGTTCGGGTGAACGAACACGATCGGATCCTCCATGGTGAGGATCTTGCACCGAAGCTCCCGGTTGATGAGGTCGACCATGTAGTTGAGCGTCGTCGTCTTTCCAGCACCGGTGGGACCGGTCACGAGGAAGAGGCCATTCGGACGCCGCGCGAAGTCGTCGATCCGGGCCGGCAGCATCAGCTCCTCGCGGCTCGCGATGCGGTCCCCGCAGAACCGGGCGCTGACCTCCGTGATGCCATTCCTTCGATAGAACGTGACCCGGATCCGGCCGGCCACTGGGTGCCGAACTGAAATGCAGAGCTCCCAGTCGTGATCCAGCTTCCGACGTTGAAGTTCGTTCAGAAGCGAATCCGCCATCGCCTGGCTGTCCTCCTCCGACAGCGCATCGGCATCTGCGAGCACGATCTCCCCCGTGATGCGGAAGGCCGGTGGGACTCCAACGACAAGGTGGAGGTCGGAGGCCCGCTGTTCGTAGGCCTGGTTGAGCAGCCGGTCGAGGTAGGGATGGATGTCCATGGAATGGAGGTCTTTGCCAGCGCCTTTGGAAATCAGGAGCGGACGCCTTGTCGGAACCATCCGGTCACCCGCGCGAAGATACCGCGTTGGTCGAGCTGGTGGACCCGCTCCCCGATCTCGCGGTAGTCCGGGTTGAGGTCGGCGACCTGTTGATAGGATCGGCGGGCGTTCCCAGCGAAACCCAAAGCGGCCTCACAATCCCCGCAGAGGAGCCACACAACCCAGTTCCCGGGGGCCGCAGCGGCGGCCTGCTGGGCCAGCTTGAGAGCCGCGGCGAATTGTCCGTAGTGGTGCCGGATCCGCGCCGCGAGCCAGTGCACCCACCAGCCGGTGGGTTCGAGGGCGCAGGCCTTCTCGAAGCAGTAGTCCGCCCGCCGTTCCTTGCGGGCGAGCAACACATCGCCCCGGGCGAGCCAGATGTACGCGCTGTCGCCCCGCTCCTCGAGGCTGGCATCCGAAAACGCCAGGGCCGGATCGAGATCGCCGAGTCTCCCCAAGGCCACCGCCTTCGCCGCCAACAGTTCCGGCGCGGTCGGGAAACGTTCCAAGGCCTTGTCGGCCCAGACCCGGGCCTCCCGATACTCTCCCAGCTCGATCAGGACCCGGACCTGACCGGTCCAGGCCGGGATGGATCCAGGCTCAAACTCGAGGACCCTTGAGTAGTGCCGCAGGGCGAGTTCGAAATCCATCGCCTGGTAGGCCGCGTCGGCCGAGGCCATCCAATAGGCACCA
>SXGQ01815385.1_pt1 | contig 38469 bp, 32 predicted proteins | sample 3178371 | NCBI WGS metagenome assembly SXGQ01 (sample SAMN11356859, study PRJNA531348) | freshwater metagenome | isolation source: freshwater sample F1-20 | place: China: Fuxian Lake, Yuxi | collected 2017-12-25
AACCCAATTTCAATATTACCACTTAATGTAGTTATTGCAGATCCGGTGATATTTGTTCCATTTACAGAACCAGATAATCCATTTTTTATGGTGATAGTGCTGGTAACTAAATTATCGGCAATTGCCTTTATGATAAAATTAGTGCCTACAGCACTTAAACTTATAGTTGTTCCACTTACTAATCTATATGTTGTGGAAGATGCTGGGTTTCCATCAAAACCGTATAATGTTTTATTTGTTAAGTCAGGAACATTGAAGTTTCCACCGGAACCACCATAAGTTGTTCCTATTGCAGCAGATAGATCTGGATAAGTTGATCCTGCAACGCTTTGTCCATTACAAAGAAGCCAACCATAAGGTACTGTACCACCAGATATGAAAGGTGTTATCATACCCACAGGTATTCTGGAAGCGGAATTGCTCAAAAAGAAGGTGTTCAGAGCGATTGGGGTGTTCCATGATAAATTTCCATAAATATCTGTAGATAGAAAGAAATTATTCTGTAATCCACCGCTTGGCCAGTTGTAATTGACAGCGTTTAGAGAAGTTTTAGAAGGCAGAGACAGATATTCAGAATTGAATGGTACAACACTGTTGGTGGCTATACCAGCACCGCTCAATTTTACTGTATTTGTAGATGCATCTATTTCAATACTGTTTCCAGCAGAGTAAATCCCAGCCACAGGTTTCCAATTTAAAATATTATTATATAACCCACCATTGAATTTATATAATGTATTATTTGAGTTGTTGAAAACTAAATCCCCAGTCTGTGCGAATCCAAATGTTATAGGAGAGCCTTCTCCTAAATACTTATTTCCAGCGACAGTACCTCCATTGGTCGAACCATCGCCAACGAACAATCTATCACCATCAGTTGTGAATCCTAACTCACCGCTGTCGAGTAATATATTTTGTCTATCACTGTCAGATCCCTGACGAACGATAAGTTTTAGTAGAGTGTTTTGTAAAATTTCAATCGAATTTGCCATATATTATGTATTTAAAATTTAAACACTGGTATTGCATATGAGCCAGTGCCATATTCGGTTTCTATGACTATAAATCCTGCTGATGATAGCAGAATATTATTGGAAGTGGTTCCGTTAGAGGATATTGCACTTACCAAAGTCTGATTAGTATATACAGTTTGTAAAGGATCTCCGTTAAAAACGGATAGTACTGGATGTGTTGTGTTGGTACCTGTAAATGATTGTGTTATGGTTGAAGATAAGGATGTAATTTGTCCATAATCGTTAAATGTGAAATTTTTAAATCTTGAATTTCCACCAGTTATGAAATTTTTTAGTTGTAGAACTCCACTATTGACTTGAATAGTCGAATTGTCTACACTTCTAATATCTGAGACCACCTTACCAGCACTTAAACTTAAACCGGGTCCAATTGCATCTGGTCCTATAGAATTTAATCTAACGGAGCTTAAAGGCACACTGGTTAAAGATAGGATTCCACTGCTGAAAGAGAAACCAGATCCCACATTTAAACTTATCAAGTTTCCACTTCCTCCAGTTAATCCATTACCCAAAGAACTTGATGCAATATTGTTTTGATTAATTTGAAGAACTGAAAGTTGATTATTTGATGTAATTGTTAGTGTAATTCCATCAACATTTGCAGATAATCCACTTAAAGAGGTCGCAACCAACCCTCCTCTATTGTAAGCAGCAGTGGATGCAAATTTATTAGCGTCAATACTATTGGTTTTAAGCTCTATTTCTCTAGATGCATTGTATCCGATTGAAGTGTTATTCAATTTAGGTCCAATAAATGCCCAAGATGACAATTGACTATAATCATTGCCTGATAATTGATATAGAAATCCGTTTTCGTTAACTATATCTCCTCTAACTGCATTATTTAAAGTATTTCTAGTATTATTTGTTGGTAAAGGATTGTGAAATACGTTACCAGCCACAACTCCTCCTGATAAAATACCATTTCCAATGAAAAGTCTTTGAGTGTCCACGGTAAATCCTAATTCACCCTGTTCTAAAATAACTCTTTGACGTTGAGAGTCTGTTCCTCTTCTTACTTTAAGTTTAATTATTGAGATATCTGCCATAATTATGAAATTCTATTCCAAACATACACACCGTATGATGGATTTGTTAGTTGTATTGGTGTATTTGATGATTTTCCAGCAACTCCAGATGTTCTTCCCAACGTAGGAACAAGAGCATTACCATCAAATTTATAGGAATAATTTGAAACAAATGATCTACCACCTTGAGCGATATAGTTTGATGATGTCAAATCACGATCTCCGACGCTGTGATCATCTTCTGTATTGGCAACAAAGTGATAATGCTCTGGTACGTCACTGACAGTCAATTCATGCTGGTATTTTCCACCGCTGTTAAATCCTACCAGTGTGGTTTTTGAAACGTTATTGGCATCAGTCCCTGTACCAACACCTGTTATCACCAATCCTTGTGAAACTTGAACCCATGAGGTTCCTATAAATCTGGAAGACGGGTTTGTAGCGTCTAATGTGAGTAAACAAGAACCAACTGGATAGATATAATCTATTAACTTTATTAAAGTTGGCTGAGTTGGAAATATTATATTACCGGCACTCAAAGATCCTGTTATAACCGCTCCTTCATTTTCAAGGCCAAGAGAAAGTGCTGATTTGTTTCCTAAACCATCATAAACATCGGGAACTTTAGAAGATGACAGAGAATCCGCATCTACATGCAGTAAAGAGCCATATAAATCAGAAATAAACTGATCAGTAAGTGATTTCATTAGCTATATTTATGCTTGAAAATACGTTTTCAAGATAAATTGACTAGTTTCTTTTGTAGATCATTTATAAGTATAAAAATACGCTGCAAAGATACGACATTTATACTTTCGTTACCGTTTAAAAACAGATTTTCCAATTCATAATTCAATTCTGGCGTTGGAACCACTGAATATGTAGGATTTGCTAGGTCGCCAGTGCTTGGTTTTACTTTTTCTACCAAGGTTGCGATATTTATCGTATCTTTCAAGAGACTTAAAATCGCAGAATTGAAAGATAATCCCAAGCTGCTCTGATTACACTGAACTTTTGTGAAGTTTTTACTAACATTCAATGGAACATATGCTTCATATATTGACTTCTTTGTCTTTGCTACATATATTCTTCCGATATTATGCAGTATATAATAAAGATATCCATCTTTTTGCAAAGTATTGTACGTCAAGTTATTATAACTGTTTGACAACATCTTATTTGAATTAAATTTTATTTGAATTTTATCAAATTTTTCCTCAGTTGTGTTAAAGATATAATCATCAAGATAGAAAAAGTTAGAAGATCTGGCTTTTGCAAGTCGATTGTTTATATTTTTAAGTGGTCTTATTTCAGTTTCCGCTCTGGTTTGATCAGAGTTCTCTATAACTGGAATTGTCTTGATCAGATAGAAAAAATCTGAATCTTCATCTGAAAATTTTATACCCGTGGTGTTTTCACCATATAAAAGTTCTTCTCTTCTGAATGTGTTTGTGTAATCATCTACATCGAAGAAAATGAAGTATAATTTATTATCCTTTTTGCCAACAATGATGATGTTATCGTCTTCTTTTCTAATGTCGAGTCCAATTAATTCATCTAACTCAAGTTCTCCCAAAGTCACCTGTAGGTATATTTCATTTGAATATTTGTTTTTTATGTAAATGGTGCCATTTGCAAATTCTGTTCTTTTTTGGAAGCCTATTGTAAAAAATGAGATATTTGAATCGTCTGCGCTTATAGAAATTCTATCCTTTAAGAATAGGTTGCCGCAATCTTCGTATTTTGCCAAGTTGTATATTGAAAGTGCATCGGCTGTATAAAAGAACAGTTCATTTGTGTCATAATCCTGTTCTATTTTCAAATTATCGTTGTTTTCAGTTGTAGATACAACGGTTAATTTTTTAGTTGGATCATTAAACGTTCCACTTAAAGCGTATGAGATGTTATCAGCAACACAATAATATATAAAGTTATCATTTGAATCTATGACAAATGAACCGGATGTAACTCTATCTAAAAATCCCCATTCTTCCGAATAACTGAAAGGATCACTGTGAGTATAAACATTTTTACCATATAATTCATCGTCAGGTGTTCTTATATCAGATTCTGTAGAAGTTAATGTGTAAAAATATGTGTTTTTGTAATCGTATGGTAAATTATCTGGATTTATAAAAATACTGTTTTTATAAATTGATAAATTATTTTGATTAACTCTGCCCAGAAGCTGATTTAAAGTGTTTTCGTTTAAAATATCCAGAGCATTTGGAACCGCTAAATCTATAACGGGTGTGATTCCATCAAATACAGCATAGTTTAAATACAACTCGCTTAAAAAGTTGCTTCTGGGGGTCAACTGAAGAGAATTGTATTCTGGTTTTTTACCAGAGTATGCAACGCCACTCAGCACATGGAAGTATCCAGTGAATGGAACCCCATCTAGGGTAAATGCATTGCCATTGTCATATTTGAAATACGAAATCATATGTAATTTGTAAATTTGATGGTATTTATAGTTGTCGTTGCAGGAATATGACGTTTAACCTTATCAAGCATGACAGTTTTCAACTCTTCCAATGTATTTTGGTTGTTTATTCCCAAGTTATCAATAGAAATATTGATATAATTACTCTTATTTGCGTTATTATTGCAAATTTGATGAATATATGATATATCATCGAGAGAGTTTCTCATACCACAAGGTAAAGTTATGGTAATATCATCTACAGTTTGTTTATTTTGAATAAATGGAAGTATAAATGCGAGATTTTCTTCTATTTTTTCATCCGAAATGAAAATATCTGAAGTTATTGAATTTACACTGAAAATATCTTGATCATTGTAGTACAATTTACCGTATAACAATGTTTTATTTGAAAATTGACCTAATACAGTTCTTATATCTAGAACTTTTTCATTGTTTAAGAAGAAAAATCCCTTACCAGTCAGTGCATCATAACTGAAACATATGAAATTTAACTTATATTTTTTATATAATGTTGTGGTTGTAAAAATTAAAGTTTGATTGTTTGAATTATCAAAAAGTTTAAATTCAAAGGTGATATCATCAAACGTTTTTGTTATCTTTATACCAGCATCTATATCATTTCTTAAACTTTCAATGGTCCAATCAGGATCATTCCCATTGAAATAGAATGATATTGTGACTTGACCAGAATCATTTATGAGATTTTGATAGTTTGTAGGAACTTGGATTACTCCACACTCTGTTGTAGTTATTTCAGATATGGTATTGAATATCTCACTGTTGTTGAATCTGTGATATTGATAAACTTGATTTGGTTTGAAGCTTAAATCACTTTTCTTATCAAAAATTGTGTATTTTGAAATGTTTGAGCTTAAAGAAGCATTTGAAAGTATCAGGTTTTCAATAGCTTGATTGTAAGTCACATCAAAAACACCTTTTAAATACAGAGCGTCTTTTTTAGAGATTAAATCTGGATAAAAGTAGCGATCAACCCAAACTTTAGATGAATTTGATCCAGATAACCATGTGCATAGATAAACTTTTCCATCATCTGAATAATTATTTGTGTTTATCTGGTAGATTTTATCAGCATATGCTGGAGTATCGAATGCATATGCACCACTATCAACAAATCTAGTGTCATTTATGTTTAGATTTGTAAAAGGATACATGCTGGAAGGAGCCTGAAATTCGGTAACACCTTGTTTTATCAAATAAGGTTTGTTATAAAACACATAATTCAAGCTGATTTCAGAAGAGTTTTCAGAATCAATTGGAGTTGTTATGTTTGTGTATTCTCTGAATTTATTGACAGCTATATCATATCCAGATGATAATAAATTTTGACCATTTGTGAATGTGTCATTGATTGTCAATTGATTTTTTAATACTATAATGTCTTTGTATTCAGATGAATACGGTGAATGTATTAAAAAATTGTTAGTCAATTCAAACTCACTCTTTGATGCATCTATTAAATTAGAATTGTTTTGATAAGTTATGAATGAAGTATTTGGAGATACATTTAAATTATATTCTTTCGGTCTAGCCACTTTGAAGTAGCTGGTAAGAACTGTGTTTTTATTTTCTTCATTCAATTCCAATAGAATTAAAGAATTATCATTTCTTTTTACCAGTTTGTTGGCACTTAGAGAAGCTTTTATCAAAAACAATTCGTTTTTTTTATTATAAATGTATTTGAAAAATTGATCATTGTATTGATCTTCGTCTGAAGTTAGATTAAAATCCCACTTAAACACAAGATCGCCACTTTCTTCAGCCAAGAAGTAAGTTCTTCCAGAATCTAAAAACGAAACTGTGCATAAATTATCATCATAAAAAGTTAAGTCGAAGTAATTTGATTCACTTAATCCATCACTGAATGTGATATCGTATGTGGCTGCATTTGATATTGAATTAGGTCTAGCTAGATAGCTATTGGTGCCACTTTCCAAGTAAGTCATCAACTTCCCAGCACTTTCAGTATCAGAATCATATTCCAAAAACCAAGATGCTGGAATATTATCAGTCAAATAAAAATTTGAATATTCTTTTGTTTTAAAATCGTTGAAAGCTGACAGAGCAAATGGGAAATTAAACGAAAATCCATCTTGATAAGTTCGTTTTACTTGTTTATAGGATACATTATCCATGTTGGACTTCCAAATTTTAGAAGTCAATGTTGATAATGATTTTACTACAGTTTCCATTTAAAATATTTAGGATTCCGATTCAATTAAGAACCCTCCCTTATCCACAGAAAACATAAATTGTTTATTATTACCCGAGAGTTGTAATATATTTGCGGATATGTGTTTTATATCACCTATACTTTCAAAGTAATCAGCGGTTATTATTTTAAAAGGCTGTACAATAGAGCAAATATCACCATTTATATATTCTATATTGACTTCCGCCGATAGTAATTTGTATCTTGCGGATGCCGAAGGGTAATAAATGTGAGATATTTCGTTTGATAAAACGGAGCTTATCTTATTATAAAGAATTTCAGGTATGATACTGTCAACTCTGTAATTTTTAGAAAATGAGTTTTCATAGGTTTCGACGTTTCCATCTCCCCAATTCACTCTCAGATACAACGGAATTTGAGATTCCGAAATTCCACTTAAAATAAAAGTGACAGAAGTCAAATCATATAATTTAACTTCGTCTAAAGTAGATGATAGTGCAGTTGCTGAGCTTGCAAATCCTATTGTTTGTGTATTCATAGACTTAACTCTTCGTTTATAATTGTCACTGGAGAAGATGATAGATAAACATCCAATAGAGTGCTGTAATTGTTTTGGAATATGTTTGAATAGCTTTCAAACGAACCAAAATATGCATTATGTTTCAAGAAAGTCACATTTGGATTTATGATGAAATCATATTCATTCAGAGCTATCATTTCATTTTGATCTTTTACCAAGAATGAAATACTGAATATGTTATTTGTGCTATTGTGCGTCAATATTGGCTTCTCAATCGAATCGAAACGAACATTTCCTCCAGAAATACTGAAAAATTGGACATTTGAACTGTAATCACTGTCATTGATAGGGAATAGTTTAACGTTTTTATTTGTCAAAGTATCATATTTATAAATGTCTGGGTATATAATATAATCATTTGATGAAATTGTGGTTGTATTGCTATTCAGCACACAATAATACACATCAGTTCCTATTTTAAATCTGTTGGATAATTGATTTACAGCATTGGTGTTGTGTTCAATTACATATGTAAGGGTTTTCGGATTTAAGAATTCAGTATTTTCATATTTTATCTTTTCAAACACTAGATAATTTTCAGTTTCTATGAAAAGTGTATCGTATGCTATTTCAAATCTAGAAACGCTGGATAGTTGGTTGAATACTGAAGAATTATATTTTGAACTTATGTAAGAAAATTCTGTCAACAGTGGTCTTGTTGTATTTTTAGATACATTTCTTACAAATATCAATCCATTGAGATCGAATCTATCATTATATGTATCTGATTCAAATGAATCTACAATTAAGCTTGTCGGATTGCTGGTTTGGTCAATGTAGGTATAATCAACCTTGTCAAATTGATAATCGTAAACGAAATTGGTTGTGAATTTACCTCCATCGACGTTCAACACATTGTTTCCTGAAAGCGGTCTCAGAGTTTGTGTGAAATTGGCAGAAATCGATGGAAAGCTGGGATCTTCCAATGCCCTTTGCAGGGGACTCTTGGTGTGTAGAGCGGCTTCGAATAGCGTATTATAGTAATACACTCCAGATCCCGGAAATGCGCTTAAACCGGAGCTTATTGGATCGCTTAGGAAGTCTGTTTCACTCTTCATGAACAGACCACCATCTCTAATTTTGAAAGAAGGAACCAAATTACTTTCTGTCGGAGCTTTTAGCTCTTCATATGGAGAGAAGAATCTAAAAAATAGAGTCCATGCACTGGAGATTGAAGAAAATGAATTTGTATATGATGACAATCCAGATCTTATAGTTTCCGTGTAGGAAGTATCATCAAACGTTCCATAATTAAAAGCATATTCTTCTCCATACAAGTCATCATAAAATTGATAACCGTTCAGAATTAAACTTTTTATGTATGTCGGTGTTTTGGTTTCGATTGTTGATCTGAAATTATCATCAAGTTTAAACAATCCAAATTGATTACCATATATGTCACTCTTTTGATCGGCTATGTATCCAGATTCAAAAATTGATTCGAAACTTTGGTCAAATAAATCAGGTTTCTCAGTTACATATCCATAATATTTGGTGTCTGCTTTGTTTGAAACTGGTTGGTTTACAGCTTCTGCTGAAGATGCGTTTCTCTTTAAGTATTCACCATCTACAAAAAATGTCAGTATCTCGCTATTACTTCCGAAAATGTTAGGATCTGGAAAATAATACAGAGAATTTGCTTCTAAGTTATCAACATTGACGCTGAAGGATTCGTTTTTACCATCTATGAAAACAATACTTGTTTTACTTGGTTTGAAAAAACCAAGATTTTCTCTCGTTATTAAATTTCCTCTCTTTGTGGATGCAGTGGTTGGATAATGTCTGTTTAATATATTACGACTTGGGTTTTGAGCCTCGAATAATACACCTGATACGAAATCAGTTGACGTTGATCCTGTTGATATGTAATAGAAATTGCTACTTACGCTTTTCTCGCTCAGTTTTCTTTTATTTTCAAATAACTGATCGACTTCTTTCAAAGCTTTGATTTCTTCAGATACTCCTGCAAATATCTCTGAAATTAAAGTATTATTATCTTTTAAAAATATGTTTTGACCATAATCCAAGTCTTTATAGTCATAGACTGATACGTCAGGGGTTTGGTCAAAATATAAACCATAAGAATTATACAATTCTTCGATGTTTATTTTTAATTTGCTTTTGATTTCTTCTATGTCGTACTCAATTAGAGCATCTTCTCTATTTGTTAGAAATTCTAAAGTCTTTTCAAATATAATTCTATCAACTCCGATATTGCTACCCTTCAGTTTTTTTCTAGTGACTTCGTATTTTACATCATCTCGCTTAGAATTATAATATTTTGATATTTCTAAAAGTTTATTACTGTAAAATCCAAGAACTGTATCCAGATCATATGGATCATTGAAGTCTATTTTAGATAAAAATTCTTTTTCCTCTAAAGTAGTGTAATTTAGATTGATGTCTTTTATAAATTCCCTGTATTTTTCAACAATCGTGTTGGAATTTACATCAGTTGAATTCTTTTTCTTAGAATTCCATCTCTTTAAGTATTCATTGTAGTAGTTTTGAAGTATTTCAGGCTCAAAACTTACTGTAACGGTCTTGATAAAAAGAAGAAATGACATCGGGGAGTTAACATCCAATGCATTTATTTCATTTACACTTGGATTTGTTATACTCTTTGGTACTTCTGGATAACCGTATTGCAGAATCGATGACATTGGTAATATTTAATTATACCGACAATGATTGATACAACGAATCCAAAAACATTGAATTGAACACCCCATTAGAAGCAAATAAATAATTATTTGGAGGCGTTGGACCTAAAATTGTAGTCTTGTTATTTGTGTAGTCGATTATATTTTCAACTACAGTGTTATCATATCCATCAACATATTCAAAGAAAATGTAATATTTTTCAAATTCAGACGGATTGAACGTTGCTGGCAATACAAGAGGCCATCCCCAATCGCTGCTATATTGACTGAAGGTGTATTGATTTCCACTACCAGCACATAATGGCTGATATGTGTTTAATAAAGTGTATGTGTTGCTGAATTTTTCAAGAGCCACAATAGGAACTCCTGCACTTATTACATAAGTAGATGTGTTCAACTGGTTTCCTATGTTTGTTCCATATTTATCCTTTTGAGTATATCCTCTGGTATCGAAATATTCCTTGAATTTGTTTGTTGTCCCGATCAACTTTGAAATTTTCAAAGATTCCAGATTTGAAATTCTAGATATATCTTCTGGATACTTACTAGCTGATCTATTGAAGACAACATCTTCGTTATCTAAAAATCTCATATCAGATATCAAAGCTGTGATATTTTTGGTATCTATATCAGAGTTATTTTGTATAAAGTTTGCTATTTTTTCATAGGTCTTTACACCTATTGAATTGTGATCATATTCACTTGATCCGAAAATAGATCCAAGAAAATCATTGAATAATACAGGATTGTTTTTGATATTTTCTTGGAAAGCCAGATCATTCAATGTTTGGGAAGCATTGAAATTCTCATTTATTTTGTATATGTCATAATAATCATGAGGGAAAACATCAAAATAAGATGAATTGGCACTCAATGAGAACGAAGATAGATTTTCATTTACTAAAGTGGAAAAACATGAAAGTTGAACTGCTGTTACTAAAGAACTGAGTCCTATAAATTCTATATATCCTCTAAATGAACCACCGTGATCAATTGAATCTAATGTAGAATTCAAAGATGAAATTGTGTAATAAGAGGTTGGCACAACACCAGTTGATACTATCAGATTTGCACCACTCTCCGTAGTCAAGTAATATCCACTTTGATTTGTAAGATAACTTCCAGACAATACAGTTATGTTTAAAGCTGACAATTGTATTGAATTGAAATTTTTAAGAGAGTGATTTGTAGAATCTTTTACTTTTACAACAAAAGGTATTTTAGTTCCTATGTATTTTGTATGGTAAATATCAAACGAGTTTATTAAAGTCTTTTCACCATCTATACCATTTGATGTTATACTAAGTTTATATGCATCATTATTGGCAATGATGTTTGCGCTCAGCAGGATATTCAGATTGTTTAGATAGTCTACTGTTTTTTCTGATACCACTGTTGAAGTGTTGCTGAATTTGAATGATATTGAAGTGTTACCAACACTATCATCTTTATAATAAATTGATTTAGAAGCAGATAAACCTACGAAAAATGAATTTTCGTCAGACTCAGAGCACATTACAATGGAATCTCCATCAATTTTAGCAAATAATCTTTCCACATTGGATATTTTTATATCTGGAACTTCGTAATATTGAAGCTTGCCCAATCCAATGTTTGATATGGTTTCAAAAACAGAATGTGTTTTTCTTAAATGAGAAAACTTATCTGATTTTACTTCAAAAAACCCTGCACTGTTCGAGTCATACACATCATAAATTATATTTGTGGATGGTTGATACCATGGATAAGTTGCTTCGATGTTCCAAGGTCCATGTATGACGCTTTGCTCCAGTTCCAAATATCCTTTATTTGATGATAGATTTGTAAATTTCAGAGTGTATGGTATGAAGTCTTTAACTTCTACATTCTGAGAGTAAGAAGAAATCAATGCATTGTTCTGACAATCAAATACCAACAAATTGACTGTGTAAACTCCCGGAAAATTGTAATACTTTATAGCAGTTAAAGATTTTGAAGTGGTACCATCACCAAAAGACCATACCACATCTTTACTTGGGAATAAAGTTAAATCTGGGATGAATTTAAAAGGAGTTGAAGGCAGACTATAAGAGCTTAAAACACTCTCATTCTTATAATCATACACATCAAATGTGGTATATGTTGTGTTTAGATCAGGCATCGATTACATCTATTTTATTTATTAATGATTGAGGAGAATAGAAATATGGGAATTTGTAAAACGGCAGTGTTGTGGTTTGATTTACAATTTCATTATCACTATCAACATAGATAGGATTCCATGATAAGAATGATACTCCATTGAAGAATGTATTTTCTCTTGTATTTTCAGTTCTAATCGAAGATACGCCTTCTATTCCAAGAATAGATGCTGTTAGGTCTGTCAAATTTAAAGTTTGTCCAAGTTGGTTGTTGGATGATTTGAAAAAGTTCAGAATAACTTCGTTGACTTTAGCTTTTAAGATGGCTTTGTTTATTTTGTTGTTCTTGCTCCTCACAACAACAAGCTTTGAATCTTGGGTGACACTATAAAGTGAGTTAATTGTGCTGAAACCTATATCAAAAGCTGTGTAAATAGGATCTCTAGGAACAATTTCATTTGAAATCATCTTTTTATCTCTAGTAATATCAATAATCAAATTCTTAAACGATTCACTCAGATAATTTGGATAACCTCCATCTTCCAGAATGTCGAATTTAGGCACACAAAACACGTTAACATTATTGAAATCACAAGAATCTGCAAAGTTTACTTGATTTATCAAAACTCGATTGACTTTGTTTGGATCTACGCATATTCTATAGAAATAATCAATATATTCATTTATGAATCTATCATTATCAACTACTTTTACTGAATTTAAAATGTTTGGAAGAGTTTTATTCAAAAACTTTTCATAATCTTCTTCAGTTACCAATCTATATTGCGCTGCCAATAGGTATGGAGCGTTGTTTTTTATAGACTCCACACTCTCAGCATCACTTATAGTGGTGGAGTTAAGAGGATTGTTAAATGTCAGCAATGGACTGGTGCTTGTGGTTACAATCTGGGAATTTGAAGATGTTGTGTCTTCATAAATCTGATTGAATGTAGTTGTTGTATATGTAAACAACTTATTGCCATTGATTGCATTTTTGCTTATGATTCCTTTGTTTCCATCACTTAAAATGTACATTATTTTAACTTCATCGCCGGAATTCAAGCGTTTTCCAAAAGTGTTGTTTCCAAACTTAACTTCATAATGCCCGTTTTCGTTTAAACGAAGTTCATATGAGCGGTCGGTTGGCTTAGAAAGGTACAGTGTATCACTTTCTGAGTATTCATACCAAGTATCACTGTCAGTTTCTTTAACATATACGCTGATTGTTCCGTCTGCTATGAATCTACTGTCATTTGAATTGACCAAGTTGTCAACCACCACTGGAATGGTTTCAAAATCCAAACCTTCTGAGATATATGAAGGATATTCTTGAACAGTACCTTGATAAAGTATGAGATTGTTGTTGATTGAATCTATAACCTCTTGAGATGTGGTGGTTTTCTCAAATAATGTATCCTCCAACACGGTGTATTGGATACTGTCTACTAAAAAGTAGCTATATTTTCTGATCATGTAACTTCCAACTGCTAGGTTTGCCGATGCAACGCAGTTTATAGGAGTCATTGATGTTTGACGACCAGTTGGCTTGTATCCAATCAGCTTTACGATTCTATTCATGTTTTCATAAATAGAAGATTGATCAAAGAGTGATTCCGAACTGTTCTGGTTTAGATAAAACATCAAAACGTGGGTGTAATATGCCAGTATTTCAATGAGAAATGACATGTTACTACCTTCGTAATTTTGATCGGTGAATGTGGAATTTTCATTCAGCCTTTGAATTATGAAATTTTTAAGAGAAACAGCGTCGAAATTGACATAAGCTGTTTGCGGAAGATTATATTCCAGTGTATCTTTATCACTCATTAAGGAATATTTAATCAAGCAACTGTGTAACCTGTTGCGGCAAGCTCTGATTTTATACTTAATCCATAAACATCCAAGGATGGTACATCAATTTGCAATTCAATCAGATATTGATTGTTATCTTCATCTCCAATAACCTCAACATTTTTTAAAACTATCCTAGGTTCCATCACAGGAAGCTTAATTTCAATGTCATCTTTGATAAGTTCTGTTGTAAAGTCGTCAACAGGCTCAAAAAGATATTGTCTGAGATCAACTCCATAAGTCGGATTTAATATTTTCTCTCCCGGTGAAGTTAAAAGTGCATTGACGACACTATTTTTAACGGATTCTATATCGAAAATAGCTTGAACATCCTTCAATACTTCATTTCTGTTTAATTGGCTATTGTAGCTGTATGAAGGAGAGAGATCCAATGCTAAATCCTTGTATAAAAAGCCATTTCCAAGTGCTTTCTTTGATACTGAAGGAGCTTCTAGTGATTTTATCTTAATGGCCATTGAGAATATTTAATTTGAATTGTATTAAATATTCATATTATGAAATTAACAAAAGAAGATCAAAAAATTCTAGAAGAAAAGTATGATGAATTAATTTTAAATGAATTAACAAGATACGATAAAGAACGTAATAAAAAATATAATACTGATCCCAATCAGCAGTTTAAGGATTTCGCTAATTTTAATAAAGACTATTACAGAAATAATAAAGATCTCGTATCCGCATATAAGAAGATGGTGGGGCCGGAAGAGTATCAATCGAAATTAAACAAAATATTATTAGTTAGAGTCGTGCCAAGTTTTGTCGGTATCACATCAAATGAAAATGGTGAAATAATTTTTCACAGAGATGATACTAGAAAAAGACCCGACGATGTAGGTAACGAATTCGCATCATTAAGAAAAACAATTCACTTTGTTGTTAATGGCGTGGTTGGAGATCATGCGTTTAACTCTTGGGATAATGCGGGAATTGTAATCATAGCAGATCCTAAACAAATTAAAGGAAAACCACAAGTCACACGTTTAGAGGACACATGGTATATGGTGGATAGAAATAACGAACTGAACGTAGGTAGAGCAACAATACTAATTCCGAACGGAATGAATATTCCAGATAATATGAGAAATGCGTCGATTAAGACCTACAGTGGAAGTTCACATGATGCAGTAAAGTCTATTCTTAATAGAGAAGGCATTGAGATGTTACGTATAGGAGCACATGGTGCAGAAAGTGAAAGTAAAAATTTTGATTCTACAAATGAAGGAAAAAACTTATTTAAAAAATTACAGGCTTCAAATTGGAATGATGACGATAATATGCCACATTCTCAATCCTTTGCGAGTTATGTTGAAGATATTATGTTTACAATATCATCAATATATAAATTTCTGAAAAAATCCAATTTAAGCGCTCAAGATTTCATTAAAAATAACTTAACAGAAGAGCAAAAGAACGAGCTACGCCTTATGATGCTCAATTCACCTCAAGAAGAAATTGATTCAATCATACGAGCAAAAAAACGCATTTTGCATAATCTCACCAACAACAAACAAAAAGACGAAAATAGCAGATTTCAATACAGCAAACAGATTCAATATATAAATAATTTTCTAAAAAAAATGGGGATAAAATAAATTAAGAAGATTTCTTTTTTCGTTTTTCCCAACTAACTCTCTTCGGACCTTTCTTTTTGTACATGCGGCCTTTAATTTTATTACATTCCGCTTTAGTTGCTCTGCAAGCGGGATAACTACCTTTTGAGGTATCACTTCGCCCACAAGGTCCACCTGTTTTACAATTGACCCATCCACGGAATTTCTTTCCTTTTTTATCAACTTGCGGAGCGAACCAATCACGAAGGTTTTCGAGTAGTTCAAGTTGGGTGAATTTTCGGTTTTCTTTAAGCATTGAGTTAGCTTGTTTGCGTTTGCTATCTGCCATAGCTGCTTGTATTTCTTCTTCTGTGAATTCTTTTCCATTTTTTTGATGTTCAAAAGACAGATCTCGACCGATATGAGCTGGTATACCTTCTAGAGAAGTTAGATTATTGGCATTGCAATAAAAATTCCCACCAACACTAATCGGCGCTCCTTTTAGAGAAGTTAGATTGTTATTGTAACAAATAAAACTTTTACTACTACTCGGTGCTCCCACTAGAGAAGTTAGATTGTTATAACTGCAATTAAAAATCCCACCAACACTACTTGGTGCTCCCACTAGAGAAGTTAGATTGTTTTCTCTGCAATTAAAACCCCCACCAACACTACTCGGTGCTCCCACTAGAGAAGTTAGATTGTTATAACTGCAATCAAAATCCCCACCAACACTACTCGGTGCTCCTTCTAAAGAAGTTAGATTGTTATGACTGCAATAAAAATCCTCACCAACACTACTTGGTGCTCCTTCTAGAGAAGTTAGATTGGGATTACCACTGCAATTAAAATCCCTACCGACACTACTTGGCGCTCCTTTTAAAGAAGTTAGATTGGGATTATCGCTGCAATTAAAATACCCCTCGACTTTATCGGGTGCTCCGTTCAGGGACATCAGACCACATCCCGCACAGTTTAAATTAGCATCTAGATTATTCGGTATATTATCAGGTAATTTAATTAAAAATTTCAATCCTGCTAAATCTAAAGTTCGCTCGTAAGATTGAACTCGCTTATATGCTTCGTTATAGTCTCGCGTATGATACTTTTCAAATTTATCTAATTTTAAATCTAATTCATTAAATTTGTAATCTATACTATCTGCTAATTCATCAAGATGGATATTTCTATTTCTTAAATACCAATCTTTTTGTTTATCGTTTAGCGATGATATTTGAAATTGTGTTAAATTAGGCCCGGTAGATAAAAATTCATTAATTAAATCTTTACTTAAAATTTTAAACATATCGTCGGATAAATTTATGCTCATCATTAATACACGAGAACGCATATTAAAATCCATTTTTGTAAATTCTATGACAGAGGGATTATTGATAAAATCATTAATAGTTTTCATCTCCTTCTTTTCAACATTATCTAATTTTTTATTGACAAGTACATCTTTAAATGGCGCAAGTTCTCTATATTTTGATACAATTTCGTCCCAACCACCATTAACTTTTTGCGTGTTATTATTGGCAAAAGTCCATTCATAACCATTTCTTGTATGGTCAAGAACCATTATATGATCATTATCTTCTTTTGGTTTCTTTTTGAAGAATATAAAATAAAATGTGGATTCTTTACCGCCTCTATAAGACGAATACATATTACCAGAGCCTCTTCTTGATATACAAAACGTATACCCTTGGCCATATAAAATACATTTATCTTGAGAATCACCTCTATAAATGACTACGTTATCATCTTCGGCAACAATGTCATCCTTCTGAACATCTATCTTGATATTAGATCTATCTCTTGGCTTGTCTCCTTTAACTTTATCTACAGCTTGTTCAAGTTCTTCAAAATTTGCATATTGAAACGGATCTTTTTTTTCTAACTCTGTTTTATATTTTTCAAATTCATCGAGATAAAGTCGAACGGTTTGTTCATCAACTTCAGAGAACTTTGTTATTAATTTTTGTATAATAGGTTCTGAGAACTCTACTAATAATTGAGTATAAAGTTGAGTAAATTTATTCATCAGTTCATTTTACCTTTTCTTTTAACACACTTTTGAACGTACCCTGAAGCATAAGCACTGGGCCAAACATCGTATTTAGCCTTTGCCTTGGATTGGCATTTAGCTCTGAGCTTGGATACCTTTTTCTTCTTTGGTTTTGTGTATTTTTCTAAAATATGAAAACACATTTTGTCAAACTCGCTTGATTCCACATTTAATTTTAATTCATCCATAACGCTCCAATATTTAGGAGATCCCATCAAGTATTTTTCAACGTTTCCTATATCTGGGTAGGATAGGGTTATTTTATCACCATCTATATCTTTTACAATAGCTCCCCCAAGAGAAGACCGCATCCTTTCTGATGTTAACATTTTGTCAACAAATGGTTTCTCTGACATATTAGGTCCACGATATCCTAATTTCACAAGCATACTTGCTAAGTTAGAGTCCACCATTCCCCAAACTGGTAAATTTTTCTGAAGCAATTCTTTAAAGCCTTTATATTTAGATTTGTCGCTTCCAGCAGCTCCTACCAATTTAACAAAACCACTTCGTTGTGGTCTAGTTGCAATAAATCCATTTTCATCGCCCCAAAAATCCCAATTAATTGATCTTTGTAGGAATTTATCTTTGGTCCAACTCTTACCAGTGGATTGCATGTATTCTTGATTGAATAATTCATAAATTCTATCCATATCATGCGATTCTGGTTTAAATGAATCTAGTAATAAATTATAATTTTGTGTAAATTCAAATGACTCTGTGAATGTAGCTGTTTTTGGAACTCCGGTTTTGTACATGTTTGAATTATTATACATAAGGACATCTCGAAAAATCTTTGGAAGATTATTCCACTTAAAGTATTTTTTAGCTATATATTTTGCATATTTTTCATCATTTACCATAGCCATTGCTATGGATTTAAAATGGTTATTTGTCTCCCCGTTGAATAATTCATTCATGGAGACTCCATTGGGAATTAAGACTTCTTCTATAAATTTAAAAGCAATTGACGGGTTTCTAGAAATTGCTTCTAATACTATATATGGTATGTGTATCGGTTTTTCAAAAACCTTTGCAAATTTTAAAACTAACAATGGATTATTATAAATGTGTGCTGTATACTGTTGGTTATAAAATTGATTATTTGCTATGCTCTTTAATATTATATCAGGTGCAATCTCCCCTTTTTGTGTATACAAACCACGGGCATATTCATATGAGTTTTTTTCATTATTAGATATACCGTTAATTATTATATCGGGAACATTATCATAACGTAATACGTTTGTTGCATAAAGTATTACATAGTCTAAATCATTTGAAAGACTTTTTAATATAATATCTGGAACATCTTTACCTTCCAAGTCATACCTTGCATAACGATATGCGAATGACGAATCTTTTGCTATACCTTCCAATATAATATCTGGAACTTCTCTTCCCCCCAATACATCTATCGCATATTGGTGCGAGTAGTACGGATCATTCGATATACTTTTTAATATTTCATCGGGGACATTTTCCCCATTCAACTCCTCAGCATATATATATGAATAGTGGCTGCTAGAAGATATACCATTTATTATTATATCGGGAATATTTTTAAATTTTAAGATTTCATATGCATATTTGAATGCTGTACTCGAATCAGAAGCTATACTTTTTAATATTATATCGGGAATATTTTCCCAATTCAATACATTATTTGCGTATGTATAAGATCCTTGAGGACTTTTAGATATCATAGACAACATCTTTTCGTCTCGGATTGGCTGTTTTAATTTATTAATATAATTTAACAACTTTTCGAGAGGGATACTTTTATCTTCTTCTTTCCAAGCCTTTAATCCTCCCGTTTCTTTGTCTCTTCTGTCTATGTAATCAACAACATCAAATTGAGATTTTGTCCATAGCACAGCTTGAGTTGGTTCTGCGTGAAATATGAATCCCCAGTTCATATCATCAACAACTCCATCATAAAATCTTCTCAGTATTTGAGTCCATATGACAGGAATCGCACTTTTAATTCCTTTTTCGTTTTTTAGTTTATGAGCAATTTCTCTAGTCAATGTCCAAAATAACTGCGCTGGCCTATCACTATCGAAATAGTCAGAACTGTATATAGATAATTTGTCTTCTAGTTCTCCTATGTCATAAATTTTTCCAAAGATCTCTTCTAATTTTTCGAAATCTTTAGTATAGTCGTCTATTGTATACTTACTGGCAACCAATAGTCTTTCTGGTCGTTTAGCTTTAAATACATACAAGTGTGGCTGATGACCTGCGAAATCAATTCTGTTACTTTTTATATTATTCCAATACGCTTTTATTGGATAACAATAAACTCCAATTGGAGTGTTGTATGTTGATTTGGGGTTGATTCCAATTTTAGTCCCTTTTTTATCAACTTTAGAGTATCTTTCACTTGAAGGAGTTACATCTGCTGTGAAAGACAAAAACGCATTATCATCATCTTTATATTTTTCTAATACATCCAAAACTGGAATGTATCTCTCTGATATCAGAGAATCCATTATGTTGTTGTAACTTTTAGCAAACTCTTGCATTCTATGATATTGTTATTAGATTACCAATCAGCACATGCAGCGGCTTGTGGACTACCCGGTTTGGCGGAACTGCACTTGTGTCTCGCTCTGAAAGATTTCTTTCTCTTGGTATTACCTGATTTACCAGTCACACGAACACCCGCTTGTCCCCAATGGATTCTCTTATATGAACCGTCTGGTTGACGAGCACATTTAGTCCATTTCTTGCCTTTTCTATTGCTGCTTGCCTTCTTAGTAGGTCCAGTGCATTTACTGCCTTTCTTCTCCATGATCTCAATTAGATCGATTTCAAAGTCGTCTTGATCAAATTCCAAGGATTCCAATATTGATGATGCTACTTTGTCAAAATTCATAACTTTATTTACCATTCTAGCTAAATAATTTGCATGGGAAAGTTATTTGATGAAATTTTCGAATCTGTTGTTGGACGCTACGAGGCCGGTGGTTATCTTCCCGGTGATATTGTAAAATTCAGATCCAATTACAAGAGCTGTGCTGCATACAAAGCAATGTCAACTGATATGCAAAGAGAAGTTGACGATCTTGCCAATTGTAAGCTTAATATAATGGTGATCCAAGTTGGAGACAAGTTATCAGGAGCAAGTGCTGGTAATCAGTTCAAAACCGCTGATAATGCTGTTATTACAATTGCCGCTGATCAAGGCGGTGGTAGAAATTATGGTAGAGTTACAGTCTCTCCAGAGATGATTGATCTCGTTTCATCAGATAAGACAAATCTTCCTCCAGTTCCTGATGAATGGAGAAGAAAAGATAATGTCAATATCAAGCCAAAGCCAGTTGAAGATTTCAGCGATGCAGATAATCGCAAGACAGATAAAGGAAATGGTAAAAACACTCCAACCGATCTTAGATTAGCAGGCGAAAGCACTGTTATGAGAAAAGATATGAATAATCTGGCTGCATTGTACGAACAAACAATTAACTAATTATGTATAAAGACGATTTAATATTGGCAGATCTATATTTGGAGAATGCCCAAGCGTCGAATTTAACTGAAGACCAACAAAAAAAGTTGGCATCGTTCATTGTAAAGCTTGTTGTTAAATCTGAGCAAGGAGATCAGGAGGCATTGAGAATATTAAACATGTCTCCTGATGAGATTGCATCTATGATGTCTCAAGAAGAAACAGTTCAAACTGAAGCATTTGAAAATATTAGAAGTAAAGTTGGCGGTTTCTTGGGTGGCACTGGTTCTATTCAAAAAAGATATGAGTTTTTAAAGAAAAGCCTTGCGAAGATATTATGGGAACTTGGCGAAGATATTAAAACAACCAGAAGCGAAGAAGCGATTGGAAAATACACTGCTTTAACAAATGCTATAAAAAATATAGATCCATCATTAGTTCCAGAAGGGGGAGCATTCCAAAAAGCTGCATATTCAGTTGGGAAAGGGGTAGGAACAGTTGGTAAAGTGTTAGCGGGAGGAGCATTAGCAAAAACATTGTTAGCAGTCGGTCTTCCAGCAATGGCGGTTGGTGGTATTATGGGTGGAGTGTTAAGTGTTCTTAAAAATGCTCAGAACACAAAAATAACACCCGCTGAAAAGATTAAAAAAGCATTATCAGCGGCTGGATTGGGTGTCATGGTGGGTTTTGCTATGGGCGAACTCAGAGATTTAATGGGTGGTGGAGAAGCTTCTTCAAATGTTCAAGATGTTAATCAAAACGGGGACACTGAAGGAATTCTGAACAGAGCAGAACAAGGAAAATATGGAGGAATGCCTAGCAGTTTTGAAAATGCACAAGACTATATAAATAAACTGAACGCTCAACTGGGTCGATCCGTTGATTTAAGTATATCAGGAGATACCATAACAGCGGAAACTAAAATTAAAATACCTGAATATATGGATCAGGGTCGCGGAATTCTATATGCAGATAAATTAGCCAATTCTAAAGCAGCGGGTGCAATAGCAAACGCAATTGGAACTCTTCAACCTGATGGTTCATACGATGCAACTCTACAAGGATTTCAAAAAGTTTCTAGAGAAGTGGTAGATGGCTATTTAGTAAGTAAGTATTCCGCTCCAATCAATAATTGAATTTAAACATGAAAAACAATGACAGAATGAATTTACAAGATCTTTATGAAGAAGGTCTCATGGATAGAATATCAGCACAAGCGAAAGGATTCACATCTGGTATTAAAGGATTTGCGTCTGGTAAAGGATACGGTTTATCAAAACAACTTGCTCAAGTCGATAGTTTGATGAAAAGCGCAGTTACTAAAATGTTGAGCGAAATTCAAAAATTTGAAAAAGATGCTGCATCATATCCAAATGTGCATCTTCAACAAAAAGCTAAAAACGACATCGTTTTAAACAATGTTCAAAAGATAAAGGCTGAATTACAAAAAATATAAAACATAACTAAATACTAACATCATGAGTAAATTCACTAAACTAGATACTATGCTTATCTCAGAAGCATATTCCGCCCAACTCTTATTAGAGTCCGCTCCATACATGACAATTGCTGAAATTCAAAGCAAATTGCCAACCATGACAATTGCAGAAGCTCAAATCATCGAAGAAATGTTCGGTAAGATGGGGAAAAGACTTGGTCAAATTGGAGCAGGTATAGGAAACCTTGCTGGAGCCGCTGGAAAAGGTCTTAAATCAGTAGGACAATCCGCTATGGGCGCTGTTGATAAAGGAATTCAATCAGCGGTAGATGTTGGTAAGGGAGTTGCTGGAGCCGCTTCGAATGTTGCTCAGAATGTTAGTAATATGTATAGAGCAGGTGCTGGAGAAAAAGAAGCTGCGCAAGCTATAGAACAGGCGCAATCTTCAATTGAAGAGCTTGTCAATCTAATTAACACTGCAAAATCTAAGTATGGCCCCGGAAGCACATTCAATAAGTATTTTTCAGACGATCCTATGAAAATGACTCTGCAAACCATTTCAAATCAATTGAATATGGCATCACAAACTGCTCAAGATATAAACACAGATGTAAAGGACAGAGGATTCTTTGGAGGAAGCAAAGCAGCATACAGTGCTGCTAAGCAAGGCATGAGCGCTCCCCAAGGAGCGCCGGTAGTTCCTTAATTCACAACATTTTCAAGGGCGAGAAGACATGCAAATGCATTAATCTCCTTGTCCATGACAATCGAACTCTTAAACAGGCTATCTGCTATCTGCAAGATAGCCTGTTTCTTTTGAATCTCATCAAATTCCAATGAATAAATGTGATTCAACAGTCCACTTAACAACTGCTCATAATCATTATCAAACAGTCCATCGTTTTCAATAAGGTACTTTCTGGTTTGTAATGATGATTTGTTCAAAATACCAGTCCAAATGTAAGAATACAACTCCGATGCGTTGGTTTTTACACCAATGTTCAAGATACCTGACACTGCATGTTTCTGTAATTCATTGATGCTTTTACGAAGGTCTGGAAAGAACCCTTTGACCAGTTTTACGACCTCTTTAGTTTGATCTGGAGGAATGGTGATACCCTCATTTTTCAAAATATAAATACATCTTTGCACTGCACCTTTGAGCGTGGGTCTAACATCGACACTTTGACAGCGAGATTGCAGGGCATCCATGATTTTATGCCTATAATTCGCTGTTAGAATGAATCTAGCGACTGCTGAATACTCTTCAATGAGATTTCGAAGACATTTCTGGGATTCTTTTGAAAGACCATCTGCTTCATCCAGAACCACAACCTTAATGCCTCCATTGAAGCTTTTGGTTTGAACAAACCCCGCCACTTTTGTTCGAATATTATCAATGCCGGTTTCATCAGACGCATTTATGTATAGATAATCACACTTTAAAACGTCCTGTACCAAAATTCTTGAAATTGTTGTCTTTCCAGTGCCAGCAGCACCTGTGAAAAGAAAATGAGGGATCTCATCTTTAAAGCTTTCAAAAAATTTCTTGGTATCATCTGACAAACACATGTCATCGAGTGTTTGTGGTCGGTATTTTTCAATCCATAAATTCATATTTCTTGTAGTCCTAGTTTTTTGTTGGACCTATTTTCGATGGTTCTTACCAGATTAGCACAATCAAGCAGACTATCAAACGATCCAACGTCGAACCAGAGGATATCATGCAATTCACAAACGTCAACACCTTCTTCTTTATTCAGTGATCTTATGAGATCAACAATTTCAAGTTCACCACGCTTAGATGGCTTTAATTTACCAGCGAGTTCAATTGCTCTTGGGGTGAATATATACAACCCAACCACTGCATCGTTCCCGATATACTCAACTGGTTTCTCAACCACATCAACTAATTCACCATCACCATCCAATAAAGCCACTCCATAAGCGTTTGGGTTCTTTACTTTGTATGTAAATATTGTGTTTGGATAAGTATCGAGATTTTGATCTCCAATGAAAATGTTATCTCCAAGTATAAGAGCTAAACGATCAGCATCCATCCCCCATTCTCCAGCTATCGTAAATGCTTCTGGAAGACCATTTGGCTTTTCTTGTATTTTGTATTGCAATTTCATGCCGAATTTATCACCATTGCCCAAATAATTGTAATACATGGATAATTGTTCTTTATCTGCACATATAATCAAAATATCCAGATACCCCATTTTTTGAAGGGTTCCAAGACTGTATGAAATTACAGGCTTATTATACACAGGAAGAAGCTGTTTAGATATACCAAACTGTGTTAATGGATACAATCTGGTTGCTTTTCCCCCGGCTAAACATATTGCTTTTTTAATCATTTAATACCTCCTCTAAAATTTCTCTTTCAGTTCTAAATTTCAATATTTTCGAAGCTTTTGTATTATCCAGAACGCAATTACTTCTTCCAGTTGCAATCGGAATTTCAGAAATAGGCACATATTTCCAATTTGGATTGTCCCTATTGTATTTTTTCATGATATCAACGACATCTGATGTCGAAAGTGGTTCTGGATTTACAATATTGTAAATTTCATGACTGGAAATGCCTTTAATGAAGATTTGATGAATCAATTCGTTTGTAAATTCACAGAGATCTGGAATATATGTTTTGCTGTTTTTATAATCGATCAAACTGTCATATTTTTTGATTTTGGATAGATAACTTCTTGCATCATGTAAGCTGCTGATGGGCATTCTTATTCTAAGGATGTTTATTGGCAGATGTGATGAACCTATTTCAAACGCATGCTTGCTTTTACTGTAAAAAGAACTTTCATTTTCGTAAAGGCCGAAATTTGGAAGATCATCCTCCGCAAAATCCTTGGAATATCCGGTATAAATGCACCCACTTCCGATATGGATGTATTTTTTACCAATACTTGTTGTCAGTTCAGCGCATTGAAGAGGAGAAGTTACATTTAGCCTCCAACATTCTTCCTTTTTGGATTCTGCTTCATCAATGTTTGGTCGTCCTGTAAAACCGCTGCAATTTATAACAACATCTGGTTCAAAATTGAAATTCAACTCGTACCAAAATGTCTTTCTATCGTGGTAATCTACAGTTTTCGAATCGATTGTTTTAACAATGTGGCCTTGGGAAGAGAGGAAATTATTTAAATGATTTCCAATGTATCCATTTCCAAGTATTAATATTTTACGCTTGATTATATTCCTCTTCAATAAATTTTTTGATATCATGTATAGTTACATTATCATTGGATTGCAAAAAGTCAATTAGATTTGATGTCAATTCATTTCCCATATAAGACAATTCCGGGTCTTCGGTTGAATCTAGAAATATCTGTAGATCTTCGATGGCATCTAGTATTTTATCCTCCTTTTGATTCAATGTTTTTAGCAGTTTGTTTTTGTTCATGATTTTCTGTATTTACTTCAACTTGTAATTAAATATACACATGGGTGTTAAAATATCAAGTTTACCAATCAACACACTTCCATATTCAGGCGGTGAAAAGATTCCATTAGTTCAAGGTAGTGAAACAAGAGCAGGTACATTGAGTTCGTTTGTTAATTATCTATCAGGTGCTTTATTAAGTGATTCTGAGTTAAGAGCTTTATCTGGTAACTGGCAGAATACATACACCACATTCAGATCTAATTCTGCGAATTACGCTGTTAAAAATGCCGATAATAGTTTTTCTACAAATCAAACATTTACACAAGGAGTTGTCATAGGAACTGTCACCGATTTAAAACAACTAGATTCTGTTGGGTTAGCTGGTGATGGTAAAAGTATAGCCATGGGTGTAGATGCAGGTACTAATGCTGGCTCAACAATTCTTGATTTTGGGTATAATATATTTATAGGCGATAATAATGGTAACAATACAGGATCATCTGATGGTACCGCTACTTATATTACATCTTTAGGAACATCAGCAGGACAAAATATAGGATTTGGTAATGGTGGTTATGCTAATAATGTCATAGTAATTGGCACTGAAGCTGGATTTGAAGTTGGCAATGCTATTGTAGGTTTAGTTGGCAGTGCATCAAATATAATTGCCATAGGTAGTAATGCAGGAAGATTTATAGGAGCATCATCTAATATCGGAAGTGGGTCTGGTTCCGCAACCAATATAATTGCAATTGGTGGAAGCGCTGGCATCAGCGCTGGACAGGGTGGTCAAGATGGTGGTGGACAATTAAGCAATGCTATTTTTATAGGTCAAGAGGCGGGGTACGAGGCAAATTTTAACAACAGTGGTGTCGCTGGCGCTCTTTCATCAACAGAGATAATTGCTATAGGAACACAAGCAGGTTATCAAACTGGATATGTTTATCCATCTAATAATAATATCTTCATAGGACTATCGTCAGGTTATACTAAGCAAGGTAGTAGAAACACTTTCATCGGGGATCTTACAAACACATCACCTACATTTTCGGAGAATTTAAGTGGTTGTATTGCTATTGGTTATGGTGCTACACCAACAGCTAGAAACACAATAGCAATTGGATCAGATTCAACACCTTTAAGTGTTGTACCGGGAGGATCACTCTCAAGTTCTTTATCGGGTTTGAAAATAATGATTAATGGAAGATATTTCACTATTCCACTCCTAGCATAAATACTATTATGAGCATATTAACAAGCAATATAACACCACAAACAGTTCTTACAGACGAGCAAATTTTAAATGCTTTAGTTGCTGAAATTAAACGTTTTTCTAAAACTTCCTACGACAATGTTTTAGCAATACAAAACAAGGGCATAAATTTGGTTTGGAAAAGAGGAAAATTTACACCTCAACAAATTATAGATGCTCTTGGACCTGATGCTTTAAAGATATTCCAAATGCATGGAATACTAACAGATGCTATCAAACAAATTGCTGCTATTGATGGTATCTCACCAGAACTTGCTCTACCTACAAATGCTTTTGAAGTTGTCGATGGCGATATAATTGTATCTGAAAATCCTTACGTATAAATAATATTATGATAGGTATAAAAATTACGGATTTACCTTCAACATCACTTCCTTATAGTGGAAGCGAGGAAATAGCTCTAGTTCAAAATAACGAAACGAGAACCGGTAGTATCGGTTCATTAACAGGATATTTATCTTCAGTTATTGTAACACCCACCACTATACAAACAGTTTTAAGTAGTGATCCCGGTGGTGCGAGAACAGCTGCTAAAGCTGTTGGATCTGTAACAACAGGAATTTCAGGCGCAATGGCTATATCAAATATTGTATCGATATCCCAATCTAATTATAATGCACTGACGGCTAAAGATAATACAACATTATATGTCATAATTTCTTCATGAATTTAGGATTAATAGACGCCACTGGATTCCGAATTGGATTGTCGGAGGTATCAAAAATTTACCTTGGTTCGTATGAGGCTTGGTCAAATTTTGGACCTATTAGAAATATTGCTTTCGTAGGAGATTCCATAACCGATCAAGGATCTACTTCACTTTTTTCTATGGCAGCTCGCGGATATTACGGATGGGCGCAAGTTTTTAATCGTCAGAAATGGGAAATTCAACCAAATATTACTGGTTCACGTCTTGCGTTTGCGACCAGTGGTGCAACTACCGCAACAATTCAATCAAGTTTTCTTGCCACTGTACTCGCATCAAGTGTAGACACTGTTGTTTGGCACACTGGTCAGAATGATCGAACAACTGGTGCGCTGACTCCTCTCCAATCCGCAAATGCAATTCGTGCGGTATGGGCTGCAATTAAAGCTGCTGGTAAGCGTCCTATTGCAACTACATTAACAGGTTTAAAGGGACTTCTTGCTGGTGGTCAATCATGGGTTCTTGAAGTCAACGAATATATTCGAACTTATGCGGCATCAGATGGTGTAACACTTTGTGACTGGGCGACCATTAATAACGTAGGAGGTGCCAATAATGCAGTTCTTGATCCAGCATATACTTATGATGATATTCACCCGAATGCTACTGGTGCTTCACGGATGGGCAGAGTTCTTGCTGCGACTCTTGCACCATTCTTAGTCGATACAAATGATCCTTTTAGTGGGTTAATTAATGTCTCGCCAAATCCATCTTGGACTGGTGGTCCACCGCCAACATCATGGACACACACCATCGGAAGCGGAAACTCAGTTGGAACGCAGACATACGAAGCATCCAGTGATCCTTCAAAATGGTGGAGGATTCCTCATACGCAAGGAACCAGTAACAGTTCGCAGATCATCACGTTTAGCGACACTATCAGTGTTTACAATGGTGTTCGTTTTGCTTCGCTCATTGAAATTGAAGTATTAAGTGGCGCTCTAACAACGGTTCGAGGTGTGCAATATATGCAGGGAGGGGGGACTGAAGCAAGAGCACTAAATCAAGTAGATGCATATTCATCAGTTGGTCAAATCTTTCCATCCGATGGAAAGGTTATCCTTCGTACGCCTTTTACAACGGGAACAGGATCTACTACCAACGTATATTGCGACTTCAACTACGCTGGTAATGTTAATTTCCGTATTCGTAGACTAGCAACTTGGCAAGCTACATAAATATATCATACATATCAATAATTTATGAGTGAAAAGCTACTTAGTAATATTCACCATATATACTGGTATCATTGACTTTGTTGTCAAATATATTGTCTTTGACATATTCATCGACATCAAACGGATAGCTCTTAGGATTGCTACTCAACTGGATTGTAGATAATTGGTCTAGTAGAGTTATACTGCTACTCAACACACCACTGAATGCATTGTCATACACCTGAACGTTATTATTTTCATCAGGGAATCCAGCTTCAAAGCTATAATCATATCTCTTGGCAGTGACTTTCCAAACATAATGACCAGCGAGTGGATTTATAGTGTTGCCGTCTTCGTCAATAACTTCTGTTATTACGAAGGTTTTAGCGGATCTTCCATATGGTCGATCACATCCAAATGGTGTTAATACAAATCCATCGTCTGCTTTAGGTTCTATGCGTTGTCCGTTGACACTATGTATGTAATTTCCACTAAACGCATTTGTGAATGTGTCTATGTGAAAATATAAGGTAACACTATCATCAGGATCCCATCCATAAGTTTGTAAAGGAACTGCATTATGCTGATATTCAACATATGCTCTTATGGAAGTTGGCCCATAATAAGGAGTTACAGTATGCTCTCCATAAAAGTTATTAGCTGCTGATAAATTATAAGTGTTTACGTAATAAGCAATGTCAACACCAAAGTTGTTTATGAGTTCAGAGAAGCCACTGCTGTAAAGCACACGCTCTGCTTGAAATTTAGATGGATCTGCAAATCCACCGCAAGCTGGTTTAAAAATACCAGCAAAGATATTCGAAGGAGTTAAGCAAGACAGTGGTGTTACAGGGCATCCCATGATATTATTTAACCTTAACGACCTTTGCAGCGGGTTTATTTTCAGGGGTTAAATACATCTGCAACCCAAATGGACTATTCTTAATTTTGGCCAATTTATTGTCTTTAAATTCCAAATTATATGTTACCAAAACATCGGTAAGTTCCGGTCCTATGAATACATAGTTCAACACATTGATTTTTGGATGTAATTGTTTATACGGACCCTTTGTGTTTATTTTTTCTCTAGTTATCGGCTTTATTAAATCAGATTTCCCTTTCTTATTATCTTTATGCCAAGTAATTTTAGGAGTTCCGTCTGCCATATTATGGGCATATTCTAGAAAAAATTGTTCGAATGGTTTCACTATATCTATTTAACAAAAAAAGGGGAGTCATTGCTGACTCCCCTTTAGTTTCTATGAATTTATATAAGAAAAATTACTTAATGTATTCAGCGCCTGCCTTGTAGTTACCAACCTTGTTGGATGAACCAGCTCCGATATTTGGTTTCTTGGCATTGACAAGAGCATGACCGTAATCACCGTCGTCGCCAACTTTATCGGTAACATCAGAAGATGCTTTACCACCGCTGGCTTTAAGCTTACCAACCTTGTTTGGCTTGCCAGTGAGCTTGCCGATTGCTGGGGTTTCTTCATCTTCTTCGAAGTCATCTCCCATTTCATCTTCACCTTCGTCGCCTAGATCAAAGTCGAGATCTTCGCCTTCGTCTCCACCTTCTTCTTCACCGCCAAGAGCAGCCATGAGAACGTCGTGAAGCTTTTGTGCAGTTGCCTTATCAAGAGTGAAGGTAACTTCATCACCACCAACATCCGCGTCCATTTCTTCATCGGTCATTTCATCATCGAGACCAAATGCTTCAACATCGTTTTCAGCATCTTCGTCTCCCATGCCCATGTAATTTTCATTAACTACGGATTTAAACAATTTATCGAAACTAAGTGTTTTTCTAGTCATAACTGTATTTAGTATTTGTTTTCCGATTTTTCTACTTTCTTGTAATTCTTTTTCTTCTTCAGATTCTCCAGCTTCCATCGCATTGAGTTGATCTTGGATGTTTTTACGCTGTTCTTCTGAGAGATTTGGTTTTTTGAGAGCTTCACGAAGTTTCTTTTCTTTTTTAGCAGATGGAGAAAGTTTTTCTTCGTTATCTTCTTCTTTACATCCACATTTGCAATTTGATGGATGATCATCATTCAATGCCATGGAAGCGCCTCCATCTTTAGTCATTCCGCCTTCTTGTTTGGCGAAATTGTCTCCCCTGTCATTAAAATCATTCCCTCCGGGTTTGATTGTATTTTTTGATTCCTTGACAATTGTGTGTTTCAATGCATTGAGCATATCACCATAAGCGTCCCCGATGTTCTGAAGATCTCGTTTGATCATGCCTTTATTTAATCATAAACAGTTAAATATCTTATCATGGCGAAAAATTCGGAAAAGTTTTATATGGGTAATCAGAACCTTCCATCAAAAGGTACTGTTATTGCATATACTCCAGAACAAGCAAAAGAAATGCAAAAATGTGCCAAGAACATATTACATTTCGCTGAGAAATATTTTTATATCTTAAATGTTGATAAAGGCAAGATGCCAATTGAACTATACAAAGCTCAAAAAAGAGTTTTGAAACAAATGATGGAAAATCGTTTCTTTTGTTTGGTGGCAAGTCGTCAGGTGGGAAAGTCCACGCTGATGACGATTTACATATTGTGGATGGCTAACTTCTTCGAAAACCAAAGAATTCTGCTTGTAGCAAACAAAGAATCCACCGCTATTGAAATTTTCAGTAGAGTTCGAATGGCGTATGAAATGCTTCCGAACTGGCTGAAATCTCCAGTTTTAGAGTATGCCAAAACCAGCATGGAGCTTGAAAACAACAGTAGAATAGCTATTACAACCACTACCGGTACCGCAGCGCGTGGACAATCTGTTAGTGTTCTTATTATTGATGAGGCAGCTTTCATCGAACCACACTTGATGGAGCCTTTCTGGGCATCTGTGTTTCCAATCGTTTCTTCCTCAAAAAAGGCGAAGGTTTTCATGTGTTCAACTCCAAACGGCACAGGAAATTTATTTTATGACATTTACACTGGATCTCTAGAAAGTAGAAACGGATGGGCCAATGACAAAATTCTGTGGAATGAAATTCCCGGAAGAGATGAAAAGTGGGTAAAAGAAATTAAAGGCGGATTGGCGTCTGAAGAAAAATGGGAGCAAGAGTTCAATTGCCAATTCTTGAATTCTGGAACTGGTTCGATGGGTGAAGATGCATATAATCATATGAAAAGCTATGTATCGGAACCTGTGGAAGTTCTTATGGATGGCAAATATAAAATCTTTGAACATTATCAAGAAGGAAGAATATATGTTGGTGGGGTGGATACTTCAGAAGGTCTTGGTGGGGATTACAGTTGTATTAAAATACTCGATATCACAGATTTAAATGAAATCATAGAGGTTGCAGAATACTACGACAATACAATTCCCGTTTCAGAGTTTGCAAACAAAGTTTATGAAATATTATGTCACTGGGGGAAACCATTGGTGTGTGTCGAGCGAAATAACCAAGGTGGTCAGGTTGTAGACAGACTTGGACTTGACATGGGATATATGGATAAAATCGTGTGTTGGGGAAGCAAACTGGCAGGGCGTAAAAATACTCAATTACTGGGTATGATTGCGTCCAGAAACACCAAGTACAATGCGGTTGCCAACGCTCGATATTTCTACAACGACAAAATGGTTGTGCAATTTAGAAACAACGATTCTTTACAAGAAGTATTCAAAGATTTCGTCAAACTTCCAAATGATAGCTGGGGTGCAATTTCTGGAAAGCATGATGATCGAACCATGGCACTCATATGGGCGTTGATGGTGCTGCATGATGACATAGTTGAGCAATATTTCGTCGTCGATGAATATGACGACTGTGGTAAACCATCCAAGATCACACCAAGTGAGATTCTATATAGATCCTTTGAACCAGCGACTTCAATATACACCAATGAATATGTAGATGGTATTGAAAACAGTCAGATTGCTCCGATTCATTTTGGAACAATCACACAACAAGCATCAGAATTTTCTGATTTACAAGCGGATGGTTGGGTTCCATTAAATGGAGATGCTTTTTATGGTATGGATTATGGCATGAGTCAAGCACAATCAGATTTTATTTCTAAATACTTCTAATGAACTTTATTAACGATTTAAGTCGAATATATACTTCTATATTAACTGAGGATTACGCATCCAGTGTTGCACAATCGTTGGGTATTTTAAAAAACAACCAAGTTCAAAATCCAGAAGATGTTAATGCAAATTTAGAACAAATATATGCTAGGGTCGATATTGAAGACGAAGAGCATAGAAATAGTAAACGAGATTCCGATATAGTCGCACTAACATACATGTTTTTAAGTGGAAAGCCATATAATGAAATATCTGATGTTTATAGACAATATGTAAACTCGAAAGAATCTTATTCAGTGGGTCTTTTATCTAGTTATGTATCGGAATTAAAAAATAAAATCGAAGATCAGAAACTTTTCAAGCCTTCTGAAAAAAAGACACGTTTGATAGATTTGGACACAAGACAACTCATCACACAAATTCACACAAATTATACCTACAAGGGAAAAAGAGAAGAAGCAGATATAGATAAAATAGATTCTGATGATAAGGTGTACGAAGACAATAATATAGTTGTTTTCGTAGCAGACAGCAAACAGAAATGCATACTTTATGGAGATCAAAATCTATGCATATCACAGCGTCCGGGAGAAGGTTTAAATTATTACTGGAAATACAGACTTGGGCGAATGGAAGGTGATGGCATGGGTATGACCACATATTTCGTTTTTTGGAAGGATAAATCAAACAAAATATTAATTGATGCGCTGGGTAATGAAGACGGACCAGCCAATGCATATTCTTGGAATAGTATAAAAGTAAACAGAGACAAAAGAATCACGGAAAATGAATTAATTCAACAATTTCCTGAGTTAAAGCCAGCGTTTGACAAGGATGTATTTAAATTCATACCTTATGGAGAAAACGAAGAAAGATTCTTTTATATTGATGAAAATATCAAATCAATCTTAGATCCTCGACTAAAAACATATGAAGATTTTCAAATGTTTATCGAAAGCGACAAGAAAGTTACAGAAGAAGAATGGAATACGTTAAACCCAGCATTCGCCAAATCACTATTTAAAAAATACATCGGAACTGGTAGAATTGATGTTCCTTGGGGGATTTTTGATAAGTTTATAACAAAAGGAACCGATATCAAATGGTATGAAGAAGTGGTGTCCAGAAATGAAACTTCAGCAGTTCTTTATTATCTACATAAAAATGGAAGTATTGATATAAATGAGAATTTCAATCCAAGTGTTTTAAATGTTGTCAAATTTCATATTACAAAAATCGAAGATTTTAGAGATGATATTATCAAATATTATTCTTATAGTGACATTATCAAAATCGATATTAAAATACCGAAATATTTTGCTGTATTGCCAAATTTTAAGGACTTTGTATTAGACGGTTCGTTTAAACTTCATCCGAACAGCATCCTAACTTCTCTAGAAGGAGCACCAAGCAGTGTTGATGGGGATTTTGATTGCAGGTACAACCCTAATCTAACTTCTCTAAAAGGAGCACCAATTATTGTTGGTGGGAATTTTAATTGCAGTGGCAACAATCTAACTTCTTTAGAAGGAGCACCAAGTGAGGTGTATGGGGATTTTATTTGTAGTCGCAACAATTTAACTTCACTGAAAGGAGCACCAAGTTATGTTGGTAAGAGTTTTTATTGCGATGATAATAAGCTAACTTCTCTAGAAGGAGCACCAAGTAATGTTGATGGGAGTTTTGATTGTAGCCACAACCCTAATCTAACTTCTTTAAAAGGAGCACCAAGTAGCGTTGGTGGGGGTTTTGATTGCAGTGGCAACAATCTAACTTCTCTAGTAGGAGCGCCGAGTAGTGTTGGTGGGAGTTTTCATTGCACACACAACAATCTAACTTCTCTAAAAGGAGCACCGAGGGCTAGGATATATCCTCATCCTCAAAAAAATGGAAAACGTTTTTCATATGAAGAGATAATTGCAGCTATGTCTGGAAAAGATTACATAAACGAATTCCGAACATTCGATTCTCTACTAGACGCTCTTCTCATATTAAACGAAGAAATCAATGTTTCTAAAATAGAAAATGTCTCTATATCCAAGATTTCAAGAGACATGGAAAATCTTGAAAAGCGATATTTCCCGTCGCATCTTTCCCAAGATTTCGACGACATCGAAGACGACACAACTCAAAGGGGATTCACAGGATATGGTATATTCGATGACGCATCGATAAAGGGATACATATATGGTTACGCTATCAGCGAAGATGAATATTCAGATTTAGAATACATTGACTTCCAAAATGTAAATTTTTACAATGAAAGATTAAAAAGTAAATTGCTTTCGAATGAAAACTATATGGAAACCTTTAAAAAGATATTCACTCCATCAAACACTCTATATGTGTCAAACCTAATCGTTGATACTCCATATAGAAGATATACATTCCGACTCATAAGTGATTTTATAAAAGAACTAAAACAAAATGGATATAAATACATAGCGTTCGACGCTCTTTCAGATACAGTCAACTTATTCATGGATAAAGCAGGGAATATAAAAACAGATAGGCTTTCAAGAGCAGGATTATCTCCTCTTCTCACACTAGATACAAGCTACTCTAAACTGTCATTATTCTCAATATAATTAAATATCAACATGGAAGAAATTCGACAAAGCCCGCTGAATCAAGCAGCAAAGGACAAGTTTTTACTGGTTTTTGATGTTCCTCCGATTTTAAAGAACTTTTCTTCAAAATCTGTAAGAAATAATGATACTGTTATACCAGATACTGTTCAATTCACTATTTGGGGAACCGCAGTGCCAGATATTACTGTTCCCGGAACAGAAGTGCGTTATGCGGGATCTACATTGTATGTATCGTCTCACAATAAAGCAAGTTATCCTCCAGTGGAGGTTAATTTCGCTGTTGATAGCATGTATAATAACTATTGGACCATTTATCAATGGTTAAATCTTCTACATGATGAAAAAACAGGAGAATACAATGCAAGACAGGAATTTGTAGATGCTAATTTTAACGATTATCAAACCGATCTCACAATTTACGGATTGGATGAATATGGTAAGAAAAGAGTAAAATTTACCTATAAAAAAGCTTTTCCGACAACGTTAAAAGGATTACAATATGATTACCAACAGTCTGGAGATATGAGATTGGTATCTGGATTCGTTTTTATCTATAGCCAAATGCATATTGAACTTTTAAATTCATGATATGAAAAAATTTGAAGAACTATTTGAGTTGATTAATGAAGCTGTAAGCGCTATTGTTTGGCATTATACAAACAGTCCATTGAAGATTTTAAAATCTGATATATTTTCACTAAGCACAGAACAGAATTCAGATGTCACCAAAGGAGGTAAGGCGTTTTTTATGTCAACCGCTAGGAGTAAATTAGGATCGTATTCTAATTCTCCTTCTGGTGTTATTTTTAAATTAGATGGAACCAAATTAAATCAAAAATATAGCGGTAAATCTGTTGATTATTGGAGTGGATCTGGTATCAAAAATAGGGAATCTGGAGAAAGCGAAATGGAAGATAGAGTATATTCAAGTTCTCCAATAATTGAGAACGCTGTCGATTATATATTAGAAATACAGTGCTGGTTATCGGAAAGTCAGAAAAAGGACAAAAGTGCTTATTTGGTATACTTAAAAAAAGTTGAAAAAGAAGCAAATTCTAAAAATATCCCTATAAAATTTTTCGATGGATATTCTAATTTTATACAAAATAAAGATCCTAAATCATCATTAGATGATATAATCGATACATCGGATATAACGTCTTTACCAAGTTATAAAAGCAAATACTATAAAGATAATCAAGTTAGAAAATTTTTAAATTTTATATTAGCTTTGAAAGATGATGACAGTAATTATAGATATTATGATAGCGGATTGACATTAAGTAATCAATATCATAATAGTTTCAAGTTAACACATAATAAAGTGGCTTTGTATGGTAAGACTTTAATAAGTAAACTTTTAAAAAAACTAAAATTAAAAAGTATAGATCAATTAATAAAACTTCGTCTTGAACAGTATAATAAACTTAGACGATCAGATGATGATATCAATTATTTAAAACGTACATATAATACTTTTGTAAAAGACATGAAATCTGGAAGAGATTACGATTTCGATACGATTTATAATTTAACAAAAAATGATGGAATGTTAAGCGGTGTCCCTAATTCATATGAAAAGTTAATTCATAGTTACAGGAAATCCGATGAAGAAGGATTGTGGGAGGTTTTCAAAAGTGGAATACGTGAAATTGAAGATAGCGTTGAAAAAATTAAAAAAACACTGGTTCCAATTAAATTAAAATCGCCCCGTCCAAAAAAGACGGATTACTCTTGGAGAGATAACCAGATTTAAATAAGAGTTTTTAAAAACTAGTTATATTTTTACTAAATAAAAACATGGCAAGAAGAACAATAAATTCACCGGGGGTAGAAATTTTCGAGAGAGATTTATCTCTGAGAGTCCCTCAAAATATTGGAACTAATGTATTTGTTACAGGTTTCGCTAATCAAGGACCGACAGATGAAGTTTTAAAAATCACAACAAGAGATGAACTGGAACAAATTTACGGCGTTCCTACCAATAGCTCTGAGCGTTATTTCTATTACACTATCAGAGAGCTTCTGAATTCACCTGCTAATATCTATACTTTCAGATTACCTTATGGCGAAGGCACCGGAAACGGTTTCGGTAGTCAGTATTCAGCACTTGTATATCCAGTTCGTAACTATTTTAACAATAACTTAACAACAAACTTGGATACTGTATCTGGATCATACTTTTTGGGTGAACCTGTACACTTCAACTTAACCGAATCAGAGTACAGACAAGCTCTGGAAGGAAGCCTTTTCACTTGGTCAACTTCAAGTGCTGATGTATCTGCAATAAGCGCATTAAGCGAAATCGGTAAATCCGGTGTTATTATTCTCAACAAAGCTCAAACAACCATCAATGGTCAGTTTGAAGGTTACTATGTCGGTATTGCTGACAACACAAATATCAATCCAGCAACCAATTATGATGCTGTTATCGGAGCAAAAACGCTCACATTAACTGCAAACAGAGTCGTCGGAACAGATTACACAAGCATTCCAACTGGAACACTTCAATTCAATCTTTCTTCAACTCCTTCAGACAATGCAAACAGCATTTCTGAGATCATGGAGAATCTCACAGAGTACAATATCGACGATGCTCAAGACGATGATCTGCTCAATGTTGGGGTATTCAAGATTCGTAAGAGTCTGTATGCAAACGAAGCATTCAAGCTCGACTTCGTTCTTGATGATGCAATTGTGGGATCTATCGATACCTTCAGAACTCAACTCAACCCAAGAGGTGGTCCAGCAATTCCATTCTTCTTAGAGTCTGTTGATAACAATAGCAGAAACGTTGAAATTCTGGTCAACCCATATATTTCAAACAAATACA
>SXGQ01827658.1_pt1 | contig 38462 bp, 31 predicted proteins | sample 3178371 | NCBI WGS metagenome assembly SXGQ01 (sample SAMN11356859, study PRJNA531348) | freshwater metagenome | isolation source: freshwater sample F1-20 | place: China: Fuxian Lake, Yuxi | collected 2017-12-25
AACCAATTCCTCGCCAATATTCGAGAGGTCGACGCGATCGTTCATGTAGTGCGGTGCTTCGAAGACGGCGACGTGATCCACACCATGGGCGGCGTCGATCCGGTGCGTGATATTGAAGTGATCACCACCGAACTCGTCCTGGCCGACTTGGACGCTGTGGCGAAGCGCATCGATAAAACCCAAAAAAAGGCAAAATCGGGAGATAAAGAAGCCGCCGCTGAGATTCTTTTGCTCGAGCGCCTGACCCCGCACCTCAATTCTGGGCAAACCGCGAACACCCTCCCGGCTTCCGTGGAAGAGACCGCGATGATGAAGCTCTTTCAGTTACTCACCGCCAAACCCGTTCTTTACGCCTGCAACGTGGCCGAGGGAGATCTCGCGACCGCCGAACAAAATCAGTACGTGCAAAAAGTGGCCGCTTTTGTGAAAGCCCACCATGACGCCGCTTATGTTCCGATCAGCGCCAAAATCGAATCCGAACTCATCGACTTGCCCGCCGACGAGGCGAAGGCCTTCTTAAAGGATCTTGGGGTCGATGACTCCGGCGTATCCTCACTCATCCGCGGCACCTACGAACTGCTTGGTCTGCAAACCTACTTCACGGCCGGAGAGAAAGAGGTCCGGGCGTGGACGATCAAGAAGGGTTGGAAGGCGCCTCAGGCCGCCGGTGTGATCCACCCCGACTTTGAAAAAGGCTTTATCAAAGCGGAGGTTGTTTCTTACGCCGATCTCACCCGCCTCGGCAGTGTAGCTGCCGCCCGGGAGGCAGGAAAATATCGACTCGAGGGTAAGGAGTACGTCTTCGCCGACGGCGACGTCGCACTTTTCCGCTTCAACAACTGAGTCGCCAGACGGTTTCGCTTCGTTTGGACTGGGGCACGTCGCCTGCCGCGACCCATCCTTTATGACCAGATGAGCGATGTTTCCGCCAACCTAGTGACGACGACGCCCGAGTCCCTCGACTCGGCCATTCTGCTCGCGCTGATGGCTACGATTCCGGACAAGATCTACTTCAAGGATCTGCAAAGTCGTTTTGTTCGCAACAATCCCGCTCACGCCCGCTCTTTGGGCGCTTCCTCGCCGCAGTTCGTTATCGGGAAAAGCGACGCTGACTTTTTTTCCCGTGCCCACGCCGAGCGCGCCCTCGCCGATGAGCAAACCATCATTCAAACCGGCCAACCCGTCATCGCGAAAATCGAACGTCTCACATTGCTCGACGGTTCCATCGCCTGGGCTTCGACGACGAAAATGCCTTGGCGGGACTCATCAGGGAAAATCATCGGCACGTTTGGCCTCTCACGCGACATCACCGCCACCAAGATCGCCGAGGAAAAACTCACGGAAGAACGCAATCTCCTGCGCACCATTATCGACCACATTCCAAGTCGGATTTACATCAAAGACACGGCATCCCGCTACATTCTCAACAACCGTGCCCATCTCGCCTTGCTCGGCGTCAAGCACCAGGCCGAGGCCGTCGGCCGCACGACCGCCGATTTTTTCCCGGGCGAACGCGGTCGCCAAGCCCTCAACGACGACCGCCAAGTGCTCGAAGGTGCCACGACGATCATCAGTCATGAGAAATCGGACTTTGGCGCCGAAGGTGACGTGCACTGGGCGCTCACGACCAAAGTCCCATTCCACGACGTAAACCAACGCATCGCCGGCCTCGTCGGCATCAGCCACGACATCACCCGGCGCAAACAGGCCGAGGAGGCCCTCAAACTCCACACCGCCGCGATGGAGACCGATGTCCGCATGGCGCGGCAAATCCAGGAAACGTTCCTGCCTCGTTCATATCCCGTTTTTCCGCGCGGCGTGCCTGCTGAAGCCAGCGCGCTGCGGTTTGCCCACCGCTATATTCCCACCACGACCCTGGGCGGCGATTTTTTCCAAATCGTCCAACTCGACGACGTCAAATGCGGGATTCTCATCTGTGACGTGATGGGCCACGGCGTGCGTGCCGGCCTGCTGACCGCGCTCATCCGCGGGGTCGTCGCCGAACTGGGCGAACGTGCCACCGATCCCGCCCGCGTGCTCGCCGAGATCAACCACAGTCTGACCCCTGTGCTCGAGCAAACCGGTCAACCCGTGTTTGCGACCGCCTTCTTTGGTGTGATCGATACCGCCACCGCGTCGCTCACTTATAGCAATGCCGGGCATCCGCCGCCATTGATTCTACGCGCGGCCGTCAATTCCGTCTCTCGGCTCGTTCCGTCGGACCCGGAACCTGCCGCCGGCCTCATCCACGATTTTCAATACTCACGACAGGAAACTGCTTTTGATCCTGGCGACAGCTTCTTGGCCTACACCGACGGCATCCTCGAAGCCGCCAACCCCGCTGGGGAAATCTTCGGTGAAGAGCGCCTGATCGCCCAACTCGTCGGATCTCGAGGCCTTCCCGGCTCCCTCGTCTGCGACCGGCTCGTGCGTGCCACCGAAGCCTACAGTGCCCGACTCGATTTTGAAGACGACGTTTGCATCGTGACGATCGAATCGACCGGAACGACCTGCGTTATACGTCCCGTCAGTTACGATATCTGACCGCCGCCGACCCGCGTATCGCGCCGCACTTTGAGCGCGATCTCAGTCACGCGGGCGATCGCCGCCACCATCGTGTCGAGCGCCAAGCTCGCCTGTCCATTCTTCGCCTGCTCAGGGAGAAATGGGACATGAATAAATCCGCCCCGCACGCCCGCCCTACGGCGCAAGGCGTGCATCAAGCCATAAAAAACGTGATTACAGACAAACGTCCCGGCCGTCTGCGAAATTTCTGCCGGCACCCCATCAGCCCGCAAGCCCGCGACTATCGCCTTCACCGGCAGAGTTGAAAAATACGCCGCCGGACCGCCTTGGACCACCGGTCGATCCACCGGTTGAGCACCGGCATTGTCTGGAATCCGGGCGTCATCCACATTGATCGCCACGCGCTCCGGCGTAATCGCAGCTCGGCCTCCCGCTTGCCCGAGACAAACAACCAAGCTCGGCCGGATCGCCCGCAACTGCCGACTCAACTCCCGGTTCGCCGCCCCAAAAACACACGGCAAGAGCACCCCGACAACCTCGTGTCCACCGATCTCGGTGCCGTGGAGATTTTGCGCGATCGCCTGCGAGGGATTGATCGTCTCCCCGCCAAACGGTTCAAACCCCGTAATCAAAATTTTTTGCCTCTCTTTAGAGCTTCGTCGCTTTACCAATGGCATGGCCCGAGAAAAATTGTCAGCGCCGAAACACGCAAACATACATCACGACGACATTGAAGACCCAGATCGCCGCCGCGAACGGTACCTGTGCCTTGATCACCGCAAAGTCATCGCGCAACTCCAGCAACCGAGCCGGCACGAGATTGAAATTTGCCGCCATCGGTGTGACGAGGGTGCCGCAATAGCCGCTCAGCATCCCCAGCGTTCCCATCACCGCCGGGTCGCCACCGTGCGCTTTCACGATAAACGGCAGCCCCACGCCGAGCGTCATCACCGGAAACGCCGCAAACGCATTGCCGAGCAAGATCGTGAACAGCGCCATACCGCCGCAATAAGCCAAGACCGCCACCGCCGGAATCTGCACCGGCAAAACCGCGGCCACCAAGTGAGCGATCTCATCGCCCACACCCGCTTTGCCCATGACCCCGCCGAGCGCCGCCAACATCTGGGGCAACAGCACCGCCCAGCCCAACAGTTGCAACAACCTGCCGCCTTCCTGCGCGGCCACCCGCGGTCCCTCGCCCGTCGTGCGCATTGCCAGCGTGATCCCGGCAAAACAACCGATACCCAACGCGACCTGTGCAACCTGCTTCGGCTGCACCAGCAGGAAATCGCCGATCTTCACCCACTCCAAAGTCAGCCCCCCGATCACCGCCACCGTCGGCACCAAAAACAACGGCCAAATCAAACGATTGCCCAGTCGCGCCGCCCGCTCTTTGAGCACCACCGGATCGACGCCCCCACCGTGCCCCGCGCCCACGCGCTTGGTCGCAATCAAGGCCGTCAGCCCCAGCACCAAGTAGCCCACCACCGTCGGCGACAACCACTTCCCCGCCCCGATTGCCAGGGCGAGCAACAGCCAAAATGCCGCCGAACCCCAACGCTTCGGATGGGCTGCATCCGCCGCAATCAATCCACCCACCGCCGCCAGAACACACCCGCCCGCCACAAAGAAAAAATCGAGGGTCAACAACGTCACGGCTTTGGACCTTTCACCTCGCGCGCTGCCGCCGGCTTTGCCGCCGACCGCGCCAACCGCGCGTCCAACCGCCGATACCGCCACCACCCGATTGCGATCACGCAGAGCGCTGTCGGCAAGCCCCACAACTTGATCTCGCCGAGCGGCACGTCGACGCCGGCATTGTCGAAAAACGCCTTGATCAAAAGCACCGCGCCGACCGCGACCACGATGTCGTCCGAGAAGAAATTTCCCACGTTTTCCGCCGCCGCGCCATGCGCCCTGATTTGCGCGCGCGCTTGATCCGTCACGCCGCCCAGCTTCGTCGCCGTCGCGCCCTCCGCCATCGGCACAATCAGCGGCCGCACCATCGAGGCATGCCCCCCGATTCCCATGCCCACCATGCTCGTGAGCCCGCGCAGAACTTGATAAACCCACAGCACCCGTCCGGCGGTCGCACCCGCCGCCCGCCGAATCAGCGTCGCCATCCGCTCCTGCAAACCATGTCGCTCCAACAAACCCACCACCGGCACCATTAGGATCACGGGCAGGGTCAGCCAGCGATTATCCACGAAAAACTGCCCCAGCATGGTCACCACTTCGTGCCAAGCGAGGCCCGCGACCAATCCCGTCACGAGACCAGCCGCCACCACCACCAGCAACGGATTCATCCGAAAAGCAAAACCCACGGCGACGACCACCAGCCCGATGAGTTTGATCATAAGTCGAACCTCCGAAGCTCAATTCCCGACTCCCGGAGCGCCTCATTCAGCCGACGAGCCATCGCCACCGCCTTCGGTCCGTCACCATGCAAACATACGGTGTCCGCCTCGATCGGCACCGTGCTTCCATCGGTGGATCGCACCAAACCATCCGCCACCATCCGCAATACCTGCGCCACGGCCGCCGCCTCGTCTGTGATCACCGCATCCGATCGCGAACGCGGGGTCAGCGAACCATCCGCCTGATACGTGCGGTCGGCAAAAACTTCACTCGCCACCCGCAGCCCGCGTTTCCGCCCGGCCCTCACCAGCTCACTCCCCGCCAGGCCAAACAGAATCAAATTCGGATCAATTCCATAGACCGCGTCGGCGATTATTTCCGCCATTCCCGGATCACGCGCGGCCTGATTGTAGAGCGCGCCGTGCGGCTTCACGTGATGCACGTTGCCGCACCCCCGAAGCGCCTCGATCTGCGAAGTCACGAGCTCGTGTAACGCGCACGCCGTCAGCTCCTGTTCCCGGCGCCCAAAATTCTCGCGGTCGAGAAACCCGGGGTGCGCCCCGACCGCGACCCCATGCGCCTCCGCCATCGCAACCGTCTCCCGCATCGTCGCCACGTCCCCCGCGTGCCCACCACACGCGATATTGGCCGAGGTAATCCATGGCATCAACTCGCCATCGGCGCCGCCGCCTTCGCCAAGGTCGCAATTAAAATCAATCGTCAGTGGCATCAGATAGGATCAACGAATTTTCCCCACAAGTCCTTCGCGCAAAAGACCGATCGCATACTCGCGAGCCAACCACAATCGATGCGCATCCTCGAGCGATACCGGCTCAAACCTCACTCCGTCGCCCGGGCGCACCTGCGCCAGCAACGGCAGATCCACACTGATCACGTGCGCCAACTGCGGATACCCGCCGATCGTTTGCGCATCAGCGAGCAACACGATGGGCTGTCCGTCGGGCGGCACCTGCACCGTGCCGGGAGCGACCGCCGTTGAGACCAACTCTCCGCCGCTGCGACGCGCGAGGGCCGTCCCCTCCAACCGTAGCCCCATCCGGTCAGACTGCGGCGTCACCTTCCACTCCGAGTTGTACCACTCCTCCCCGAACTCATCCGCCTGCGCACCCAACACGACCCGCACTTTCGGCACCGTTTCGTAGGCGGGTAAGATCCGCCGATCCAACCACCAATGCTCGGCCACCTCCCGCGGCTGCGTGCTCACCGGCAACTCGTCGCCCGCCTGCAACGCCCGCCCTCGCCAACCGCCGATTCCCGCCCTCGTGTAGGTGCTCCGGCTACCCAGCACCACAGGCACGTCCACCCCGCCCGCAACCGCCAAAAATCCCCGGCAACCCCTCACCGCCGCGCCGAACTTAATCCGTTGCCCCGCGACGACGCGCACCGGCTGCCACGCCACGCACCCGGCAAAGTCCGCCCCGCCGAGCGCGATTAAGCCATCGCTCAAAAACTCAATCTCCGGCCCCAGCAGAGTGAGCTCAAGCCCCGCCGCGTCCTCCGGGTTGCCTACCAGCAGATTGGCAATTCGCGCCGCCATCGTATCGGCCGCCCCACCGCTCGGCACGCCGACGGCCCGCTGCCCCGGACGCCCCAAGTCTTGCACCGTCGTCAGCATCCCAGCACTCACCACCCGCAGTCCCGCTCCCGCGTCCCGCCGAAGTTTGTCATCTAACAGATGACAAACTTCCCCGAAGGATTTCGCTGCCGGCGCATTTATCGCCGCCGCGGCACGGAATTTCACCCGATCGCCGACCCGCAACAACGCCGGTTCAGGCCGCGTGGCGTCGAACATAACGGCATTGGTTCGCCCGATCAGCTGCCAGCCACCGGGAGATTCCAACGGATAAACCCCCGTTTGCCCGCCGCCAATTCCCACCGTTCCGGCCGGCACTTTGGTCCGGGGCGTGGCCCGTCTCGGCGTCGCCAACTCCCGCGGCAGCCCGCTTAGGTAAGGAAACCCCGGCGTGAATCCGATCGCTTCCACCCGATACTCCGCCGCGCTGTGGCGCGCGATGACTTCCTCCGCGCTCAAGCCGACCTGCGTCGCGACCGCAATCAGGTCTGGTCCGTCCGAACCACCATAACTCACTTCCAACTCCACCACTCGTCCGCGGTCGCATTGCCCGTTACCCTCAACCTCCGCCACAACCTCGGCGATCATCGCACCTAACCTCGCATACGGGCTCAGATTTTCGCTCCGCAGAGCCAATAAATCATAGAAAATTGTCACACTCGCATACGCCGGCACCACGGCCGTGACGCCGGGAAACCGGCCCTGAGTGAACCGCGCCGTCACACTCGCGAGCACGTTTCGACGCTCGTCGGCGGCCAAATCCGGCCACGATACGACGACGGCGGAATCGCCCAACGGTGCAAGTTGCATGGGCGGAATGTGCTCACGCTTCATTTGAAACAAAAACAAAAAAACCGCCCAATTCCGGTCGGAGGATTGGCCAAAAATCTTCGCTCTACCCAGCGTGCTTTAGCCGGCGAAGCGGGAGACCCGGGCTCGTTCGCCACCGAAGAACACAGCGCCAGCTCGGGCCGGCCAATCGGTTTCGCCGCCGCTGGGCGCGGGCTCTGCCTCGCCCCGCGAATGTCACGGGCAAACTCCAACAGAACCTCGCCGCCATCCCGCTCGGAAACGCTCCGTTACCGGACCGACCCGCCGCACGGCAGGACCCTTCGACCAGTAACGTGAGGAAAAACCTGCGGCCACGTACAGTTGTCGTCGCATGCCCCGACGTTTGCTCACTCGCCCAGCGCGATGCGCCCGCAAAAGATAGAGGCTGAATCCGTTGGCTTGGTCTCCCAAAAGTCGTGAAGCGAAAACGATTCCGATGCGACCATCCGCCGCCGTCAGGCGAGTTCGCGGAGTATCTCCTCGCGCAGGACCCGGCCAATGTGGGCGGCTTCGGACTTCGTGAAGAGCACGCCCAACGGGATTGCGATCAGGCGCTCGGCTAGGTCGTGCGTGCGCGGAAAATCCTCGGGGCGATACCCCGGGGCCGGCCAGGTTTCAAAGTGTTGGAACGGACCGCGGATGCCGGCATGCGTGGAGCGATTTTTCACGTATTCACGCGCCGTCTGGGCATAGGTCCCCGTATGGGGCGTCAGCGTGATTCCCCGCTCCCCCGCCCGGGCCCGCACGGCGCGGGCCTGCTCGGCGGTCGGCATGAAGAGATAGGTTTCAAAACCGATGTCGCCCTTCGGGTCCGGAATGCGCCGCCAAGTAACGCCGGGGATCTCGCCTATCTGCGCACGCATCGCGTCGCGCGACGCCCGAACTTTCCGAATCATCGGAGCTACCCGCGCGAGCTGGGCAAGAGCGACGGCCGCAGTCATCTCACTCATGCGAAAATTGCTGCCCGGGAACATCAGCTCGCGGCCCGGAGCACGCGTCTGATGCTCCGCTCTATACAGGCCGAGGTCGCTCATACGCACGGCGCGTTCGTAGAGTTTCGCGGAGCGCGTTAGCACCATGCCTCCCTCACCAGTGGTCACGACCTTGCGCTGCTGAAAACTGCAGATGGCGATGTCGCCCCATGAACCGACGGGCTTCCCCTTGTAGGACGTTCCGAGGCTCTCGGCGTTGTCTTCTAGCACCCAGAGCCCGCGCGCCTTGGCGAGACGAATGATCGGTGTGAGGTCGGCGGGCACCCCTTGGTAGTGCACCACCAACACGCCGCGGGTGCGCGGCGTCATCAACCGCTGAATTTCGTTTGGATCGAGATTGAGGGTGTCATCGACCTCGGCCAACACCGGTTGTCCGCCCACTCGCACGATCGCAGAAAAGCAGGAGACCCAGCTCCACACGGGAATGATCACCTCGTCACCGGGACCAACTCCGAGCGCACCGAGCGCGACTTCAAGCGCCGCCGTGCCGCTGCTGACGCCCAGCGCATAGGGCACGTCGTGCATCTTTTCGCCCGCACGTTCCACGCGTGAGGCAAAGCTGTTTGGATACGGTGCATTGCCGACACCGTAGTAGCGGAACAACGTCTGTCCGCGAAGAACTTGGGTAACGTTGCGCAGTTCAGCCGCGCCAATCAGGCACTCGCCGAGCCCCATCGGTGGAAGTGGACGAGAAAGGGATGAGCGGATAGTTTTGGGCATAAAAAAGCGGTAAGAAAAGGTTGGCGCCTTGCTAGGCTAGGCGCAGCAGGCGGCGCGCATTCGACCAGAGAAGCTTGCTAAGAACACCGACCGGCAAATCTAACCCTTCGATGAAGGCCAAGTGTTCAGCACCGTATTTATCGCGGCCAAATACGACCTTGTCCTGAAACTCGACCAGAAAGCGGCGGGTCTGCGACGGATCACGGTTCATCGCGATCAAACCGGACTTCGCTGAAATATCGGCGACGAGATTGTCATATCGCCGCAGCATCGCCTGAAGCCGGCCCTCGCCAGTTGGGGCACCATCGGGATATTGCTCGGAGCGTCCGGGAGCGTCGGCGTCGAACTCGCGCCAGAAACCCGGGGCATGACCGATGAAAGTGGTCTTGGGACAAGACCGCATCGCGCGTTCGAGGGCCTCGATGTCGCCCCCGAACCAGACGCGTTGCAGCTTCGGGTTTCCCGCGAGGTAGGGTACGTCGAGGTGGAGCAGCACCGCCTGGCCCAGTTCGCCGGCCATCTTAAAAACCTCAAGCGATCGCGGATCGTCGAACGGCAAGGTGAACTTCCACTCGCCGCAAAGGCGCACGCCATACATCTCGGTCGCAGATCGAAGCATTTGTGGAGCGCCCGGCCAAAGGGGATGGGGGCAGTAACCAAGGTGCAGCCGTTTAGGATACAATTCGACTGCCTTGAGCAGGTCGGAAAGCGGAAGACCGGCGTGCGTGCCGTCAGGGAGAACCTGCGTGGAGTTGAAGAACTCCGGCTCGACTGTGTGCTGCTCGAAGGGACCAACCTGCCACGTCATGAGCAGGGCCTCGGCTATGCCGTGGGCATCAAGGTCGTCCATCAGGCCCTGAATATTACGCCCACCCCAAAGGACATGCTGGTGGAGATCAAGAATTGGACCTTGATAATTTTTCATCGAGTGAGAGGGGGACGGAACGCAGCGAGCACCAAGCTGGCGCAATAACCTACCACCAAACTGATACCAATCGTGGTTGCCTGCATGAGGATCGGGCTGACTACCCGCACGAGATAGAAGGAAGCGACCGCACTGACGGCGGTGCCGATGAGCACGCCGTCCCAGCGGGCGCGACGGGTGAACAAGCCAAGACCGTAGGCGGCCGCGAATCCGCCGCCGAATACGGCGAAAGCCTGCATGCCGAAGTCGAGCAAGGAGCTGATTTCCAACAAGGACACTCCGGCGCCGAAAGCGGTGGCGATCAGGCCAATGGAGAGCACTAGGCCCTGATTGGTGATCCGGTGCCGTAGGCCTGCAAACAGATCTAGCCGGTCGAGAAAGTCCACCCTTACCAAGGTCGAGAGGGAACTGATCCCACTGCTGAGCGTAGACATCGACGCCGCAAGAATTGCCGCGATCAGCAACCCGGCAAGGCCCGCGGGCATCTCCCAAGCGATGAACAATGGAAAGATCGAGTCGTTGGAAACGGTGGGCACGAAACGCTCGGGATGAGCCCGATAAAAGAGGAACAACCCTGATCCGATCATAAAAAAGGTGGTCGCTCCAGGTATGACCAGAGCAGCCATGAAAATGACCGACCCGCGGGCGTGAGCCTCGTTGCGCGTGGCAAAAACGCGCTGCATCAGCATCTGGTCTTTCGGCCACGTCAGCACATTAAATATTTCGAGCACCAGAAAGGCCCAGAGCGTCGGCTGCACGATGCTCAAATCCAAGCTGAACGTCTTAGTTTTTCCCAGTGCAGACGCCTCTCGCAGCATACCGGGAATGTCCGTGCCGAGCAAGTGACAGATCCACCAACCCCCAACTACCGCGCCCCCCAGCATGATAAAGCACTGCACCAAATCGGTCCAAACCACCGCCCGAAAACCACCAATCATGGTATAAACCGTCGTAAGCACGCCGATGATCACCACTCCCGCTATAGGCGGCAGGCCCAGCATTTGTTGCATCACCAATGCCGGCAGCAGAATCACAACCGCCTGCTTCCCGACAAGGTTGTAGAGAATAGTCACCCCGCTGCTGAAGATCCGCAGCGATGGATGAAAGCGGGTCTCGAGGTACTCGTAGACCGAAACTAAATTCATCCGGCGCAGACGCGGAATCAACACCACCGCCGCGATCGTCGTACCTACCAAAGTCACGTAGTTATAGGCCATGTACTGCCAGTTTGTTGCGAAGGATTTGGCCGGTACCGAGACGAAGCTGATCGCACTAGTCGCCGTCGCGTACAAAGTCACCCCGCCGACGAACCAGTTGAGTTCCCGGTCGGCGAGAAAGTAGTCCGCCGTGGAGGTGGCGCCGCCCCGTGCGCACCACAGCCCTATACCGAGCATCGCCGCCAAGTACAGGACCACGACCGCCACATCGAGAGAACGAACCGGAGGTGACGGAACCGTGATCTCGTGGCGACGAACCACCGCCGCCGCGCCCTCACCAACCTTTTCCAACAGACTCGCGCCCTGCCATAGGATCCGGGCTTCGGGCGAGGACGCCTCAAGCCGATCGATCACATGCCAGCGTTCGGTGACGAGATTGTAGCTTGCGACTACCCACCTTGTTCCGGATCCGGTGACTTCGCGCCCCGATACTAGCAAGCATGACTGACTGGCACGGCCGAGCACCGCGCCGCGCATAGGCTCAGGCAAAGCCGCAGACCCCGACGCCGTGCCTGCAGTACGACGCAGCAAGGATTCCGCGAACGGTTCGCCCACCAGTTCCCACGATTCGCCGCCGGGCAATGAAAGACGAGTAGGCGAAATATTGGCACGCTCGGCGGCATACCACTCCGCACCGGTCACCGCGGCGCTCCGCAAGCTGACGAGTGCCTCGCCTGCCGCGGAACGACTCGGAGCGGAAAGCACGGCCACGGCGAGCAGACAGAGCGACAAGATCGGAGAGAAATACCGATAAAGCATGGGGTACTCGGAAGCTATTCGCCACTCCTCGAGCAGCAATCCTCGCAGAATTGAACCGTTCGATCACACGGCATTCCGTGCCGCAGACTTTGCTCGAATTGTTGGACCATCCACCCACGCGCCCTCAATCGTGATCGTCTTAGGATACTCGGGAAGCCCTCGCTCATTCCGCAGAATCTGAGCCACCACGGATTCGACCGTCGCCGCACCCAGCTGTTTAGGCAGAAGATCGAGCCCCGCCGACGGATGAAGCTCCTGGTTTGTGTTAAGATTGAAGAAACCCACATCGTCAGGGACGCGGAGATTCCGCCCTGCCAACCAATCAATCACGATCGGATGATGACCCACAATCACGTCCGGCCGATGCAGGTCGAACCAAGCGAGAAAGCTCTCACGCTCCAAGACGTCGGTCAGTAGCGGCGGCACGCAGTCTTCATTTGCAATCGACTGATGATGGCTAATAAGCGCGCCGGTCCACTTATAGAAAATGCGCTTTTCGGCTGTATGCCTGACGTAGAGACCTACCCGACGGTATCCAAGCTGACGCAACTTCTGCACCGAGTGGATCAAGGCAGCGTGGTGATCCGGGCATATGGTATGTAGCACCGGCCGCGTGAGACTGTAGTCCATCCGCACCGCGGAGAGTCGAGACCAGTCCACCTCCGACCAGTCCTGCGGCTCCTCAAAAGGCATTACGAACACCCCTTGAATGCCCCGCGTTAACAGCACCACGTTGAGCCTACGGAAAGAGAGTTGCTTTTTGCTCACCCAGAGAACCTCCAAACGAAATCCCAGCTCTTCGGCCCGCCTGGAGGCTCCTTGCAGTATGGCATCTTGGAACCGAGCGCGCAACGCGTTCGCCTGCTCCGGCGAATTGAGTGCCGCGATCACCCCCCGAAACCCCTGCAACTGAGCACGCCGTAGATCGGCCATCACTTTACCCACAAGTGGATTCTGGACGTATCCGGCAGCCGCCGCGGCCTTCTGGACCCGCTGGCAGGTCTCCGGCTTGACCCGCGGACTGTTGCGCAGGGCTTCTGAAACCGTCGCAGCTGAAAGACCCAACTCCGCAGCCAATGTTCTGAGGGTTGGAAGAGCCGGCATCCGAACATGAAGTGGAGAAGCGAAGGCGCGCGCAACAATCTAACGGTTCGACCCTAGAAATGTTAGACTTCGTCGAAACGGACAGTCTTAGTCAGAGTGTAATACCAATAGCCGCTAGCTATTACGCTTTCCAAGGAGGCTGAAAATGTGCAGGAAAAGAGGATGGCCCGACAAATACCGCCGCTGGGAGAAGAACTGGTGAAGGAAATCGAAGCGGCGTGGGAGCGGCCGCAAGCCGACTGGGCGCGGCAGCGGCTGCTGGTGGTGCGGTTGATCGCGCAGCATGAGCTGACGACCGAGCAGATCGCGAAAGTCGCCGGGGTGAGCCGCAAGAGTGTCTTCAACTATCGCGACAAGGTGGAGCGCGGCGGCGTGGCCGGGTTGCTCACGCGGGAATGGGCCGGCGCCCGGACCCCGGCAGTGCGCGGGGCGGTGGCGGAAGAGTTTATCGCGCGGCTGGAGGCGGGCCAGTTCCGGCAAGCGAAGGACGCGCAGGCGTGGATCAAGAAGCGCACCCGCAAGACGCTGAGCGTGAGCGGGGCGCTCAAGGTCTTGCGGCGCCTGGGCGGGAAACTAAAAGTCCCGCGCAAGTCGCACGCGAAAAAGGATCCGCTCAAAGCGGCCAAGTTTAAGGTGGAACTGCCCGCGCGGTTGCAGGAGGTGGTCGGTCCAATGCCGGCGCAACCGGTGCGGGTGTGGGTGCTCGACGAGCATCGCTACGGACTGCTGCCGGTCATCCGCCGGATCTGGGGTCGCCGTGGGGTGCGGGTGCATGCGCCCTACGCGACACGCTACCAATGGGGTTACTTGCACGAGGCCTTGGAAGTGGACGGCGCACACGCCGTCGAACTGCTGTTCACCCCGGCCATCGACCGCGACATCCACGCCCTCTTTTTGCGCCAGATCGCCGACTCCGACCCCACGGCGCTTCATGTGGTCATCGCCGATCAGGCCGGCTTCCATCTGCCCGTGGATGATGTCCGCTTGCCGGCCAATCTGCGGCTGTTGCCGCTGCCGCCCTACTGCCCGGAACTCAATCCGGTCGAACGCTTCGGCGGCCTGCTCAAAGCCGCCATCGCCAACCGCCTCTATCCCTCGCTACGCCGGCTCGAAGATAATCTCGCCGCCGCGGCGCGCCCTTGGTCCACCCCGGCTGCGGTTTCCTCCCTCATCCACACCTGGCTCGCTGATCAGGTAAACTCTGGCGTTCCAACCTAAAGTGTATTAGCTAGCGGATTTCGGTATAAGTCACACCTCTCAAGCGCGTGCAACCGAGCACGTCGTTTAAGAGCATAAATCCAGTGCTGTGCTGCCCCCTCTGCTAAAAGTCATCATCCCCAACCCCATGAAAATAAATTATCTAGCAATCCTTGCAGTTTTTACTGCTGCATCCGTCCAAGCGCAGACCGCGCCCGCAGGAACGAATAACAAGTCCGCAAACTCCGACAGCGTGATCAAGCTATCGGAATTCAACGTCTCCGCCGACCGTTCGAACGGCTACCGCGCTCAAAACGCGATCACGGCGACCGGTTTCGGTTCCAACATCATCGACACGCCGGTGCTGATAAATGTGCTCACGAGCGAGTTCGTCCAAGACGTCGGCGGCAGCCTTCAGAGTGACGTGTTGCGTTATGTGCCGGGCATCGTGACGAACCCCAATTACGAGTCCTACATAAACATTCGCGGCTTCGCGGGACTTCAGTCGTATCGCAACGGACAGTATCGCCGACAGCTCTACTCGACTTGGGGCATGGACCGCATCGAAGTGATCAAGGGCTCGTCCTCAATCTTCTTCGGCCTCGTGCGACCTGGCGGCGTGGTTAATTACATCACCCGGAAGGCCGAGTTTGGCACCCAAGGAGGCGACGCCCGTGTCTCTTTCGGCAGCTGGGACTTCAAAAAAGCCGAAGTAAATTACAACTACGGCTTCGAAAAGGTCGCCTTCCGTTTCGGTGCCGGCGGGATTGATGCCGACGGCTGGCGCAACGACGATTTCAAGAACGAGCACTACCTTGGTGGCTCGATGGGCTGGCAAGTCTTCAGCGAGGGCTTGCTGACGATCGACCTTGAAACGGTGCGTCGCGTGAACCAGGACCGCGAATCCGCGGCGGTGCTGCGCAGCAATTCGCGTTACCTTGGAAATTCGGCGGCGATCGCCAGCGGTCTCGCGCCGCGCGCTTGGCTGAATGCCAACGGCTATGCAAGCGTTCCGACTTTTGACATTTTTGCCCCGGTCTTCGGCGGCAGCGATCGGTTCGGCTCGGCCGTCACCATGGGTAAGGAGACCTACTCTTTCTTTCAGTCTTACACGGCGGATCTCGAATACACCCAGAAGATTGGTGATAACCTTGTTTACCAGCTTCAAGGCAACTTCGCGATCGACGACTTTGAGATCCTGCGCTCGATCGGTGGCGACCAAGAGCCATTCGCCAATGGCACCGTCCGTTTCCGCTTCGGCAACTTCGCAAACTACCGCGATTCTTACAACTTCGACAATAAGCTTACCTATCGCTTTCGCCTCGGCGAGACCAGCCATACACTTGCCTTGGGGCAGGAGTCACAGAGGGTTTACCAAGATACGCCCGGTTGGTTCGACCCGCTAGGCCGATTCCAAGACGGACGCTACGGCGCGTTCGCCGTTTGGAACCCACAAACCCAAGCCCTACGCAATGCCGCCCAAGAGCGCAATGCCAGCCCCGAGACTTGGAACATCTACCGCCGCCGCGCGGAAAAGCTGATCGGTTATTATGTCGGACTGCAGTCTGAGTTCTTCGCCGGACGGCTCCGCACGATTGTCGGTACCCGCCGCAACGAGTACTCCCGGAACAGCTACTACGATCGTTCGGTGACAAATCCGGAAATCGCCACGCCCAAGGCAAAGGCTGACACCCCGCTCTTCGGAGCCCTCTTCAAGTTCACCCCTGACGTCTCTGGCTTTGTCACATATTCTGAGTCGCTCGAGCCTCAGCTAGGTGCCGACGCGGATGGCCGCGGTCTTGATCCAGTAGAGGGAAGCGGCTACGACGTCGGCGTGAAAACCTCCCTGCTCGGAGGCCGGCTCGCTGGTTCGATATCGCTCTATGGAGTTAAGCGCGGGAACCTTTCCTCCCGCGACAGCGCCCGGGAAATCTCAAGCGGACGCCAACCGTTTTTCATCTATGGTGACGCCGAAGAATCCAACGGCATCGAGGTCGACCTTTCGTACAATCCTCGCGAAAATTGGCAGATCATGTTCGGCTACACCCATGCCACCAAAGCGGAAACCGTCTCGTCCACCGTTCCCGCCCGCGTCGGTCTCGCGCTTTCCGCCTTCCCTAAGGACGTCCTGTCAATTTGGACCAAATACGATGTGAAGTCCGGCGCCCTTAAGGGCTGGTCGTTCGGCGGCGGGCTGCGCGACAGCTCTTCGGTCATCTTTATTGCCGACCAAAATCTTACAGCGAAAATGCCTGCCTACACTACGGCCGATCTGCTCACCCAGTACCGATTTAAAATGGGGAGTCGGGATGTGGTCGCGCAGCTTAACGTAAAGAATCTCTTCGATGAAGAGTACCGCGAGGGGAACATGGGGGGCTTCGGCGATCCCCGGAACTTCCTCGTCTCGCTGAGCACGAAATTCTGATTCCAACGTAAACGCTCGTCGACAACTCCATGAAGCGGGACGCGAAGGCGTCCCGCTTTTTTGTCGTTAGGGCCACCACCGAAGCGGTAAAAGAAAATAGTTTTTCCGCTCCAAATCATGAACGACGACTACATTCCCCACCTCCGGGCCAAGTCTCCCGTGCCCCCGGGCGCGTTCGTCTTTGCAGCCGCTCATCTTGATCATCCGCACATTTACGATCAATGCCGTGGCTTGATTGCGGCTGGCGGCACGCTGGCTTGGGTCTATGATTCTCAGCCTGATCGGATCGCGGTGTTTCGAAAGGAGTTTCCGCAGGCCCACGAAGCCCGCAGCCTCGATGAGATTCTAAACGACCCGGTGATCCGACTGATCACCGCGGCGGCGGTACCCTGCGACCGGGGCACGATTGGATGCCGGGTGATGCAAGCGGGGAAGGACTACCTAACGGACAAACCTCCCTTTACTTCACTTGACCAACTGGCCGAGGCCCGCCGGGTGGCAGCGCAGACCGGACGCACATACATGGTCTTTTATGGAGGCCGGCTGGGAGTGGAATGCGCGGTTCACGCAGAGCACCTGATTCAACAGGGGGCCATCGGGAGGGTTTTGCAAATTATCGGCCTTGGCCCTCACCGCATGAAGAAACCAACGCGGCCAGCTTGGTTTTTTCAACGCGCGCAATACGGGGGCATTCTGTGTGATCTCGGCAGTCATCAGTGCGATCTATTTCTTACCTATAGCGGCTCGACCGACGCTGAAGTGCTGAACGCCGCGGTGGGCAATCTAGGTAATCCGGATCAACCGGAACTGGAGGACTATGGTGAGGCCACGCTCCAAGGGAATAGCGGCGCGACGAATCAACACCGGGTCGATTGGTTTACCCCGAGCGGACAGAGCACATGGGGCGACAGTCGAACTTTCGTGCTCGGAACGCAGGGAACGATCGAACTGCGCAGCACATGCGACGTCACCCGAAGCCCACAGGGGGAGTTGCTAATTTTGGTCGATGGAAAAGGCGAACACCGGATCTCTTGTGCGGGGCAGGTCGGCCTGCCGTTTTACAGTGATTTCATTCGTGACTGCTTGGAGCGCACCCAGACTGCAATGAACCAAAAACATGCCTTCAAAGTCGCAGAGTTGTGCCTGCGCACCCAAGCCGCCGCAAGACGCCTTGATTCCAAAAAACAAACGTAGGGATCGGTAGGCTGTTTGGAATCAGACCAGATCGAGCAGCAATTATACTAGTCGCTATCGATGGTTAGACTCAAAATCCGAACAAAACATGTTCAGATTTCGGCATGGCTAAAAAATACCGAAACTGGAAGCCACGCTAATGCCGGAAATTGAAGCGACGTGGGTGTAGCCGCAGGACGCGTGGGCCGGCCGGCGGTTGCTGGTGGTCAGGCTGATCGCGAGGGTGGTGCCGACACTCCTCCCGCCAGCAACTTGTGCCTGTACGTAAACTCGCTCGGCCCGCAGACCTCCACGGCCGGACGAAAGCTCCGGATCTACGAGGCCGCTTTGGTATCTTACTGTTATCGGCGAGCGACTCCCCCGACCGCCTCACTGCCCGAACAGCAGTTGTAGCACCGTTTCCAAGTCTTTGCCGACCGCCCAGCCCCCGCCTTTGGCCACGGCCAGCGATTTGCTGCGCTGGCGCTTTTCCACTTCCGCGTTGACCGAAATGATCCGGGGCAAATCCCTCGCCAGGCCCAGTGTTTCCAGCGAGGTCAGCGGCGTCCACGCCACCGGCAATCCCGTCCACGCGAACTTTATTTCCCAACCCGCCACCGGTCCCAACGGCAGTTCCTTGGTCAGGAGTGCCGGATAGCGAGTCACAAAATCAGGCGTGCGCATCGTCGCGATGCGCAGCGTCACCACCGGCTCGATTTGCGCAAAATAGTCGCGGAACGTATTGACCCGTTTGGCCCGCCAGTCGCCGAGGAAATCGAGCACGTCGATGCCCATCAAATTCATCCCGTTCCAAAGCCCTTGCTCGTTCGGGCTGCCAAATTTCCGCCGGCTATACCAAGACTGAAAATCCCGCGTCAGCATCAGCCCGATCTCAAAGTGCAGGTGAGCCCGTTCCTTGGGGATCGCGTAGCCGCCCGCGCTGCGACCCATCGTGGCGATCACCCGACCCCGCTGCACCCGTTCGCCCACTCGCAGGCCCGGCGCGATCTTCGCCAGATGCGCGTAAAGGGTGTAAACGCCCGGAGTCTCCTCCGGGTGCTCGAGCACGACGTAACGCCCGTAGCCACTGTCGCCCGCCGAAGCGTTGATGTGCCGCACGACCCCCGCCATCGCGGCGAAAATATCGTCCGTCGCCTCACCCCGGCGGTCACGGGCAACCGGCGGGATATCGATGCCCTCGTGAAACTTCGTGCCGCCACTGCGCACGCCGCCAAATCCCCCCGAGGCCGGATCGCCCGAGCCCGCGTGTTGCAGAAAAGTCGCCGCCGGGCGGCCTTCGTTCCACGCCGGGTGCGGCGTCGGCCAAGTGAATTCCACCCGCGGCGATTGGGCGCACAGGGTCGAGACCGTCCAACCCAACACCGCGGCAAACCTGGCGAGTCGCGGGATCATCCGTTGCGCTTCATCGCTTTTTGCAGGTCCGCCGACGTGCGTTTCAGGTCGGTCACCAACGTGGTCAGTTCACCGTCGCTCAGCTCCACGAAAATCATGACCGCACCGTCTTCAAAGGGCCGGTCAATCTGCCGCGCGCCCAGCGCCACATCGTTCAGCGTGAGCACCAAGCGGCGACCTTGGTTGGAGCCCGTCAGCCGGTAGAGGTCCCGCGCCGCCGACGGCGTGACTTGCAGCAGCAAGCAACGCCCCAGTTCCACCTGGACCACTTCCGCGTTGAGGATGTCGCCTTCGGCGATGACCGCCTTTGAGTTCACGGAGATCACGGCCCCGCTGCGCGGCAACGTTACGGTGGGCGACGAAGCGTCACCCGACTCCAAAAACAACCGCGCCTGCGTCGGCGTGTAGTCGACTGGTTTAGTCGTGGCGCACCCGCTCCAGCCGGCGACGGCGAGGAGCAACCCGCCGATAACGAAGCTGCCGCCGCCCCCCTTCATTTGGCCACGGCCGGCGCACCGGCGTTTAATTTTTTAACCCGCACGCCCCACTCGGCCCCGCGACCCACCTTATTCGTCTGGGCGAAGTCCCCGCGATTCAGCGCAAAGCTGACGTTCAAGAGGCTGTTCAAATACAGCAGCGGCGTGCCGAGCGCGACCTCACCAAACGACGCCACGTAAGGCAGCTCGCCGGTGTAGATCACTTCGCCCGCGCGTGAAATGCTGACCTGAAACCGGTCACCGACCGTCGGCGCGAGTTTCGCGAACAGCGCTTCGTCGAGGTTCGTCCAGACGTTGCCGTATTGGGCGTCGAGCGCCGGAATCGTGCCCACGAGCGTTTCGCCCTCGAGGCGCGCCCGCTCGTAAGCCAGCGCCACGACGCGCGGCGGCAACTCGGGCCCGACTTCGACGAACGGCACCGCATCGGCCGCCAGTCGCGCCCCGACAAACGCGAAGACATCGCGGCCATGAAACGTGTAGGATTTATCCGACCCCGCCAGCCGGTGCTTCGCCGGATCAATCTCGCGCACGGCCGCGACTCCGAGGTCCCCGGCGATCAACGTGAAAGTCCCATTATCCGGACCGACAAAAAAATGCCCGCTCTTTGTCTGCACAACAACCGACTTCCGGTTCTTACCCACTCCGGGATCAACGACGGAGACAAAAACCGTTCCCTTCGGCCAATAACCAGCGGTCTGTTTCAGACGGTAGGCCGCCTCCCAGACGTCAAAGGGCGTGTTCTCATGGCTCAGATCAAAGATCGCCAACCGCGGGCTCACCCCGAAGGCCACTCCGTGCATCGCGGAAACCGCGCCGTCCTTGCGCCCAAAATCCGTCTGAAACACCAGCGCGCGTTGCGCGTGGGCGACCGCCGTCAAACCGAGCAGGACTGCGAGGATCTTGAGCGGATTCATCGCGCCACGGCCTCGGATTCAAACGCGCCCATGAGCTCCGCCCCGATGGTGTCCGCCAGCAGCCGCCCGCGATTCAGCAGGCGTAATTGTGAACCGCTGCGTTCCGCGAAACCTTCCGCCACGAGCCGATCCGCCAGCGCTTCGACGGCGCCCCACGGCGCTTCTGGACAACGCACCTGCCACGCCGCGAGATCCACCCCGGCGTTCATGCGCAGGCCAAAGACCAAGGCATCCTCGGCCAACAACGCGGGCGTGACCGCCGCGCGGTCCTCCGTGAGCCGCTCCCCACGGGCAACCTGCTCCCGCCACTTCGCCAAATCCGAAACATTGGCCCCGCGCCATCCCGCGTGTTGCGACGCCGCCGAGGGGCCGAGGCCGATCCACTCCTGCATGTGCCAAGTGTTGAGATTGTGGCGACAGACGTGACCCGGTTTGGAAAAATTGGAGACTTCGTATTGCGCAAAACCCAGCGCAGCCAACCGCGCCCACGTTTCCTCGTAGAGCCGGGCTTCGCGGTCGACATCGAGCTTCACCTTGCCCTGCGAGAGTTTTACCCAGAGCGCAGTGTCTTCTTCGAAGGTGAGGCAATAGGTGGACAAGTGGTCCGGAGCCAACGCCACCGCCGCGTCGATGTCGGCCAACCAGCTGGCCTCATCCTGGCCCGGCAAGGCGAACATCAGGTCGAGATTCACGCTCCTGAACTCCGCCGCCCGCACCCGCTCGTGCGCCCGGTAAATCTGCTCGCGCGTATGTTGTCGGCCCAGCCCATCGAGCAACTCGGGAGCAAAACTCTGCACGCCCAACGATACCCGCGTGACCCCGATCGCCTTGAATGCGGCCAACCGCTCGCTTGTTACCGAAGCGGGCGCGAGCTCGACGGTCCACTCCTGCGGTTCACGCCGGAAGCGCTTTCTCAAGCCGGCCCCCAACACCTCGATTTGACGCGGTGCGAGCAAGCCCGGCGTGCCACCGCCCCAAAACACCGTCGTCACCGGCCGCGGCCAATCCACCAACGCCGCCTCGGCTTCGACCCCATCAAGGAACCCCGACACGGTCTCGGCGGTCGGCTGAGTCTGATAAAATGCGCAAAAATCACAGGTCGACGCACAAAACGGCACGTGGACGTAAAGACCGAGGGTTTCGTCGCCCACACCTTTGGCTTGCTCTGAGAGAGGCGCGCTCATTACTTGCCGGATTTTAATCCCAAACATTTTTTGTTCAAACGCCCAATGCATACCAACCAAATTTCTCCCGCGAGAAAAATCCTCCTCTGGCTCGGCGCCACCATGGCTATCGGGCTTTTCTCCGGCTGTGAGACGGTCGTTTTGACCAACTTGACCGCCCCGTCTTTCGCGGAAAATCCGTCGCAGATCTACACGTTCACCCTGCGGGTTACCCCCAAGACCAACACGGTCGCCGCCTCCAGTATTGCGCCGAAAATCATCCTCGACGGCCAAAGCTTCTCGATGACGCGATCCTCCTTTGGCGAAGGGGTTTACGAGTTCGAATATCAACTGCCCAACGGACGCGACGAGGTCGCCTACTACTACCTCGTCCCCTACAAGATTGAGACGCAAAACGGCGTCACCGAGGCCGAGGCCTACACCGATATCGTCCGCGCCAAAATCGTCCGCCGCTACGTCCTCTCACTGGAGGTCAACCGTGGTCCTATCAGAGCCCGCATCAGTGTTCTGGGCCGTGGTTTCACCCCTCAAGATACCATCTATTTCGATAATCTTCCGGCGCGCACCACCTTCGAATCACCCAACTCCCTGAGCTTCTTCGTCCCGTCGATCGAGGCCAACCGCAACTACCGCGTCATGCTCGGCAGCGCCGCCGGCAACTCCCCCGTCGGCACGTTTCGCATCGACCCGAGCAACCTCGTGGTCTCGCCCGCCGCGCTCACCCTTCGCACCGGCGAGCGTCAACCGCTCACGTTCAGCGTGCCCGTCTCCGCTCCTCCCGGCGGCCTCCTGATCGACGTCACCACGGATGTTCCCGAGAGCGTGATCATGCCGGAAATTATCTTACCCCAAGGTCAGACCTCGGTCACGATCACCGTCGAAGGCGGAAAATCCGGCAGCGGCAGTCTCTTCCTCAAAGGCTTTGGCGCAGGTGAGGTCACCGTGCCCGTCACGGTCACTGGTCGTTAATCGGAACGATACAGGGCGCGGTCACTGACTCGCCCTCAACGACGCGCCAAGCGCTCCCGGGCGGACGAACACTCCGCCCTATTTTTTTGCCCCAAAGTCGAGCACGACGCTGACAGGGCGGTGATCGCTCGCCTCGCGCCAACTCGGGCCGTCGTAAATGCAGGCCTCGCCGCCGCGCACCGCCGGGAGCAACGCCGCCGAGACCAAGACATGATCAACCCGCGTGTAGGTGTCGTTTTTCCTGAAAGCATGGGTCCAAGCCTCGCCCCGGCTGTCGACCGCCGGCAGCAGATCGGCAATCTTCGTCTTGCCCCGCTGCTGCAGAAACCCGAGCGCCTTGCTATTTTTGTCGTCGTTAAAATCACCCAGCACAATGAACGCGGTCTGCGACGGATCGGCACAGCGGAGCAGGATGCGGTCGCGAAGCGCCGTCGCTTCCGCCGCACGCCGGATGGCAGATAAAGGGTCGTCCGGCCGATCAGTGTAACGGCTCTTTAGGTGCAGTCCAAACACCGTCAGCTCACGCCCCGCGACGGCGACGCGCACCTCCAACAATCCGCGCCGCACGCGTTCTTTTTGCCCGAAATAGCGAAACTCAAAATCGGTGTGCGGCGTGACGGAAACCAGCGCCCGCTTTGACAACAACGCCACGTGGCGGTCCGCATCGTCTCCGGCCAGCAGGACCGCGTGCGGATAAACCAATCCTTCCGCGCCCAGATCGCGGCGCAACTCATCGAGATAGAGTTGGCCACCCATCTCTTGCAGCACGAGCACGTCCGCGTTGAGCGTTCGGAGCACTGTGCGCAAGGCCAGCTTCTCCGCCTCGGGCTTTGGGTAATCTTTGCGGTAACCCACTTCCGTCATCCGGTTCGCCGGTCCGTAGTTCTCGATATTGTAAGTCGCGAGGGTAAGCGACTCGGCCCGCACCGCCGTCCACCCGGTGACCACCAGCCCGAGGATAATTCGCCAGGTGATCATCCTCGTTGTTCCGACTAAGCGGCGTTCAACGCCCGCTCCCGCTCAACCAGGGTCGGATGGGAATAATAAACCGCACTGAACCACGGGTGCGGCGTGAGATTGCTCAGGTTTTTTTGCGCGAGTTTACGCAGCGCCCCGATCATCGGCTCTTTCCCGCCCATGGCGTTACGCGCAAACGCGTCGGCTTCGTATTCGTGCTTCCGCGAAAGCAAATTGCCCAGCGGCGAAAACCAAAACGTCACCAACCCGCTCAACAATCCGAAGAGCAGAAACGCGGGCGCCAATTCTCCGGGAGGAAATCCGAAGGTGAGGTTGAACCACGGGCTGCGCGCCAACCAGGCGATCCCGGCAAAGGTCGCGAGCATCATACCCGCGCTCAGCGCGATCATCTTGGGAATGTGCCCACACCGGTAATGTCCGATCTCATGGGCCAGCACCGCCTCCAACTCCTCCGCCGTGAGTTGGGCCACCAAGGTGTCGTAAAGCACGATGCGCCGAAAACGGCCGAAGCCGGTGAAGAACGCGTTGGAGTGCCCCGAGCGTTTGCTGCCGTCCATAACCTGAATTGCGGTCGCCTTAAACCCGGTCCGGTCGCCCAACGCCAACAACCGCGTGCGCAGTTCGCCTTCGGGCAGGGGCGTGAGCTTGTTGAACAACGGCAAAATCAACTTCGGATACAGCACGAGCATCAGCAGTTGGAATCCGAAGATCAGCGCGAAGCCCCAAATCCACCACGACTTGCCCACCCACTCCACGAGCCCGAGCATTGCCCAGAGCAACGGATAGCCGATGACCAAGGCGAGCGCGAGGCCCTTGAGTTTGTCCGCGATCCAAAGCCCCTGCGTGCTCTTGTTGAAACCGAACTTGGCCTCCAAGCGAAACTGTCCCCACCACTCAAATGGCAGGCCGGGGATCGAGAGCAAGATGCCCGCGATCAGAATGAAAAGGGTGTCATCCCAGACTGCCCCTGGCCCGCCCCAAGCCGCCACATGGACAAACAAAATCGGCAGCACGCCGCCGAAAATCACCAACGCCAATACCAACGTGTCGAAAATCTCCACGACCGCCCCGAATCGCGATTTCTCCAGCGTGTAGGCGACCGATTTTTTATACGTCGCCGCGTCCATGATCGCCGCCACCGCCGGCGGGGGCGCGGCGGCATGACGTCTGACTTCCGCCCGGTTCAACGCCGAGAGGAAGAGTTCACCCGCCAAGCGGAGCACCATCAGCCCCGCCGTTACCATAAGGACAAGAAACATGGCCCCCACTGGATGCGATTCCCCGTCGGTCGCCAGAGCAAAAAACGAGCGGCCGGTTTTCCCGCGACCGGCGCCGAGCCTACTTCAATTCCACGACGACTTGGATCTCGGTCGTCGAGCCGCGGGGCAGACCATTGACGGCGACCGCCGCCCGAGCGTGTTTGCCCGCGTCGCCAAACACCGCGAGGAACAGTTCGCTGGCGCCGTTGATCACCGCCGGGCTGTCCGCAAAGCCATCCACCGCGTTCACGAAGCCGTTCACCATCACGATCCGGGCGATCTGATCCAGCGAACCCACCGCCGCCTTGATATTGGCGAGGGTGCCGAGCGCGCACACTTCGGCCGATTTTTTCGCCGTCTCAATCGTCTGTTCTTTGCCCACTTGGCCGACGTGGGTCTGCTGGCCGTTGAAGGCCGCGATGGTGCCCGCGCAAAACAGCAGATTTCCCGTGCGCACCGTGGGCACATAGGCCCCGGCGGAGACGGGCGGATTGGGGAGCGTTAGGCCGAGCGCGGTGAGTTTGGCTTCGTAGTTCATGCCCGTAAACCGTAGCGGCCCGCGCCCGAAGCCAAGCCAATTAACGCCGCGTTGCCGGCAGAAATTCCTTCGTCGCCACCGCCTCGGCCGTCAACGGACGGTCGAGGATCTTGAGCTCGCGCAATATCTCGATTTGCCGCGCGATGCGATGCAGCTCGATCTGCCCGATCACCTCGCCGCGCGCCGCGTCACCGTGCACCAAGTTGCGCGAAATCAGTTCGCCCCGCGAGAAATCCAACAAGCCGCGTGTCATCTGTGTATTGGCCTGCAATATGAGCGCGTGGGCGGGCGCCGGATCGCCTTCAAGATAGTCCCGCCAACCCTGCACCGAGGCCCCGACAAACGCCCGCACCACATCGGGCTCGGCCCGCGCGAGTTCCCGCCGGCAAAAAATCGCGTGATACGCGTCGAAGCCCGAGGCGCCGATCATGAGCGAGCGCACCGCGATCCCTTTTTGCCGGGCGACATAAGGCTCGTTCGTGACGAGGCCCTGCTGGATCGCATCCGGGTCGGCCATAAAACCCGCCAGGCCGTAAGTCTGGGGCCGGAGCGCAAAGTCAATGCCACGGCTCTGCTTCAACCACGGAATCCACGCCATTCCGACCGAGGCCGTCACCGTTCGGCCCGCGAGATCATCCAAGCTCTTCACCGGACTCGCGTCGTGCACGAGCAGCACTTGCGAATCATGCTGGAGCACCGCCGCGACCACGAGCAGCGGCAGCCCTTGGCTGGCCGCCAAGATCAGATCATCGCTGCGGTTCATGCCAAAATCGGCGTCGCCTTTTGCGACCTTCAAATTGATTCCCGCGCCCGGACCGCCCGGCAACAACGTCACGTCCAGCCCGGCTTCGCGATAGAATCCCTTGGCCAGCGCCTGATAAAAACCCCCGTGCTCCGCCTGCGGAAACCAATCCGTCTGCAGCGCAATTTTGCGCAGCCCGACCTTGGCCGGCGCCGGCTCTTTCCGCGCACAACCCGGCCCCATCAGAGCCGCCACCACTAGACAGAATAAGATCGCGCAAAAACGCATCCGGTTAACGTGTCGCGCCACCTGCCTCCACGGCGAGCACAACTCCGCGGGCCCCTGTCATATCTCGCAACAGATGAGTCGTCGCCCGTTTTCCCAAAACAGGGCGGCGCGTTCTTCGTCGCTCAGCCCGGCGCGTCGCACTTCATCCAGCAACCGGCACATTTCCGCGTCCGGTCCGGCCTGCGGGTAATTGTTCAACGGATAATCCGAACCAAACAGCACCTTCTCCACCCCGACCTCCGCCATGAAGCGCGGCCAAATTCCTCCATCGTAGAGCAACGGGGACGCCGCCGTATCGTAGCTCACGTTTTCAAAAACCTTCCCCGCACCATCCCTTAGCGCGCGACCGCCGCCCCAATGCGCGAGTACAAACCGCACCGACGGCCAAGCCCGCGCGAGCCCGCAAAAATCCTCCTGCGGCGTCTCAGTCCTGCCCGGATAAACCGGTCCGCGGGCGTCGGTCACGTGCAAGTTCACCGGCCACCGCCACTCCGCCGCCGCCGCCAACACCGCCGCGAACTCCGCTCCGTCTGCCGCGTAGCCTTGAGCGTGCGGCGACAACTCGCCCAGTCCGACCAATCCGTCCTCCCGCGCCCGTCGCATCTCCGCCACCGCGTCCGCGCCGCCCGCCACCGGTTGCACCGTCGCAAACGCGCTCAACCGGTCCGGATGAGCCCGCACGCACTCCGCAAAAAACCTATTTTGGCGCGAGCAGTTCGCCGCCTGCTCCCAATACCAACCCAGCAACACCGCGCGTTCCACGCCCGCCCGATCCATTTCCGTCAACAACTCGTCCACACTCGGAAAACCCTGCACCGGGACACCGTTCTTTCGACGCCGCGTGCAGAGCGTCGCCCAATGCGGCTCGCCCTGCGCCGCCCCCCAGCCAACCGGATCGAGATTTACCTCGGGCGGGTAGAGATGAACGTGGCTGTCGATCACGCGCGGCACGGCACGAAACTCGCTCATTGCCCACCCGACTCAATTCGTAATTATTTTTTCCCACCCCTCCCGTACCACCGCCCATGCTGCAACGTTTCTTCCAACTCGATCGCCATAAAACCACCGTCGGCCGCGAATTCCAGGCCGGCCTGACGACCTTCGCCGCGATGGCCTACATTCTGGTCGTCAACCCCGACATCCTGGCCAACACGGGCATGGACAAGGGCGCTCTTGTCACCGTGACCGCGCTCACCGCCGCGCTCGCGACAGTGATCATGGCGTTTCTGACCAACTACCCGATCGCCCTCGCTCCCGGCATGGGCATCAACGCGTTCTTCACCTTCACAATCGTGCTCGGCAAGGGCATCCCTTGGTCCGAGGCCCTCGGCATGGTGTTCGTCAACGGCGTGATCTTCCTCGCGCTCTCCATCTCCGGCATCCGCGAAAAGATCATGGCATCGATTCCCCATGCCCTAAAAATCGCCGTCACGTGTGGCATCGGGCTCTTCATTGCGTTCATCGGCCTGAAGAACGGCGGCGTCATCGTCGCCAATCCCAACACCTTCGTCACCGCCGGCAACCTTGCCTCCGGTCCCGTCGCGCTCTGCCTCGGCGGCATCATTCTCACCATCATTCTCGTGGCCCGGAATGTGCCCGGCGGTATCGTCATCGGCATCGCGATCGTGACGATTGCCGGCCTGTTCGTCCCCGCGGGAGGCGGCGCGCAAGTTACCCGGCTCCCGTCCTCGATCATCGCGCTGCCCCACTCGCCCGACCCGATCTTCCTCAAGCTCACATTCAATTTCCTCACCAGTTGGAGCGCCTTCACCATCGCCCTGCCGCTCATTCTTACACTGCTGCTCGTCGATATGTTCGACAACATAGGTACACTCATCGGCGTCACAAAACGCGCCGGCCTCCTCTCCCCCGACGGCACGTTGCCCAAAGCCGGCCGCGCACTCCTCGCCGATTCCCTCGCGACCATCGCCAGCGCCATCTTCGGGACCTCCACCGTCGTGAGCTACATCGAGTCCGCTTCCGGCGTCGCCGCGGGCGGTCGCACCGGTCTTACCTCGCTCACCACCGCCGGCTTTTTCCTGCTCGCGCTCCTGTTCACGCCGCTGCTCCTCATCGTGCCGGCCGCCGCCACCGCTCCGGCCCTCGTGATCGTCGGCATCTTCATGATGCAGTCCGCCGTCGAGATCGACCTCAACGATTTCAAAATCGCCGCGCCCGCCGTGCTCACGATTTTCGCGATTCCGCTCACGTTCAGCATCGCGGAGGGCATCGGCCTCGGCCTCATCTCCGCCGCCCTGCTCGCCGTCGGTCTCGGCAAACCCAAGTCTTTCCCGACCGTCGGCTACATCGTCGCCGGCATTTTCTTCCTGCAGTTTTTCAAGATTTTCCCGTTCGCCAGCTGATAGATCGTTTTTTCTGCTCGCGCTCCTATTGCCGCCATCACCCCGATCTTCGCCGGCGACTTCTCTGCGCGGTTCGAGATTCTAAGAACTCGAGCCACCCCGGGGCTGCTTTACACCCCGCCTTGCTAATTGCCCAAGGGCGGCGATCTGCACAGCCACGCCGCTGGCGCCCACCTCGCCAAGCCTACCGCGCGCTCCGCGCCCGCACTCCCGGCATCGCTCTCTCCATTCGCGCCGGCGACATAAACGGCCCCGACCGCAACATCCGCGACACCCTCATCCTCGGCGCGACCCGGATCGGCCACGGCGTCAATCTCCTCACCCCCGGGACTTTGCTCCTCCATCAATAAAGCTGGCGCGCTCTGATCGAGGTAAACCTGGTCTCAAACCGCCTGCTCAACTGAGTGCCCGACCTCGCGGCGCACGTGTTCCCCGAATTCCTCCGCACGGGCATTCCCGCCTGCCTCAACACCGACGATCGCGGCGCGTGGGACACTAACCTCACCAACGAATACTAGGCCGCCGTCACCGCCTTTAACCTCTCTTAGCCCGAGCTCGTGCTCCTGGGCCGCGCTTCACTCGAACACGCCTTTGTCCCGCTCGAGGCAAAAACTGAACTTCTCGCCGCCTCTGCCGCGCGCGTCGCCGCGTTTGCAGCCGCCTACGGTTCCGGTTCGCCCGAGACCGCTCTGGCTGCGCTCGCGACCATCAAGCCCGTCACCTGCGGCCACGCCAAGGGCACGTGGCGCCTGAGTCTCAGTCCGTAGCACGAGACTCCGGGGTCGCGGCCCGCGCCTTAGAGCGGTCGCCGTGGGCAAGATTTATTTTGGAGATTTGGCTCGCACTAGAATTCCGGGTGATATTTTCCAAGAGTTTCAAGTGTCGCTGCAGTTGGATTCAGCTCCCGCAAGCAACTGTAGCGTTTCTAACCCCCGAACCCATGCCAACCCTCGTCAAAACCCTTCGAAGCGTTCTCAAACCGCTGTTCCTCGCTGTCATTTCTTTCCTTGTTTTGGTCCGTCCGGGACCAGTCGCCGGCGCCGAACCGGCCGCCAGCACCGCGACCGGGGTCGTGGTCGGTAACGTGACCAACAAAGCCACCGGCAACGGCCTCATTGGCGCCAAGGTGGAGATCACCGCGCTCAACTTGAGCACCTTCGTCGACAACACGGGCCGCTACATCATGAACGTGCCCGCCGGCACCCATAACGTGGTTGCCTCCTATATCGGCCTCGACTCCCAGACCGTCTCCGTCGTCGTCACCGCCGGCCAGCCGGCCGTCCGCGACTTCGTCCTGAGCAGCTCGGTGCTCATGCTCGACGCTTTCAAGGTCGCCAGCGTCAAAGAGGGCCTCTCGTCCGCGCTGACGCAGCAACGCAACGCCGACAACCTCAAGAACGTCGCGTCGATGGATCAACTCGGCGACATGCCGAACATGAACGCCACCGAGCTCGCGATCCGCCTGCCCGGTGTCGCTTTCGGCAACCCCGGTGACGAAGTCGTCGAAGTCATCAGCGTGCGCGGCATGGGCGCCGGCATGACCTCCATCACGATCGACGGTGGCGGCATGTCATCCTTCAGCGCTCAGAATCGCAACACGCGCATGACCGCCTTTACCGGCAACATGTTCGAATCGCTCGAGCTCACCAAGGGCCAGACTCCCGACCGCAGCGTTGATTCCTTGGGCGGCGGCGTGAATTTCAAGACCCGCTCCCCGCTCAACCAGAGCGAGCGCCGCCGCATCAGCTACAACTTCAGCGCCCGACAAGCGCCGTCGTTTAGCGAGCAAGTCCCGCTCCGCGAGGCCCGGCGCACCCACGCGTTGTTCAACGGCTCCTACATTGAGAAATTCGCTATTTTCGGCAGCGAGGTCCCCAACCTCGCCGTCTCCGTCAACGCGTTCTACAGCGAAAATGCTTTCGGATTTTTCCGCACCAATCGCGATTACCAGCAGACCAACGCCCAACCCGCCTTCGTCTGGGATTACCGCACGCAAGACAATTACAACAACCGGATGCAGCGCAGCCTGAGCACGAAGTGGGACTTCCGCCTCGATCGAAACAATCTGTTCAAGTTGAACCTGATTTATAACGACGCCCCCGAGCCGATGCGTCGTCAGTATCAGGTCCGGGCCTTCGCCGGCAGCCAGACCACCGTGCCCAACGCCACCACCACCGGCGTCGTCCCCGGTTGGACCGATCGCATCACCACGGTTCGCGCCGTGCCCACCGCCGCCAACGCGACGTCCGGCACCACCGCTGCGGCTCTCATCGACGTCACCGCCAACCTAATCAACCGCGACCAACGCCTGCGCCACATCGACCTCGGCGGCGAACATCGCTTCGGCCCCTTTGAAACCGATTGGGCCGCGGTGGTCAGCCGCACTCGCTACCGCTACCTCGGCTCCGAGGGCAACCTCATCAATCGCATCGGCAACGTCCCGTTCATCGGCCCCAACGGCGCCGCCGGTTCGGCCAGCAACAACATCGTTGGTCCCAACGGCGAGACCGGCGTCGGCTGGGTCCTTGATCGCACCCAATCGAACCTCTACCCGCGCTTCATCCAAAACGGCGGGCTCGATTTCACCAACCCCAACAACTACCGCCCCGCCGTCAACGGCCTCAGCACTCAGTCCGGCAACTTGGACATCAATTTCATCCGAGAGGCCCGCGCCAACGCGAAATATCTTCTCCCCATCAACGCCTTCACTGCCTTCCTGAAGACCGGCGCCTCCGTCCGCGAGAATTCCGTCGAGACCGAGCGCCGCAACCGCCGGTGGAGCTACATCGGCACCACCGCCCTGCGCACCGATCCGTCGCTTCTCATGTGGGACACCGTCAAAACCGGCCGCAAGATTCCCCAGTGGGAAGGCGCCGAATACATCCAGAACGGTCAGCCGACCAACCCTTCGCTCTGGCAGGAAGACAAGTATTTCTACGAAAACAACCGCCGCACCGCTACGAACAAGGTCAAGGAAGTCATCACCGGTTACTACATCATGTCCCAAGGCAAAATCGGCCGCAACGGCTTCCTCTTTGGCGTCCGACGCGAGATCACCGACACGACGGGCGAGGGCCGCCGGCGCTCCCGTATTCTCTCCCCCGCCGCCCAACAGATCGCCGATCCCGTCGGCACCGCCGAAAGAGACAGTATCGCCTATAAAAACGAAGGCTCCTACGGTCAGAATTTCCCGAGCATTCACCTTTGGCGCGACCTCACCCCCAACCTGAAAGCCCGTGCCGCTTGGACGACCGGCTTCGGTCGTCCCACCTTGGCCAACAACGTCGCCGCCTTGTCTTTCAATGACACCAATCAGACCGTCACCTTCGGCAATCCCGACCTGAAGCCCACGAAAGCCAAAAACTGGGACTTCTCGCTCGAGTACTACATGAACCCATCGGGCAGCCTCACGATCGGCTGGTTCCACAAGCAGCTCGACGATCTCATCGTCTCCAACTTCAACATCGGCACGGTTGCCCCCGGCACGGACAACGGCTTTGAAGGCGAATTCATCGGCTACTCCATCCTTTCAAGCGCCAACGCGGGCACGGCTTACACCCAAGGCTGGGAGATCAGTTACCTCCAGCAGTTCCGCTTCCTGCCCGGCCCGCTCAAGGGTCTTCGCCTCAACGCCAACCTGACCCAGATCACCGCCCACGGCGATTACGGCATCCCCGGCGCTTACCTCAAGGACCGCGACGTCAACGGCTTCATCCCGCGCACCGCCAACATCTCCCTTGCGTGGGACTACAAGAAGCTCGGGGCCTCGGTCAGCTACAACTACACGTCGGAGAGCATTCGCAATGCCTTCAACCTCGCCCAACCTTCCCGCAATCAATACCTGCAGTCCCGCGAGATCGTGAACGCCAATATCCGCTACACGATTCGCCCCAGCATCACGCTCAACTTCGGCGTCCAGAATCTCTTCAACGAGCCGCAGATCTACTACCGTAGCATCCGCGACCAGCTTGAAACCTTCCTCGTCAACGGCACCACGATTACCGCCGGCGTCGAAGGTCGGTTCTGATCTCCACCGTTATCCTATCCTCAAATCTCAGGCGCAAACGCTGAGATTTGACGGCCCGAAAAACCGTTAGCGGCCATGCCAAAACGCATGGCCGCTAACGGCTGTTTGGAAGGCAGCGCCGTTGGGGTTTTATTCGGATCGGCAAAGCGCAAGTAGCGGCAATAATCTCCCGGCGCCGATGCAGCCCGAGCCACGAGCGAAGCAACGCGATCGGCGACAACCCTCATCTGCGGTCGCCCTCCACCTTCCGCCTCACCGGTAGCTCAAAGCGCGTCCGAATAGAGTTTCTCGTAACCTGCCGTTGCGACTTTCCACGAAAAATCGCGCTTCATGCCACGTTGCTGCACCGCTGCATAACGCGCCGCTTCACCAAACAATTGCTGCGCCCGCCATAGCGCGTCGCTCAGTCCCGCCACGCTCGGCGCACACATCAGCCCCGTGCCCGTCGCCGGGAATTCGTCCGCATCGATCACCGTATCGGCCAATCCGCCCACGCGGCTAACAATCGGCACCGTGCCGTAGACCTGCGAATACATCTGGTTCAAACCACAGGGTTCAAACAGCGAGGGCATCACAAAAAAATCGCTGCCCGCCTCGATCAGGTGGCTCATCGCTTCGTCGAGTCGTGCGCTCAGGTAGATCTTCTTCGGCGCCTGGGCCGCGATCGCCTGCAATTCGCCTTCCATCCGTTTGTCCCCCGATCCGAGCACGATCAGCCTCACATCCTGCTCGAGGAAGAAGTCCTGGTTCGCGAGCAGAAGATCGACGCCTTTCTGCTCCGTCAGCCGGCACACCATGCCAAAGATAGCGCCTTTGAATTTGGGATCGAAGCCCGCACGTTTCAGCAACTCCACCCGGCACGCCGACTTGCCCTTCAAATCCGCCGCCGAGTAGCGCGCCGGCAACAAAACATCCGTCGCCGGATTCCACACCGCCTCGTCCACGCCGTTGAGCAGACCGGAAAGATCCTCAACCCGCGTTTGGATCACACCGTCCATCCCGCAGCCAAACTCGGGCGTCTGTATCTCCTGTGCATAGCGCGGACTCACCGTGGTGACCCGGTCGGCAAAAAGAATGCCGCCTTTCAGCAGGCTGATCTGCGAATAATACTCGATCCCGTCGATCTGGTTGAGTTCGTCCGGCAGATTCGTCCGCGCAAACGTAGCCGCCGGGAAGAGGCCTTGGTAGGCGATGTTGTGAATCGTAAACACCGTCTTCAGCGCCAGGGTCGCCCCGTGCCGCCGTTCCGTCTCACGGACCAGCAGTGGAATCAGCCCCGCCTGCCAGTCGTGTGCATGCACGATGTCGGCCTGCAAATCCGCCAACCGCATGGTCTCGACCACCGCTTTCGAGAAAAAGATGAACCGCTCCGCGTTGTCCTCGTAATCGCGTTCGCCGTTTCCATAGGGGGCCCGGCGGTCGAAAAACTCCTCCCGGCAAATCAGATAGACCGTGAGGTTTTTTCGCGGTGAAAACGCCCGCACGTCGCCCGACAGGAACTGATCGCCCATCTCCACCTTGATCCGCAGGCGGAGTTCCGCCTTGGCGGCGTCCGGATGTTCCCGCGCCGCCCGGTAACCCGGCAAAAAGACCGACACTTCATGACCGCGATCCGCCAGTGCGCCGGTGAGCGCGCCGACTGCATCGGCCAATCCTCCGGTCTTGATGAAGGGGAACAGCTCGCTGGCCGCGTGGACGATTTTCATCGCTCGACCATGGACACCACCGTTTCTTAGGCCAACTAGAAAGCTCGGACCGCGCTTAGCGCCACCCACTCTTAACATGACCCTCCGCGACCGCCTCTTTGCCAAACTCCGCGAGCCAGACTACCGCCCCGCCAACAATTTCATGCTCGGGCGCTTGTTGAACCTGAACAAGAAGCACAGCGCCGCCCTCGCCGGCGAAATCCGCGATCTCGTCAAATCCCGCGAGCTGCGGATCCTCGATGGCGGCAAGGTCGAGCTCGCGTCCGCCGCCAAGGCAAATGCGAAGGCCGATCTTCAAGCCCGCTTCAAAGCCCACATCGAGTCGGCCAAGGCCGAAGCCCGGCCCATTTTCCAACCCGCGCCCCGCGGTTCCGCTACACCCGCCCCCACCACCGGTCAAAAATCAGGAAAGTTTCGTCCTCAAGCGAACGCCGCCAAATCGGCGCCCCTGAAGAATTTTCGCGGCCGCAGCGCCGACACCGCACCCTTGGCCGCCAAGTCCGGACATTCCTCCGCTCCCGCGGCCCCATCCGTGCCCGATCCGCACGAACCGCACGGCCGTATTCAGTTTCGCGGCGGCGGCTCCGCTTTTGTCGTCCTCGCCAACACCCACGGCGGACCCGACACGCCGGCGATGCAGATTTCACCCGACGATACCGGCGTGGCCCTCCCGGGCGACATCGTCGCCGTGCGCGCTTATCCCGGCGCCACCGGCCGCCGCCCGGGCGAGACGGTCGGCCGCGTCACGCGCGTCATCACGCGCGAGAAAATGTCGGTCGTCGGCAATGTCTTCCGCTCCGGCAGCAAGTTTGTCGTCGCCCCGGACGATCCTCGTTTCATCCAGCATGTGCTGCTCACGCCTTCGTCGGTCGAGGTGACCGCCGGCGACAAGGTCGTGGTCAAACTCGATGACTGGACCGACCGCCGCAAACCGCTCACCGGCGTCGCCACGGCCCGCCTCGGCAAGACCCACGAGCCGCGGGCGGAGCTCCTCGGCATTTACGAGAAGTTCAACCTCGCCACCAGTTTTCCCGCCGATGTCGAGCGCGAGGCCTCCCTCCTCCCCGATCGCGTCCCGACCAAAGACACGGCCGGCCGCCTCGACTACCGCGAGTTGCCGGTCTTCACCATCGACCCCGACGACGCCAAAGACTTCGACGACGCGCTCTCTTACGAGCTCACGCCCGCCGGCGAGACCAAGGTCGGCATCCACATCGCCGACGTGTCCAGCTACGTCCGCCCCGGGACCGCGCTCGACCGCGAGGCTCAGGCTCGCGGCAATTCCACCTACCTCGTCGGCACGGTCATTCCGATGCTGCCCGAAAAGCTTTCCAACGGTCTTTGCTCCCTCGTCGAGGCTCAAGACCGCCTCTGCAAAGCGGTCTTCCTCACGTTTTCGAAGTCCGGTAAAATCACCGCCACCGCCTACGCAAACACCGTCATTCGTTCCCGCAAACGGCTCACCTACAAACAGGCCTACGCCTTCCTCTTTACCGACGACCTCGAGAAAATCCGCGCGCTACCTCTGCCGGCCAAACACCAGACCGGCTCCACCGGCCGCGCCTTGCGTGAGTTGACCGATGCCGAGCTCACCGACCTGCAGACGTGGATTCGTGCCCTCTGGAAAATCGCGAGTCAGCTCCGCAGCGACCGTATGGCCCACGGCAGCCTCGATCTCGACATGCCCGAGACCAAAATCTTCGTGGACAAGGACGGATACGCCGATCGCCTTGAAAAAATCGAGCACGACGAAAGTCACCAGCTCATCGAAGAGTTCATGCTCGCCGCCAACGAGGCCGTGGCCCGCCTGACGCGCCTGCAGAAATTCCCCTCGCTCTACCGCGTTCACGACGATCCCGACGCCGAACGGCTCGGCGAATTCCGTGAACTCCTCGGCACGTTCAAAATCATCGTGGGCGACCTTTCGCACCGCAAAGAAGTCACCAAGCTCCTGAAGATTTTGGCCGAGCACCCCCAAGGCTACACTCTTCGGACCCAACTCCTGCGGAGCCTGCAGAAAGCGGTTTACCGCCACACGGCCGACGGGCACTACGGGCTTAACAAAAAAGACTACAGCCACTTCACCTCGCCCATCCGCCGCTACGCCGACCTCATCGTCCACCGTGTGCTACAACATTATCTGGTGAAGCACGAGGGCTACGCGCCTCAAGGACCCGATGCCATGCACAGCGCCGCCGGGATGCAGGCCCTCGGTGAACAGATCAGTGCCACCGAACAAAACTCGCAACAGGCCGAGCGCGAAAGCGTGAAGATCAAGATCCTTGAATTCTTCGAGCGCGAACTCGACCGCACGCCCCGCACCCGCTTCGCCGCCGTCATCACCGATGTCCGCCGCAACGGCTTCTTCGTCGAACTGCTCGAATCCATGACCTTCGGCTTCATCTCTGCCGATGCCCTCGGCGAGGATTTCTATTCCTTCGACGAATCGACCCACACGCTCAGCGGCCGCCGCTCAAAGAAGCGCTACACGCTCAACGCCCGGCTCGACGTTGTGGTGGACAAAGTAGACCGCTTTAAACGCCTGATCGACTTCAGCCCAGCCGACTGAGGTCGAGCCGGTTGTTCCCCCGCGGGCTCTTCGACCGCGCCAAGAGCCCTTGCGACACCGGATTTTAACCGCGCGCCGCTTGCCTCCGCCCGTTTCCACCATCCGATTGCCCACGCCGCACTATGACTTCCGTCGAATTTACCACCGCCTTCCGAGCTGTTTACGATCGAGCCTCCGCCCGTTATACCCGCAGCGGTGCGACCGCCGCCAACCTGCTAAACACGGCTGACGTCGCCTTCTTGGCCAGCCAAGGCATCACCGCTCAGCACGTTTTCGACTACGTCGAAGACCTTGCGAACTACGGTGCGCCTGACTTCGCCACCGCCCACGCGATCGAGCTCGTGCGTCGTGACTATTTTCTCAACGTGCAGAAAGGCCGCCCGTCCTCCGTCGTCTTGGACCCCGCCAGCCTCCCGGCCAAGACCGCCACCTTGCTCGGGATGACTTGGCTGCCCCGACTTATCCCGAAGGCCCGCGCCAAACTGCGCGGCGAGCTCCCGGCGACGATGATGTTCTGCTGCGGCGGAGACCGGGACTTTTTCAAGAAACACGCGATCAACGCTGCGGAGTTTCTCTCCATCGTGGGGACGAATGAAACCGACGACAGTGCCATCGCGACCGAAATCCTGCGCCGCTCCGGCAAAACCTAATGGGCCCCGCGGGGCCGAATCGCGATCAGACCTCCTCGAGCGCCGTGGTCGCGTCGCCGAACTTAGGCAACCGCACATCCATCTTGTCCATCATTGAAAGGTAGAGGCGGCACATTTGGCGGTCAGGTTTTCCGGTGTAGTCGAGGATCCGTCCGCCTTTGATGCGACCGCCACCCCCGCCCAACAGCACCACGGGCAACTGCCGGGCCTCATGATTGCCGGTCAGCATGGACGAGCAGAAGAGCAGCATGGAGTTGTCGAGCAAGGTGCGCGGGCCCTCGTTGATCGCGTCCAGTTTCCGCGCGATGTAGGCCACCTGCTCGGTAAAGAATTGGTTAACCTTCAGCCAGTCGGCCGAGTCAGAGTGCGACAACAGGTGGTGGATCATGTAATCCACCCCTAGCCCGAGTTCCGCAGTTGGAGCAGGAAGTGAAAATAGTTTCAGAGGAGAGTGGTATTTCCAGCGGGGCGGTTTACGAGGAAAGTTAATTTTTTGAGCGATGTAGTGCCGAACACCCCGTTGTGAGGTGGCGGGTTTTCTGCG
>SXGQ01097785.1_pt1 | contig 38458 bp, 32 predicted proteins | sample 3178371 | NCBI WGS metagenome assembly SXGQ01 (sample SAMN11356859, study PRJNA531348) | freshwater metagenome | isolation source: freshwater sample F1-20 | place: China: Fuxian Lake, Yuxi | collected 2017-12-25
ACGTCGACCACGGTAAAACCTCCTTGCTCGACTATATCCGCAGCGCCAATGTGGTAGCCGGGGAGGCCGGAGGTATTACCCAGCACATCGGAGCCTATCGGGTCGAATTGCCCAACGGAAAAGACATCACCTTCCTCGATACACCGGGTCACGAAGCCTTTACGGCGATGCGTGCCCGCGGGGCGAAAGTTACCGACATCGCCGTGATCGTCGTGGCCGCCGATGATGCCGTGATGCCCCAAACCCGCGAGGCCATCAGCCACGCCCAAGCCGCCGGGGTGCCCATGATTTTTGCCGTCAACAAGATCGATAAGGATGGCGCCAACCCTCAAAAGATCTACGAACAACTTTCACAGATGAATATTCTGGTAGAAGAGTGGGGTGGTAAATTCCAAAGTCAGGAGCTGGCGGCGAAATCCGGCTTGAACGTCGATAAATTATTGGAGAAAATTTTGTTGGAGGCGGAATTGCTCGACCTCAAGGCCAACCCCGATCGGGAAGCCAGCGGTACGATCATTGAAGCATCGTTGGATAAGGGACGCGGATTCGTGGCTACGTTGCTCGTGGAGAACGGAACCCTGCATCCGGGCGATCTGATCGTGAGCGGACAATACTACGGTCGCGTGAAAGCCATGTTCAACGAACGGAATAAAAAAGAGAACGAGGCGGGTCCCTCCGAACCGGCCGTGGTACTCGGACTCAACGGCGCTCCCCAAGCCGGGGAGAAATTCCGGGTGTACGAGGACGAGGCCGAGGCCAAAGAGATCGCCAACCGCCGCGCCCAGATCCTGCGCGAACAAGGCATCCGTACCAAGAAACATATTACACTGGATGAGATCGGTCGCCGTCTGGCCCTGGGAAGCTTCAAAGAACTCAAGGTCATCATCAAGGGTGACGTGGACGGATCCGTCGAGGCCCTCAGCGATTCACTTCAAAAACTTTCAACCCAGGAGATCCTGGTGAGTGTGATCCACAAAGGGGTGGGACAGATCAACGAAAGCGACATCGTACTGGCGGAAGCGTCCGATGCAATCGTGATCGCATTCAACGTGCGCCCCTCTCTGCAGGCCTCCAAGCTCGCCGAGAACGCCGGTATCGAGATCAAGATGTACTCCATTATCTATAACGCCATTGAGGAAGTCAAGAGTGCGATGGAGGGAATGCTGGAACCCAAAGTGCAGGAAAAGATCATTGCCAATGTGGAGATCCGCGAGGTGTTCAAATTCGACAAGGCCACCGTGGCGGGTTGTTATGTGCGGGACGGTAAGATCAAGCGCGACTCGAAGGTGCGCCTGATCCGCGATGGCATCGTGATCTATCCGACCGCCGAAGGCGTACAAGCCGAACTGGGTTCGCTGAAGCGTTTCAAGGACGACGTGAAGGATGTATCGACCGGAATGGAATGCGGATTGACCATTAAGAATTACACCGATATCAAAGTGGGCGATGTGGTAGAGGCCTATGAGCAAGAGGAAGTAAAGCGGACACTTTGATAAAAAGGTTTTGTTAAAGGAAAAGCGGAAAGCACGGAAGACCCCGGCCGCCCGTTAGTTTTGAAAACTATGCGTATACGTCTTATCTCCTTTGTGTTGATCCTGCTGTGTGCAGGTCAGATCGGCTGGGCACAGCCCAAGAAAGTGGTGACCGATAAGGTGACTGCCATTGTGGGCGATCGGATCATTTTACTATCCGATATCAAGAATTCGCTGGCCGATATTGCCCGACAGGGGGGCACCATCCCCGAGAACGGAGAGTGTATCCTCACCGAGCAAGCGATCATTTCCAAAGTGATGATGTTGCAAGCCATGAAAGATTCACTGCCCGTTACCGATGATGAGGTGGAGGCCGATCTCGACAATCGTATCCGCACCTACATCAATCAATTCGGCAGCCAGGAAGCGTTGGAAGAGGTGGCCGGGAAGACCATCTATCAGATCAAGGACGATGCCCGCGAATCGGTCAAGGAACAGAAGTTCGCCCAAGCCATGCAACGTAAGATCGTCGAGAATGTGCGCATCACCCCCATTGAGGTGAAAGCTTATTTTGAGAAGATCCCGAAGGACAGTCTCCCGTTCTACGAATCGGAGCTCGAGATCGGTCAGATCATTGTCTACCCGAAGGCATCCCGCGACGTGGAGCAGTACATCGTCGGCGAAATGAACAATTACAAGAAGCAGATCGAACTGAAAGTGGTCTCTTTCGATCAGATGGCCAAACGGGTATCGGAAGATCCGGGCAGCCGCGACCGGGGCGGACAGTATCAGGTGAATCGGAACGAGAAGACCTGGGACCCCATCTTCCTGTCGACCGCTTTTCGAATGAAAGAAGGTGAGATCTCCTCACCGGTCAAATCCAAATTCGGGTATCACATCATACAGATGGTACAGCGCAACGGAGACGATGCGATCGTTCGTCACATTCTTCGTATACCGCCGGTGACGGAAGACGAGATCAAAGCGGCCAAAGTGAAATTGGATACGGTTCGCACCAAGGTAATGAAGGGCGACCTAACTTTTAATGAGGCGGCGACCAAGTACAGCGACGACGAAGCCGCCAAATACACGGGCCCCTACCTCAACGGACGAGACGGCTCTACGTTCGTCACCATCGACCAGCTCGACAAGGCCCTGGTCAGCTTGCTCGATAAAATGAAAGTGGGCGAATACTCCGTTCCGATGGAATACGAGAGCGAGCAAGGCAAGAAAGGCGTACGGATCGTGCACCTGAAATCACGCAGTGCCCCGCACCGTATGAATTTGAACGACGATTACAGCAAGATCTCACAGTTTGCCCTGGAGGAGAAGAAGGCCAAGACCCTGGACAAGTGGTTGCAGGGTAAGTTGCCGACGTATTACGTGATGCTGGATCCCCAAACTGCGGAAGACTGCCCCCTGCTGAAGAAGTTTGAACCCAAAAAATAAGCAAGCCGCCCCCTCGGGCGGTTTTTTGTTGATATGAACCGCATTAAATTTGATTTCTCCATTCTATGAGCGATCCCATTAAACACGAGTGCGGCCTGGCCTTCATCCGCCTGCGCAAGCCATTTTCACACTACCATCAACGATATGGCACCGCCTTGTGGGGATTGAACAAGCTTTACCTGCTAATGGAAAAGCAGCACAATCGAGGGCAGGACGGAGCCGGCATCGCCACGGTCAAGCTGGATGTGGAGCCCGGTTATCCGTTCATGAATCGTCTGCGTAGCAATGCCCCGCAGGCCATTGCCGATATATTCCAGCAGATCGGTCAGGAAGTGAGTGAGCTCGAAAAATATCATCCCCAGATCAAAAATCAGCCCGGCTTGCTGAAAGGACATCTGAACTTTTTAGGCGAGTTGATGATCGGCCATCTTCGTTACGGCACGCAAGGGAAGAATAAGGTTGAATACTGTCACCCGTTCATCAACCGAGACACCATCCCGGCCCGCAACCTCGCGCTGGCCGGAAATTTCAATATCGTCAACGCGGACGAGCTGTATTCATCCATAGGCAAAGAGCCACAGGAGTCGGTTCGCTTCAGCGACCTTGCCGCCATGATCGAACTCATGTACGCCCGGTTGTGTGAGGAAGATGAGCGTTCACCGCAGCAACTCCATATTGAACAGGTATTGAAACAGACCTTGCCCTTGTTGGATGGTGGTTATTTTGTGGGTGGCGCTACCGGTAATGGCATCGGATTTTTATTTCGGGATGCGCATGGCATTCGCCCCGCGTATTATTATATGAACGACGAAGTGGTCGTGGGCGCCTCGGAGCGTTCGGCCATTCGCACGTGTTTTAACGTGGGCGAGAACGAGGTCAAGGAATTGATGCCCGGACAGGCCCTGATCGTAAATGAAAAAGGGGAGGTAGAGCTGCAGCAGATCCTCGAGCCCAAAACAAGATTGGCCTGTAGTTTTGAGCGGATCTATTTTTCGCGCGGCAGCGACGAGAAGATCTATCAGGAGCGATTGGCGTTGGGATATAATTTGAGCGAGCAAGTCTTGACCTCGATCGATCACGACCTGAAGAATACCAAGTTCTCTTTTATCCCCAATACGGCAGAGGTGGCTTTTTATGGATTGCTCAAGGGCATGGAGGACTATCTCAATCGCGTCAAAGTAGAGCGGATCCTGAGCTGGGGAAAGGATTTTGACGAGGAGAAATTGACCGAAATGATCACGCGCAAGATCCGGATCGAAAAGATCGCGATCAAGGACGTGAAAATGCGGACGTTCATTACGGAGGATGCGAGCCGCAACGAGATGGTGCAGCACGTGTATGATATTACCTATGGTACCATTCGCGCGGACGAAGACACCTTGGTGGTGATCGATGATTCGATCGTTCGGGGAACCACCCTTCGGGAAAGCATCATTCGGATGTTATCAAGGTTGAAGCCAAAGAAGATCGTGGTGGTTTCTTCTTGTCCCCAGATCCGCTACCCCGACTGCTACGGCATTGATATGAGTAAGATGGGTGATTTCATCGCATTCAACGCAGCGGTTTCCCTGGCAAAGAAGAATGGATTGACGGGAAAGATGGAGGCGTTATTCGATCGTTGTCAGTCGTTAGAAGCCAACAATACCTTGCACACCGTGAATGTCGTGAAGGAATTTTATGGTCATTTCTCGACGGAGGCGTTGACGCAGGAGATCGCTGCCTTGATCACCCCGCCCGATGTGTCCGTTCCCGTTGAAGTGATCTTTCAGAATATTGAGAATTTACATAAGTCCTGCCCCAACAACCGCGGCGACTGGTACTTTACCGGAAACTATCCTACGCCCGGCGGCAATCGAGTGGTGAATCGGGCGTTTATGAATTACATGGAGGGACGGAATGAGAGAGGATATTGAAGGATGAAGGGTGAAGGATGACGGGTGAAGGGTGAAGGGTGAAGGGTGAAGTGGTAGAGGGTTGAGCATTGAGAAGTGACGGCGGACGGCCGACTTCATTAGTCATTGGACTTCTTCTGAACTCCCCTTCGGCTGCTCAAATACACCCCAACAAAGATCAATACAGCCGCCAGCCCTTTACCCAACGTGAGTTTTTCCTCCAGGAAAAAAATTGCAATAAGCGTGGCGAATACGGGTTGTAAATAAATATAGGAGCCGGTTACGCCCGCACCCAATACCTGTATCCCTCGAATGTTGAAGGTATACGCCAGGTACGTGCCGCAAAAAACGACTACGATCAGCGCGCCGAGTTCTGGGGTTGTCAATCCAATTGTCAGGGCGTCGGTTCCCTGAAGCCATCCGATGGGCAGAATGCCCAGGGCACCGAAGGTGAACACCCACCGAATCACTTGTGTGGGAGGGTAGTATTGCATCAGTGGTTTGACTAAAATAAAATAGACCGCATACGAGATCGCGTTGATGATGATGAGTCCGTCTCCCAGCAAGGAGTCGGCCCCCATATTCGTACGGTCGAGGATCAGCACCGTTGCACCCGTCATGCCGAGTATCAAGCCAATACCCTGGCCCCACTGCAGTTTTTCTTTCAGAAAGAAGACGGCCAGACCGGTTATTACCAGTGGCGTACTCAGCATCAGTAATGCCGCGTGAATGGTTGAGGTGAGGGTGAGGCCTTTGATGAACAGCGTTTGATTTAAAAAGATCCCGGTGAATCCGCAGGCAGCGAGGCGAAGCCAATCTTCTTTACGGATGGGTTTATCGGTATCGGAGCGCATCCAGCCGGCCATACTCCAAAGCAAGAACAGGGTTCCGCCCACGCGGAAGAAGTTTATGCCGTAGGGACCGATCGGTTCCGGCGACAGGAATTGAACCAGACTCAAATTCAGGGCAAAGAAAAAATTGGTGAACAGTACACCCAAGTGTGCGAGGGATCGGGGGGTCATGTGGAGGCAAAGGTATCTCTGATCTTCTCTTGTTCGTGCAATCTTTCGATGGCTTGCAACAAAGAGTCTTTTTGATCGATGCTGACCCACCCGTTCCTTCCCTGTATCCATCCGGCCAGGTATGCTTGCTCTGGCTGACCGGGCGTGGGAATGAAAATGGCTTTTTTCTGCAGGGCGTCCAGGTCCATGAGGGTACTGTATCCGCTACGGGAAATGATGAGTGCAGCCGTTTCGATGATTCGTTGTAAGGCCTCTGTTGGCAAATGATCAAGGACCTGCCAATGGGAAGGCGGATGAATCGACGGTCCGCCTTTTGGCAACCCTCTGATGAGGCGGATCTCCTGCTTGCATCCGCCGAGTTCACGCAAGCACTTTTCTTCGAGTAGGGTTCGTTGCGGTTCGGGGCCCGACAGCACGATCGTGATCGAATCTTTTTGGATGGGGGGATGCGTGGGGGTGAAGCGGCTGAGGGGACCAATATATTTTACCGGAACGGGGACGCGGCAGGTGGGGTGACCCAGTTCGCCGCTCAGGCTGGGTTCTTGTTCATGGTCCGGCACCCAGATCTCTTGAAAATTTTTCAACAGGCGGATCAGCAAAAGTTGGAGAATTTTATCGGTCAATCGGGAAACCCCGGAACGAATGCCCAGCTGGTGGGTGATCAGAATGTTTTGGATATCGGGGTGATGCAGGCCGTATCGATTGTCGGAGATGACTTGATCTAGCGGATGTGTTTGTAAATAGTCCCTCAGCCATTTTTTCTCGGCATTGATTTGTTGGAAGAGTGCGGGGATCTGTTTCAGGGTGGCCCACCAGAGTGGTTCACCGGTCTGGCCATAGCGAATGGTGTGCGAGGGGATCTCTTGGTAGTCGAGTTGGGGAAATTCGGCATGAAGCAGAAAACCGGAGGCACCGCTTCCGGCGAGGAAAACCTGATTTCCGTCATCCAAGAGGCGGCGGATCAGGGGGATGCAGCGGGTGGCATGTCCCAGCCCCCAGTCGAGCGGCGCCACCAGTACCCTTTTTAATTTGTTATTTTTGACGACTGTCATACGAAACCAGGCTCAAAATAGTTTTATTTTGAAAGCGGAATCACATGCGACCCTTATACAAAACGATATTATTGCTTTTTCTCTCCGTAGTATTGCTTTCCTGTAACCGGAATTATTATTCTGGGGCGGGCAAGGGCGGTAAGAATTGTGGTTGCCCGGGCACGCGCGGGCGATAGATTATTGATCCATGCAACGTATATCGAAACATCATTTGTTGGTCCTTTTCCGGGAAACGCCGTGGGAGGAACGTCGTCGGATGACCTTATGGCTGCGGGATCAATTGGATGATGCTGATTTTGCCCGGGCCTATCAATTGGTCGATCGCAACCACATTACGCAGTCTGCACGCAAGATTCTCCAAGAGGCCAATCGGGACGTGATGCGTCCTTTCCGTTTTTTGATCGGGAAGAATTGATCAGGACTTTTTTAGTCCGCGTAACGCTGCGCGTAATTTCCCCAGCATTTCATCGATCTCCTCTTTTTTGCAGGTGCCCACGCTGAGGCGGTACCAGGGACTTTCCCGCTCACTTCCAAAGGCATAAAACGGAACGATGGCCAGAGAAGCCTCGTTCAATAGAAAATGAGTGACAGCGGCCTGATCGGTCAATCGTTCTCCACCTTCTTTTTCCCAGCCTTTCGCGTCCACTTTCACCGTGAGGTAGATGGCGGCCTCGGGGGCGATGGCATCCAGCGGAAATCCTTCTTTTTTCAGTTGGATCAATCCGTCGTGAATGCGGGTCAGTCGGTGTAGGATCTCTGCTTTGAAGTTGGCGAGGTATCGATCGATCGAGGGGAAGTCGGTCAGGTAATCGGCCAATCCTTTTTGTTCGGCCATGGGGGCCCAGGCACCCATGTGGGTGAGGATGGATTTCATTTTGGCGATCACGGGGGCCGGACCCAATCCCCAGCCTACGCGTAGTCCGGTCGACGAGAAAACCTTGCTGATCGCATCCACAAAAAGGGTGTACTCCTTCATGGCGGGTCGCAGTGATACGGGATCGTGGTGTTGGATATCGCCGTACGTGAGGTGCCAGTACATCTGATCGAACATCACGTACAATTTTTTTTCCTGGGGTCCGCGTTTGGCATTTTCCTCCAGTACGGCCTCGCAGATCGCTTCGAGTTCTTCTTTGCGGAAGGTGGTACCGGTGGGATTTTGCGGCGAGCATAGGGCCAGCAAGGTGGCACCGGCGAGATGTGGTTTCAGCTCGGCTGCCGTGGGCATGAAGTTATGCGCTGCTTTTGCTTCGAGTACCACGTGGGTACAGTCCACAAAATGCGTGTAATGGTTATTGTTCCAGGAGGGCACGGCATAAACAACTTTATCGCCCGGATCGCAGAGTGTTCGGAAAATGGTATAGATCAGGGGGCGGCCACCGGAGGCTACCAGGATCTCGCTCGTATCGTAGTCCAATCCCTGATAATGTTTTATGAAGGACTTCAGGGCCTGGCGCAGGTCGAGGTTGCCCTCAGCCATGGGGTAATTGGTATGCTTGTTCTGATACGCTTTTTCAATCAGGTGTTGCAGTTCAACGGGAATGGGAAAGATGGCGGGATCGAAATCGCCCACGGTGAAATTGTAGACCCGGGCGCCTTGCCGAATGCGCTCCTTGATCTCGGCACCCAATTTGACGATCTCCGACCCGATCAGGGTCTCGGCCAGTTGGGAAAGTTTGTGGGTGGACATGGGGCAAAAGTAGAGGAAAAGGCAGAGAGTAGAGGGTAGAGGGTAGAGGGGTTTAGGGTAGAGGGTAGATGGTAGAGGGGTTGAGGGTTTAGAGTTTAGGGTTGAGGGGTGAGAGTTGTGGGATAACGGTTTGTGGTATTTACTACTTGTGTTCCACAGCGTATCATCGTGTGGTATGTACTCCTATCCTTTTGAACGCTTGGAAGTTTGGCAGTTGTCGATAGAGTTGACTGCCAATATATATTCTAGCACCGACAAATTCCCTTTCCGTGAGCAATACGGATTGAGTCAACAGTTGAGAAGAGCCGCTGTCTCTGTTTCATCAAATATCGCGGAAGGTTCTGGACGAATTTCGAAAAAGGACCAGGCACATTTCTTTAGTATGGCATACAGTAGTTTGTTAGAAGTATTAAATCAATTAATACTCGCCCACAGAATTGGATACATCCAGGAAGATGATTTAGCATCAATACGCTCGGGTGTAGAGGTATTGTCCAGAAAAATTGCCTCCCTCCGAACCGCCACCCTAAACTCTAAACCCTCTACCCTCTACCCTAAACCCTAAACTCTAAACTCTAAACTCTCTACCCTCTACGGCCCGCAGGGCCCTCTACTTCTTAAAATCCAACACCACCCCATTAATACAATATCTCAATCCAGTGGGCGGAGGGCCATCTTCGAATACATGACCTAAATGTGCTTTGCAGCGGCCGCATTGTACTTCGGTGCGGGCCATGCCATGGGTATAGTCGGGGGTATATAGGATGTTGCCTTTTCCGACGGGTTCATAGAAACTGGGCCAGCCACAGCCGCTGTCGAATTTGGTATCGCTTTTGAAAAGCGGATTGCCGCAGGCGGCACAGTAATAGGTGCCGATCTCTTTGTGTTTTTCGAAGGGACTGGTCCAGGGCCGCTCCGTACCCTTGAGGCGGGCGATATAAAACACCTCGTTGGGCAGGATCTTTTTCCATTCGTCCTCGGAAAGATTCACTTTGGAGGTGTCGGTGGTGGAGTAGACGGGGTTCTTTTTTTCCATGACAGCTTTGATGGCGGGCGGGTTTTTTTCCTGTGCACCGCAATGAAGGGAGGAAAGAGATAACAGCAGGATGCCGGCCCCGGATAATAGGTTTCTCACAGGGCAAAATTCATCATTTTCCGTCATATCTGGGGGTGTTGGGGGGATTGAATCCGGGTATTTTCTCTCGGAAAATCGGTCTTCCTGCAATACATTTGTCCCGACCCGAATCCATCCCTCATCATGTTCAACCTCGTTTTATTTGGCCCTCCCGGCAGCGGCAAAGGCACCCAATCCGACCACCTGGTGGCTCGTTACGGACTCAAACATCTGTCGACCGGCAATTTGCTCCGGAAAGAGATCGCTGACCAGACCCCGCTCGGACTGGAAGCCAAGCGGTACATCGATGCCGGTCAGCTCGTGCCCGATGCCGTGGTCATCGGAATGGTGGGCGCCTATTTCGACCAGAACCCGGATGCTGCCGGATTCTTGTTTGACGGATTTCCCCGCACCGTGGCCCAGGCCGAGGCGTTGGATGAGCTACTTTCTCAGCGACAGACCTCCATTGCTCGGGTATTGGCACTGGAGGTGACCGAGGAGGAGTTGGTAAAACGGCTGCTGAATCGGGGAAAGACATCGGGTCGAACCGATGATACCGATGAATCGGTCATTCGCAAGCGGTTTTCGGTGTATACGCAGGAGACCAGCCCTGTTGCCGATTACTATCAGAACAAAGGAAAATTCCAATCCATTCCCGGAGAGGGAACCGTGGAGGGGATCAGCGAGGCGCTTTGTCAAGCCATTGATGCCGTTCGTTAATCGAGCTCGTTTCGGGAACGTTTCAGGATCTTTTTTTCTTCCTCTGTCAGGCTATCCATTCCTTTCTGGCTGATCTTATCCAGTATCGCATCGACCCTTGCCTGAGTAACATGCGCCGTTTTTTTGTAGGGCGCTTGGTCGGTCATATAAAACAGTTTCCCTTTCGATGGTTTACGGATCTGTTTCTCGGGATTGAACAGATCGTTTCCCCAATCGAACAAACGACTCATCCAATCGGTCAGGTCGATCCCTTCGCGGAGGATCAAGTAATATATGACCCCGGCGATGAGTCCGGATACCTGCGGCAACGCTCCGGCCAGGCTATAATTGCTTAGGCTACCGAGCGTGGAGAGAATATAGAAAAGGGTGAGTCCCCACAGCGGAATCCCTCCACCCAGCAGTGGAAAGATCCGGTAATAGGGAGAGATGAAGGTGGTGGCGACGGCGATGGCCCCCACGCCAGCCGTGGCGCCGAAATAGTATTCGGCTGGACCATCCACCAGTAAAAAGCTCAGACATCCAAAAAACGACCCGTAGAGGAACAGCGGGATGATCTTGCGGTTTCCACTCAGGTCTTGCAGGATATAACCAAAGACCCATAGCCAGAGCATGTTTCCGAAAACGGTCCACACACTCAAATGTGAGAACGGGGCCGTCAGGAGGGTCCACGGTTTGTGCAACCATTCTTTCCAGGTATCGGGCAGTCCGAACCAGGTGAAGAATTGACGGGTAAAATCACCCAGGGCTTTGACCTCGTCGGGTCGGGTGAAATAAAAATAGGTTCGGGCCATCATCAAGGTGATGAAGACCGTTAGATGGATGGCGATGAGTCGGGTCAGCGCGTTGTGGCGGTCGCCTAAGGAAAGTCTCTCTCGGTAATATTCGGGAAGCGGCATGGATTCAGCTCTTACGATCAATACAACGATTGCCGGTTCGTTTTGTTCCAATAAAGTACCAATAGAAATCCGGTCAGGGCCCCACCCAGGTGGGCAAAGTGGGCAATATTATCTCCGCCTACGCTGGCCACCCCTCCGAAGAGGTCGATGCAGGCCAATCCGATCACAGCCCATTTGGCCTTCACCGGAAAGGGAATGAACATGATAAACAGCTCGGTATTGGGGAAGGTGTAGGCAAAGGCGGCCATGACGCCCATGATGGCGCCGGAGGCCCCTACGGCGGGGGACAAGAAACCAGCCTGACTAGCCAGGGCATTCAAGGTGGCCTGGTCGTCGTCCAGATACGCCTGATACAGTTCATTCATCATGGCAGCGTCGAACCGAAGGTGTTGAACCAACAGGTGACAGGCGGCGGCGCCCACGCCAGAGATCAAATAAAAAAGAAGGAATCGCTTGCCGCCCCAGTGGTTTTCGAGGATCCGTCCGAACATCCAAAGCGTGAGCATATTGAACAGGATGTGAAAGATCATCTGCGGCGAGTGCGCAAACATGTGGGTCGCGATCTGATAGGGTTTGAAATCGGGCGTATCGATCGGATATAGCGCCAGGAGTTGGGTGAACTGGTATTGATTGTCCAGCACCAACTGCGCCACATAGACCAGTGCGTTGATGATGATCAGGTTCTTGATGACGGGAGGAAACGGATCGGGCCGGGTGAATTCAAAAGACATTGGGCAAAGTTACGGCATGCTTCGGGTTAAACGGAGTTGTACGACGTTCTCAATATGCAAGGTGTGGGGGAAAAGATCGACGGGCTGCACGCGCGTCACCGTATATTTTTCGGCCAGCCGCTGCAAATCGCGTGCCTGGGTTGCCGGGTTGCAACTTACGTAGACGACCAACGGAGCTTCAATGTCGAGGATCTTCTGCACCAATTTATCGTGCATGCCTGCCCGGGGCGGGTCGGTGATGACCACATCAGGTCTGCCGTGCTGATCAAAGAAGGCATCGGTACAAATCTCAATCACATCGCCCGCAAAGAAGGCGGCACTTGCGATCTTATTTCGATCGGCGTTGATCCGGGCATCTTCTATCGCCGCCGCTATGAGTTCCACGCCAATGATCTTTCGGGCTTGTTTGCTTAAAAAGATACCGATGCTCCCGGTGCCGCAATACAGATCATACACGGTTTCTTTACCGGTCAGTTCGGCAAACTCGCGCGTGATCTGGTAGAGCACCTCGGCCTGCTCGGTGTTGGTCTGGAAAAAAGAAGTGGGACCGATCTTGAACGAGAAATCTTCCAGCGTTTCGATGACGTGGCCGGGACCTTTCCAGGTGATGGGTTGAAGATCGGCGAGGCTGTCGTTCCATTTCAGGTTGATCGTGTAGAGCAGGGTGGTGATCTCCGGAAACGCATCACTGACCGTTTGCATCAGCCACTCGATCTTTTTGGGGTCGTCCTCGCCCACGATGATGTTTACCATCAACGCTCCGCTTCGACACAAACGGATCTGAAGGTTACGAAGAAATCCGACATGCGCCCGAATGTCGTAGAACGACCATCCTTGGTCCTTCGCCACTTGACACACGAAATTTCGGATCCGGTTCGTGGGTTCCGCTTGCAGGTGACAAGCATCGATGCGAACCACTTTGTCAAAAAATCCGCGGGCATGAAATCCGGCGACCCCTGCCTCTGAATCGACCGCGTCACTCATTTTTTCTTTGGGGATGAATTCCCGGGAACCAAAGGTGTATTCGATCTTGTTTCGATAATAGCGTTGTCGATCCGCACCTCGGATGGGTTGGATCTCAGGAAGGGGAAGGCGACCAATGCGCGTCAGCACATCCACCACTTGTTGGTGTTTGTATTGTAATTGCTTTTCGTACGGAAGCATTTGCCATTGGCAGCCGCCGCAGGTTCCAAAATGATCACAAAAGGGGGTGGTTCGGTCGGACGAGTAACTCCTATATCGCAAAGGAAATCCTTCGGCCCAGTCTTTTTTATTTTTGGTGAGCCGCAGGTCCACTACATCTCCGGGTACGGCATGTTCGATGAAGATCACTTTGCCCTCTACCCGCGCTAAACTCTTGCCTTCGGCGGCATAACTTTCCACGAGTACGTTCTCGAGAATGGGGAGGGGTTTTTTGCGGGACACGGTGCGAAGATAGGGTGAAGGATGAAGGGTGAAGGATGAAGGGTGAAGGATGAAGGGGGAAGGATGAAGGGTGAAGGATGAACGGTGGTAAGTCAAAAGTTCACCCTTCATCCTTCACCCTTCATCCTTCCCCAAAATAGTATCTTTACACCTCCAAGAAATGACCCGTACACTCCTCTTTACCCTCCTGTTTTTCGGTGCCCTGACGAGTCAGGCGCAGGCGCCCGGATATGAGATCCGCGTGACGCTGAAGCCCTTCAAAAATCAGTACGTCTATCTGGGTCATTATTTCGGGAAAACCTATCCCATTGTCGACTCCGTTCGGTTGGATGCGAATAGTCAGGCTATTTTCAAAGGCAATAAGCCTTTGCCTGGGGGCATTTACCTGATCGGATATCCCAACAAGAATCAATTCTTTGAGATCCTGATCGATCGGCAACAGCAATTCAGCATTGTAGCCGATACGGCCCTGGTCGCTCAAACCATCGGGTTTGTGAATTCGCCCGACAACGTCGCCTTCCTGGCCTATCAGCAGAGAATGCGGGATTTTGGGATCCGCATACGAAGCGTGCAGGAGCGGATCCAGTCCGGCAGCCCGGATTCCAATCAACTCCGCGAGCAGCTCACCCAGCTCGATCGTCAAATGAACTATTATCGAAAGGAGTTGATCAACAACAGCGGGGAAACCTTGCTGGGGGCATTGATGAAAGCTATGCGGGAACCGGAATTGCCGGCTTCCCTCCAAAAGCCAACGAATGCAGCCGATTCCCTGGCTGCCTATCGATATTATAAAGACCATTATTGGGAGGGCGTGAATTTTTGGGATGGTCGGTTGGCCTATACACCGTTTTTCGAGGAAAAAGTGGATCGATACTACAAGCAATTGGTAGCTCCGTCGGCTGATTCCGTCATTCGCGAGATCGACGATATGATGGCCTTTGCGCAGATCAATCCGGAAATGACGCGGCTGCTGCTCATCAAATTCCTGAACCGCTATCTCACGCAGCAATACATGTGGGAGGATGCGGTGTTGGTACACCTCTACGAGAAATACGTTGCCAATAAGACCTATTCGTGGCTCGACGAAAAAGGTCGTAAGGTGGTGCAGGACCGGGCCTACAGTTTAATGGCAAATATTCTGAAGTCACCCGCTTCCGAAGTGGAACTACCCGATGCCAGTGGCACCTCACGCTCGTTGTACGCGCTGGCGGCGGATTATACACTGGTAATTTTCTGGGATCCGACCTGCGGTCATTGCAAAGAGACTTTACCCCGGATCGATTCGATCTATCAAAAGAAATGGTCCAAGCAAGGCGTTGGTATCTATGCCATTGCCAAGGAGACGGAAGGGAGTCAAAAAATGTGGACCGATTTTATCCAGCAAAATCAACTACAGCAGTGGACGCATGTCTACTATTCAAAAAATACGGAAAAGCAGCGCATAGACAACGGTATTCCGGGCTATTCGCAGTTGTTCGACGTGCAGACCTTCCCCACCTTGTATCTGCTGGATCAGGATAAAAAGATCATCGCCAAAAAACTGACCTTTCAGCAAATGGATGAGATCATGGATATGCAGCGGGCCAATAAGAAATAGATAAACTGCTTACGCGTATGAGACGTTTTATTTTACTTTTCTTCAGCTGGTCGATCCTCGCTCATGTTTCCGAAGCACAGACTTTATTGACGTATGGCCCTTATAAAGTAGAGGCCAACGAATTTCTTCGGGCCTACAAGCGCAACAACACGGATACTCTCTCCGATCGGGAAGCCTCCATTCGGGCCTACCTCGATCTTTTCGTAAAGGCTAAAATGAAAGTACGGGAGGCCTATGTCCGTCGGTACGACACGCTTCCGGCTATCGTGCAAGAAGTGGAGAACCTGCGGACGCAACTCATCGATAAGTATATGGCGGATCCAGTCCTGCTGGAGCGCATGAAAACAGAGGCGTTTCAACGAAGTCAGACCGATCGGGCGGTCGCCCATCTTTTTATTTCCTTTCGCAACGACAACCGGGAACTTGATTCGGTCCGGTCTAATACCCGAAAAGCAGCAGTAGAAAAAAAACTACGCCAGGGGGTTGATTTTTTGGCCCTTGCCAAAGAGTATTCGGATGATCCTTCGGTCGACCGAAATCAAGGCCAATTGGGCTATATCACCGCCTTCACGCTCCCCTATGAAATGGAATCGGCCATCTATCAAACACCGGTCGGCAACACCAGCAATTGGGTGCGCTCGAACATGGGTTTTCATCTTTTTCGGGTATTAGGGGAAAGACCGGCCGTGGGTACGATCCGTGCCAAACAGATCCTGCTGGCCATTCCCCCCGGCGCGGATGAGACAGAGAAAAAGCGTATCGTCTCCGTAGCCGACTCTCTTTATCTGGCCTTGAAGAAAGGAGCTGATTTTGGCGAGCTAGCCCGACAGTACAGCAACGACTATGTTTCTGCCGCCAACGGAGGTCTCTTGATGGAATTTGGTATCGGACAGTACGATCCGGTGTTTGAACAGGCGGTAGTTGCCCTTCAAAAAGACAATGATATTTCAGCTCCATTCAACACGTCATACGGATGGCACATCGTGCAGCGCCTATCGGTCGTAAGGCCCTTGGCCGACCTCCATCTACCGGAGGTACAGCAGGCGCTCGATCAGAAAATACGTGCCGATGACCGTTGGCGTCAGGCCAAAGATTTTATTTATGAGCTGGTTCGTGCGAAGGCCGATGCCCGACGGACAGCCTACGAGGAGGATGCTCTTTGGCAGTACGCCGATAGTCTGCTCGACCGAAAGGCCATGACCACCCCAGGCAAGGGCATTCAAAACAATACAGCGCTGTTCACCCTCGGGAAGCCTCCGTCCAAAAAAGTATTTACGGCCGCCAATTGGATCGAATACGCGACAAATTTTCGCTACCAACCCGACGGAAGTGGACTCAAACCGCATGCGCAGGTACGAAACGAATGGGAGCAGTATCTGATGGTCGAGTACTATCGAAATAACTTGGAATCCTTCAATCAAGAATACCGCGATCAATTGACCGAGTTCCGGGATGGAAACTTATTCTTTGAGATCATGCAGCGGGAAGTGTGGGATAAGGCACAAGCCGATACGGCCGGCCAACGAAAGATTTTCAACCAACAGCCCGGCAAGTACAATTGGAAGCCCAGCGCAGCCGTAGTCATGTTTTTCTGTTCGGATGTGAATGCCGCGAAAGAATTGCATGCGAAGATCCAGGCAAAGCCTTCCAATTGGAAGAATGAATCCTTATCCTACGGCGAACGCGTCTTTTTCGATTCCGCTCGCATGGAGTGGGAACAAATTCCGAATGGGCAAGGGGAAACGCTCGCAGCCGGACAATTGCTGGAGCCGGTCATCAATCAGACCGACAACAACGCCACATTCGCATACATTCTGCGGGTCTTTCCTCAACCCGGACCCAAGACGTTCGAGGAGGCACGGGGAAGTCTGATTAGTGATCTGCAAACCGAATTGGAAAAAAATTGGGATCAGGCCTTGCAGCAGAAATATCCCCTGAAGGTGAATCAGAAAGTATTGGCTACGCTGTTCAAATAGGGTTTCTCAGATCTGTCCGACTACATCGGCGATCAGCTGCGGACGGCCCAGTGTATAATAGTGCAGCACGGGTACACCGCTTTTCTTGAGCTCACGCGACTGCATCAACAACCACTCGGCACCGACCTTTTCAACGTCCAGGTCGGTTTTGCATTTGTGCACGGCGTTGGCCAGGTCGGCCGGCAGGTCGATGTGAAAGGTCTTGGGCAGGATGGTCAGTTGCTTTTTGCTGTAGATGGGTTTTAGTCCCGGTATGATCGGCACCATGATCCCCATTTCGCGGCAGCGGGCAACGAAGTCATGAAACTTCTGGTTGTCGAAGAACATTTGGGTTACGATGTAATCGGCACCGAGGTCCACTTTTCTCTTGAGATACTGCAGGTCCGTATCCATATTCGGAGCTTCGAAATGTTTTTCCGGATAACCCGCCACGCCGATGCAGAAACCGGTTTTGTGTGAGTCGCGGAGGTCTTCCTCTAAATAAACACCATCGTTCAGGTCCACCACCTGTTTGAGCAGGTCGGAGGCGTATTTATGTCCCCCCGGCTCGGGCTCGAAACTCATTTCGTTCTTGGCGGCATCACCCCGCAGGACCAATACGTTGTCGATTCCGAGATAATGCAGGTTGATGAGCGCATCCTCGGTTTCGTTGACACTGAATCCGCCACAGATCAAGTGGGGCACGGTATCCACGTTGTATTTATTGAGGATGGCCGCACAGATGCTTTCGGTACCGGGTCGTTTACGAACCACCACTTTTTCAAATCCGCCGTCCGGGCGTTTCTTGAAAACGTGTTCGCTGCGATGATACGTTACATTGATAAAAGCGGGCTGGTGTTCCATCAAGGGGTCGAGGTGATTATATAACGCACCGATACCCTTGCCCTTGAGGGGTGGGAGAACCTCAAAAGACACCAGCGTGTCTTTCGCTTGCCGAATGTGATCGATCACTTTCATCGCGCACAAAAGTAATGAATATGAGGGTATCTATTCGAACCGTTAAAATGCCCTATGGGCGGGGGGAAGCCCTTAATTTTGCTCCATGTCCATTGCCATACAAACCCGCGACTTGGTCAAACGCTACGGTTCCCGAACGGTCGTTAACCAAGTCTCCTTTGAGGTTGCTCAAGGGGAGATCGTGGGATTGCTGGGACCTAACGGTGCCGGGAAGACTACTTCTTTTTATCAGGTCGTGGGACTGATCAAGCCCGATGCGGGGCAGGTCTTTCTGGATGGAACCGATATTACGGACCTCCCCATGTACAAGCGGGCTCAATTAGGGATCGGCTATCTGCCCCAAGAGGCCTCTATTTTCCGAAAGCTCAGCGTGGAGGATAACATCCTGGCGGTGTTGGAGATGAAAAATTACTCCAAGACCGAGCAGCGCGACCGCCTGGAATCTTTACTCAATGAGTTTCGCTTGCAGCATGTTCGCAAAAGCAATGGCGATGTGTTGAGTGGTGGCGAGCGTCGCCGAACGGAGATTGCCCGTGCCCTGGCGGTGGATCCCAAGTTCATTTTGCTCGACGAACCTTTTGCCGGCATCGATCCCATTGCGGTGGAGGATATTCAGTCGATCGTAGCCCGACTCAAATACCGGAACATCGGGATCCTCATCACCGACCATAATGTAACTGAAACCTTGTCGATTTGCGACCGGGCCTATTTGCTCATCGAAGGAAAGATCTTCAAGCATGGAACCGCGGAAGAGTTGGCCGCCGATGAGAAAGTACGCAGTTTGTATCTGGGTCGCAATTTTGAATTGAAGCGCAAAGATTGGCTTTACGAAGAGGCCATGCAGGTGGGACCGGCCACCGATAACCCTTCCAACCGGTAAAGGTCGTATCGTATACGCTATGGATTTTCGCTCCCTCCCCAAGATTGAATTGCACTTGCACCTCGACTGCAGCTTGAGCTTGGCCGTGGTGCAACAGCTCGACCCATCCGTTTCCGCGGAGGTATATCGAAATGACTTTGTGGCGCCGTCCCGTTGCCATGATCTGGTCGATTATATCCAACGCGCCGAAAAACAAATGCTCCTGATGCAATCGCATGAATCCTTGCGCTTGGTGACGCTCGATCTTTTCGATCAACTGAAAGCGGATGGATTGATCTATGCCGAGATCCGCTTCGCACCCCTGCTTCATATAGCCCGGGGCTTAACGCCTCGTGAAGTGGTGGAGACCGTGGAAGCCGCCACCCGGGAGGGGATCGCACGTACCGGCGTGGAAGCCGGCATCATTCTTTGCACGCTTCGGAATTACAACGAGGAACAGAGCCTGGCCACGGTGCAATTAGCCGAGGCTTTTCGGGGCACGCGGGTTGTGGGCTTTGACATCGCCGGTGATGAAGCGGGTTATCCGATCGATGCACATGAATCGGCTTTTGCCTTTGCCCAGTCTCGTGGCATTCCTTGCACTGCACATGCCGGAGAGGCCTGTGGTGCGTCGAGTGTATGGAACGTGTTGAAGCACTGTCATCCTACCCGGATCGGTCACGGTGTACGGAGTGCGGAAGACCCGGCGTTGATCGAGCATCTGAAAGCGAATGATATTCACCTGGAGGTTTGTCCCACCAGCAACCTACAAACCAATATCTACCGGCAGATCGAAGACCATCCGGCCGATCGCATCCTTCGTGCCGGCGTATCCATGAGCGTGAATACCGATGCCCGGACGGTAACGCCTACTACACTTTCCGATGAATATGCCTTGTTGCATCGGGTGTTCGGGTGGACGCTCGCCGATTTCAAACACTGCAACCTGGAGGCAATTCGGCATTCTTTCGCCACGCCCGATCTAAAAGCATCCTTGCAACGGCAGGTGGAGGCGGCTTACCGCTTGAGCTGACCGAAATCCTGTAATCTCTCCAGCTCATTCGTTAAAAATGATTTATTTTCAGAAGCGATGAACATCCTGTCTCCCGCTATTTCCTCTCTTGCGCGCATGCGCAGCTGGCGCATCGACGCCTGGCGGGAAAATCCCATGAATGCCCAGCGAGACGTCTTGCAAGAGTTGGTCACCTCCGCACAGTACACCGAGTTCGGACGGCAATATCATTTTTCCTCCCTATTCAATATCCGATCGTTCAAAGAGACGGTGCCGGTGCATGAATACGAAGATCTCAAGCCCTATATCGATCGGATCATGCTGGGCGAGCAGAATGTATTGTGGGATACACCCATCCATTGGTTCGCCAAAAGCAGCGGCACCACGAGCGACCGAAGCAAATTCATCCCCATTAGTCAGGAGAGTTTGTCCAATGGCCACTACAAAGCCTCCAAGGACGTGCTCACCATGTATTATCAATTTCATCCGGATTCCAATTTGCTGACCGGGAAGGGATTGATCATCGGCGGCAGCCACACCCTGCATGCGGTCAATCCCGAAGCGCAATACGGCGACCTGAGTGCCGTGTTGTTGCAAAATTCTCCGTTCTGGGGGCACTGGCTTCGCACGCCCGATCTGAGCATTGCGTTGATGGATGAATGGGAAACCAAAATTGAAAAACTGGCCCAGGCCACCATTGCGGAAAATGTGACCTCTATTTCCGGGGTGCCGACGTGGACACTCGTTCTTTTTCGTCGCATCCTGGAGATCACGGGACGGTCGACCATGAAAGAAGTCTGGCCCCACCTCGAACTATACTTGCATGGCGGGGTCTCGTTTACACCCTATCGAGAACAGTTTGAACAACTCATCGGTAAGCCGATCCATTATCTCGAAATGTACAACGCCAGCGAGGGATTCTTCGCGGCCCAGGACCGTCCGGGTACCGAGGGCATGTTGTTATTCCCCGATCATGGCATCTTCATGGAATTCATGCCGCTTGCGGAGTACGGGAAAAAACATCCGATAACCGTGGGCTTGGATAAAGTGGAGTTGGGTAAGCAGTATGCACTGGTGATATCGACCAACGGCGGACTCTGGCGGTATTTGATCGGCGATACGATCCAGTTCACGCAGCTGAATCCGTATCGGATCAACGTCAGTGGTCGGCTCAAACATTATATCAACGCCTTCGGCGAGGAAGTGATCGTCGATAATTCCGACAAAGCGATCGCCGCAGCCGCACAAGCCACCCAGGCGGTCGTATCGGACTATACCGCAGCACCGATCTATTTTTCCGCCGATGGAAACGGGGCCCATGAGTGGATCGTGGAATTTGAACGATCACCGGATTCGATGGATCGATTTGTAGAGGTGTTGGATCGGTCCCTCCAACAACTGAATAGTGATTACGAAGCGAAGCGGCATAAAAGCATCGCGCTGCGGATGCCGCAGGTACAGGTGGCGCGACCGGGACTTTTCCGGGATTGGCTGAAAGCCCGGGGTAAGTTAGGGGGACAGCATAAAGTACCCCGACTCAGCAATGAGCGGACCCTGCTGGAAGAATTGCTTTCCATGAATAAGGCCTAATTTTACGGCCATTCAAAACCCTACTTATGAAAATGCTGGAAGGAAAAGTTGCGATCGTTACCGGAGCGGCCCGGGGCATCGGAGAAGCCATCGCTATTCAAATGGCCGAACACGGGGCGCACATTGCATTTTCGTATGTGAGCGACAGCAGTGCGGAAAAAGCATTGGCCCTCGAGCAAAAATTACAAGCGATGGGCGTCAAGGCGAAGGCCTGGAAAAGCAATGCCGGTGATTCAGCGCAGTGCGAGTCGTTCGTCAACGAAGTCTTGCAGACATTCGGACAGATCGATATACTGGTCAACAACGCGGGCATTTCCAAAGACAATTTACTGATGCGAATGACCAATGAGCAGTGGGAACAGGTCATACAGGTAAACCTGAACAGCGTATTCTATATGACCAAGCAGGTGATCCGGCCCATGATGAAAGCCCGCAACGGGGTCATCCTCAACATGAGCTCCATCATCGGCGAGATCGGCAATGCCGGTCAAGCGAGCTACGCCGCCAGCAAGGCTGGTATCATTGGCTTCACCAAGTCGGTAGCCAAGGAACTGGGCAGCCGCAACATCCGTTGCAATGCGATCGCGCCCGGATTTGTGGAAACCGATATGACCCAATATCTAAAAGAGGGCGAAGGCGCCGAAAAATACAAAGCCGGAATTCCGCTCGGTAAATTCGCCGCCGCATCCGACATTGCCAACGTAACCGTTTTTCTGGCCAGTGATATGGCTTCTTATATTACGGGGCAGGCCATTAGTGTTTGTGGGGGGTTAAATATCTAGCTGTCCGCCGACCGCTGTATTACGACTAATGACCAATGTCCGACTTTGACAGCCGAAGCCTTGGCGAAGGCTGGTGACCGCTGATTTTGCTGCGGACAGCCAACGGCGGACTTTACAACAGACATTAATCCTTCACCTTAACCTTCCTCCGATTCATGTAATCGTGCCAGAGGATCATGGCGGCGATGGTACGATTGGGGCGCCAGGCTTCGGCGACGGACAACATTTTTTCTTTACTCACGGAATCGGGCAGGTCTTTGTTGCGTTTGAGGCTATTGACCAGGGCAATGTCGCCTAAGGGGAACAGGTCGGTACGTCGCAGGGCGTGCATAAGATAGACGTCGATGGTCCAGTGACCGATCCCTTTCAATTCGATCAATTGTTCCCGAACGTCTTCATCTGGTTGATGATATAAGGCGCGCAGGCGAATGCGTTTGGAGCGAACGGCTTCGGTGAGTTCCCGGGCGTACACGATCTTTTGTCGAGTGAAATAACAATCCTTCAATTCGGAATCAGAGAGGGCGGCAATTTTTTCAGGGGTAACGGTTCCGATTTTGTTTTTGAGTCGGTTGAAGGCTGCGTAGGCTGCAGCCAGTGATACTTGTTGTTCGAGGATGGTGAGGATCAGGGTTTGAAAGCTGTTGGGGCGCACCCACATCTTGGGATGTCCGTGCTCGCGTAGGATCCTTTTTAGGTCGGCATCACGTTTGGCCAGTGTATCGCAGAGGCGGTGGAAGTTATCCGCATCAAAACGCCGGATCATTTTTTCTTGAATTGCGCGATGGCGTTTTTGGTGAATTCGCTGAGTACCAGCCGACCACTGATGGCGGCTCGGTCGATCAGCAGGGTATCCCAATGTTCGGTACCGGCCCAGCTAACTTTTTTAATTTCTTTCATGGCTTCCGGATTCGACTGCACCAGTTGTTTGGTGAGTCGATCGATCGAGGCATCAACTCCTTCCATCGATTCATGTACTTCGGCAAAAAGTCCTTTTTCCCTGGCCCAGGCGGCCGAGCGCCAGGATTGTGCATCGAAAGCGAGTTGCGTGTATGCTGCAGTCCCGATCTTTCGTTCCACAACGGGTCCTACTACAAATGGTCCGATGCCCACGGCCAGCTCGCTGAGTTTGATAGAGGCATTCTCGATGGCGATGGCATAATCGGCTGCTGCGGCTAGTCCCACGCCGCCCCCCACACATTTAGCCTGGATGCGGGCCAGGATCGGCTGTGGCGTTTGGCGCATGGCGTTGATGACATGGGCAAAGCCGCTGAAGAATTGGAGCCCGCCGGCTTCATCCGAGATCGCTACCAGTTCATCAAACGACGCCCCGGCACAAAATGCTTTTTCACCGACGCTTTGCAGGACGATCACCTTGGTATTGGCGTCGTTTCCGGCCGTGCGGATGGCTTCCGCCAGTTCCATCAGGATCTTCCCTGGAAGCGAATTGCTTTGCGGGTGGAAGAATTCGATGCGGCAGAGGCCGTCTTGTACCGTAGAGCGAACATAGGCGTCAGACATAAGCAGGATTTAAGACTGATTTTTTTTGGCGACCATGGTGAGGATGGTAGCGACCCCGATGATGGGTTCTTCGGTATTGTCGAGCATCTCCACATACCATTTAACGATGCCTTTGGGGATGTCATCGCCTCGTTTTTTATCGGCCGGATCCTCGACGATCCGTGGATCGCTGGGTAATTTTTCCTTGCAGGTGAATCGGATATGGACCGAGGCGCCCGGATAAACCGGTTTGGTGAATCGCAGTTCATCGATCCCGTAATTGAGCAGCACGGGATTTTTTTCGTAGCTGTCCACGAACAGTCCGGCAGCCAGGCTCATCACAAAATAGCCGTGTGCCACTTGCTGCTCGAACATGGTACCATTGAAATCGGTATCGACCAGGTGTGCATAGAAGTGATCACCACTGAGGTCGGCGAAGGCCGTGATGTCTTCGGAGGTGATCAGTCGCTCTTCGGTGATCAGTTGGTCGCCGATCTGTAGTTCCTCAAAATATTTTTTGAATGGGTGTTGGCCCGGGTCTTTTCCTTTCGCGTGCGGTTGATAGACTTGTGTGATCTCCGTGAGCAGGGTGGGTGATCCTTGCAAGGCGGTGCGTTGGAGATAATGTTTGACGCCTCGGAGTCCGCCCATCTCTTCGCCACCGCCGGCGCGGCCTGGTCCGCCGTGTACCAGTAGAGGCAGGGGCGATCCGTGTCCCGTACTTTCTTTCGCACAGGTATTATCCAGGATCAGGATCCTTCCGTGGTGCGTGGCGGCACCCAGTACATACGAACGGGCTATTCCGGAGTCGGCTGTGACGATGGTAGAGCAAAGACTTCCTTTACCAAGTTTACTGAGGGCGATGGCTTCCTCGATGCCTTGGTAGGGCATCAGGGTGCTGACGGGACCAAACGCTTCCACTTCATGGACCGACCGGCTTTCCCAAGGTGTTTCATTCAAGAGGAGCAGCGGGGAGAGAAAGGCACCTTGCTTGGCATCGGCATCGACTACTTCCACGTCTTCGAGTGAGCCATAGAGGAGTTTGGAATCTTTGAGTAGAATTTCGGTTTGCTGGCGCACTTCTTCGCGCTGCGCATGTCCGGCCAGCGAACCCATGCGCACTTTTTCATGGAGCGGGTTGCCGATCAGCGTCTGCGAGAGGGCGGTGGAGAGAAAGCGAGCCATCTCTTCCAGTTTATTTGCCGGGGCAAAGATTCGTCGTACGCCGGTACAGCGTTGTCCCGCTTTCAGGGTCATTTCCTTCCGGATCTCCTTGATGAATAGATCCCATTCAGGCATGCCGGGAGCAACATCTTCCCCGAGTACGATGCAGTTGAGACTGTCGGCTTCCAGGTTGAAGGGCACGTTTTCTTGCAGGATCCGCGGGTGGCTGCGCAGCATCAATCCGGTAGCAGCGCTGCCGGTGAAGGTGACGACATCCTGATAATTCACATGGTCGAGTAAATCGCCGGCCGAACCGCATAGGAGTTGGAGCGATCCTTCCGGAAGAATACCGGAGGCGATGATCTCGCGCACCACGGCTTCGGTCAGGTAGGAGGTAACGGTGGCGGGTTTAACGATGGCAGGCATTCCGGCCAGCAGGTTGACGGCGATCTTTTCGAGCATCCCCCAAACCGGAAAATTGAACGCATTGATGTGGATGGCTACGCCTTCTTTGGGGACGAGAATATGCGTTCCCATAAACGTGTTCCCTTTGCTGAGGCTGTGTGATTCGCCGTCGACACAAAATGGATGATCCGGAAATTTCCGGCGAAGGGAGGCGTTGGCAAACAGGTTGCCGATACCGCCTTCGATATCGACCCAGCTATCGGCCTTGGTGGCACCGGTCTGGTAGCTGATGTGATAAAATCCGTCGAGTTTGGTACGTAAATGCAGGGCCAGTGCTTTGAGCATATTTCCGCGCTGGTGGAAGGTCATTTTTCGAAGTGCGGGGTTGCCCACGGTACGGGCATAGTGAATGGCCGCTGCCATATCGATGCCCCGGGTGCTGGTCTGTGCAATCGGTGCCCCGGTTACAGCGTTATAGAGGGTTTGACCGGCTCCCTCCCCGGCGATCCACCTGCCTTGGACGTAGTTTTCGAGCTTTTTCATGGCAGCATTTGAAGCAAACTTAGTCCAAGTTTTGGTCTAATTTTGAATCTCTTTTCATTCCTAAAATCTTTTACATGCGGGTGCCTGTTCTTTTCTTTTTTTCATTCCTGTGCGTTGCGGTATGGACCGCTTGCGGGGGAGATCACTCCGGTCACGCCGAACATCAAAAGGCCCAGACGCCGCGAACCTACACGGATTCTCTTTATGCTTCCGTTTGGGAGGCGCATGATGCGGTGATGCCCAAGATGGGAAAGATCCGGATGGCACAAAAAACCGCTGCCCGTCTGCTTGATTCCTTGAATCAGACCTGGCTCACTCGGGGGTTGGCAGAACCGTCGGGCGTAACCGCTTGGAAGCGATCGCTACAGGGTTTGATCGATCAATTGAATTATGCCGATTATGCAATGGATCGCTGGATGACGGAATTCAATATCGATTCGGCACAGCAACCGGGGGAAGCCCGCAGACCTTACCTCGAATCGGAAAAAGTAAAAGTCGAAAAAGTGAAGGAGTCCATCCTGCGCAGTTTGTCGCAAGCCGATTCTCTTTTTGCCGCAATCAAATAATCTTTTGGTATGGCCAGCGGGATGCGAATTTTTACGCGACGATTTTTCATCTATTCCAATGTTATTCTGGGCATCCTGTTTCTATTGGCTTGTTTGGTTCCGCAACTGCCCCCGCACACCTGGTGGTTCATTGCCTTTTTGGGCTTGATCTTTCCTTTTTTATTGGTGGGGTTATTGATTTTCTTCTTCGGCTGGTTGGCACTGCTGAAGCCGGCTCGTTTGCTGATATCACTGGTCCCGATCCTGATCGGTTGGGAGCAGATCCAAAAGACCATTGCGTTCCATGCCGTTCCATCTTTCGTGGAGCAAAAAGCACCGGGATCCATTCGGGTGGTCAGCTGGAACGTCGCACGATTCATCGAACTGAGCCGCAACAACAACAAAGGCAGTCAGACCCGTCTTCGGATGCTCGATCTCATCCAAGCGCAGCAGGCCGACGTCCTTTGCTTCCAGGAGTTTCAAACTTCCCGCGATCCGGTCTACTATGACAACATCCGACCCATCCAGGAGATGGGGTATCCATATTATTATTTCTGTTACGAGGAAGATGGCGACCTGCAGTATTATAGTTCGATCATCTTTTCCCGATATCCCATTGTCGATACGGCGAGGGTTCGTTTTCCCCGACCCAGTTCGCCGGAGTTGCTGATCCGGGCCGATCTCTTGGTCGGGAAGGATACGCTTCGCGTCTTTACCACCCATTTGCAGTCCTTTCAATTCAACCTGTTAGACTATAAGCGGATGGAGGAGATCCGGTCGGGGCAGGATAGTGTACTCAGCCACTCCCGAAATATTTTCAGCAAATGGAAACGCGGGGTGGTGAACCGCACCCTGCAGGCCGAGATCACGGGGGCGGAGGTGTCGAAAAGTCCTTTCCCCAAAGTCTTTTGCGGTGATTTGAACGAGATCCCCAATTCCTATTCTTATACAAAGGTCCGGGGAGATCTGCAGGATGCCTTTTTGGAAAAGGGGGCGGGTATCGGGCGGACGTTTTTGGCGTTATCCCCAACGCTTCGGATCGATTATATTTTTGCCGACAAGCGTTTCGAGGTCCGGCAATTCACACGCCGTAAGCAACCCTATTCGGACCATTTGATGATCGTAGCCGATCTGGCCCTGAAATCCAATTGATCCTTCGGGGATTCCCTTCTTTTTGTTCATCTTTGTAACTGTCCATGAGCACCCTGCATCTATACAATTCACTGACCCGTCAGAAAGAAGTGTTTCAGCCTTTGGTCAAGGGACGCGTTGGTATGTACGTATGCGGTCCCACCGTCAGCGGGGAAAGTCACCTCGGCCACGCTCGCCCCTACATCACATTCGACGTGGTGTATCGGTATCTGCTGCACCTGGGTTATCAGGTTCGTTACGTTCGCAACATCACCGATGCCGGGCATTTTGAGGAGGAGGGTCGTGAGGCGATCGATAAGATCGCCGAAAAATCACAGCTCGAGCGCCTCGAACCCATGGAGCTTGTCAGCAAGTACACCCGACTCTACCATTGGGCCATGGCGCAGTTCAATACGTTGCCACCCTCGGTGGAGCCAACGGCTACCGGGCACATCGTGGAGCAGATCGAGATGATCAAGCAATTGATCGAGGCCGGTTATGCCTATGAATCGAACGGCTCTGTTTATTTCGATGTAAAAAAATATGCCGCCGGTCATGATTATGGAAAACTGAGCGGACGCGTATTGGAGGATCTCCTGGAAACCACCCGGGCCTTGGAGGGACAAGAAGAGAAAAAGGACCGGGCCGACTTTGCCCTCTGGAAAGCAGCCGCACCCGAACACATCATGCGCTGGGCCAGTCCCTGGGGCGTAGGCTACCCCGGCTGGCACATTGAATGCTCGGCCATGGCCACCAAATACCTCGGCACCCAATTCGATATACACGGCGGGGGAATGGACCTCTTGTTCCCGCATCACGAAAGTGAGATCGCTCAAAGCACCATCTGCAACCACACGGCCCCGGTTCGCTATTGGATGCACAACAATATGATCACCATCAACGGACGAAAGATGGGTAAGAGCTACAACAATGTCATCAAACTGACCGAGTTGTTTGCCGGCACTCATCCGGAACTGACGCAAGCCTATCATCCGATGACGGTACGCTTCTTCATCCTCCAAAGCCATTATCGTAGCACGCTTGATTTCAGCAACGAGGCACTGCAAGCCGCTGAAAAAGGACTCAAGCGTTTGTGGGATGCGTACAGCGGATTACAGGCGCCAGCTTGGAGTGGCGTGTTCACACATACGGCTGCGGCCGATCCGGAACTGGACCAACGAATGAACCGACTGTTGGACGAGGTGGCCGAATGTATCAACGACGATTTCAATACGGCCAAGGCGCTGGCGCAATTTTTTGAGATGGTATCGGTTTGGAATTCCGTCAAAGACGGATTGATCGCCATGACGGCCTTATCCTCCGAAACCATTCAGCGTATTCGGACCGAGTCGAAGACCTGGCTGGAAGATGTATTTGGTCTGCAAGCTATCAAGGAAGCGGACAATGAGAAATTAAGCGGGGTGATGGACCTGTTGATCGAGATCCGAAAAGAGGCCAAGCTTCGAAAAGATTTCCCTACCTCCGATAAGATCCGAGATCAGTTGATCGCCTTGGGCATCCAATTGAAAGATGAGAAAGGGGGCGGCACGTCTTGGTCAGTTGACGCCTGACCTATCTTGAAAATCGGCAGGATTCACTTTTCCTCAGCCATTCCTCTGAAATTTTAGCGCCCAGTCCGGGGCTGTCCGGCACTTCGATCACCCCACCCGGGTGGTACATGATCCCCCCTTCAACCGGATCTTCCCTGAGCATCAGGGCCGTATCGAAATCATAATGAACGATCTGTTCGCTGCAAAGCGCGAAATGGGCAAAAGCCGTCATTGCCAACCGCGATTCGATCATGGCACCCACTTGTAATTTGATGCCGGCCTCCTCGGCCAACTGAACGATCGCTCGGGCGCTCCGGATGCCGCCTGACTTACCCAATTTGATATTCATATACTGACAGGCACCGAGAGCGATGAGTCGGGCTGCGTCGTGTTCATCCCCCAAACATTCATCGGCCATGATCGGGATGGGGGATGCTTCCCGAACTCGGGGGAGGGACATATAGTTCCAGCGAGCGATGGGTTCTTCGCAGTGTTCAATATTGAGCGGAGCCAATGCCTGCAGGGTTTCGATGGCTTCGTCGACCAACCAGCCCTGGTTGGCATCAATGCGCAGGGGAATATCAGGTCCCACGGCCGCCCGTATTTTTCTCATACGAATGACATCGGTTCGTCCCTGCTTTCCCAATTTCACTTTGATATAGGGAAAACCTCTTTCCAGGATCTTAACGGCATCGGTGGCCATCTGATCAGGATCGCCGATGCTGACCGTATAGTCGGTCGTGATGGTTTTATTCTTATTCCCTCCTAAAAATCGATACAGGGGCATGCCGGCAGCCTGCGCGGCAATATCGTAGCAAGCGATATCGAAAGCACTCTTGATGCTTTTATTGCCGTAGATCACGGCATCCATCTGCTGGTGGATCGAGTCGATGTCCATCGCATCTTTCCCGATCAGCACTTTTGCCAAGTATTGCCCGACGAGATAAGCCGTTTCCTGACTTTCTCCGTTGATGGGCAAATAGGGACTGCACTCTCCAAATCCCACGATCCCCGAATCCGTCTGAATGCGCACCACCACATTCAACGCATCATCGTCCCGCCCCAACGAAGTGATGAACGGTTCGATCAGCGGAATGCTGAGTTTGTGGAGGGAGATTTCCGAGATCAAAGGGGGTAGAGGGTAGAGGGTTGAGGGTTGAGGGTAGAGGGGCAAGATCTCTACCCTCTACGGCCCGAAGGGCCACTTTACTTTCTACTTCATAATTTTTAGTTCCTCAATGATATTGCGGCCGCCGCCCAGTTTGTCGATGCACCAGAGTACGTATCGGATATCGACGCAGATGGTACGGTTGAGGTCTTTGTCAAACGCCAGTTTATGGCTGAGGGCCTCGTAGTTTCCATCGAATGCCAATCCGATGAGTTCGCCGCGGTTATTGATCACGGGAGAGCCGGAATTACCGCCGGTGATGTCGTTGGTGGTGATGAATCCGATCACCAGGTCGTTTCGCGTGGGGTCGGCGTATTCTCCAAAATCCTTTTTCTTCAGCAGTTCGATTTGATTGGCGGGCAGATCGAACTCATAATCTCCGGCCTTGTATTTTTCGAGGATGCCTCGGGAGGTGGTCACGTAATCATATTTCACCGCATCGCGGGGTTCGTATGATTTTACGTTTCCGTAGCTGACGCGCATCGTGAAGGTGGCGTCGGGGTACATCATCTTGGCTTTCTCCGGATCCATTTCCCGTATGCCTTTCAGGTAGAGACGACCGAACTCGGCATTTTTCGTGTTGAATTGTTGATTGAGCGGGGCGTACCGGGTGTTGTAGTTGTTCAGGAAAGCACGGGCGTGCTGAAAAGCCGGATCTTGTTCGAGGGCAGCCAGCGTCGGGGCGGCCACAAACGCTTTCCAGCGTTCGTCATCGAAGATCATCGTATTGGCAAACACTTCGGTGGCGTAGTGATCGTACGTGGCCATGTCGGTCAGCGACCCATGGGTACTCTCCAGTCCTTTGAAGAACTCAACCGGGTGTTGCGTACTGTCTACATCTCCATAAAACATGCGGGTGGTGATGGCCAGAATGTTTTCATCGGATACTTTGTTTTCTTCGGCCAGAAAAGCGGTACGCTGCTTGTCGATCGACTCCATCATTTTCTTGGGGTCGCCGGCTTTTCCGTCGGCTGACTTTAGGGCGGTTTCAAGCGACAATAACGAACCGGCGAAGGCGACCAGGGGAGACCCCATCACTCCCTCGCTCATGTATTGCCGGTGTTTGGCGTAGGGGCGCCAGTCGTCGTAAGCCTTACCCCAATCCCGAAACAGGTTCTCGTATGTGGGTTTTCCGTTCGCCCACTGTTGAAATTCGGCTTCGGCCTTTTGTTTTTGTCCCAGTACATCATACTTGAGCAACTGCTTGGTCTCTCCATCAAAAAATTTCCAGTAGTTGGCAATGCCGGCGTACGAGGAGGCCAGTTGCAATTTTACCTTGGGATCCTTTTTCATCTCTTCGAACATGTATTTGAGACGGGCGTCGCGCAACTTGACGAGGGTGGGATTATTGATGTCGGTTGCCAGCTTGATCCCGAAGGAACTTTCGTAGCGATTGGTGCTACCCGGATATCCCCAGGTCATCGCGAAATCGCCGTCTTTTAACGGGCGAAGCGAAATCGGCAAGTACCATTTGGGTTGATAGGGCACGTTGTCGGCGCTGTATTTAGCGGGTTTGCCGTCGGCACTCATGTACACCCGAAACACGGCAAAGTCGCCGGTGTGGCGAGGCCATTCCCAATTGTCCGTGTCGCCTCCGAATTTTCCCACGCTTTCGGGAGGTGTACCCACCAACCGCACATCATTGTACCGCTGATACACAAACGCCAGGAATTGATTGCCCTTGAAAAGCGGACTGACCCGCGTCTCCACGCTGCTGTTGGCATCGCTCAGGCGTTTGTTGATCGCAGCCAGCACGGCCGCTTGCTTCCGCACGCGGTCAGTTCCACTAAGATTGCCCAGCGAATCCATTACCTCCTGCGTAACATCTTCGATCCGCAACAGGAATTGAACCGATAAGGACGTTTGAATCTCCTCTTTTTGAGATTTTGCATAAAATCCGTCTCGCAGATAATTATTATCGACACTGCTCGCCGCCGCAATGGCACCATATCCGCAGTGGTGGTTTGTGAAAATCAGTCCTTTCGAGCTGACGATCTCGCCCGTACACCCTCCTCCGAAAATGATAATGGCATCTTTTAAGGAAGCCTGGTTCACATCATACAATTGCTTGGCCGTGAGCTTCAGGCCTTTGGCTTTCATTTTGGAATAAACCTGTTCGCCCAGCAGCAGGGGTAGCCACATGCCTTCGTCGGCTATGGCACGAAATAAAAAAGAGACGAGTAGCGACAGCGTGAGTAAGGAACGTTTCATGGTGATTGTTTTTTGATCCCTTGCAAATTACGAAACACCCCCGTCGTTTTTTTGAATAAATGGGCCTAATTTCAGCCGACAAAACCAACCTATGCGCCTCCGACTGCTGGTCTTTTCCTGGATCACACTATACTGGGTTTCTTGCGGTAAAAAAGATACGCCCGGACCCGGTCCCAATCCCAACCCGGCCCCCGGTTGTGCAGTGGCTACTGGTCCAACCAACGGCGGTTTTGTGACCGGTACACAGGTTACGTTGAGCTGGAACGCCGTCTCTGGAGCCAGCACGTACGATGTGTATTTGGGAACAACCTCTAATCCGACCACAACGGTTGCTACCAATCTTACCGGCACCAGCTACACCCATACCATTCCCGCTACTCCCAACATCACGTATTATTGGTATGTACTTCCGAAAAATAGTAATGGATCCGCTACCGGTTGCAACAGTCAGGTCAATTCCTTTAGCCTGATCAGCATTTCAGCGCCCCCTCCTTTTGGCTACTATGTGGTGGGTTATTTCCCCTCGTATCGGTCCGTTGCCGATGTGCCGGATATCAAATTCAAGATGACCAACGTGGTGGTCTATGCCTTTTTTGGTGTGAACACCAGCGGTACACTGACGGTGAATAGTCCCGCTACACTCAACGATGTACTCACGAAAGCGCGGGCCAACGGTACAAAAGTTTTTGTGGGGATCAACGATGCCAGCGGGGACGGGAAAACGAATTTCAAGAACATGGCGGCCACGGCAACGGGTCGAAACAACTTCGTGAAGGATGTAATGAATAAAGTTCGCCAGTACGGGTTTGATGGTGTGGATATGGATTGGGAGTTTCCGTCTACTTCCGATGGAACCGACGCAACCTTCACGCTCATGATGAAAGAACTGTCCGATTCACTTCATCGCGATGCACGGTACTATCTCTCCTGCGCCATCACCGCTGGAAAATATGCGGGCGGTATCCGGGATGCCGTACGAAATGAGTTGTATCCGTACGTTGACTTTTTCAATGTAATGGCCTATGATGATTTCAGCACTTCCACTCCGTATCGCCATCACAGCGATTATGGCTTGGCTCAAACCTGTTTGAATTATTGGCTCAACACCCGTCAGATGCCGGCGGCCAAATGTGTATTGGGGCTACCCGCCTACGGTCGACCCTCCGGCATCACGCAGAGCGGAACCGTCATTTCCTTCCGCGGCATCCTCAATCAGGGCGGAAGCCCGAATTCGGATTCAGCCATCGTTACCTCCGGCGGATTCACGAATTATACGATCTATTACAACGGACAATACACCATCAAGCGAAAAGCCAAATTAGCCAAGGACATCGCCAACGGCGTGATGATGTGGGAGAAATGGCAGGATGCCCCCGACGGAAATTCGCTGCTGAAAGCCGCCTGCGATACGGTCGGAAGAACTTATTGATCTTTCTTGTCTTCGGTGCGGGTAGGATCCAACCGATCATTCAACATCAGGTTGGTATCACAGTTGTCGCCATCACAACAAGGAAGGGCATTGGTTTTACAGATCGGGCATTGATAGTGTCCGTGTACGTGGATCATCTCCACCAACTGACCGCAAAAAGAACAGGACTGTTTTATCATGATTCCGTAACCACCGGTGTGTTCAGGATCTCCCAGAGTTTGTCCTTCAATTCTACCAATCCCTGGTTCGTCACCGAGGAGATATAGAGGTGCGGATATTGCTTGGGTAAATGCGTTGAAATCTCTTTTTTCAATTCCTCATCCAGCATATCGCTTTTACTGATGGCCAGCAGAAATTGTTTGTTCAGCAACTCCGGGTTGTATTGTTCCAATTCATTCAGCAGGATATCAAATTCCTTTTGGTGGTCGGCACTGTCGGCCGGAATCAAGAACAACAGCACCGAATTTCGTTCGATGTGACGCAGGAAACGATGTCCCAACCCACGGCCTTCGGCGGCGCCTTCGATGATGCCCGGCAAGTCGGCGATGCAAAAACTTTTTCCGTCGCGATATTCTACCATTCCCAAATTGGGGGTGATGGTCGTGAACGCGTAGTCGGCGATCTTGGGTTTGGCGGATGTGATCACCGACAGCAGCGTCGATTTCCCGGCGTTCGGGAAACCAACCAGTCCCACATCGGCCAGTACTTTTAATTCCAACACTTTCCAGCCTTCGATCCCCGGCAATCCCGGTTGGGCATGCTCCGGTGCCTGATTCGTAGAAGTTGCGAAATGTGAATTCCCCAATCCGCCTCTGCCACCGGGCAGCCAGATCACTTCCTGTCCGTCCTCTAAAATTTCTACCTCTTGTTGTCCGGTCTCCTCATCGCGGGCGATGGTTCCGAGGGGCACTTCAATTATGATGTCTTTCCCATCCCGGCCGTGGCAATTGTTCGAGCCGCCTTTTTCGCCATCCTCGGCCAATACGTTCTTGTAATAGCGAAGGTGCAGCAAGGTCCACAGGTTTCGATTGCCTTTGAGGATGATGTGGGCACCACGGCCACCGTCGCCGCCATCGGGACCGCCCAGTGCGGTGAATTTATTGCGCATGAAATGCTTATTGCCGGCACCGCCGTGCCCGCTTCGGCAAAAAATTCGGATCTGATCTACAAAATTGCTTTTCTCCACAACTAGAATTGGTTGCAAATATACCCGAAGCGCGGGGCATGGCCCGAAAAGAAAGATCCCGACCAAGGCCGGGATCTTAAAAGCGATTCAAGAGCGTTTATTGGATCAGGAATTTCTGTTGATAGACCTGTCTGTTTTCCAGTCCACTCAGTTTGATCAGGTAGAGCCCCTGTGTTTGTCCCCTCGGCAACAACACCGGTAGTGTCGTGCTCTCGGTGCTGATCTGAACGGCCTGCCTCAGCACCTGCCGACCCATCATATCGGTCACCTCCAGCTGATACCCGCCCGGGGTCAGGTCACGCAAGCGCAATTGAAATTGTTGGTCCAAGATCGGATTTGGAAAAACCGCGATGGAGCCTTTGGTGGAATGGGTTTTGGGCAGTGCCACCGCTTTTTCAACGGAGGCAGATGTTTGGCTGCTGAGCACATTTCCGTTGGCGAGATCGGATCCGTTCCACGACGTTTCTTTTACCGGCCAGGCAACCGCGGTCCAATTGGTGGGATCTACCAGAAAATAACCCGGCTGTACAGCACTGGTCACCAAGATCTGGTTGCGATCGGTGACCGCCATCCCATTCACACTAAAACCAACCGGTAAGCCTTTGACGGTACCAAGGTATGTGGCCACTTTGGATCGGATCTGAATGCGGAACAGATATTGTGCGGAGGTCATCAAATACAAATTGCCTTTATCATCGGCGATGATGTCGCCTCCAAAGCTGGTGCAGGAGAGATGAATGGATTGTCCGTTGTTGGCCGGATCATCCACCAAGCTGCCGAGGTCCTCGATCACGGGCAAGCCCCCGGTGCTGAAGCGGATCAAATGACGGGCATCGTTGGTGAGGGCATACACATATCCATCGTTGCCAATGGTCATGCGTGTTACCATCGCACCGGCATCCGACGTGGCCGTGCGATTGCCGGCCAAGGAAGTTTGGGAAACGTAGTAGGTCTTCCACGTATTCAGGTCGAGGTAACGAAGTTGATCGATCTGCATGGGCGTGTAGAACAGGCGATTGGTGCGAGGGTCTAACGCCATGGCAGCCACTCCCGACTGAAAAGGAGCATCAGCGGTGAGGACAGCCTTTCCGCTTTCGGCCTGATAAACGGGACGTTGAGTATTCAATCCCTCATATAATACCGGTGTTACGGTTGCTCCGGACAAATCAATGCGTCGAAGGAAATGCCAATTCGATCCGCCAGCCTGCTGGTCGGTGATCGCATATGCAAACCGATCCGATTGCGCCTCCGCCACTGCGCAACATAATACCGGAACAAAGAAGAGTAGAAGTTTTTTCATGTTCAATGCTTTACTATGCTAATGTATGAAAAGTTATGAAAGGGAAACCTGATGGTTGTCAGGTGAATAGTCCGCGGTCCGCCGACCGCAGTCCGCGGTCTTCTCAACCCTCATCCCCAAACGGGTTCGCAGGGTTTAAGGCTGTCTTCACAGGCTTGCGGGAGGGACTGATACAATCGGGTGCCGGTTGTTTTCCATTCGATCTGGTCATCACTTACTTTTTTAACCACCTTGCCCGGATTGCCTACTACCAAACTTCGAGGAGGGATCTTCTCGTCTTCTTTGATAAAGGTGAGGGCACCTACGATGCTTTCTGCGCCCAATTCTACGTTGTCCATGACCACGGCATTCATGCCTACCAGACAATTCTTTCCGATATGGGCGCCATGAATGATGGCACCATGACCAATGTGGGCTCCTTCCTCCAACACCACCGTTACCCCGGGGAACATATGAATGGTGCAGTTCTCCTGCACGTTGCAACCATCTTTAATGACGATCGCTCCCCAGTCGCCGCGCAGGGCGGCACCCGGACCGATATAACAATCTTTCCCGATGGTAACGTCGCCCGTCACCACCGCTTGCGGGTGAACAAAGGCAGAAGGATGCACGACCGGCTTGTGGTCGTTGAATGCGTAAAACATCAGATCAAGTTTTTATCGGTGCGGTAGCAAAGTCCCTTGAACCGGGCCACCAATTTCTCTTCCTGATTTAGAATTTGAATGGTGTATAGTCCGGTCGATCTTCCATTGTGCTCCTCGGTGGCCGTAGCCGTGAGTACATCTCCGACGCGCACTTCTTTGATGAAATTGATGGAGGTATCGAGGGCAACGGAGAGTTGATTGCGGTTGTTGCAGGCAAAGGCAAAAGCGCTGTCGGCCAGCGAGAAGGCAATGCCGCCGTGTGCGATGCCAAAACCGTTGACCATTTCTTCGCGGACTTTCATCCGGATGGTGCTCGCTCCGGTCTTCACCTCCAGCACTTCGATCCCCAGCCATTGCGAGAACCGGTCGTGCTGCATCATGTGATCGACTACCTGACGAGCCGTGCGGTTTGTGTCTGCCATAGAAATTTATTTTCCTTCGAAACGAGGATTTCTTTTTTCCAAAAAGGCATTTACGCCTTCCTGAAAATCGCGTGTAGCCGCCGCTTGCTGCTGCAGGTCATCTTCCGTATGCAATTGTTGCTCCAGCGTTTGAATGGCCGACAGCTGCAGTTGTTTTTTTATACGCGCCAGTGCCTGCGTAGGCATTTGTGAAAGTTTTTCGGCGAGGTTTTTGGCAGCGGTCATGAAATCGGCATCGGGATAAACGGCATAGATCATGCCCTGTTGTTCCGCTTCGCGGGCTCCGATCTTATCGCCCAGCATCATCCAGGCAGCTGCTTTTTGTGGCCCTACGAGTCGCGGTAAAAAATAACTCCCACCCGTATCGGGCACCAACCCGATCTTGGAAAAAGCCTGAATGAAAGAAGCCGACTCGGCGGCCACCGTAATGTCGCAACAAAGTGCCAGGTTGGCGCCTGCCCCGGCGGCCACGCCATTTACGGCAGCGATCACTGGTTTTTCAAGCGATACGATGCGGCGAACGATCGGGTTGTAATGTTCACTTAGGATCTTTTTCATGCCCGGTCCGTTGGGATCGATGGCTTCGGCCAGGTCTTGTCCCGAACAGAACGCTTTTCCTGCACCCGTGATCAGCACGGCCCGAATCGAAGGATCGGCACAGGTGTCGAGTGCGGCTTGCAGCGACAGGGCCATCTCGCGGTTGAAGGCATTGTATTTATCCGGCCGGTTCAACGTGAGGATCGCCAGCGCGCCTTGTATTTCGTGAAGAAGAGTTGACATAGTATCTGATTACGAATGTAGGGATAGTAGCGTCAATGACATTTGAAATAATCGAATGGTTCCTGACAATCCCGACACTGATAAAGCGCCTTGCAGGCCGTGGAACCGAATGCGCTGACCAGCCGGGTGTTGTTGGATCCGCAATGCGGACAGCCCACGCCATCTTCCGGAATGGAAAACCGTTTATCCGGCGGTGCGATGCCGTATTCTTTCAATTTTTGTTTGCCTGCTTCGCTCATCCACTCGGTGG
>SXGQ01589411.1_pt1 | contig 38450 bp, 31 predicted proteins | sample 3178371 | NCBI WGS metagenome assembly SXGQ01 (sample SAMN11356859, study PRJNA531348) | freshwater metagenome | isolation source: freshwater sample F1-20 | place: China: Fuxian Lake, Yuxi | collected 2017-12-25
CCGATCGCCACCGGCAAGGTGGAGGACCTGATCCAGGAGCTCCGCGGCCGCTATTCCGTGCTGATCGTGACGCACAACATGCAACAGGCCAGCCGCAGCAGCGATTACACCGCCTTCATGTACCTCGGCCGGTTGATCGAATACGGCGCGACCCCCGACATTTTCACCAAGCCCGTCCTCCGCGAGACCGAAGCCTACGTCACCGGCCGCTTCGGCTGAGTCAGGCGCGAGTCCCATGACAAAGCACATCGAACGCCAACTCGAGAATCTCAGGGAGCGGATCCTGCGGGTCGGCACCCTGGTGGAAGAGGCGATTTCGAAGTCGATCACGGCGCTCATCAACCGCGACGTTCCGCTCGCCCTGAGGGTGATGGCGAATGACGGCGACATCGACAGCATGGAGGTGGAGGTCGAGGAGGAGTGTCTCAAGATCCTCGCCCTCTATCAGCCGGTGGCCACCGATCTGCGGTTCGTGGTGGCCGCGCTCAAGATCAACAACGATCTGGAGCGGATGGGCGACCTCGCCAGGAACATCGCCAAGCGGGTGACGCAACTGGAAGGGGGCAATCCTTACAACCTGCCCCCGGAGATCCGCACGATGGCCACGCAGGCGCAGGAGATGGTCCGGCAGTGCCTCGACGCCGTGGTGAAGGGGGATCCGGCGCTCGCCCGGCAGGTACGGGAGGAGGACGACATCGTGGACGAGGCCCGCCAACGCATCCAGCGACGGGTCCTCCAGGGGATCAAGGACGATCCGGAAAACGTCGAAAACCTGCTGCGGATCAACTCCGTCTCGAAGCACATTGAACGGATCGCCGACATGGCGACGAACATCGCCGAGGATGTGGTCTACATGGTCGAGGGCGACATCGTCCGGCACCGCGCGGAGAGTTAGGCCACGGGTGGCTCGTTCGACACCGGGGCGGGCTCGCTCCGCGTGGCCAACGTCATCCAGGACCTTCCTCACCTTCGATCGACCGGTGGAAAAGCCGGGGTTTCCACGGTCGACGCCCCCCTGTCCTGCTCGGGCAGACCTGTTTCAAAGCCTGCTCGGCCCCCCCCGGGAAAACGGCCGGAAAACGGCCGGAAAGCCCGCCGGCCGCCGCCCCGAGCCGGCGTTCACCCTCTGCGGCGCGGCGTGGTACCCTCTTGCGGGCGAGAGATTCGGGCTTTTCCAGGCTCATGACCGGAGGCGTGTCGATGACGGGTTGCTGGCTTGGCGTACGGGCTGTGGTCGTGGCGACGGTGTTCATCGTCGCCAGCGCGGCCGCGACGAGGGGCGATGACCCGGTGCTCGTGTCCGTCACCGGTCCGCTCGTCGGCCGCGTCGGCGAACGGGCGTCGTTCGAGGTCGAGCTCGTCAACCGTTCCGGCAGGCCGCTGCAAAAGCTCCGCGTCATCGACTACTTCGACCGGGGATTCCACCACGATGCCTCGACGAGTCCGATCGAGCAGAAGGGCACGATCGACCTGATGCCGGGCACCGCACGGCGGCTCACGCTCGACTTCCTGCTCGATGAGCCCGGCAGGCAGTGCCACCGCGTGGAGATCCTCGATCAGTCGCACGTCCCCATGGGCGGGGCGACGCATTGTGTCGAAGTGCAGCCCGTGGTGGCGGCCGCCACGCCGCCACGGTTCACCACGCCCCCCGCGAGTGCGACCACGGCTCCGCCTCCGCTCGCCGCCACCGTGCCGCCCCCACTCGCCCAGACACCTCCGCCCGCGGCTGTCGCGGCGCCGATTCCGGTACCGCTGCCCCAGGCGACCGCGGCCAGCACGGTGCCTGTGCCCGCCGCTGCGGCGATCGAGCTCGATCTCGAAGGCCCCGCCGAGACGCTCTCTGACGGCGTCGTCTCGTATGTCGCCACGGTGAAGAACAAGGGCGCCGGCAGTTCTTCGGCGACCACGCTCGAGTTCTCGTGGGACGATCACCTCACGCCCCTCGAAGCCTCGGACGGCTACAACCTGGTCGCCTCGAAGGTGTCATGGAATCTGCCCGCGCTGGAGCCGGGCGGCCAGCTCAAGCGGCAGATCAACCTCCGGGCCAAGGCCCCCGCCGATGCCTACCGCGATTCTCCGGCCACCAGGTCGTGCGTCCGCGCCGTGCTCGGCGGTTTCGGAGGCGGGGCGATGGTCGCCGACGAATCGTGTGTGCTCATCAGCTCCTCGACGCCCCGCCCGCGGATTCGAACGCCCGCGGAGGCCGGACTCAAGCTCTCCTTCGCCGATCTCGACGATCCTGTGCGGCCCGGCGACTCGACCACGCTCGTCTGCACCGTGACCAACGGCGGCACCGAGTCCACCGGCCGCCTCGATCTCGTCGTCATCCTTCCCGATCAGGCCCGCTTCGACTCCGACCGTACGACGGCCCGGGTGAGAATCGACGATTCAAAGGTGGCGTTCGACCCGATCCAGGGCATTCCCCCCGGGGGGCAGCGGTCGTTCGAGGTGACCTACCGCCTTGCCGGCGGCGGGCCGGGCCGCGCGTCGGCGATTCTGTCGAGCACCGAGCTCGATGGCACGATCGAGCGGAGCTGCCAGACCACCTTCCTCGAGCCCTGACCGAAGCGTTGAGCCTGGCTCCGCGTGGTGCTCGAGGGGTCGCCGTCCGACCCCTGCAACCGGTAGCGGCGTTGCGACCCGCAGGGTTTTCGCGGCTGATCCGGCGGGCGAGCGGCCGATGAACGTCCCGGCCCGGTCCGGACGATGACATCCGGCGGAGGCTGGCATGCTCGTCGTCACATCCAACTGGGCCATCGGGGACGGCACGCTCCTCCGGCCCTCCATGGGGTGGCAGGCGAACCTGCCGGCGGCCATTCATCGCGCTTCCGTCCGCGGCGGCTTTGGCCGCGACGGCCGGTATCGGCCCATCGACGGGCTCGATCTCGTCGTGGCCGGTGACACCTTCGACTGGCTCGTGTCGGCGGAGTGGTGCGGGGGGCTGCGGCCCTGGCACGGTGGCGCGTCGGCGCGCGACGCGCGGCTCCGCGTCGCCGCGCGTTCGGTGCGGTCTGCCCGCAGGCTGTTTGCGACGCTGTCCCGCTGGGCCGGTGAGGGTCTGGCGGTCCCGGTGGCCGATGGCCGGGGGCGTCCCGGCCCCGGCTGCGTCCGGGTCCCGGTGCGGGTGACGCTCCTCGCCGGCGACCGCGATTCCGCCATCGCCGAGATCGCCCGGCAGGCCCCGCGGATGCCGTTTGCGGTGGGCGACTGCTGGGCGAACGCCGACGTGTCGGTCCGTCACGGTCACGATCTCGATCCGGCTTGCCACCGCACCGACGAGCAGGCCCGGACGTTGTCCGGAGGCCGCTCGCCAACGCTGGCGGAAAGCGTGGCGGTCGATCTGATCGCCCGGTTCGCCGCTTCGCTCGGCGGGGAAGCGGCCGCCGGGCCCGTGGTCGGGCTTGTCCGGGCAATCGCGACGTGCCCGATCGCCGGGATCCCCTCTGCCATCGGCGCGTGGCTGCGCAGCGAGCCGAATCATGCTCCGCCGGGCGTCGATCCGATCGAAACGGCGTGGCGACAGGCGGTGGCAGACTGGTTCGTCGAGGCGCGGCGGTGCGTGCCGTCCTGCGAGCTGGATTTCGACGTCCTGCACTGCCTTGCGGGATGGTTCGACCGGTCCTTCGAGGCAGGCGCCGCCGACGTGGTGATCCCGGTGGCTGTCCGGAGGCTCGCGTTGCCGGCAGGCACCGGCCGGCTGCGGTCCCACCGGGAAGCCTCGCGCGGGGACACGAGCCGGTCGATGATCGGCCATCCGGGGCAGGTCGGCTGGGAGGATGAGGTCTCCCCATCCAATGCCGGAACGCACGGCAGCCGCCGGAGCGGGCAGGGGCCGGTCGTTCTGGCGCTGCGCCGCGGCGCCGCGGGCATCTGCGAGGAGGTGATCGCGTCCGGTGAGCGTCAGGCCCCGGTTGTCACGATCGATTCGTCGAGCCGCCGTTCGGACCATGGCGGCACGATCATCGATGCGGCATGATGTCTTCCGGTATGAACCCCCATCCGCTTTACGCCTTCGACATCACGCTTCATGCCCGGCCCGCGGCGGCGGGCGCGGGTGGCATGCTCGCCGACGCCTGGGGGACGTGGCCGACGTTGGCTGTGCCCCGGGAGGCCCTCTCCGCGCCCCTGTCGATCGGATTCGACGACGCCCTCGAACGCCTCAACGCCCTCGAGCGGATGTATGCCGAGCCCGATGGCTCGTTCGTCTGGACGAGTTCCCGCGGTGTCGGGGACGGCGGCCAGGCTTGGTGGCAGGTGGATGGCAACGCCTTCGAGAAGGCCGGCCGGGTGCTGCTGGTCGATCTGAAGGGGAGTTGCCCCGCGGCCGATCTCGACCGCCTGCTCGGTGGCTTCGGCTGGCCCGATCAGCCTCTCATGATGCAACTCGTGCGGTCGGCCGTCTTTCTCGACGAGGCGACCTTTCGACGTCATGCGGCGGCCCGGGGACTCGCCGGGGACGGAGCCGGGCTGCGGCCATCCTGAACGGTCCGGTGGTGGCGGTTGTGCCGGGGCGAGTGACTGTTCGCCGGTCGGGGTGGTACCATCGTCCGATACCCTTGCAGGCGTTCGGTGGTGGGCCGGACCGGGGCTGTTCGTCGGGGTGAGGCGGAGTATGGCAATCGTCCAGGTTGGCGAACGTTTGAGAAAGGGCACCGGAGCCTTGACGGCGACGGCTCTGTTCGCGTGGGCCGGCCTTGCCTGCCAGCATCCGGTGACCGCGGCGGTGCCGACGATCGAGAGCGTGTCGCTGGCGGCGGCCTACGGTGACGGCGTCCACGCCTACTTCGCGGGCGATTACCAGCGGAGCTACGACGACCTCTCGCAGGTGATCGAGGCCGGAACGACCGATCCCCGCGCCTGGTACTTCCGCGGGCTGGCCGCCTTGCAACTGGGGCGACTCGACGAGTCCGAGGCGGATTTCGCGACGGGAGCGTCGCAGGAGGCGTTGGGAACGGGCGCATGGCCCGTGGCTCGCTCGCTGGAGCGGATCCAGGGCCGCGACCGTCTCAAACTCGAACGCCATCGCGTTCGGGCCCGCGTCGCCGCGCTGCAGACGAATCGGAGCCGCAATCAGCAGCGCTATCTCGAAATCGAGCGGGCGGAGCCCGATGTGCTCCGCCGCCGTCGCCCGGTGACCGAGCGTGCCGTGGAGGAGGGGAACCCGTTCGAGGAGAACGACCCGTCCGCCCCCGAGCCCGTGCCGGCCGTGGAGGCGATGCCCGAGCCCGTTGACGAAGATGCCGCCGGAAACCGCCCCGAGCAGGCGGATCAGCAGATCGAGGAACTCGCGGCCGAACGTGAAAACGTTCTCGGGCAGCAGGATCAGCAGATGGAGCAGGAGGCCGCCGGCGTCGAGAACGCCGCCGGACAGCAGGACGGGCAGATGGAACTCGAGGCCGCCCGGTAGAGCGCATCCAAGGTTCCGTGGGGCACCGGCTCGGGGGCGGCAGAAGTCGCCGCTCCGCGGTCCTCTGGATTGTCGCCGGGGCAAGCATACGCCCAAGGCTCCTCGAGCGTTCGCCGACCCCTTCCAATGTGCCGCATCGTCGCCAGAGCGATCCCGAATGCGCTCTGGCAGTCCGTGGACGAAGTCAGCCAGCTCGATCCTCCGGCACCGGGGTTGCCGGAGGTGCCCGCGGCATCTCGTGAGGGTCGGGGCTGGCCATGCCCCGTCACCCCGCGCTCGCTGCGTCCCGCCAGGGCTCCGTGCGCTCGAATCGCGGGCCACGCGGATCGGGACCGGGAGCCGCGGCGGCGAAGGCGGTGAGCAGCCAGCCTGCCAGGAGGAGCAGGCCACCGAGCGGCACGATTGCTCCCAGGATTTTCACGCCGGACAGCGCGAGGGCCGCCAGGCAACCGCTGAAGATCAGCACTCCCGTCAGGAAACAGCAGGCGGCGGCGGAGACCGTTCGCGTGGCGGTTGGCCTTCTTTCCGCGAGCAGCCCGAGGGCCAGGAGCGCCAGGGCATGGTACATGCAATAGCGGGCGGCAGTCTCCCAGTTGGCCGCCTGGCCGGTCGCATCGAGCACGGCCTTGAGGCCGTGGGCCCCGAAGGCGCCTCCGGCCACCGACAGGGCTCCCAGGAGCGCCCCCGCGATCACGCAGAATCGCATCATGGCGTCAGGGCCTGCTCGTGCCGAGGAGTTTCTCTTCCTCTTCCTCCTGGATGATGATCCGCGGCGTGACCATCAGCATCAGGCTGTCGGTGGTGCGTCCCATGCCGACGTTCTTGAAGAGCCGGTTGATGTAGGGAATCTTCGAGAGGATCGGCACGCCAAACTCGTTGCGGCCTTCGCGGAGCCGCTTGATGCCGCCGAGGAGCACCGTGCCGCCGTCGGGCACGCTGACGGTCGTCGTGACCGTCGTGAACAGGAACTCCGGCAACTGGATGGTGGTGCCGTTCGACTGGAGTTCGAGTTCGCCCGTCGAGGCGGCGCTGCCGTTGAGTCCGACGAGTCCGTTCGCGCCGGGGACCTTCAGGTCGGTGCCGTTTTTCTCGTCGCTGCTCTTCGATTTCGTCGATCGTGAACCCTCGAACTGGAACTCCTCGACGCGGCCGATCTGGGAGAAGAACGGCACGAGCGTGAGCCGGACGAATCGCCGGTCGTTGGAGACGACGGCCTGCACGTTGACCGCGGTGCCCTCGTTGAGCACGGTGATCACCGGCTGCTGGGCCGCGGAGAAGTCGCCCACGACCGGCACGACGGCCGTGACGAAGGGCCGCTGCCGCGTGTCCGAGACGAAAGCCTGCTGGCCGTTGAAGAGCGTGACCTTCGGGGCCTGCATGACGTTCGACCGCGTGTTGCCCTGCGCCGCCTGGATCAGGAAGTAGGCCTCGATGTCGGACAGGATCGCGAATCCGAAGTTGGCCGCGCTCGTTGCCGGATCGGGGAGCCCCGGCAGACTCGGGACAGTGGCGCTTCCGAAGCTGTTCTGCCGGAACGGGATCGAATAGAAGCTGCGGCCGGCCGGCGCCGCGGCGGCGCCAACCTGGCCCCCGATTCCCGTGCCCGTGTTGTAGAGGGCCACGCCGGGATTGCCGGTGTTGTCGAGGCCGATCGTCTGCGACCGACCGCCGGGGACCGCGTTGATGCCCTGGCTGAAGGGCGAGGTCGAGCCGTTGCTCTGGGTCGGGATCGCCGTCATGTTGAGCGGGTCACGGACGTTGGTCTGGATGTTGAAGTCGAAGTCCACCCCGATCCGTTCGAAGAACGTGTCGGCGAGCGTGATGAACCGCACCTCGATCGTGACCTGCAGATCCTGGAGCCGGCGGAGCTGTTCGAGCAGGTCGGCGATCTCCTCGTGCACCTCCTGCGTCTGGCTGACGACGAGGCTGAGATTCGTCTCGAACGGCCGGATCGCGCCGGGGCCGCCGGTCGTGTCCCACGTGGTCTGGGCGACGGTGCTCTGGATGAGGTCGATGAGGGGCTGGAAGTTCTGCTGCCCGCCGCCGACCGAGGGCGGACCGAACGGGATGGAGGGGGTGGAGCCGGTCGCGGGCGGACCGCCGCCGCCGAGTTGCAGCTGGGCCAGCGAGGCCGCTTCGAGGGCCGCATCGCCGCCGGCCCTGGCCGGTGCCGCGTTGATGCCCGCAGGCGGCGGGCCGACCTGCACGGCGAGATTGTTTCTGGCGGCGATCTGGGAATAGCCGTCGCGGAGCGCGCCGGTGATGCCCAGGCCGTCCGAGGAGAAGTTGGGGATCGGCAGGACGAGGTCGGCGACCGGGTAGGTGACGGCGTAAACCTCCCCCTTCACGAGTTTCGGACTGGTGATCTTCAGGACCTCGTTCTTGACGACGTAGCCCAGGTGGAGCGGCTCCAGGAGGAGCGTGAGCGCGCTTTTCAGCGAGATCGACTGGTCGAGGGCGAGCGTGACCGGGGTGTCGCTGCGGACCGCCTCCTGATCGAGGCCCACCATGTCGAGGTGAATCGCCATGTCGGCCTGCCTGGCCAGGGCGTCGATCACCGCCGACAGGGGCTGTTCCCGGTAGGCGGGCTTCACCGGAGTCTCGAGCTTCCTGTGGATCGCGACCTCGGCGGCCGTGGCCCGCGAACGCCCCTCCGCGAGTCGCTGCGTCCGCGACTTGGTCAGATCCTGCCAATCCTTCGTGTCGGGAAACTTGATCGGGCCCGCGAACGGCGTCGCCGAGTCCTCGACGTCCTCGGCGACATCGAGAAAGCCGGCCTGATGATCCCCTTCGATCGACTTCTGGGCGTCGAGCCGCCGGATCAATCGGCTCTGCGCGAGCAACTGCCGCACGACGGCGTTGTCCGGCGCGAGTTGGCCGGCCTTCTTGGCGATCGCCTCGGCCTCCGGGAAGCGACGCTCATCGACGAGCGTGTTGTATTCCTCCACGAGCATGGCGATCCGCTGATCCACCTCCACCCGCTGGGCTCGGTCACGATCGACCCGGGCTTCGACCTGCGCGTTCTGCTTGTCGAGGGCCAGTTCGGCCCGTCGCTTGCCCGTCGCCTCCTCGATGTCGCGGCGGGTCCGCTCGATGCGGCGGAGCATCTGCGTTTTGGTCTCCTCCGGAATCGGCTGGCCCTCGAGGGTCTTCGCCGTGGCGTCGAGCAGGTCCAGGGCGTCGGACGGCGACTTTTGCGAGAGCCGCTTCGCCTCGAGTTGTTTGGCCGCCACCTCGGCGGAGATTCGCGCGAGGAGGAGGTTGTCGGCCGCGTCGCCCGTGGCCGCGGAGGCCTGCGGGGCTGGCGGACGGAGAGCCCGCGGCTTCGAGGCCTGATCGACGGCATCCTCGATCATGCGGCGGGCCGCCGCCTCGTCGGTCGTGCTCGAAGGGGCTGGCAGCTCCTCCGACCCTGCCGGGGCCGCGGCCCATCCCCAAGCCAGCAGGACCGCAGTCGCGGCAAAGCAACGACCATGGTTCGCAGTGAATCCGCGGTGCCGGCGACGATCGCTCGCGTGGCTTCGGGTCGAGATGCGTGGCATGGAGAACAAATCCTGTGCGGGAAACAAACCGTGGGGCGGGAGAAGTACCTGCGTCCTCCGGGGCGGGTCAAGGCCACGTCGCGCTGCCGAAATCTGGGCAATCGCGGTGAAATGTGCAGCCGACCCGGTCGCGAGCAGGCTCACTCCGGCTTTTGCGATGTTTCGCGGGGTTGCAGCGGTTCCCCGTCGCTTGGATCGGGGATGCCCATGCCCCGTCGCCGGTCGTTCGCGACGGGCTTCGTGCCCTCCGCTCACTCGGATGCGGACGGCGCTTCGAAATCCGCGATTCGCTTGTCTGCAGACGCCGGCTCGTGGAGCATGGGCACGGCAAACTTCGGAGCTAGGCGGGGTCCGAGGGGTCGGTGGAGGCGACGGGCGCCGCCTGCCTGCGGAGGACCGCTTTCTCGACGGTGTCAAGGAGCTGATCGACGCGGAACGGCTTGAAGAGCACAAGATCGATCCCGGCCTGCCGCGCCTTCACGATCGAGTGGCCCGGGTCGTAGCCGAAGCCCGTCATGAGCACGAGCGGCACCGGGTCGATGATCTCCTGCAGTCGGAGCAGGAGTTGATAGCCGCTCATGTCAGGCAGGCGGATGTCGGAAATGATGACGTCATAGGCGTCGCCACTGCCGGCCCTGACCATGGAGGCCGCCTCGGCGCCGTCACGGGCGGTCTCCACCGTGCATCCCGATCGCTCCAGCAGGGCATGAGCCGCGGCGCGTACCTGCTCGTCTGAATCGACCACCAGGATCCTGCTCCCCACGAGGCCCCGGCGTTTTTCCCCCTGCCGCCGCTGGGTGTGCGCCGCCGAGGGCGCCATTTTCTCCCCGACCCGCTGGATCACCTGCTTGATGTCGCGGGCATTCTTCAGAATCCGCTGCAGCCGTTCGACGACGTCGGCGTCGTGGCCGATATACCGCTCCATCACGCTTACGGCGTCGTTGAGGATGTCGTCGACCGGGAGAGCCACCGCGCCGTGGATGGCCTCGATGCTCTCGGCGGCCGTCGAGGCCTTCTCGGCCACGAGCAGTTCGAGGGTGTTGAGGGCCGCGGCGACGTCCCGCGAGAAAATCTCCAGGAACTGCAGGTCGGTCGTGTCGAATCCGCCGGGCTCCGGGCTCTCCACGTTGAACGTGCCGATCACCTGGTCGTGAAGCATCAAGGGCACCGTGATCGAACTCTTCGCCCCCTTGCAGCCCTCGAGGTAGAGCGGGTCCTTGGTGGTGTCGCTGCACCAATAACTGTGGCCGGTCGCGGCGACGTATCCCGTGACGCCGTTGTGCTCCGGTCGCGCGAAGAGAATCCGTGCCTCGGCCTCGGGCTGCATTCCCTCGGCGAGCAGGGGCTCGAGACGGCCCGTTTGCCGGTCGAGAAGACGGATCTCGAGCACGTCGAACTGCAGGAGGTCCTTCGAGTAGTGGATGATGTTGCTCTTGAGCAGTTCGATCCGTTCGTTGACGGTCATGTCGGCCAGTTCGGCCGGGGAGAGGTCGGCGAGAGTCTGCCCGGCGGCGTGGATCGCGGCCCGCTTCTGCTGCTCGAGGATCGTGTGAGTGACGTCGCGGACCGTCACGACAGTGCGCGGACCGCTCGCGGGATCGGTCGTCACGAAGGCCGCCGACGCATGGACGGCGTAAAACCTGGTGGAGGCCTTGAGGATCACCGTGGCGGCTCGTCCCGCCAGCAGGGCGTCTTGAAACGCCGCGGCATCGGCGGGCCGCTGCTCCACCGCCGGGCCGGCCAGGGCCGTGAGAAAGTCGCTGCCCCGCATGTCGCCGCTGCCGCACCAGCGGTTGAGCCGCTCGTTGGCCCAGTCGATCACGGCCCCGGAGCGGAGGACCGCCACGCCGTCGGGAAGATGTTCGACGACCTCATGGTCGCGGCTTGCGGCCGATGGTGGTTCGGCTGATTGGTCTGCAAACTCCGTCACCAGCCACCCTCCGTAGCCGACAGGTCGATCGTGTTCCCGAGTATAAAATCGGTCGTGCACGCCGCCAAATCTTGAACCGCCGTTGTCGCGTGGCGGAGCCCACCTATACTCCCGCAGGTGGTCGTGGTCGTTCTGGAGCCGGCGCCCGAGGCTGGCCCCTCACCCCCCCCCGACGGCGGCGCCGTCGCTCTCCGAGGCCGATCGTGAGTCAGACCCCTTCGTCGTTCCTGGACCGTCATCAGTTCCTCATCTACCGGCTGTTCTCGCTGGCGGGGCTGATTCCCGTCGGCGCCTTCCTGGCGGTTCATCTGCTCACCAACTCGTCGATCCTGGCGGGTGATGACGGCCGCACGTTTCAGTCCCGGGTCGACCTGATCCATTCGTTGGGACCGCTCCTGGTCCCGATCGAATGGGCCTTCATCTTCCTGCCGATGCTTTTTCACGCGGCGGTCGGCTTCGTCATCATCGCCAACGGGATGCCGAATGTCGGGTCGTACGCGTACGTGGGGAATGTCCGCTACACGCTCCAGCGGGCGACGGGAATGATCGCCTTCGCCTTCATTGTCTGGCACGTTCTCCAGCTGCACTGGCTCGGACAGCCGTTCGGCGGGGGGCGGTTCGACCCGCACCACGCGGCCAGTTCGGCATCCGAGGTGCTCAAACCGACAGTCGTCGCGATCCTGTACGCGATCGGCGTCCTCTCGACCGTATTCCACTTCGCCAATGGTCTCTGGACCCTCGGGATCACCTGGGGCCTGTGGACGAGCCCGGCGGCGATGCGGCGTGCCAACGCGGTCAGCGTCGTCGTGGGCCTCGGGCTGGCGGCGGCCGGTCTGGGTGCCCTGGGGGGCATGCGATCGCTCGACGTCGCCAAGGCCCGCGAGGCCGAAACCTGGATGGAAAAGCAAAAGCAGTTGCTGAGCACGCCCGGCGTCGCGGTCCCGCCGGTGCCCATTCCCAATCCAGCCCGCTAAGTTCAGGAGGGTACAGGCCATGGCGCAGCCCAGGGTTCTCGTGATCGGTGGCGGTCTGGCGGGCCTTTCGGCCTCCATGCGACTGGCCGAGTTGGGCGTCGGTGTCGATCTCATCAGCCTCGTGCCGGTGAAGCGGTCGCACAGCGTCTGTGCCCAGGGGGGCATCAACAGCGTCAACGCCCTGACGCGTCAGCAGGGTGACAACGAGTGGAAGCACCTCGACGACACCGTCTACGGGGGCGACTTCCTCCAGCACCAGCCCCCGGTCAAGGAAATGACCGACTGGGGTCCGCGGATCATCGATCTGATGGACAGGCTCGGCGTTCCGTTCAACCGCACGTCGGAGGGATTTCGCGACCAGCGGCGGTTCGGCGGCACGCTCTACAAGCGGACGGCCTTCGCGGGGGCGACGACGGGCCAGCAACTGCTCTACGCGCTCGACGAGCAGGTGCGGCGGCGCGAGGTCGAGGGCCTGATCAAGAAGTGGGAGTTTTGGGACTTCCTCGCGCCGGTGCTCGATGAGTCGGGCCGCTGCCGCGGGGCTGTCTGCCAGGATCTCGTCACGATGCAGTTCCGGGCGTTTCAGGCCGACGCGGTCGTGCTGGCGACGGGCGGCAACGGACTGATCTATGGACGGTCCACGATGTCGATGGTCTGCAACGGCAGTGCCGTGAGCCGGGCCTACCGGGCCGGTGCGTGGTACGGAAACGGCGAGTTCATCCAGGTGCATCCCACGGCGATCCCGGGTGCCGACAAACTCCGGCTGATGAGCGAGAGCGCCCGTGGCGAGGGGGGCCGGGTCTGGGTTCCGAAGATCCCGCAGGATCCCCGTGATCCGCGAGACATCCCCGAGGCCGAGCGTTCCTATTTTCTGGAGGAGCGCTATCCGAAGTACGGCAACCTCGTGCCCCGCGACATCGCCACCCGCGAGATCTTCGACATCTGCACGACCGAGGGCCTCTCGGTCGAGAAGGACCGCCTCTGCGTCTACCTCGACCTGACCCATATTCCCCGGGAAACGCTCGATCGCAAACTCGGCGGCATCCTCGAGATCTACGAGAAGTTCCAGGGTGTCGATCCGAGATCGGTGCCGATGAAGATCTTCCCGGCCGTGCACTACTCGATGGGTGGCCTGTGGGTCGACTACGAGCGGAGCGCCTCCGGCGGCATGGTGGAGGGGTCGCCACGCAATCAACAGACGAGCATCCCCGGGATGTACGCGATCGGCGAATGTGACTACCAGTATCACGGTGCCAACCGCCTCGGGGCCAACTCGCTCCTCTCCTGCATCTTCAGCGGTCTCTTCATCGCCCCGACGCTGGCAAACCTGACCGCTGCTCCGGCGGGTGATTCGGCGCGGCTCTTCGAGGGGGAGATCCGGCGGCAGGAGGAGCGTCATCGGGAACTGCTCGCCCGCACGGCGAGCGGCGAGAATCCCTACGATCTCCACCAGCAACTCGGCGGCATCATGACCCGCGTCGCGACGGTCGTGCGGCGAAACGAGCAGTTGGCCGCGGCCTACGAGGAGGTCTGCGGGCTGGCGGACCGGTGGAAGCGGTGCGCCGTTTCCGACACGGGCAACTGGACCAACCAGAATGTCATCTTCACCAAGGCGGTGGGCGACATGTTCCCCGTGGCGAAGCTGATCCTCAAGGGAGCGCTGCTGCGGGACGAGTGTCGCGGTGCCCACTTCAAGCCGGCCTTTGCCATGCCCGGCCTCGCGGCCACCGATCCCGTCGGAAAGCGACGCGAGGCGGAGCAGTGGTGCGACGCCTTCGAGGCCAACACGCGAAAGTGGCTCAAGTCGACGATCGCGAAGTGCGACGCCGACGGCAACCCGGACATCTCCTTCCAGGACGTCGATACCTCGCTGATTCCCCCGCGGCCCCGGCTTTACGGTCTGGTCGGGGCGGACGCGATCGAGGAAGTCTGGAAGGAGCGGACGGCGGTGGGCCATGCCGCACCGGCAGGCGGACGGACCGTCGGAGCCGGCACGTGAGCATGCTCGTATTCACTCCACGCCGCGCGGCGACGGCCGGCGGCCCCATGTCGGAGGTCGATCGATGATCAAGGCAGTCGAGACGGCGGCAGGCCACGCGGAGACGGTTGTCGGCAACGGCCATCACGAGGCCGAGCAGCGGCTGGTCAGGGTCCGCGTGCTGCGGCAGGACACCGCCGGCGGCGAGAGCTACTGGGAAAGGTTCGAGGTGCCCTACGAGCCGAACATGAACGTGATCAGCGTTCTCCAGAAGATCGCGGCCCAGGCCCGGTCGCAGGACGGGCGCCACGTGGCGCCCGTGACGTGGGATTGCTGCTGCCTCGAGGAGGTCTGCGGTTCGTGCACGATGCTGATCAACGGCCGCACCCGGATGGCCTGCTCGTCGCTCGTTGACAAACTCGTGATCGAGGATGGCGAGGAGATCGAGCTGCGGCCGATGTCGAAGTTTCCGGTGGTTCGCGATCTCGTGGTCGATCGCCGGCGAGTGTTCCGGGCGCTCGAGAAAGTCGAGGCCTGGGTGCCGGTCGAGGGTTCGTACGATCTCGGACCCGGGCCGCGGATTTCGCCCGAGGAGCAGGAAGACGCCTATCCGCTGTCGACCTGCATGAGCTGCGGCTGCTGCCTCGAGGCCTGCCCGCAATACACGAAGATCGAGGTGGTGCGGCGGGACGACGAATCCGAGTCCGACTTCGAAACCCGGCGAAAGGCCGCCTACGATGCGGGCTTCGTGGGGGCGCACGCCATCAGCCAGGCGATTCTCTTCAACGCCCATCCCACCGGCAGGATGATCGCCGACGAGCGGATGCAGGCCCTGACCGCCAAGGGTGGCATCCAGGTCTGCGGCAACGCGCAGAACTGCGTCGCGGTCTGCCCGAAGCACATTCCGCTCACGCGATCGATCGCCCGCGCCGGCAGGGCGGCGACGGTCTGGGCGATCAAAAAGCTCTTCGATCGTTGAGCGGCGGATCCCCTCCCGCCCGTTCGCCTCGGTTTCCTGACCAGGGCGAAAAGGGGTTCAAACGCCCCCCCGTGCCGGCCATGTTTGCCGGACCAGTCCGGGCGTGGTAGTTTTGCGGTATTGAAGGGGCGGCTTTCTCGAACGCCGCCAACCGCCTTCCCGCGGTGCAGCGTTGTCTGCGGCGGGACTCTGCACCGGGTGTAGGACGCCCTGCGGATGCATGCGGACGACGTTTTTGAGGAAGCAACGAGGCACCGAGTGTTTATGGACAACAGGGCGGGACACCCGGCGGAGTCGGGTGCTCCGGCCGAGGCGACGGGCGGAGCGGCCGCTCCGCAGGCGGCGGGCGATTTTCGGACGATGGGGCTCTCGGCGGAGACGCTGGCGGCCGTTGACCGGGCCGGCTACGCAACGCCCACGCCCGTTCAGGCGGGGCTGATCCCGCGGGCGATCAAGGGAGTCGATGTGCTCGGCCAGGCCCGTACGGGCACCGGCAAGACGGCGTCGTTCGTGCTCCCGATCCTGGAGCGGATGCACCAGCCGGGGCGCGGACAAGGCCCGCGGGCGCTCGTGCTCGTGCCGACCCGGGAACTCGCCGTGCAGGTGAAGGACGAGTTCGAGAAACTCGCGTTCGGATCGAAGATTCACTGCGTCGCCGTGTATGGCGGCAAGCCCATCAAGGGGCAGATCGACAAGCTGGCCAAGCATCCGGCGGTCATCGTCGGCACGCCGGGCCGGGTGCTCGACCACATGAGTCGCGGCACGTTGAACTTCTCCGACATCGAGATCGTCACGCTCGACGAGGCCGATCGGATGCTCGACATCGGCTTCCGCCCTGACATCGAGAAGATCCTCCGTCGCTGTCCCGAGAGCCGGCAGACCCTGCTCCTCTCGGCCACGGTGCCGCCGCCGGTGCAGAAGCTCGCCACGCGGTACATGCGCTCTCCCGAGATCATGGACTTCTCGACGAACGAACTCGCCGTCGAGACGATCGAGCAGCGGTATTTCACCGTCGATCCGACCCGCAAGTTCGATCTTCTGGAGCGGCTGCTCGACCGCGAGCAGCCCCGGCAGACGATCGTCTTCTGCCGGACGAAGCGCGGTACCGACAAGATCTTCGAGAAACTCCAGCGGAGGCGATCGCGGCATGCCCGCGGCCCGGCGGACGACGTGGCGTGCATTCACGGCGACCTTTCCCAGAGCATCCGCGACCGCGTGATGAAGCAGTTTCGGGAAGGGACGGTGAAGATCCTCGTCGCCACCGACGTGGTCGGCCGGGGTATCGACGTGTCGAGCGTCTCGCACATCATCAACTACGACATTCCCGAATTCTGTGACGACTACGTCCATCGCGTGGGACGCACCGGCCGCATGGGCCGCGAGGGCATCGCCTTCACGTTCGTCAGCCCCGAGGAGGGGCCGCAGCTCACCCGGATCGAGATCCGCATCGAGCGGCTCCTCAAGCGCGACGAGATCGAGGGTTTCGAAGCCTTCGACCGCCGGCCCAAGCCGGCGCCGGTGGAGCATGTGCCCACGGGCGGTTTCCAGCGGGCGGCGGCCGCGACTGCCGCGGAAGAGCCCTCCGCGGCGGAGCCGCCGAAGCGTCCTGCTTCGCCTCTCGGCAAGGGCCGCGGGCCGAAGCGGCATCGCCGGGCGTTGTGACTCACGGGCGGCATCCGCCCCGGCGGTGCTTTTTCTCCGGATCAAACGGTGGCAAGCGATGGCGGCACGTGATGCACGAGCGCTGAAACAGCGGCTGGAGAGTCTGGCCGCCGCCGGGGTGACGCAGTTGCCCAAGACCTCCCCCGGTGGCCGGCGTCGGGCTGCGGTCCCGGCGGGCGAACGACCCGCACAGCGGGCGGCGGTCGACACGGGCGGCGGCACGGATCGCATTCGAGCGCTGAAAATCCTCAACCAGCAGGTGGCGGACTGCACGCAATGTGCGGAGCTGGCCGCCACGCGGACCAACACGGTATTCGGCGTGGGGCCGGCGGACGCCCGGATCTGCTTCTTCGGCGAGGCTCCCGGCGCCGACGAGGATGCTTCGGGCGAGCCGTTCGTGGGCCGGGCCGGCCAGTTGCTCAACAAGATCATTGAGGCCTGCAAGTTGCGACGGGAGGACGTCTACATCCTCAACGTGCTCAAGTGCCGACCGCCCGGCAATCGCCCGCCGCTCCCCGGCGAGGTGGCCAACTGCCGGCGGTTTTTCGAGCGGCAACTCGAGATCATCGCCCCCGAGTACATCTGCTGCCTCGGAACCTCGGCCTCCCACGCCCTGCTGGAAACCGTCGAGCCGATCGGCAAGCTGCGAAAGCGCTGGTTCGCGCACGGTTCGGCGAAGGTGATTTGCACGTACCACCCGTCCTATCTGCTGCGAAATCCGGCCGCGAAACGCGATGTCTGGGATGACATGAAGATCATGATGAGCGACATGGGCGTCGTGTTCTGACCCGCCGCCCGGGCAATTGCTGAAGAAAACGGTCGTGCCGGTCCGATGAATGGTGCGGGTGGTGGGGGTGGGAGCAGCCGCTGATCGAGGGCTGGCATGGGCCGGGGCGACCCGCCCGGCCTGCCTTCCTTGGAAGGACTTCGGGATAGCATGGATCGCCCGGGCCGCTTCGCCGCGACGGTGAGGGGCCGCGTCGCCGCCACGGCGGTGGTCGCGGTGTTGTCGGGATGCACGATGTGCCCCGATCCCTACGATTACACCGGACCCGTTCCCAACGGGTCTTCGCCGCAGAATGATTTCCGGGCTCGCAGCGGGGGAATCCTGCCGCTGAACGCTTCGCCACGGCCGTGGCCCCCGCTCGTCGACGGTGCCGCCGGCGACGCCGCGACGCCACTTGCCGCCAAGCGGTCATCACGCAGGACGGGCAAGCCGACCCTCGCGGATCCACCGTCCGGGGCCGACGCTGGAGAACAGGCCGAAGTGACGGCGGAGACCGCGAGCATCCTCGTGGTGGCCGGTGATGAGAGGGGCGACGGCGAGGCCGTGACCACCGCCGCGGCGGACGTCGAACCGGAAATCGTGCTCACGGAATCAGACGAGATCCCGATCGAAGCCGACGGGGAGCCGACCGCCCCGTCACCGTCCGCCGAGCCCGCGCTGGCCGAGACGCCCGGCTGGCGAACCCGCCAACGTCGATAGACCGCGTGCTCGTCATGCTCCGGGCTTCCCGGCGGAGGGGGACGAACGCCGGGGAACCGCCGTGGTCAAGGGACCCCGATCAGCTCCCGACGGGGGTCACGGAACCCGGCTCGGGAATCCAGCCGTCCGGCACGAGGGCGTCTTTCGGCACCACGGCCACGCCGTCTCGGATCGTGAACTGGTCGCTGTCGGCGGTGTTCTGCCAGCCGTGCTCGTTGACGATCCTCACCCGCTTGCCGATGCGGACGTTCTTGTCGACGATCGCACCGGAGATGATCGTGTCGTCGCCGATGCCGAGGGGAGGCAAGCCCCGGACGGCCGCGTCGGCGAGGCCGCCGTCGGTCTCGTAGAAGTCGTTGCCGAGGACCACCGAGTCGCGGATCACCACGTTTCTGCCGATTCGGCACCGGAGGCCGATCACGCTGTTCTCGATCACGGCCCCCGACTCGACCACGCAGCCGTCCGACACGAGGCTGTTGCGGATGCTCGCCCCGGCGATCCGGGTCGGCGGCAGGAAGCGGCCCCGGGAATAGATCGGCGCCTCGGCGCTCACGAGATCGAACGGGGGGGCGATTCCGGCCAGATCGAGGTTGCACTGGAAGTAGGACCGGATCGTGCCGATGTCCTCCCAGTAGCCGTCGAAGGGATGGAGCTGCACATGCTTGGCGCGGATCGCGGTGGGAAACACCTCGCGGCCGAAGTCCTGGTAGTCGGTCTTCGTCAGCAGATCCACCAGGCAGTCGCGGTCGAAGAGGTAGATGCCCATGCTCGCCATCAGCGAGCGGCCCTTCGCGGGGATGCCCTGCTTTTCGATCCACGCCGGATCGGTCCGCACCATGTCGAGCTCGGCGGCCGTCTGCGGCTTCTCGAGAAAGCCCTCCACGCGGCCTGCGGCATCGAGTCGCATCACGCCGAGCCCCGAGGCGGCCTCGTCCTGGACGGGGATGCCGGCGATCGTGACGTCGGCCTTGTGCGCCATGTGAGTCGCCAGCATGTCGGCGTAGTTCATCCGGTAGAGCTGATCGCCCGAGAGAATCAGCACATGCTTGATGTCGGGCTGCTGGAGATAGCGGATGTTCTGCCGCACGGCGTCGGCGGTGCCCTGGTACCATCCCGAATTGTCGAGCGTCTGCTGGGCGGCGAGGATCTCGACGAAGCCGCCGCTGAACGGGTCGAACGTGTAGGTTCGACGAATGTGGCGATGGAGGCTCACGGAGTTGAACTGCGTGAGCACGTAGATCCGCTGAACGCCGCTGTTGATGCAGTTCGACAGCGGCACGTCGATGATGCGGTACTTGCCCGCCAGCGGCACCGCCGGCTTGGAGCGGTCCCGGGTCAGCGGATAGAGCCGCGTGCCGCGGCCACCGCCGAGCACCAGGGCGAGAACACGCTTCACGGGCATGGAATGCTCCTCACTGGACCGCCGGGAGATGAGGGCCTCATGCTACGGAACCGCCGCTGACGGGGGAAGGCGGCTATCCTCCGGCGAGTTTCCCGCTATCCCCCGCTATCCCTTGATGACGAAGTTGACGAGCCGGCCGGGGACGGCGACGACCTTCACGATCTCCTTCCCCGCGAGCAGCTCGGCAATTTTCGGGTCGGCCGCGGCGGCGGCCTGCATGGCCCCGCTGTCGGCGTCGGCGGGCATCACCACGCGGCCGCGGAGCTTGCCCTGGATCTGGACCGGAATCTCGACGGTGTCATCCCTGAGCCACTGCTCCTCGACGGCCGGCCAGGCCACGAGGGACACCGGCGCGGGACGGCCGAGCAGTTCCCAGAGTTCTTCGGCGAGGTGAGGGGCGAACGGCGCGAGGATCGTCACGAAAGGCTCGAGGATCGCCCGAGGCCGTCGTTCGAGCGGCGTGCAGAAGTTCACGAACTCCATCATCCGGGCGATCGCGGTGTTGAACGACAGCGACTGGATGTCTCTGGTCACCTTGTCGATCGTGCGGTTGAGTTCCCGAAGGTGCTCGTCCAGCGGCGGGTCGTCGCACACCTGGGGAGCGAGGCGGAGGTCGTCAGCCCGCTCATCGACCACCAGCCGCCAGCAGCGGTCGAGAAACCCGCGGACGCCACTGACGCCGGCCGTGCTCCAGGGCTTCGTGGCCTCGAGCGGCCCCATGAACATCTCGTAGAGGCGGAGGGAGTCGGCGCCGAATTCGCTGACCACCTGGTCGGGATTGACGACATTGCCACGGCTCTTCGACATCTTGTAGGCCCGGCTTTCGACGCGGATCTTCGGCGCGTCTCGGAGCACGAAATGCTCCCCCTGCTTCTCCACCTGGTCGGCGGGAACCTTCGCGGAAACGTCGTCGTCGCCCCGCTGCTCCGCCGACACCCAGCCCCCCTTGCTGCTGCGATAGCCGGTGAACTCCATCTCGCCGAGGATCATTCCCTGGTTGACGAGTTTCCCGAACGGCTCGGGGTGGGAGACGTGGCCGCGGTCGTGGAGCACCTTGTGCCAGAAGCGGCTGTAGAGCAGGTGGAGCACGGCGTGCTCGGCCCCGCCGATGTAGAGATCGACCGGCATCCACGCCTTTTCGATCTCGGGATCGAGAAAACAGCCGTCGTTCTTCGGGTCGAGGAACCGCAGGTAGTACCAGCACGAGCCTGCCCACTGGGGCATGGTGTTGGTTTCCCGCTTGTAGCGCCTGCCGTCCCGCTCGACATACAGCCACTCGGGGCCCGAACGCGAAAGCGGCGGGTCGGGCGTGTCACCGGGGCGAAAGTCGGTGAGTTCCGGAAGGCCGACGGGCAGTTCACTCGCCTCGACCGCCCGGATCACGCCGGTGGGATTTCCATCGGCGTCGATCTCGTGCAGGATCGGAAAGGGCTCCCCCCAGAACCGTTGGCGGCTGAAGAGCCAGTCGCGGAGTTTGTAGTTGACGGCCGGACGGCCCAGGCCCGCGGTCGCAAGATCGGCTGCGACCCGCGCGATGAAGTCTCGGGTCGCGAGACCGGTATAGGGGCCAGAGGCCACCGCACGGCCGTCGCCCGTGAAGAGTCCACCGCCGGCGGCCGCCGAGCCATCGGCGGGTTCCACGACGGTCACGATTTCGAGGCCGTAGGTGCCGGCAAACTCGTGGTCGCGGTCGTCGTGGGCCGGCACCGACATGATCGCGCCGGTGCCGTAGGTCGCCAGCACGTAGTCGGCCACCCAGACCGGCACCAGCCGGCCCGTCAGCGGATGAATGACGTGCGCGCCCGTGAACACGCCCGTCTTTCCACGGGCCAGATCGGTGCGGTCGAGATCGCTCTTGCGAGCGGCGGCCTCACGGTAGGCGTTGATCTCGGTGCGTTGTGCGGGGGATGTGAGGGCGTCCACGAGCGGATGCTCGGGAGCCACCACCATGCAGGTCACGCCGTAGAGCGTGTCGGGTCGCGTTGTGTAGACCCGCAGCACGTCGTCCCCCGGTTTCTGAGGGAAGCCCGTCGCCGACCGCTCGCGCTTCCACCGCTCGAAGGCGTCGCTCGTGTCCGCGGCGGGGGCGACGAGGAAATCGACCTCGGCGCCCGTGCTGCGACCGATCCAGTCGCACTGGAGCTTCTTGATGCTCGCGGGCCAGTCGAGCCCCTCGAGTTCCCGCTCCAGGCGGTCGGCGTAGGCGGTGATCCGCAGCATCCACTGGCGGAGCGGGATGCGGACCACCGGATGGCCCCCCCGCTCGCTCAGGCCGCCGATCACCTCCTCGTTGGCCAGCACGGTGCCCAGCGCCGGGCACCAGTTCACCGGAGCCTCCGACTGGTAGGCGAGGCGGTGGGCGTCGCGGTATGCGGCCACGGCGGCCTCACCCTCGACGGCGACCTCCGGGGGAATGGGGAGTTCGGCGATCGGGCGGCCCTTGTCGCTCGCCGGATCGAACCAGGTGTCGAAGAGCACGAGGAAGATCCACTGCGTCCAGCGGACGTAGCCGGGATCGGTGGTCGCCAGCACCCGGTCCCAGTCGTAACTGAAACCGAGCATCTTGAGTTGACGGGTGAACGTGGCGATGTTTCGTTCGGTGCTCTCCCGCGGCGGCGTGCCGGTGCGGATAGCATATTCTTCGGCCGGCAGACCGAAGGCGTCGAAGCCCATCGGGTGCATCACGCTCGTGCCCCGCATCCTCTCGAAGCGGGTCACGATGTCGGTGGCGGTGTAGCCTTCGGGGTGGCCGACGTGGAGTCCGTCGCCGCTCGGGTAGGGAAACATGTCGAGGATGTAGGCCTTGCGGCCCGATGGCAGGCGTGCCGAGGCGAACGTGCCCCTGGCCGCCCACCATTCCTGCCATTTCGGTTCGATCCGTGAGGGCTGATACCGGGGCATCCTGCTCGATTCCGAGGGTCGCCGGAGTGCCCGGACCGCGACCTGGCGTCCGAGTCGGGGGAGATGGCAAAGCAGCCGGCATCCGCCGGCCATTTGGCTGTTCACACCGGCACGCCGCGATTCTAATGGCCCTGAGGAAACGGGCAACGAGCCCCGTCGAAACCCGTCCCCCGCGAGAGCGAGCGACCATGGCAGAACTCGGCACGGCCCCCGCAGGCACCCCGCTCGTTCTCCAGCGGCAGATGCTGCGGGCGTGCCGCAGTGCCGGTGCCCGGATGAAGATGGCCGATTCACTCGGTACGCGGGTGACCGGCGGCGAACTCCTGCTGCGGACGCTCGTCGCGAAGCGGGTTCTCGACCGTGTCCTTGCGCCGGACGAAAAAATGGTCGGCGTGCTCCTGCCGCCCACGGTCGGGGCGGCGATCGTCAACGCGGCCCTCGCCCTCTCGGGCAGGGTGGCCGTGAACCTCAACTACACGTCGACGCAGTCGATCCTCGACGTGTGCATGGACCGGGCCCATCTGGCACACGTCATCTCGAGCCCCGCGTTTCTCTCCCGTGTGAAGCTCGACCTGGGCCGCCGCATGCTCGACGCCGGTGAACTTCGGAAACAGTCCACGGCGGTCGACAAGGCGATCGGCTTCGTGCAGGCGAAGCTGCTCCCCATCGGCATGCTCGAAAGGTCCCTGGGCCTCGAGAGGCTCCGCCCCGATGATCCGCTCACGGTCATCTTCACGTCGGGCTCGACGGGTGATCCCAAGGGCGTCGTGCTCACGCAGGAGAACGTGGGATCGAACGTCCGTGCCATCGACCACCTGCTCCACCTCTCGCCGGGCGACGTCGCCCTCGGCGTGCTCCCCTTCTTCCATTCTTACGGCTACACCACCACGCTCTGGACGCCACTGACGCTCGAGCCCGCCGTGGCCTACCATGCCGATCCACGCGATGCACAGGTCGTCGGCAAGCTCGCGCGGGAACATCACGCCACGATCCTGATGGCCACGCCGACCTTTCTCCGCATTTATTCCCGGCGGACGCCCGCCGAGGATTTCTCGTCCCTGGAGTGCGTCTTCGGAGCGGCCGAGAAACTGCCGAAGGAGGTCTGCGAAGCGTTCGAGAAGAAGTTCGGGATCCGTCCCAGCGAAGCCTACGGCGCCACGGAGCTATCGCCGCTGGTGGCGGCCAACGTGCCGCCGTCGCGGCATGTCCCCGGCCGCCCCGTCGATTCCCGTGAGGGCACCGTCGGCAAGCCGATTCTCGGCAGCCGGGCCCGCGTCACCGATCGCGACGGCGGCAAAGAGCTCCCCTGCGGTGAGGACGGACTCCTCTGGATTGCCGGGCCGAACGTGATGCAGGGATATCTCGACCGGCCCGACCTCACCGCCAAGGTCGTGAAGGACGGCTGGTACAGCACCGGCGACATCGCCCGGATCGACGCCGACGGCTTCATCACGATCACCGGCCGCGAGAGCCGCTTCTCGAAGATCGGGGGGGAGATGGTGCCGCACCTCTCCGTGGAGGAGGCCATCAATGCGGAGCTCGGCGCCGCCGAGGGCGATCTGCTCGCCGTCGTGACGGCCGTTCCCGATCGTGCGAAAGGGGAGCGGCTCGTCGTCTTCCACCTGCCCACCACGCACGATCCCCGGGAGGTCGTGCGTCGGCTCGCCGAGCACGGCATGCCGAACCTCTGGGTGCCCGGGGCCGATGCCTTCGCCGAGATTGAGGAGCTCCCGATGCTCGGCTCCGGCAAGCTCGATCTCAAGCGGCTCTCCGACATGGCCAGGGAACGCTTCGCCGAGGCGAAGAACGCGTGACCGCCACGGGTGTGTTTCCCACGATCGCCGTGTCGCTCGGTCCCTGCGACGACATGCGGGCCGAACTCTTCGTGCGACTGCTGGGCCCGGAATCCGCGGCGGGGCGGATCACCGGCACGATCGTCGGCCCCCAGCGCGGCCGTGACACGACGCTTCCAACGACGTCCCGACTCGTGCCGCTGCCGGGTGGCGATGCCGGCGCCGTCTCGCGGGCGATCCTCACCGAGCCGGCGTATTGGACGCCTGAGCTGCCGAATCTCTACCGCGTCGACGCCCGGGCCGATGGCCCGGGCGGCAAGGCCGTCGGCCAGGCCGAGACGCTCGTCGGCCTCCGCCGGCTCGGCGTTCGCGGCCGGTCGCTGTGGCTCAACGGTCGGCGGTGGGTGCCGCGTGCCGTGGTCGCCGCCGAGCGGCCCGATCTGGCCGCCCTGAAGGCCGCGTCGCTCGGGGCGCTGGTCACGGATGTCCGCGACGACGATCTCGCTCTGGCCGACACGATGGGTGTCGCCGTCATGCCGCTGCTCGGCGAGAACGACCTGACGCCGGCACGGATCGCCGCCCTCGCCCGGCATCCCGCCGCCCTGTTCGGACTGGTCGACGCCGACATCCCCGCTGAGCATGTCGCCGGCCGGGTTGCCACGCTGCGGCGAGCCAGGGGAACCATGTTGATCGGCCAGGTGTTCGACGGCAGCCAGCCGCCCCCTCCGTCGCAGCCGCTCGACTTCTCGGCCGTCAGGCTCGCCGCGGGCCAGGTGCCCCACGCAGCCTGGCGGGGCGTTTCCGCGGTGCCGCTGGTCGCTTGGCGACACGACGATGCCGAGCCGTCCACCGGACGATCGGCATGCGACGCCCTGCAGCGTGACCTCGCCGCCTGGGGGCTGGCGGCGGGCGTCGAGCGATTGCCCTGGGACTGGGCCGGATATCTCGTGGGTGTGGCTCCCCGGTCGCCCTGACGGGCTGGTGGGGCGGGGCCGCGTCTTCCCGGCGGCCGCGGCTTCCCGACACGAGTCGACGTCGTCCGTCGCTGCCCGGAGTAGGATGTCCGCATGTCCGACGCTGAAGTCGATCGCTACTCCCGCCAGGCACGTTTTGCACCGCTCGGCACGGATGGCCAGGCCAGGCTCGCCGCCGCCCGCGTCGCGGTGGTCGGCTGCGGTGCGCTCGGGAGTGTCGTCGCGATGACGCTGGCCCGTGCCGGCGTCGGGTTCATGCGACTCATCGATCGGGATGTTCCGGAAACCTCGAACCTCCCACGCCAGGTGCTCTTTGACGAGGCCGACGTCGCGGCGGGCCTGCCGAAGGCGGTCGCCGCAGCCGGGCAGATCGGCAGGATCAACTCCGGCGTTTCGATCGAGCCGATGGTCGCGGATCTCACGGCGGCCAATGTCGGCGAACTGCTCGGCGGGGTCGAGGTCATCGTCGATGGGACCGACAACTTCGAAGCCCGGTTCCTGGTGAACGAGTACGCCTGTCGGCACGCCGTGCCCTGGGTGCACGGCGGCGCCATCGGCGCCGAAGGCCGCGTGATGACGATCGTGCCCGGCCGAACGGCCTGCCTCAGGTGCCTGATCCCGGAACCACCGGCGCCGGGGGCCTTGCCCACGTGCGACACGGCCGGGATCATCGGCCCCGCAGCGCTGGTGGTCGGCGCCGTCGAGGCGGCCGAGGCGATGAAACTCATCGTGGGCGCCGTCGAGAAGACCGGCAATCGGCTGCTTGTCTGTGATCTCTGGGACAACGTCTGGCGCACGATCGACGTGTCGTCACTGGCCGCCACGGGTTGCCCCACGTGTCGAGGCGGCGATTCTCCGTGGCTGGAGGGCCGGCTCGGCGGGCGGCCGACGCCGCTCTGCGGCCGCGACGCCGTGCAGGTGCCCTCGGCCGGCGGCGTGGTCGATCTGAAAGCGCTCGCCGCGCGGCTCGCGGTCTTGGGGAGCGTCGTCGCGAACCGGTGGATCGTACGTGCCGAGGTGGAGGAGGGAATCCAGCTTTCGGTCTTTGCCGACGGCCGCGCCATCGTGTCGGGCACCCGCGAGGAGGCGAGGGCCCGGGCGATCGTCTCCCGCTACCTGGGTGCCTGACCGCCGGTCGCCGCCTCCATGATCGCCTGCTCGGTCGCCTCGGCCCGGGAAAACGCCGCCGTCAGCCGCCCCTCGGCGAGCACGAGAATCCGATCTGCAAGCGCGAGGAGCTCCGGCAACTCGCTCGACGTGAGGATCACCCCGAGACCGTTGCGGCAGAGTCGATCGATCAGTTGATAGAGTTCCGCCTTCGCGCCCACGTCGATGCCCCGGGTGGGGTCGTCGAGCAGCAGAACCCGCGGCTTCACCAGCAGCCAGCGGCCGATGATGCACTTCTGCTGGTTGCCGCCGGAGAGCCCGGTGATCGCGGCGTGCGGCCCGGACGTCTTCACGGCAGTCTCACGGAGGGGGCCGGCCACGACCGCCTCCTCGCGGGTCCGTGACAGCAGGCCACCCCGGACGGCGTCCCGCAGACCGCAGAGGCTCACGTTGGCCGCGACGTCGAGGTCGGGGAAGAGGCCGAGCCGTTTGCGGTCCTCGGTGACCATCGCGATCCCGGCATCGCAGGCATCCTTCGGGTGCGTGAATCGCACGGGCCGGCCGTCGAACAGAATCTCACCCGTCCAGGTCGGCTCGGCGGCACCGAAGATCGTTTCGAGCAGTTCCGTACGCCCCGCGCCCATGAGCCCGGCGATACCGACGATCTCGCCGGCGTGGAGGTCGAGCGACACGTCCTTGAGCCGGTACCCACGCGGATGCTCGGGCCAGGGCAGCGTGAGCCCGCGGACCTCGAGCAGCCTGGCGCCCCGGGCTCGCTTGCCATGAAAATCGTGGTCGGCGATCTCGCGGCCCACCATCCAGCCGGTGATCTCCCGGGGCGTCGTCGTGCCGCGGTCCACCGACTTCACGTGGCGACCATCCCTGAGCACGGTGATCCGGTCAGCCAGCCGGAAGACCTCGTCCATCTTGTGTGTGATCAAGAGGATCGTCACACCTCGTTGCCGCAGCCGGGCGATCACGCGGTCGAGCCGGGCCACCTCCGTCTCGGTCAGGGCGCTCGTCGGCTCGTCCATGATCAGGATGTCGCTCTCGAGCGACAACGCCTTGGCGATCTCGAGAAGCTGCTGATCGCCGACGCGGAGCGCGCCGGCGGGAATCCGCGGGTCGAGCGGGCATTCCAGTTGGGCGAGCAGTGCCCCGGCCTCCCGCTCCATCGCGGCGTTGTCGAGCAAGCCGAGGGGCGTCCGCTTTTCACGCCCGAGAAAGATGTTCGCCGCGGCCGAGAGTTGCTCCACCAGGTTGAGCTCCTGGTGGATGATGGCGATCCCCGCCGCCTCCGCGTCCCGTGTGCCCCGGAAGGCCGCCGGCACGCCGCGGATGGCGATCTCGCCGTCGTAATCGTTGATCACGCCCGAGAGGATCTTCATGAGCGTGCTCTTGCCGGCGCCATTTTCGCCGCAGATGGCGTGGCACTCGCCGGGCATGATTTCGAAGGCGACGTCGGCGAGCGCCACGACGCCGGCGAACCGTTTGCCGACCCCGCGAAAGGCGATGATCGGCGTCATGACGTGCCGCGACCCTCCGCCCCGCGGATGGCGAAGAGGAGCAGCAGCACGCCGCCGCCGACCGCAAGCCCGAGGAGGCCGGTGCGGCCGCGGAACGCCTCCACATTGGCCGACCCCATCACCGCCAGCAGGCCGGCGAACGTGGCGATCGTCGGGATGGCCGCGAGCCCGCGGTAGCCGGGGAAGAGCGTGCGTCCGGCCTTCGTCAGCTGGCTGAACTGGGTGAGCGTGACGGCGAGGGCCACGATGATGCCCACGATCATCCCTTCGTAGACGTCGGCGCTGGCCTTGATCAACTTCGACACGGCGTCGATGACGAGCCGCAGGAAAAGCGCGCCGAGGACGGTGCCGGTCACGGTGCCGATGCCCCCCTGCAGGCTGCAGCCACCGACGACCGCCGCGGCTATCGCGTTGAGTTCGTATCCGCGGGCGAGATTGCCCGGTTGGGCCACGCTGCTGTCGGCCATCAGGAAGACGCCCGCCAGGGCGGCCGTCAGGCTGCCGTAGCAGTAGGCGAACCATTTCACGTTCTCGGTGCGGATGCCGCTCAGGCGGGTGGCCTGTTCGTTGCCGCCGAGCGCGTAGAGATGCCGGCCGAGCACCGTCCGCGAGAGGATCAGCCAGGTGACCACCGCGAGCACGAGGAACGTGCCCGTCGAGATCCAGACGTTGTGCTCCTTGAGCCAGCCGAAGAAAGGGGTGTTGACGTTGATCTGCTGCGACTCGCTCCCCCAGCGCTCCTTGGTCACGAACAGGCACATCGCCCGGGCGAAGCTCCGCAGGCCCACCAGCGTGGCGAGCGTGGCCACGAAGGGGGGCAGTCGGATCGACGTGATCAGCCAGGTGTGCAGCGTGCCGACAAGCAGCCCGGAGAGCATCGCGCCGCCGATCGCGGCGGCGATGCCGAGCGGGGGCACCGTGACGAGCCGCTTGTCATCGACGTCGGAAAACAGGGCCAGGAGAAGGGCGCAGGTCGTGGCGCTGAAGGCGACCATCGATCCGGCCGAGAGATCGATGCCCCCCGCGATGATCACCACGGCCGCACCGAGGGCGATGATGCCCAGCAGCGCGGTGTTTCGCAGGATGATGTCGCGGCTCTCGGCCCAGTTCGCGAAGTAGGTGTGATTCGGGTCGAGCCATCCGGTGCCCACGAACACGAGCACGATCGCGCCCAGAAGGGCGAGTTCGTGCCGGGGCAGCCGCCAGCCGCCGCCCGAGGTGCCGGAGAGGTTCATAGTCAGGAGCTGGTGAGGTTGTATTTCGCCAGCCACGCCTTGAAGTCGGGCAGCGTCATGAACTCGACCACGTTGGGATCGAAGAGTTCCGGCTTCACCGGCGATGACGCGTCCGGCACGACCACGCGCAGGCCGGTCGTGTGGATGTCGCCCTCGGCCTCGCCGGCCCGCGGGTACATCTCCTTGATGACCGCCTCGTCCTTCTCGACCATCGCCTTGAGGAGCCGCACGGTTCGCACGCCCATCTCGAATGGATTCTGGACGACCATCACGTCGATGTTCCCCTTTTCCATCTGAGAGATCGCCAGGTCGGCCGCGTCAAAGGTCGCGACGACGTACTTGTCGCGGGTTCCCGTCTCGGTGACCACGTCGGCGATCGCCGGAGCGTTGTAGGCCCAGATGCCCACGAGCGCCGCGAGATCCTTGTGGTTCTGCGTGGCGTTACGGACGTTGTCGCGTGCCCTCGGCAGATCCATCTCGTCGGCCATTCGGTCACGTTCGACGTAGTTCCCCCCCAGGGTCTCCTTGACCCCGTTCATGCGGCTGCGGGCGTTGTCGTTGTCGGTGAAGCCGGCAAACTGGACATACCCCCCGTTCTCGACCCCCTTGGCCTCGAGGATCGCCCGCGTGGCGGCGCCGAGTGTCCGCCCGCCGACGACGTTGTCGGTGCCGATGTAGTAGGGCCTGGCGTCCCGAAACGTGCCGCGGTTCACGTCGCCGTCGACCGTGATCACCTTCACGCCCTTCGCCTGGAGTTTCTTCATCTCCTCGACGATCGACTGGTTGTCGGCCTGGATCACGCTGATGGCGATGCCGGCGATGTCGTCCTGGGTGGCGTATTGCCGCAGCCTCTCGATCTGCCCCTCGGCCGATGCGTTGTTCACGTCGCGGGAGACGCTGATGCCCGCCGCGGCACAGCCGAAGCGTTGCTCGCCTTCCTTCAGCCCGCTGAGCAGGGCGTCCCAGAAAGGATCGTCGCCGTTGGTGATGAAGACGAAACGCTTCGCGACCGCCTTCGTGCCGGCGGCGGATGGCCCGTCACCCGTGACGGGGGGCGGGACCGGCTTCCCGTTCGAACAGCCGAACGTCAGCCCCACGGCGCAGGCCAACGTCGCCAGCCAGCCGGGCAGGAAGGGTCGAGTGGGGCCATGCGGCCGGATTGCATCGAATGTCATCGCTGCACGATTCCCCCGGAGGTGTCTGGAATGCCACCGACCGACTTACTTTGGAAAGCCGGCTCGGGAAGTCAATAGCGTAGCCCGTTTTTCCGGACGTGCACCAGCGGTTGCGGGCTGTCCGTCCCGGCCCCGGAGACGACTTCGGCCAGCACGACGACATGGTCACCATGGGCCACACGGGCGACGGGCCTGCACTCCATCCAGGCGGCCGCGTCGGCCAACGCCGCCGCGCCGCCGGCCGTACGGTGCACCATGAGCCCGTCGAACGCGTCGGCCGCGGGCTTCCCGAAGCGGGCGAGCAGCGGACGCTGTGATTCGCCGAGCACGCTCACGACGAACGGCGTGCCGCGATCGAGCACGGCGAGCAGGTCGCGAGACGCCGCCACGGCGATGCTCACCAGCGGCGGGGCGAAGCCCGCCTGCATCACCCAACTCGCCAGCATGGAGCGGTCGGTGTCGCCTTCCCGCCAGGCGACGATGAACAGTCCGCTGGGGATGCGGCCGAGGGCGGCCGCGATCTTCGGGTCCGTCTCCGGCCGTGATGGCGGGGGATTGTCGGTTTGGGTCATCGGCTTCATGTGCGTGGTGGTGGCAGACCGGGAGGCCGGGGCAGGGATGGCGATCTGCCGGCTTCCCGATCCTGCGCCGCTTGCCGCGGCCGGACCTTGTGCAGAAGTCGACGGAAGATGTCGCTTGCGAACCCACCCCCGTCCTGCCGATCAGTCTGTGGAGGCCGCGGAGGTGGTCGCTAGAGTGTCGCCTCGACCCTCATCATCTGCAAGCCATGGTCGCCTCCAGTCGCGAACCGTCAGTCATCGATCAAAGTCGCTTCATGCCCATCGTGACCATTTCCGCTTCGATCCGCCTTTCTCGCGAACACCGTTCGCGGCGGGCGTGGTCGTTCGGCCTCCGCGGGCTGACGATGCTCGTCGCCATGACGGTGTCCTGGGCCGCAGCCCAGGCCCAGGAGGGACTGTCCGCCGACGTGGAGACGCTGCCCCGACTCGCACTGCCCGCCGATGGGTTTTACGAGTCGGACGAATCGCCGGTCATTCACGACCTGCCCCCGACCAGGTCCCGGGGCCCGGTGCTTCTCGACGGCGAATATGACCCCGGGGAATGTTGCCCCGACGTCTGTGCGCCCGTGCATGCGGCGTACCCGGATTGCTTCGACGACCTCTGGGCGGCGCGGCCGTGGTCGTGGCAACTGCTGCCCAACAACCTCATCTACACAAGCTACCTCGCCGGACCGAAAGAATCGCGGATCGGATCGGTGTGGTACAAGGACTCCGCGGCCGATCCGCTCGATCCGTCGGTCAGCAACGACTGGCTCTGGGACACGACCCTCGGAGGGCGGGCCTCGGTGCTCCGCTACGGTTCCGACACCGTCCTCCACCCGCAGGGCTTCGAGGTCCAGATCGAGGGGGCGGCGTTCGTGCGACTCGATCCGCAGGATGACCGCGATCTCCGGTCCGCCGACTACCGCTTCGGTGTTCCGTTCGTCTATGGCGTGGGCCGCTGGCAGACGAAACTCGCCTACTACCACAACAGCGCGCACCTGGGCGACGAGTCGATGCTCAAATACCCGGACTTCCCCCGGGTGAACTACGTCCGCGACGTGATCGTGTGGGGAAATTCCTACTACCTCTTCGATTGGATGCGACTCTACGGCGAGGTCGGCTGGGCGTTCTTCAACTCCGGTGGCTCCGAGCCGTGGGAGTTTCAATTCGGCACGGAACTCATCCAGGCCAGACCGACGGGTGCCCGCGGTGCGCCGTTTTTTGCCATCAACGGCATGACGCGGCAGGAACTCGACTGGGGGGGCAACGTCTGCGCGCAGGCCGGCTGGGCCTGGCGGGGCCGACGGAGCGAGAAGCTCTTTCGGATCGGGTTTGAATATCTCTACGGATCCGATCCGCAGTATGAGTTCGTGTTCTACAACCAGAACCGCGCCGGCATCGGCATGTGGTACGACTTTTGAAGGTGGCCGGGTTGGTATAAAGCCATCATGCCACTGCTTGCGATCGAAACCACCTGCGACGAGACGGCGGCCGCGGTCATCAACCGGGAGCGCGAGGTGCTCTCGAGTGTCGTCGCCTCCCAGGAGCAACTGCACGCACGCTATCGCGGCGTCGTGCCGGAGATAGCCTCGCGGGCGCACGTCGAGCGGATCATTCCCGTGATCGACGAGGCGGTGAGCCGGGCCGGCGTCGGCACTCGTGATCTCGAGGCCGTCGCCGTGGCCGTCCGCCCCGGCCTCGTCGGCTCGCTCCTCGTGGGGCTGTCAGCCGGGAAGGCGATCGCGGCGGCGCTCCGCGTCCCGATCGTCGGCTATGACCATGTTCTCGCCCATCTCTACGCCTGCCGGCTCGCCCACGGGGGGCCGCTGCCCTACCCCTGCGTCGGACTCGTCGCCAGCGGCGGCCACACATCCCTGCTCCACATGCGTTCGGCGTTCGATGCCGAGCGCCTGGGCGGCACGATCGACGATGCCGCCGGAGAGGCTTTCGACAAGGCCGCCAGCCTGCTCGGCCTCGGCTATCCGGGCGGCCCGGAGATCGAACGCGCAGCCGAGGGAGGCAACGCCAAGGCCCATCGCCTGCCGCGGCCGCTGGCCAACGACCGCGAGCGGCTGGACATGAGTTTCAGCGGACTCAAGACGGCCCTCCGATACCTCGTCAGGCCGCCCGGCGGTCCCGACGACGTGTCCCCACCGCTGGGCCGAAAACGCGCCGACCTCGCCGCCTCGTTCCAGCAGGCCGCCGTCGACACGATGCTCGCGAAGGTCGAACTCGCCGTGATCCGCACGGGCTGCAGGGCCGTGGCCGTGGGGGGGGGCGTGGCGGCCAACACCCTTCTTCGTGAAGCGATCGAGGCTCTGGGCCGGAAGCGCGGGCTGCGCGTCTTCATCCCTCCCCGGCCACTGTGTACCGACAATGCGGCGATGGGGGCGATCGCCTGGGAGCGTCTGGAACGTGGCGAGGACGACGGCCTCGACCTCGACGTCAGGCCCGGCACCGACCGCGCCGCCGCGAACCGCCGGCCGACCGTCAGAAGCCCGACGAGTTGAACTGTTCGAATTCGTCGTAGGGACGGTGCTCGAGGTTGACGAACCTCGTGAAGTCGTGCTGCCAGAGGAGTTTCACGTCGCCGATCGGGCCGTTCCGCTGCTTGGCGATGATGATTTCCGCCTGGCCGCGAACCCGCTCCCGGTCTTCGTCGTTGGTCTGGTAATACTCCTCGCGGTGCACGAACATCACCAGATCGGCATCCTGCTCGATCGCCCCCGACTCGCGGAGATGATTGAGTCGTGGTCGATTGTCGCGGGAGGCTTCGGCCTGCCGGTTGAGCTGGGCGAGGCAGAGCACCGGGATGTCGAGTTCACGCGACATCCCCTTCAGGCGACGGGCGATCCGCGCCACCTGCTCCTGTCGCGGATCGCGGGGATTGTCGGGCTCGATGAGCTGCAGGTAGTCGATCACGATCAGCGCGAGCCCCTCCTTTCGCTTGAGCCGGCGGGCGACGGCGGCGATCTCCGTGAGCGTGCGGCTCGGAGTGTCGTCGATGTAGAGCGGCGAAGTCCCGATTTCAGACGATTTCTGCACGAGCCGGCGGCGATCCTCCTGCGAGATCGTGCCGTTGCGGAGCCGGTGGCCATTGACCTGGGCCGACGAACAGAGCAAACGGTCGGCCAGTTCGAGGCTCGCCATTTCGAGGCTCACGAAGAGCGCCGGCTGCTTGAGCGTGATCGCGACATGCTCCGCGATGTTCATCGCAAAGGCGGTCTTCCCCATGCTGGGCCGAGCCGCCAGGATCACCAGTTCGGAGTTGTGCAGGCCTCCGCAGAGCGCATCGAGGTCCGAGAAGCCGGTCTCCACACCGCCGATCGTGTGCTCCTGCTTCATGCGGGCGTCCATCCGCACCATGACTTCCTCGAGCACCGACTGAATCGGCTTCGCCTCAGCGGAGCTGCGCCGCTCGAGGATCGAGAAGATCTTCTCCTCCGCCCGGGCCAGCAGTTGCCGCGGTTCGTCGAATGCGTCGTAGGCGTCGCGGAGGATGTCGGTGCCGGCGTCGATCAACGACCGCAGGAGCGCCTTGTCGCGGACGATCGCGGCGTAATGGCTGGCATGGGCCGCGTGGGGCACGGCCTGCACCACGTCCGCCAGGGTCGCCGCACCGCCGATTTTTTCGAAATCGCCCTGCGTGCGGAGCCGCTCCACCACGATCGTGGCGTCGATCCGCTTGCCGGTGTCGTGGAGTTCGAGCAGGTGCCGGTAGAGCAGCTGATGCGACTCGTCGGAAAAGTCCTCGGGCCGCAGCACCAGTGCGACGTCGTCGCAGACGTCGGGCTTGAGCAGGATGCTGCCGAGCACCGCCTTTTCGGCATCGACGTTGGCCGGTCGTTCGCGAGTGTCGATGAGCATGGTCGTGGCCGGACCACCCTGCTCACGACGGGGCCGCCGCCGCTCGCGGCCGCCACCATCACGGCCTCCGTCACGGGATAAAGCCATCGTCGAGCCTCCGTGCCCAGCAAGCCCTTGTCACCAACCACCCGCGAGCCAGGCCGGATCGGCCTGCCGAGTCGCCTTACTTCGCGCCGGCTTCGCTGCTGCTCGGCACCACCCACACCTTGAGGTCGCCCTCGACCTCCGGAGCGAGCTTGACCTTCACGGTGTAGAGACCGACCTCCTTGAGAGGCCCCTGCAGGATGATCTGATCGGCCGTGACCATGAGATCCTGCTGCTTGAGGGACCGCGAGATCTCGGTGGCGCCGACGGACCCGTAGAGATGCCCCTCGTCGTTGGCGTTGGCTTCGATCGTGACACTGGTGCGAACCAGTTCCTGAAGCACGCTGCGGAGTCCGGCGAGCCGCTCGCGAGCGATCTCCTCCAGCTTGGCACGATGCTTCTCCACCATCCGCTTGTGATGGTCGGTGGCAACGGTCGCCAGGCCCTGTGGCAACAGGTAGTTGTAGGCATAGCCCCGCTTCACCTCGATGACCTCGCCTTGCTTGCCGAGGTGCTCGACGTTGTGAACGAGGAGCAGCTCGACGCCGCCCCGCTTGCCCTTGGGCAGACGGCGGCCGGTCGCTTCGATGAGAGGGGCATCTTTCGTGGGCATGGTTTCGACTCCTGCTACGGTTCAGTGAATGTTGGTTGGGATAAAACTTGGCCCGGTGATGGGCCGGTGAGCGGCTGAAGGATCAGAACGGGATGTCGTCGTCGGCACCGACGCCGGAAGAGCCCGACTGAACCTGGGGAGCATCATAATCACCCTCGGACTGGCCGTATTCGTCGCCGCCCTGAGCGGGGCCGCCGCGACCGGCCGGCCGGGCCTTCGAGGGTCGTCCCTCTCCACGCGGGGAATCGCCCTTGGACCCAAGAAGCTGCATGCGTTCGCCGACCACGCGGAGCTTCGAGTTCTTCTTGCCGTCCTTTTCCCAGGTGTCGAGCTTGAGCCGGCCCTCGATGAGGAGCGGTGCTCCCTTGGTGACGTATTCGCCAGCCACCTCGGCTGTGCGGCCCCAGAGCGTGACATCGACGAAGGTCGTCTCCTCCACCCACTCGCCCGAGGGAGTCTTGCGGCGGTCGTTCACCGCCAGCCCGATGTCGGTGACAGCCGTGCCGTTGGCGATGTAACGGAGCTCCGGATCACGGGTCACGTTGCCGAGCAGCACAACCCTGTTGAAACTGGCCATGATGTTATCTCCGGCGTGACTGCTGAACGCATGTACAACTCCGGGCAGGATACCCCGCCTGGCCGAAGGTTGCAAGTGTTCCGGCAACGGTCATTCGCGCACGTTACTCGGTGGTGGCGGGGGCGGCCGCCGGGGAGGTTGCCGGCGCCGGGGCGCGTCGGGGAGCGGCCTCGCCTGCGAGGGCATGCTGCACCAGCGCGTCGGCGATCCGATCGTCGACCTTGAGCACGAGTTTGCGGACGATGTCGTCGGTGATTTCACACTGCCGCTCGAACGCGATCAGGTTGCCACCGGGCACCGTGAAGTAGGTCAGCCAGTAGATGCCCTTCTTGTGGCCCTTGATCGGGTAGGCAAGCTTTCGCTCGTCCCACAGCCGCGCGGCGAGCACCGTTCCGCCGTGCTGCGTGATGAGGTCTGCGATCTGCTGGGCCGCGGCCCCGGGATCTCGGGCAAACTTCGCCGGATCCAAGATGAACATGCCTTCGTACACCGCCATGAATGTCGTGCTCCTCTCAAGCGTCTCGTTTCGATGTCCAGTTTCCGTTGAACGCCCGGAAGGCGTTCAGTTGTATTTGTTCATGGCCGCCTGGATGCCCAGGGCGACCCATTCTTCCGCGGCGTCCGCCGCCCGCTCCAACACCACTCCGACCCGGTCCCGATCCGCCTTCGGAAACTTGCCGAGAACGAAGTCGGCCGACTTCCAACCCGCCGGAACGGGGCCGATCCCGAGTCTCAACCGGGGGATCGTCGTCGTTCCGAGCCGGGCCAGCACGTCGGCCAGCCCGTTTTGGCCTCCAGCCGAACCCGCCGGCCGCAGCCGGACGGTGTCGAGCGGGAGATTGAAGTCGTCGCAAACCACGATCATGTCAGAATCCGCGATCTTGTAGAAGTCCCTGGCCGCCAACACGGCGGAACCGCTGAGATTCATCCAGGTGAGGGGCCAGAGCAGGAGAACGGGGGTGCCGCGAATCGTCGCCTGGGCCGTCTCGCCCTGAAACCGAGGCCGCCTCGTCGGCGATCCTGCCCGCTTCGCGAGCAACTCGAGCACTTCAAAGCCGATGTTGTGCCGCGTGTCCTGATAGACATGCCCGGGGTTTCCCAGCCCGACAAGGAGTTTCACGGTCGTCCTACGGATTGAAGTCCGTGATACCAGTCCGTGATTCCAGGAGCCTCAGGCACCTTGTCCGGTGAAAACCCACGGACGGGATCACGACTTTCCAGCTTCCGCCTCTCCTTCCTCCGCAGCCTTGCGGCCGATGATTTCGGGTTCGGCGACAGCGCCCGCGGCCGCCTCCTCGCCCTTCTTGGCGGGCAGGGTGCAGCTCACGACCGGCTCTTCGGCGTCATCGACGGCCTTCGCGCCGTGGAGCAGTTCCAGATCCTTCACCTTGATCGCATGGCCGAGTTCGAGATGGCCGACGTTGACGTGGACCATTTCCGGAACATGGTCGGCGGTGCACTCGAGTTCGACCTCGTGGAGGACGATGCTCACCACGCCGCCCGCCCGCTGCCCCGGGCATTCGCCCTTGAGGTGAACGGGCACCTTCACGCGGATCCGGTCCGACGCGCTCACACGCAGAAAATCGATGTGGAGCGGCTCGACGCCGTACGTGTCCCACTGGAGCTCGCGGACGAGGGCGGCCGTCTTCACCGCGCCGGTCAAATTGACCACCCGGCTGCCGTGACGGACCGCGGCCGCAATGGCCTCCCGCGTGGTGGACAGATCGACGCACTTCTCGCCATGGCCGTAAAGAATGGCGGGAACGAGCCCCTGCCGGCGGAGCCGGCGGCTCTCCCGGGAACCAGTGCCTTTGCGGAGGGTGACTTCGAGAGTGTCGCTCATGAGAAAAACCTGGAGGGGGCGGCTGAGGAAGCCCACAAGTGTGCCATCTGCCGCAGCTTCCGCAAGCGGGGGCGTTTCCGGCCGCAAACGCCACGCCTGGTGGAGTCTGACGGCCATTTTCGGGCCGCCGCGGGGGGCCGGCACGCCGGAAGAGGTCGCGGGCGCTATTGGAACATCATGCTCACCGACTCGTTGCGGTGGATCCGCTTGATCGCCTGGCCGAGCAGTCCGGCGACCGAGAGCACGGTGATGTTTCCGAGCATTTTGCCGGGGGTGAGCGGAATCGAGTCGGTGATGATGATCTTGTCGAACGGCGCCTGCTTGAGCCGTTCGCTCGCCGGGCCGACGAGCAGCCCGTGGGTCGCGGCGGCGTAGATCGCCTTGGCCCCGTGCTTGCTGACCACGTCGGCCGCGCCGCAGATCGATCCGGCCGTGCTGATCATGTCGTCGAACAGGATCGCCGTCTTGCCCTCGACGCTCGCGCCGATGATGTTGGCGCTCTTGGTCGTGTCGGCCGAGAGCCGTCGCTTATCGATGATCGCCAGCGGCGCGCCGATCCGGTTGGCGTGGCCCACGGCCCGCTTGATGCCCCCTTCGTCGGCGCTCACGACGACGATGTCCTCCCGGGGGATCTCGAGCGACTGCAGGTGGTTGTTGAGGACGGGCGCGGCGTAGAGGTGGTCCACCGGCACGTCGAAAAAGCCCTGGATCTGCGCCGCGTGCAGGTCCATCGCCAACACCCGGTCGGCTCCCGCCCGGGTGATCAGGTTGGCCACGAGCTTGGCCGTGATCGGCACGCGGCCCGCATCCTTGCGGTCCTGGCGGGCGTAGC
>SXGQ01327031.1_pt1 | contig 38429 bp, 70 predicted proteins | sample 3178371 | NCBI WGS metagenome assembly SXGQ01 (sample SAMN11356859, study PRJNA531348) | freshwater metagenome | isolation source: freshwater sample F1-20 | place: China: Fuxian Lake, Yuxi | collected 2017-12-25
CTATTATATCAGGTAGGTCCAGGAAAGGAGAGCCACTTCGATGCTTTTTTACTCCCGTATGGCCAATAGGGCCATGGTTACGCCTGCCAAACCCAATGAAAGGGCTTGAGACAGCCTCTCAGGGGCCAAAATGGCGGTTCCCACGGCTAATACCGTAAGAACGACAGCCAATACCGCTGGCCAGACCAGCTCCTGTAGGCGCGTTATCCAGTTGGGCATGATTTCCTACTTGACCGGACGGGTACGACCCTTGAGACGGCTTGAAGCGTCTCGAATGGTGGTTCCTGAATCCGCGATAAGGCGGCGAGCCTTACCGTAGGTAATGCCAAGGGTCTTGGCTACTTCTACTACCGGCTTGCCCTGGCTATAAAGCTGGGCTGCCGCTTGTGGGGTGGCTTCCATTTCGCTTGATCTCTCTTTCCTTGTTTCCTTGTGTATTGGTTGTGATTCGGCTGGCATATCTGCTAGCCAAGCTCTACTCTTCATGTGAAGAGCCTGAGCTTCTTGGAATAGCTCTTGGCTACTCAAGCTTTTGATCTTTCTTTAACAATTCCATCAGCGTGCGGTACACAACACTGTTGCTTGGCGCAAATCCGGTTTCAGCGTGACACTGCATACAAAAGTATTCGTTGCGTCGATGCGACGGATCGCGAAGAACATTGGATTCGCTACCGCACCGATCGCATTGTGGTTTTAACGGATTAGCAGCCGCGTACTTCCGGTAGTCATCAGCGCACAGCAGCTGTTCACCAGCTGCGTAAACAAGCGAGTTTTGTTCGCCGCATGATTGACATGTGTCGTAAACATATATCTGTTCGCGCTGCACTGTTCCTTGCGCCATTACTCACCTCCGTAGTTTCGTCATTTACCTGTGTAGTTACTATACTAGCTTTTGTTCCTCAAGTAAACCCGCATTCCGAAGTAGTACCGGACCGAATTCTTCCCGAGGTAGTCCCAGTCGAATCGACCACTCACATTCAGTTTTACTGGTGTGACACATCGAATCTCCTTGTTGTTTATACCGTTGCCCAACATAGATGTAGTGCTTACAGTTACGGCAAATGCCTTTAGTGTTTTCCATCCTCATCATCCCAAGGGTCTTTGTCTTTAGGTCGAACGACCCCTAACATCGTCTTTGGCTGGTCTTGCTTAAGCTTGGCAGCTTCCTTCGCATTGCGCCACAGCTTGCGGAATCCAATTACAAACAGAAATACAACTACCGCAAGAGCGTGGACGTCGAATCCGATCACACTCTGAATGTAAAGAGAAATCCACCAGTCTGACATATAAATCTCGAATACGCTATTACTTTCCATTGTTGCTCCCTTCTAGAGCTTGAAATTCGTTATCGGCTACCGCAAATAAATGCAACGCAAGAACTATTAGTGGAATGCAGCCTCCAGTTGTTATTACAACTGCTGCCGCAAACGCTATCCAGCTTGGGTAGATGAAATATGTTGACACACCGTAGGGAAACCACACTGCCGCAAGTAACAGCAGCGCAGAAGCGTATCGACGATATTTGTATCCTTTGAAGCTATTTATTTTTAGATTCATGGCGGGGAGTTCCTTTCGTCTTTTCGTTTTCGTCCCGGGTTCCTACCTGTTGGTATCAATTATAACAGGTAGGTGCCTAGTTTCCTGGTTTCTTCTTTTTACTTCTTTTTAGGTAAGTTGCGAATAATCACAGGAGAATCCCAGTTTTCGGGACCTGGGAACTCACCTACGTCATTTGGGCCCCAGCCATCATCGACCCAGCCTGATGGTGGAGGTGGAGTTGTGTCTTTGGATACTAGCTCTTTCAATTTGGTAAACCACTTCATACATTCCTCTTTTCTGTCAACAACGGCTTTGTTGATAGTTCTATTATATCAGGAATGGAGTCAGGGGCTGGCAGGGGGCTGGGGTGTTTCTCCCCGGCGTTTTGTTTCCGGCCTGCGGGTAGAGATCTCACACTTGGCTGGATCGTGACCAGACTTTTTAAGCCAGGCCTTAGCCGTGTCCTCGTCCATGAATTGGCCAACCCACTTGCCATCCGGCAGATAGGCATTCCGCATGTCGTAAAGACTCACCACTTTACCTCTGGGTCATTTTTGTTTATCCGGTAGTCGATTTCAAGTACCGCATACGTAAGAAAAATTGCCGCAGAAACGATAAGTATCAAGTGCATCATTCGTGCTCTCCAAACATTTCAGTCCAGCACTTTGGGTGGTAGCCAGTCATCAACTGTTCACGGAGACTTTTATGTAAGTCTGGATAAGCATCTTGTATTGCCGCACCTAATTGGCGAGCAAAGAATCCGACAGCTGGAACCTCCACCTCTCCGCCTTTACCGCACCACGCGCACTCTGGCGTTTCTACTATGTAGACTTCATTTGCTAGGTCGTAGCTCATAACAATCCTTTCGTCGTTTGTATTACTATTATATCAGGTAGGTCTCTACCAACCACCTGTTCTCTGCCAATCGCGAGCGCAATCGTAGGACTCGTGGGTTTCCTCAGGTCGGCCGCAGACACAGATCTTTGAGCCGTAGCTTCTGGACGGAACCTCCACGATTTCGACTCCAAACTTCTTAGCCAGCGCGACTGCTTGAGCTCTCTTGGCTGGTCCGTAGGTGTACGTCTTTCCGGTCTTTGGATTTGTCACTTGAATCATCGAAAACTCCTTAGTGCTTGTTTCGATAGTTCTATTATATCAGGAGTGAGTTACCTTTTGACACCTTTTGTTATCTAATTAGATTACAGGTTGGCTACTTTTTGTATTTACTCGGCTCGAATCGAAGTTCGTAGTTGTTCATGTCCTCGCCTAAGTCAAAGACGTATTTTGCGGCCGCAGTCACGTCTCGGAACTGAGCTACCCATTCTGAATCTTTATAAAGCTGAACGAACGTCCCTTCCATTAGCTATCTCTTTCCGTGTTGAATCTTTGTAATGACCGGCGCACTAGTGTACACATCCCAGTCGCAAGCTACTGTTACCGCAGCATGCACAACCTTTTGAGCTTGTTCCGGTTTTTCTGATAGGCGTTCAATTCCAAGAGCAACCATTGCGCCAAGTGCAACGTCACCACCGGAACCGGCGTAGTAAACATTGCGGACTTCTCGATCCCACGAGTAGTCATTGAATATCGGATAAATAATTCCTCGAACCGCAACTAGCAAGTTCGAATCTTGCCAAGCGGATTCGCCATCGTCCTTTGCGTCATATCCAGCTTCGATGTATGCCTTACGCAACGAAGGAATGAATCGCTTCGTCATAAACTTGTCTAACGTTGTGATGCTTGACGTTTGTGGCGCAGCTGGTGGCTGCCATCCGAACTGCGAGATGTTTCCACCGCGCGATGAACCAGATACCGCAATCAGATATTCTCCATTTTGAACGATTTTTGGCGTTGCGAGATCCATAGCTCGACCACCTTCATCGCTTGCTCGTGAATCACAACCAATTACCGCCCAGCCTTTGCCTTGGAAGGCAGCAAGTGTTGTCATATTGAGTCACTCCCGTACTCGTTAGCTAAATCAGCGGTAGATCCATTCTAAACTGTATCTACCTGATTTGTTGCGTAAGGCAGGGACCAATTTATGCTGGATCTACAATCGAAAGAGGAACTGTGACGCTCGCTGACTCAACCGTGCCGTTTGGCATGACTCGAGTAAAACGACCTACAGGTTTGTCAAGTTTAACAACCAACTTGATCTTCTTTCGACCTACAACAGTCGCGGTTTGACCGATAAGGTATCGAGTTCCGCAACCATCATTGAATCGAACCTTATCACCTAGGCCGAAGTCTGTGTTCTTAATGGTCGAACGAACTACGGTGAGTCTATCGCGAACCGCGGTGCCTATTGCTCCAAGGTCCTTGTCTACTGCACCCGAGTTTATTTGCTCGATGATTTCTTGTAATGTCATTTAATGTCCTTTCGTCGTGGTAGTACTATTATATCAGGTAGATCTTCACTTACGACCATCTACCCAAAGAATTACAAAAAGAATAGACATAATGAGGGCGACAAAAGCCACGTCACCTAAGCCCATTGCTTTTACTCCTCTGGGTCGTCGGAATACAGCTCTGGCCGCAAGGCGTCATCATATTTGTCACCGCGGTATGAATTGCTGCCGAAGCTGATGTCCTCGCTGTTGATAAGCTTGTCCAAGCTCAGCACGGCGGTGTAGTATTGTTCCGGGAACATGATGACAAGCTTTGTGTCACCGCAGCTAGGGTCATCGACAAGTGCGACCTTGAATGGAATACCTGCAACTCCGTTGCGATGAGTATCCGCATCAACAATCTGAAGATTTGATAGTTCGCTCATATATTTTATTTCTCCTTATGGGTAGAGGAGATTCTTACAGAATGTAGACATCTCCTCGACTGGAACTCTACACTGTTCTGGAGTTGTTATGTGGTTAAAATAAGCCAGCAAGCTGAGGAAGATTACGAATAGGGTCCAACCCACAACGATTCTTCCGCGCTTGTTGAACTTGAATCCAACAAGTCGTTCGACTAGGTCTATCATTTGGTTTCCTTTCGTCTTTTGTTTTTTGGGGTTTGGGCAGTTTTTATCGAGATGCCCAGCTCGTGATTTCAGTTTATTTAGACTGAGTAAACTAATTCGTAACCTTTGTCCAATTTTTCTTGGACTTTCATAAATGCAAGTTGACGAGCGTAGTGTTCGTCGTGAAGATTCTTCACTTCGCTTTGGCGACTTGGCTTCTCTGCCATTCCCCAGCTTGTGCGAACGATAGTTCCTTCAACAGAAACTTCGTAGATTTTCTTCTTGCCAATTGCTCCGCGACTTCCATCGCTCTCTTTCAATAAGCACCACTTCTTTTGCATGATGTTTCCTTCCGTCGTTTTATCAAGCGTTTTACTTGATAGTTCTATTATATCAGGTCGACTCGGCTTTTTGGCCTTTTTTGGAGTATTTCTTAGAAATTCTTTAAAAGTTGCCTTTCTGTTACAATTGCCCTTGGGCTGCCGCTTCGATGAGTTCCCTCGAGAAGACCTGAGGTAGCCCTAGGGCTTTCCGGGGAATCGACTTGGACTGGTACGCCCAGCTTGTGGCATTTCCGAAGAAGGCTGGGCTGTGGTCGGATCCGATCGACCAGAGAGCTCGGTTGGTTTTGGACGTGCTGATTTCCCAGACGTGAATCACATCGTGCCGCACCAAGGCCGGAACCTTTTGGTCACCGATCATATGATAGTTCTCTGGATGAACGTGGTCTAACAGTCGGAACCACATAAATGTTAAAGCGTCGGATGGTTTCTCTGCCGCGTAGATCTCGCCCCAATTGGACCGCAGCCCTTCGGCGTCAATTTTTAGCAGCACACATTCCGGAGCCGCGTGATACAGCTTTTTTGGAAGTTTGCTTGTCGTTTTGTCCATGGATCTATTATATCAGGTAAATAGGAAAAGACCTGGCATCCTTCCCCAGGCGCCAGGTCTTTCCAATGCTTCGGATTTAGGCGAAGCTCTTTGAGCCTCGACGAATAGCACTCATCGTTTGAGATGCTTCCTTCGTGTTGGCAACTTGAATCGACTTACCACTGTTGGTGTCGAACACAAGATAGTGCGTCTTGTCTAACGCACGAAGAACAGCGAGTGTTTTGCGCTTACGGAAGTAAGCTGGCTCGTAGTTCTTCGGAAGCTTTACGCCCTTCGCAAGCTGCGGGAGCTGCTCGGTACGGGTGTAAGGCTTAACGCGAACGAGTTTCTTTTTGCTCGCTATTTTGGGAGAAGTAGTAGTTTCCACTTTTCACCCTTCCTTTCATCATTTTGTCTTTACCGCAAGCGGTTGCTTACGGTATGGTTCTATTATACCTGCTCTTTGTCGATAAGTACAACTCAGGGCAAGATCTTATGAGATTGCCAGCGGGTCACACTCAGGGAGAGCGTGGCTTCGCCACTCTAAAAGAATCCGCTCGACTGTCTCTTTTACTTCTGGAGTCATCTCCGCAAGCTTTTGCATGATGAGGTAATCGGCGATGTTTGCACTTGCTGACTCCAGATGCTCATCTGCATTTTGCGAGCAATGTTGGCAGCCGCTCATGCGAGTCCAATTCTAGCCAAGACGTCGTGCGAACTTTTTGGAGTGACTCCAAGTTCTGCCGCAACAAGTTCTACTGCACGGAACGTGTTTCCACCAATGTTCCAGTCGATTCGCTCGTCCATCGCCGGAGTTCCAAGGTCATATCGCTTCCAGTCGTAGATGGTTGCAATGGTTCCATCTTCGAAACGAAGGCACCACTCGACTGTGAGTTTTCCATCACCTGAGAATGGCTCGACTGCTTCGTCGAATGTTGGTTTCCCAAATACTTTTTCGAGCTCTGCACGAGTCACATCAAAGATGTAACCCATACCGCTTCCACCAATATCTGGGTCGTGCGTGAATTTCATTTTCATACTTGTCCTTTCGTCGTTGTTATTACTATTATATCAGGTTACTCTAGTCTGAGGAGACTACAGTGAACCCGAGTACTTTTGCTGTGCGCACAGCTTCCTCGCGAGTATTGAATCCCTTGAAGGTTGGACCCACAATCGAAGATGGACCTTCGACTTGCTTACCGAACCACTTCCTGGTATTCCAATCTTGGTATATCAGCATTAGTTTCTTTTTTGTTTTCATGTTTGTCCTTTCTTTGTTTGGGTGTTTATTAACTCGAGATTAGAAGCACTCAGCTTGGGGTGGGTGAATGATGTGGCAGCTCGCGCAGGCAGGTCTCTGGATTTGCGTGTTCCGCTTAACTGTTTTCTGTTTGTTCGACCGCGCAGTTGCTGAAGCTGGATCAGATGAATTGATGACGTATAGCATATTGGAAATTGAATAGTAAGAGCGGTTAAAGTACTTTGCTATCTCAACTAGCTCGAATCCCGCGGCATGCAGTTCGATGAGTTCGACAGTCTGTGCAGTCGTCCAATTCTCTCGAGCGCGACTCGCTGTTGCGAGACTTAGTTCTTGAAGTTTCATTTTGGGTCCTTCCGTCGTTTTGATGTTGCGTTCTTAAGATCTATTATATCAGGTGCCGAGTCAAACTCCAGCTTTTAGTTTTAGAAGAGGTCCCCTGCGAGAGGGGGTTCCCGCAGAGGACCTCGACCTTCAGACTCTTAGAGAGTCTGGATGAATGTGTATGGTGTAGTTACCAAAGACGCTTCGAAAGCCTCAGGAAACATTTCCTGAAGAACTTTTCTGTCGTTCTTGGAGTTTGTGCGATGTGCGAGCTTGAAACGCTCAACACCATTTATGATTGCAACTTCTGCTTCTCCAAGAAGTTCACGCAGACGCGCTTCGGCATCTACCTTTTGTTCTTCAAGCGCTTTGATTGCTTCTTTTGCTGCAACAAATTTGGCAAGTGCCTTTGCTGCATCTGTCGACGTTAAGTCAACAGTCTTTGTGATTGTTGAGACCTTAGTCTCAACTTTCTTAGTTACGGTGCTAGCCATTTGGCTACTTCCTTTCACTATGTCGTTTCGTCATTTTGACGTCAAGCAGGTTTGCTTGATAGTTCTATTATATCAGGTACTTTCTTAAAAAAGCCTCTTTTTGAGTATTTCTTCAAACTTTTTTGAAAAGTTACCAATCTGTAACATTTGCCTTTAAGAAGGGGGGGGGGGGGTACTTGAGACCAGGACCCCCAGACCCATTTGGGAGTCCTGGAAGCTTTTGGCTAGTTGTAGGCGTTGAGGAAGTTTTCGACTGCCTTGTCGACAGCTTCCTTCAAGTCTTTTTCAAGTTCGTCGATCTGCTCATCAGTAAACGAGGCGGATTCATCCTCGTCCATATAGTTCGCCTGTTCCAGCAAACTTTCAACTGTCATCTTCGATTCGAAGATTACGTGGTCATTTGTATATGCCATTTCGTTTCCTTTCGTCGTTTTGTACTTACGAGTCTATTATATCAGGTGCAACTCGAAATCGAGGTAAATAGGTCACGAAATCGAAAAATTCGGAGGTTTGTAGCTTTTTAGCTTAACTTCTGATCGGAAGTCGATCGGCATCGAGCTTCGAAATCGGAAATCGGAAATCGGAAATCGGAAATCGGAAATCGGAAATCAGTCGCCATCCCAATCCGTTACGAACACGGCTTCGAAATCGGAAGCAGGGCGTCGAAGTCCGATCTCAGCCATCTTCAAGTATCGGTCGATGTCAGCTCGTCTACGAGCTCGAAATCGGCTTATTATCTCTCCGGTTTTTACGTCGACAATCGTCCAGATTCCGGCAGCCTCGTTCCGGCGTCGTGGCGTGCCCGTCACCTGTCCGTCACGACCTTTAGGCACGCCTGCAGGCTGTTTCCCCTTTGGCTTGCCTGTAAGTGAACCCGTCAAGGGCCCGTCACCTCGTATAGGCACGCCTGCAGGCTGTCCTGATTGTTCGCCCGTCATTCGGTCTCATCACCTTTAGGCACGCCTGTGTCTTTTACAAGCCTGAACAGCTCAACCCAGTTGTAGCCACATGCCCGCCATTCGCTGGCTAACGCATCGGCTTCCGTCTTCGTAAGGAAGCGGTCACTGACCTCCACGCCTCGAACCCACACCGTCCAGCAGTCTCCAGGAAGTATGTCGACGCGACGGTCACGACGGACCGGTTGCTTGTGGACATACGGGTTGGCAGTCGAGAACTGAATCCGTCTCCAAATCGGGCTCTTGCCGTTGGTTTTGCGATAGCCGTAGCGCACGAGCCGGAAGTTGACTGCCGCGTGCGTCACGCCTAAGGCCTTTGCAAGTGAATAGATGCTCACGCCTTGTAGCACTTGCTGATTTAATCGGTACGCCAGCTCTTCAGCCTCGGCTCGATACAGTGAAGTCTTTCCTCGTATCTTCGAGGCTACCGCGAGGAGCTCTTTAAGCCGCGCAAGCTCGACCGGGTCAACTTGCTTGGGAGTTTTCTTAACTACAATTCTTACATCTTTCTTAGGCATTGGCACCGGATAGTCTGTATAGTGCATGGGCAATTCCATCTGCACACCGCGTTTGGTAACCGCATCGGTAAGCTGCCGCACTCGCTCGCGAGATAGACCACATGCTCGACCGATTGCATCAAGACTCCATTCAGCGTTTCTAAGTCTCCAGATGTATTGGTCTCTTGCCGCTATGTTTTCAGGAGTGCACGCACTCCAAGAAAGCACTATATTGCCGCGTACTCTTCTGTATCCTCTTGCCAATCCAAGGAATGCGTCATGCACCTCTTGTGGAAGGTCACCCTTTAGTCGTTTGAGAACTGTAACCTCAGTCGACACAACTTTTTTAGCGTAGGACGTGTTGATGTATCTCGCGTCTTTATGCGTGTACGCTGGCTGTTCGTTTGTCAACTGATAGTCACCTGTCCTTCCATGGCTGCACGTATTTTTGCAGCCAAGCTAGAGATCTGTTCGACCCATACGTTAGATAGAGGCTCAGTCTCACCATCATTGTTTGCGTTGCCGGTGAACACACAGTTGCCAACAATCACATCAGTCATGCCGTAGCTTTTTTCCCAGAGGTGCGAGCCGATGATGTTCACCGGAAGCTGGATGAGCTTGCCTTCCTCGTTCACCCAGATGGTTAGGCCAGGTCGCAGATCGACAGGTTGGATAAGTCCACCAACCGCACCGGATAGCTGCTCGTATTCACCACCATCGAGATCGAGGATCTCGGTTGTACAGTCTACATTTACTTTCAATGCTGTTTTCATTTAGCTCTCCTTGCTGCAAGGTTTGCAGAAATTGTCGTCATTAAGTTTTGCTCTTGAGTTTTGCGAGAAAAGCTTTCCGCACATCTCGCATCGGTAGCAGGTGCAGTATGAGATCTGCTCTTTGCAGAGCTCACACGGCGCCTCGTCGAGTTCAGTGACAGCACTCAGACATTTACCTCTTCGTTTGGAAACCACTTCATGAATGTTCGAAGTAGTTGGTCGTAATCACCTGCAGTCATTTCAGCAGTGAAAGTTTGAAGCTCGTCGTGTCGACCTTGCTTCTCTAATTCCTTGCGTCCTGCACCAATTATCGAGAATGCATTTCCATCTCTAATGCTTATTGCCATTGTGTTTTCCTTCCGTCGTTTCCCCAGGTTACTGGGCATAGTTCTATTATATCAGGTGGGTGTGCCAAAAGCCGGCATTTCGAGTAGTGCCCTACTCCTTGGCTTCGTGGTAGTTCATTACCAGCTCATAGATCTGAACCGCAAGCTCAGGGGTGATCTCGTATCCGTGCTCCTGAGAGACTTCTTGAAGACTGTTGGCATCAGCCAACGAGCCCTCACTGTCGTACTTCTTTGCATCAGCCAGCGAGATGATATATCCCGTGTCGTGCAAGGTGAACCACGTGTCTGTTCCAGTGTGACATATCAGTATGTCGTCTGGCTTTCGGTAGTGTAAGTCGATAACCATTGCCATCTCCCTTTTCTTTGTCATGATTACTTATTTGCTACGTGAAACTCACGCGCCTTTTGCACTGAATCGTCGAGAGCTTTCTTAAGTTTTTGGTATTGCTTCATGTCCATCGTTGGATATGACGCCTTGAGCTTGGTGCGCATCGCACCAATCCAGTAGCCCAATCCAAATATCCCTGCCAAAAATACAACTGCTAATACGGATTCCATTTGTTTCCTTTCGTCGTTTGGGCAGTCCCCCGGAGCAACCACTGTCCCGGGGTCCTGTAGTTCTATTATATCAGGTGGTGACTGCTGCTTACGGCTTTATGCACTTGATGACTCGCCAGTATTTCCAGCAGTCCATGCCTTTGTACTTCAGATACTTTGAGTGATACGGAACACTCCACTCTGCTGGTGGCTGTACCGGCCACGTGTCGTTACGCACGGGGTTAGCTCCAGCAGTCATGGGTGTACCTATCGACACAAGAGTTGCAAGTGCTACTGTCGCTATCGTCTTTTTCATCATTACTTCTTTCTCCGTTTCCGTTTTTCGTTTTGTCCAAATTGGACCAGTGCGAGGAGGGACTATCGACGGAAGGTTAACCTCCCCGCACCGGAGCTTTAGGTCACGCCATGCTGCGTGTACCAATCTTTGTTAGCGCTTCTGCTGCGCGTCGACCAATCTCTGTGGCGGCAGCCGCAGGATTGAGAGTACCTTGCAGAATAACTGCGTCGCTATTTCGACAGATGTGCTTTGCATAACCTGAGTTTTCGAAAGGCAACCACAGGACTGCAACACCAGATTCCTGGCAACGCTTCATCCAATGTTCTGCCTTACCCATTTCGTGAGGTGTGTAGCAACCATCACTCACAACTACAAGTAGTCTCGCACCTGTACCCGCAAGCAAGTTCAATCCACCATCAAGTGCCTTGAATGCTCTGTCAAACTTTTCAGTTCCATCAGGAGCAGAGTACACATTGACCTGGTCGAGGTGTTGCCCTGGCTTAAGGGTTGGGAACACATCCTGTCCATAGTAGACCATCGCAGTGCGCGCTTGAATGCGCTTGGCAGCCTCTGACATTACCCATGCAGTAGTTGCCATAGGATTCATTGCCTCACCCATAGAACCAGAGATGTCGACCATCACACCAATCGTGAGGGTTGGGTCATCTGTGTGTCTGCGTATTGTTCGACGCCAAGGTTCTGTAGTTGCCATGACACCTTTAGACTTAAGTGCTGCACCTTGCACGATTGCTCGAGTGCGAAGACGACCTGGAGGAACGATTGACTTGATTTCCTTTTCATCACGTTCGCGATACTTTGCTTTTTCGAGCATCACTGCAACTGTGACTGCCGCAGCACGTTCTGCACCTGTGGCAGGACGCTTCTCAATAAGACGTGAACCTGTGCGAGTGTAGTCCATTGGACCTGTGCCTTTGGAGAATACCTCAGACGCAGTGTCTTTGTTCTCACGGGACTCGCGTGCCGAACTTGCTTTTGACTTTGCGATACCTTGCCACTCTTCAGTTTGCTGTTGGTCGTCGACATCTTCCTGTGCGCCAATGGCTGCAATCTCTGCTGCCTCTGCCATCGCATCTAGCAATTCCTCGATGAACTCTGAGTCACCTTGAGTCTGCTCTGCCTCGCCACGTTCTTCTGCAGCATCCTCGACAAGCTTTGACCACTCACGAGCAAGTTCGTATAGAGGTTCTGCATTTGCATGTTGGTCATGCATTTGGAATCGACCCCACACTGAGCGAAGTTTGACGAACAGATCTTCACCAATAAAGTCTTCGATGAGGTTGGCAATAACTTCAATATCGTCACGTTCAAGAACGTCTGCATCGACTCGTGCAAAGGTGAGTGCCGCAAGAGTTGCGGCTGCACGGGTAGATGTAAGTTCCTTGAGATTCTCACGTGCATCTTCAAGAACAATCTCGAGAGCACACGTACGCAGGAACCCGCGATTTTGTGGAGAGTCGAACACACCGAATGCTTCAATGCGTGATTCCTCAAGAATACTTATTGCCTTGAACTCTTTGTCAGTGAGTGCCTCTGCTGCTTTAGGCAACGACCAACGAGAATACTTTGCGTGTAATGCTTCATGGAAGATTGCGCCTGACGCCTTTGGCCAAGCGAACTGAACAGTGCGCTCAGTCATGTCACCAATATCTTGTGGCTTAACAGTTCTGCCGAATGCAATGTCGACGTTAACTTCAATTTCAGCAAGTTCAGGATTGAAACAAGCGGGTGCAGGACCACCTGCACCTGGACCAACGTATGCAACCATGTCGCTACGTCCTGCCCACAAGCAAGCAAGTCCACCAATTTGTGATCCAACCTTCAGCCACTCTGGTGATGTGGCTTCCGCGCGAGTTGCGCGAGTTCGAATATGTACCATGTCGTTTGTCCTTCCGTCGGTTATGTATCTATTATATCAGGTGGGTGTAGGTTTGAGTGGCAAAGGTAGGGAGGGGGCGACACCCAATGAAGCCCCCTCCCATCCAGGGGCGAAGACCTAGATCTTCGCGGGACGGCACTCTTCGCCGAACACCCTAGTGAACACGTCCGCAACGACGGGGCGGTCGAGTTCGGGTGAAGCAGCGAGTAGGTTCGCGATTGCGAACTTTGTGCCGAAGGTTTTTGAAAGGTCACGAAACGCGATTAGTTCTCGCATTTGAGGTGACCATGAAACTTCTCCTGATTGCTGCTTCTTTGCAAGGTTCTGTGCTGCAGTTACAATTTGTGTTGGCGCTCCAAGTTTGCGAGCAAGTGACCAATCAGTTGTCATCTCCGCATGAATTGCAAAGCGAGACAGAATCGCCTCTGAAAGTCGAACTCCAGGAGCGTTTGGGTTTGTTGCCGCAATGACGTAGAACCCATCGACTGCTTTGACTATTCCACGCTCTGGGTTTGCAGTGACGTTGTACTCACGTCGACCATCCATGAGACCGTAGACAATTGATAGAACCTTTGGATCTATGAGACCAATCTCGTCGATCAGTAGAGGTTCGCCACGTTCCGCTGCCTTAAGCAATGGACCATCCTCCCAGATGAAACCACCTGATGGAGTTTGGACGTAACCACCTACAAGGTCTGCAACCTCAGTGTCACCTGAACCTAAGACTGTTTGTAGTGACTCACCGAAGGCTGCTTCGACAAGTGCTGTCTTTCCACAACCAGGTGCTCCGTAGAGGAGAATGAACTGCATGTCCGCACGTGCTTTTCGAAGAACCATGACGTCATCATGCTCTCCCCACTTGCGAGTGTAGTAGTCATCACCGTTTGGTCGCTTGTACTTCTCGTTGCCTAGCATGGCATCTGCAGATATCACAGGGACTACTTTCTTCACGGGTGCTGTTCGTGCTGTCGCTTTGCCAGGCGCAGGCATAAATGAATCAAGAGATGAACTCATCTCTGAGTTGACTGCTTGGGTGGCAGCCGCAGATAACACTTTTGAAAGCCCTGGGTGGAGCTTATCGTATTCTAATGTAGTACTCATTGGGTGTCCTTTCGTCGTTTGTTTGGGTGTACGTATCTATTATATCAGGTTCTAGGAAACGAAGTACTCTTCGCCGAACTTAAGGGCTCGACGGCAACGAGTAATGCGACCTAGAATCTTGTAAGGAGTCTTGCTCATGCGCACCTCATCAAGATCATCTTTAGTGACCTCGACTGTGATTGGCTGCATATACAATTTCCAACCTTGAGCAATCAGTTGATTGAATAATGAGTCAGTGAAACTCAAGAGGTTGTGTGACGCAAGCAGTGCATGCTCATTTCCAATTTGAACAAATGTGTTAGTGATTGGATCTCGTTCACTTGAAATCGACGCAGAGACTTGCTTCCAAGTCTTTCGTGGATTTGCTGAACTAATCTTGCGTCGATAGCAAGTCATTGGCACTGCCTTACCTGAAGAAGATAGACCTTCGGGTGTTAGCAACACCTGCTGCGTTTGTCCTCCGTGACGAAACTCTAAGTAAAGAGCTTTGCCCGCAATTGCTGAAGTATTCATTTGTTGTCCTTCCGTCGTTTTGAGTATTGGGTTTGTATTACTTATTCTATTATATCAGGTGCCTTTACAGAAATGATGGCACTGTGACCATCATGTCTCGAGGTGTAATGTCGAACTCATCTTTTTCTGTCTTAAAGATTGGGTTGTCGTTTACATCGTAGTCATCGATTGTTTTGTATTCGATGACAAGGTTTCCATCGTCGTAGCGAACATCAATGAGTTCAGCATCGCTGTCGATGACGAAATCTTTGAAGTTGTCTTTTGCATATGCAACTAGTGTTGAGGCGTCGTCGTAAAGTGCGCCTTCACACTCGATGATATCTTGGTTGTACAGGTTGGTCATTGGGTGTCCTTTCGTTTGAGTACGTATCTATTATATCAGGCGGGTGTGGCACCTTCACACTCGCATGGAGCGTAAGGGTCAAACTCGCAGTATTGGCAGCCCATGATCTCATCGTGCGCTTTGCACGCGTGTCGATATTGAACTTCTCCGCAACAGACGAATCTGTCACCTTTGATCTCGTAGTACTTTGTTTTGTGAATTGTCGTTGCCATTGGGTTGGGTGTCCTTTTGTGTGGTACGTATCTATTATATCAGGTGGATTGGAGATTAGTCGGCATTACCATCGTCCTCGTACTCGGAGTCAAAGTCCGCGCTTGTCTTGCACACGGGGCAGGTATAGGTCCAGGACTCGAAGACAACATTGTGACTTCCGTACTCTTTTCTTAAAGTGATCTCGCGCTCCTCGAGCTTTTCAAACTCTGCGCACTCCTCATTTTGACACGAGGCTTCGCGATGATCTATGTCTTCACTCGAGTCATATCCCGCAATTTGAGGTTCGAACCCGGTGACTCCGGGTGGATAGTTACTCACGCGAGTTCCTTGCGAAGAATGACAGGCTCGGTGACCTTGCCTTCGGCTACTGGACAGTAGTCGACCTGATGCGACGTGGTGCTGTTTGGAGTTGCTCTATCTCCGTAATACACGAGTTGAGTGTACACGTGATGCTGCCACACTCCATCTCTGTATGAGTTGCTAACTGACTCTTCGCAGACGCTGCAGGTGCCAAACCATAGTTGATCATTTTTTCGATAACCATCGTGTGGATCAATTACTCGAAATCCTTTTCCAATTCCTTCGAGTCGAATTTGTTGAATGTTCATTTAATTCCTTCCGTCGTTTCGTTAGTACTATTATATCAGGCAGGTGTTTCACATTCGAGCAATGAAACACTGAAGTCGAGTCGAATCCCGTGATTTCTTTCTTCAATCTTGGGCAAGTCTACAATTTCCATCTCGTCGTCTTCACACTTCTTTAAAAGCGCAGTCGCTTCTTCGAGATTTGCAGCGTCAAACCAAACCTGCTGCATCTCAACTTGGTTAAACCTAAATGAGTATCTAGGCATAGATGTCCTTTCGTCGTTTTGTATGGGCGACTCGAAAGACTTACACGAGGAGACCGCTAGAGGACTAGCAATGGCCTCGGGGCTTTCAAGCCGCTTGCTACTATTATATCAGGACTAGTTGCGTGGATCAACGACTGGCTGAGCGCAACCTGCACAAACGACATAGTACATATCGTCTTCGTCGTCCTCGAAAACAACGACACACGAAATGAAGTCGTCATCTCGAGGCCCAACGAAAGAATCGCAGTTTGCGCAATGTTCAGGTACGTCATCATCAAACGCGATGATTCCAGCTTTTTCAGCGAGAGTCGCGTCGGACCAATTCCGTAGTACGTGCAGCTCGAGGTTCATCATACGTTTTTCTCCCGTTCCCAGGGGAATAACGTAATCGGAAGGTTTTGGGTCGACTAGCTTTGCAAGATCTTCTTGACGTTTTGAAGCTGAGCAATCGCCTCGTCGAGCTGACGCTGAAGATCACGCGTTCGTTCTTCAACGATCTTGTCGATAAGGTAATCGACGGCTGTCGTATCGAACGGGCTCTTGCCCGTCTGCGTGGTGTACGTCACCTTAGCCGGGCTGCCTGTTGATATGGTGCCCGTCTGCGTCGAGGTATATACCTTAGGCAGGCTGCCTTTCGGTAGACTCTGCTTTTTCTTGTAACCTTTTGGTCGACCTGTGTTGTTCCTAGGATCTACCAGCGCGTACCCGTCAACCACTACGGCCTGAGTTCGCACCCGGGCCTTCGGTCCTGAGTTAAACAGGTGAGCCGGTCGAGGTGTGATCGGCACGCCGTTAGCACGAACCTTGCGTTCCGCAGATGACTCAAGGTGTCGGGCTACCTTGCCTGAAGCTGCGAGCTGGTCAAGTGCGTACTTGACAACCGTCTCGTTAATTTCCATGTTGCCTTCGCTCTTCAAGTAGAAGCGCATCTCGGCTGCGGACACCGGTTGCTCTAGTTCAGCAAGCGCCACTTCGAGGATGTCTCTCAAGCTTTTAGCTTTGTCGCTTCGGTCTGCAAGAAACTTTTGGAATCCTGGATTTAATTTTTTCTTTGTCATTGGTGTCATTTCTTTTCTTTCGTGTGTGGTTTGTATTGGTATTGCATTAGTTTTTAGCTTGCTGATGCGCGCGATGTGGCGTACCTGTGTCATATCGTGTTTTCCGTCTTTCTGAAGCGAATTGCTTCGAAGATCAATTATAACACGTCGCTGTCTCATTTTTGCCGTTTTCCGCAAAAAGTTTTTAAGTACTTAGAAGTCTCAGTTGAACAACCTATGAACAACTTACTCGCGAGTAACTTCCGGCTGTCTGCTAGCTGCGCTGCGATCGAGCCGGCTGCAGTTCCACACGGAAGTTGATTCGATGCTTAACTTTTTGGAGTCGTACTCCAAACAGGGGCATCCCGGCTACAGATCTGTGTAAGAAAGGTGGAAGTTGACCGGCTGAGACCGGCAGAACCTGAAAACCGATCGTGACCGGACGATTCTTCTTAGTGGAAGTTATTCTAGCCGGAAGCAGCCGGTTTCCCGGCCAAGCCGAGTTAAGCTGCCCAAATCCGGAATTCCGTTTGCCTTTGAACCAACAATTCCAATTTGACGTTGCCAACGAGCGTACGCTGCGATTGTCTGCCCGTCAAGGGCTCCCTGCTTTGCGTTACGCAAGCTAACGGTTTTTGCAAGCGCAAGCTGTACCTTCTCGATGTCCTTATTACGTTTCCCAGGCTGCAGGTTCGAAAATCGTATGACAGGCTGCCCGTCTGCGTTTTTAATATCCGATATCGCAGGCTGCCTAAAATCTGGACGACCAAAGCCAAGGATGTCAAAGTTATAACGTGTTCTCTCATATACGCCGTCATTTACTGGAAGTCCCTTTGGCAGGCCTGAGTTGACATTTGCCTCGATAACACGAACGCGACCAAGCGTTCGCCAGTCCGTCACATCAGAAACGATACCTACGTGCGGGCTGCCAAAATCATCGCCCGTCGAAAATGTAAAAAAGGCAATGTCCCCAGGCTGAGGTCTCTCACGCCACCGTCTGTTTTTTATAAACTCCGCCAGGCCTGCCGTCGAATAAACACACGACGGTAACCGCAGGCTAGCCTCGCGAGCGACAACGTCAATAAACGAACCGTCCCAGGGGAGACCCTGATAGCCCGTCAGGCCACCGAACGTCGAGTTATTGCCAGGCCTGCATTGGTATCCAAGATGTGAGCGGGCAAGCCGTAAGAACTCGTCCCGTAGGTCATTCGTCTGTTTGAACACGTGGTTATCCTATCGTGTTTGCGGTTTCCTCGGAAAGGGCAATTTCCATCAACTGACTAACAAGGCGGTCAGCTTCATTTGCACGAGCGGAAATACGAATGTGCTCCTCTCGAGTTGAGCACAACTCGATATCGTTCTTAAGTCTGCTTGCATGTTCTCGAGCATCGTGCAGAAGATCATTCACCGTCATTTGCCTCTTCTTCCTTTAGAGTATCGGTTTCATCAAGTTCAACTGAAACGCCGCTTTCAGCAAGCTCGCCAGCGATTACCGTCGCTGAGCTTGCAAGCCTGTTCAAGCGCTCCATGATAATTACAGCAGCAGGACGTGAGTCGACTGCCTTAATGGTTGCATCAACTTCCATGCCACCACGAATTCCAGCACGGTCAAGAATCTCCGTTGAAGCCTTAAGCTTAACAGGTTCAGACGTCGCGTGCTGCATTAGATCTTCAAGCATGTCGACAGCATAAGGTGCTGCCTGCGTGAGTTTAGAGCGGGCTCGCTCAATATCTTCACCGGGTCTTTTCTTTATTGACCGGAGATGGACTCGACAAAGTCCGTCATCCTTTGGACGACCGCTGCTCCAAAGCATGCAACGCAGTCCGTCATCCTTGACGGCACGGCAGCGATGAGGAAGCGACGTCGGTCTCTTCTTTTCAGAAGCTACCGGCTCGTCGATCTCCTTAACCCACATCTTGGTAGCGCCAAGAACCCAAGGCGGAACCAGGTAGTCCGATGCCGACTCGGCTAAGAGGTCGAGCCCGGTTAGGTAGTCTGAGTTTGGAGAGTCCGAGACCATGATTGGCTTTTTCTCCGCCAGGGACAACATCCGTCTCTCAGTAGCCATCGCCTCAGAGCGGGCCATGATGAGACCGGTCGGCACTCCATTAGACGAGTAGACTGTGTCCCAGCCCATCTTCGCCCGTCGGAGGATTCCGCGGTTTTCGTAGGTATCCTCACAGATACCTCGCTCGACTTCATTGATGCCGATGGCACCGAGATCTGGCCGCAGGTTAACCGGCTCATCGATTTCGATGACCGGCTTTTCCTCAGCGGAGGGATCTCCAAATACGTCTATGTCTGTACTCATGTTGAAACTATAGTATCTTCAAAAAATGAAGAGGACGGACACCGAGTCACTGGGGAGAGGACTGGACCCGGTGCCCGCCTCCATCTGGACGAGCGCGTCAAGCCGCCAAGGGCGACGTCACTCGAAACTGGAATTGGCGTCGCTGCTGAAGCTAGACGATTACTTCTTTTTCTTTGCTGCAGCTTTCTTGCCGAGTTCCTCGGTGGCCTTTGACAAGACTCCTGAGGCGATTCGACCGAAGGCCGGATCTTTCTTATTGAAGTAGCGAATAACTACTGGTACAACGGCTGCAAGCCCCGCATTGAGCAACAAAACGGGATCTGTCTCTCCAGCTGTGTACAGAGCCAAGGCTGCTGCAACAAATGAACGAGCCCAGGAGGCAAGCATTGCCTTGACCTGAGGTGTTAGAACTTTATCCATGGGTAACTCTCCTCTGCGAACATAGGGTTCGCAAGGATTACTATACGCCGACCTGGAAAGATTTATTCGGGAAGTCGGGTCACAGAGATGGGCTAGACCCTCCTTAGAAACAGTTTGTTTAAGAGGAGTTGTTAAGTTCTTTAAAACTGCTTCTTAAGTTGGTGCTTTATGACTCTACTTCTCGGCCATGAACAATGTCCTCGGCATGACGCAAGCCAAGGGAATAGAGTGTCGAGTCGTCCGGCATCTTGATTTCCCAGTCTTTAATAAGTTCTCGGAGCTTGACTTGTACTGACTCCTGCCAGGCGGTAAGCTCTGTTTGTATGAACTCAGACTTTGACTGCCTCAGGATCTGAGTTATTGCCGAACACATCTGGGGGCGGGTCATTGGCCACCGACTTTCAGGGGCTGTCAACATTAGAAGTTCGGTTATTTTTTCAGCTACTTGCTCTTCATTCGTCACTAGTATTCTCCTTTGGTGTTGATTTTCCACAGTCCTTCATGTGCCTGCTTAGACTCTGATAGGCAAAAACGCTACCTCTGAGTTCCCAACTTTTTCCACACTTCTCACACGTAAGTATTCGAGACATGTACCTCACTCCACAACATAGATAATGTCCTTGTGATGTTTTACCTTGATACGGGGATCTACCATTACTTTGAATCCAGCCCTGCGAGCACGAACGCACCACGAGTAGTCTTCGCCAACGTTTGTGTCGAAGTTGTTTTCAGGCCACCTGATCTTTTCGATCTCGAACCAAGGTCTTGGGATCTTTTCAAAGACTCCGGTTGTCATGGCAACAAAGCCAAAACCTACGCCCCATGCCTCAAAAGGATCTTCCCAAAGGAGGCATTCGACCTTGTTAAACTTGCGAGGTAGACCTTGACCATTGTCCATTGCCACCGCAACGGTTCCATCGGGTGCTGTCTGATATAGTCCACCTGTTATGTGATGAGGGCTCTTAATTAGTTCTGATATTGCCGGTATCTCCCAAGAGATGTCGGAGTCAATCCAAACGATTACGTCGTAGGTAAATCTTCCTGACCCAATCTGGTTGGTTTGCCAATCATGAACGTACGTGTCTGTTGCCGTCAGTTCTCGAGCGCTAGGCACAAAGCTTGAGTACTTGTTAAGCCACAGGTAGGTCATCTTCTTACTCTCTAACCACCGCAGGGTGTTAACCAACGACTCCACGTACGCAGGGTGCACACTTGACCCAGGCGTGGCAATAACGATATTGTAATGTTCCATTAGTTGTCTGTTCTGTACATCGGAATCAGATCTCGGAACGGCACTCGGAGCAGAGCAGAGCGTCGTAGCCTGTTGGCTCGCTTGTCGCAATTCCACGTTGAGTAACAGGAACAGGACTTACTTGACCTTTTGTCTTACACCGATCACACTGCATTTCTACCAACCACTTGACGTTAATGCCTTTTGCCGTTGCCGCAGACAGTCCACGACCTAGAGCGTGCATTGGTCCTGAGCCACTTGTCTTTCGTAGAAAAGGCCGAACGTCACTGCACTCAAGGACAGGCCTAGGGCTTTTACACGGGCACTCCATTCTTGTCGGCTTGCAGTAGTACATACCGCTGATGTTCGTGTGTCGACTCATTGGGTGCCCACACACGCATATTCTTGGATCACGAGGATTTTTAGGTTTCTTTAGTTCCTCATCGACCTGCTGAGCCTCCGCCTCTGAGAAGTCAAAGAACGCAAACGGATCATTTGGTTTTGCCGTCACGGGTTGACTCCAGTAAGCCTAAGTCCAAGGTACATCGCAATTGATAATCCGGCACTGAAGATAACTAGCCTGTTTAAGATCCTGCCCGACTTCGATCTTTTGAGTTCGTGGTTTCCATATCGAAAGATTATGAATACACCAAAAAGCATACACAACAGGGCAATTTCTGTTCCTACTGCATCTATGTTCAACCGTCTCTCCTTTTGTCTTTTGTCTTTCTGTCACGTGTGTGACATGTATGACTATATCACGTTTTTGTGATACTTACACTAAAATCTATGAAACACGAAACTCAACTATTCTTTCGGTCACTAGAACTCCTAGAAGCATACACGTAAACTAAATATAGTTGAGTATTATAGTATTAAGATACATATACGGGGCTTACTAAGCGAAAAAAGTAGAAGACTTCTGTTCTAATCGTTTAGTATAGGCCTACCACATACTAAGCGATTTTCTAGCCTCTAGAGCGTTTTATTCTTTTTACGGAACTGACCTGATATAATAGTCGATTGTGATACTAACTATCCTAGCGCTGCTTGCTTATGGCCAATACCTTGAGTCAATTCGAGACGAGGATGTCGAAGAAGAGGCGCTTACTCTCGGAATTAAAGGACTCGTCTTTACGGTTCTTTGGCCGTTCTTTATCATCGCTCAATTTCGTCATCTGCTGACAGACCGTCACAAGGTTGGCTGGTTACTTATCTCAACTCCACTTTGTTTGACACCGCTTCTTGTCTTTGGTATTTGGAATCACCTTGCACTCGGTTTTGTGTTCACGCTAATTCGCGGTGTTGCTTTTCTGTATGTTGCGCACAGAATTCACTCGCGCTCGCAGTCTGCAGGCACTCCGTAGATTTCTAAGTCATCTACTTGACACTAGTATAGAATACGTTAAGTAACCATTCGTCTCTATCTTTAAGAAAGAACCTACAGAATATAAATGGTGCTCCGCGACCTTAGTCGCGAGGGAGAGCGCGTATTCAATGATACCTTTGAGCGAGTCGCCCGACGTCTTGCCATTATTTTTGCAAGCGGGTGCTTAGCCGCCTGGCTTACCTTTTCAGCACCTTCCGTGGCTTACGCCGAAGGAGAATCGGCTACGACTACTTCTGGTTCTTCAGAACAGTCTTCAACGTCGACACAAACGCAAGCATTCCCAACAAGCCAAAGCTCGTCAGAAACCCAGCAAGATAGCTCAGCCAGTCCATCGTCTTCTCCTTCTTCCGATACTACAGATACGACTGATACTACCACGACAAATGACCAACCGGCCGCAATTCTTAACAATGAAGAAGAAGAAGAAGAAGAAGAGCTCACAGCAGAAGACACCACGGGAGGTGATGATAACGAAACCGATACAGACAATACACAGTCCAGTGCGTCTGAGGAGGTGATCCAACCAGCGGCTTCCAGTAGCTCCCCGCAAGAGCAAATTACAGAAGCGGCAACCGCGGCAGCAGCAGCGGCATCTACCACAAACACAACGGCAATTGCCGAAGTTAAAGAAAGGATAGAAACTGCCAACACTACTCTTACTACATCAGCCGAGGAAAAATCAACTGCGATAGTTAACCACGTTATTAGCGTAGGAGCCGCGACAACAACACAGACTGCGGTAACTGCGGTACTGGCAAACCCAGAATGCGCGGTAGCAGTCACGGCTGTAAACACGAAAATTACAGAAACAACCGCTGCGACTACCGCGGCAGATACCGCGGTGGTAACGGCTGAAACGGCCGTAGCGGCGATTGCAACACAGACCGCGGTGGTTGAGGCAAAGGCCGAGGAATTGGCCACGCTTCAAACCGCACCTCTTCCAGTTGCAACGCCGTCTACGGTTGTTGAAACCAGTAATGAAGCAATTCAGAACAAATTAGACACTGCGATTGCAACGTTGAATACTCAAATTGCAGCGGACAAGGCAGCAGTTACTGAAAGTATTGCAAGTCACCCGGTCACACCTGATTCTTCAAGTGTCACAATAGTAATAGCCAATGTCCCCGAGACAATTGCTAATGTTCCTTCCGCTACTAAGGAAGCAATCGAAGCAGCAGTTGAAAAAAGCGTTGAAGCAAGTGCAGCTATAACAACCGCTGAGGGAGCACTTCAAACTTCAGTGGAGGCTAAGGCAGCACTTGACACAGCTCAGGCAGCAGTTAATAACGCAACCACGCCAGGACTAAGCGTCGAAGTTCACAACGTTTTAGGGCAAAACAACGCTCCAACACTGCCTGCTGGTTCAGTTCCAATTCACACCACCACTGACACAAACGGAATTAACGAACAGTGGGGTGGAGGACCAGTAGCTGGTTCTAATAAATCAGAAGACGTAATTGTTATTTACAAAGGAATTTGGACACCACAGACCAGCGGCACACAGTATCTTCATACTCCAGCAGACGACGGCGTGAAACTTTACCTTGACGGCGCGCTAGTTATCAACGACTGGTACGACAAAGGTGGCGGTGGCTCAACAGCTGACGTTGAAACTGTGGCTGGTTCCGGCAAGATCTTTGAAATGTGGTACTACGAAAACGGCGGTGGTGCTCATGTGGCGTTACTACGCTACACCGATAATGGAACCTGGCAGGTCATTCCTGGTTCTGAGTTTACGCAATCAACAGCAACGCAGGAGCAGCTTGCAGTTTTAGCGTCCGCTCAAACAGCAGCCGCCACGACTCTTGCAGATGCTAACACTGCAGTCAACGTAGCTGTAGCAGCAATTGAAGATGTTAAGACTGCGTCTACTCACGTTGTCGCTGTTCAAGAAAAAGTAGCAGAGTTGACGCAGGCGATTGTTACATTAAATACCACCGTGGAAACTGCGGCAGCAGCAGTCGTAACTGCAAGTGCAGCAGCGGATGTCGTTGTTACTAGAGTTGCAGAAACTGTTGCGCTAATGGATGCTGCGGTGGCAGTTGTGCAAACTACTTTCGTTGCGCAGTCTGTTGATCCAGTTCCTCAGACTCCTGAGCCAGTTGTAACGACGCCTCCAGTCGACCCAACGCCAGTAACTGAACCACAACCAGAACCAACACCAGAACCAACGCCAGAACCAACGCCAGAACCAGAAGCAACGCCTGAGCCAGAAGATACAACACCTGTTACAACTCCAGATCCCGAGCCAGTTCCGACACCAGTTGATCCAGACCCTCTTCCAGCAGAGCCAGATCCCACTCCAGTTGATCCAGTAACTGAGATAGACCCTGAACCAGAGGTCGACCCCGAGCCTGTGACTGTTCCGGAAGTAGAGCCGGACCCTGTGGAACCTGAGCCATCTGAAGATAATACACCAACAGAAGCAGAAGTTACGGCTGAAGTTGTTGATGCACTTGATGATGGAAAGATCACTGAAGCCGAGCTTGATTCGATTTCAGAATCAATGGCAGCAGACGGAGAGGTTAGCGCTGAAGAAACCGACCAGCTTATTGATGCTCTTAAGGAGGACGGCAAACTTACAAACTCTGAGGTTGAGTCCATTCTTGACGTTCTTGCTGGTGACGGTGAAGTTTCCAAGGAAGACGTTGCAGCCATTGTTGCAATTGTCTCTGGCGACGGCAATTTGACTGAGGCAGAGAAAGATATTGTTGCCGATGCATTGATTGAACAAGCGTCCGGAGACGCAGGCGTTAGCGTTGAGGCTGTCGCAGAAGCTGGACTTGATCTCGCGGATCTTCCGCCCGACACCCCGATTCAGCTCGAGAATGGTGTGGTAATTACTGCCGAAGTTGGTAATGCTTTTGAGACACTTGCAAATCCTGAAGAACTTATTGGTGCCATATTCTCTGACCCTGGACAGGTCCTTACAGCCCTAACTAACTTGGGCGCGGATATGTCTGAGGAAGAACGTGAAGAATCAGAAAAAGTTGTTGTTGCTTCCGTTATTGCCGCTGGCGTTGCGGTGCAACAGGCGGTTGCAGCTGCGGGTGCGGCTGCGAGTATCGCAACAACAACAACAGGTGGTAGTCGTTCGCCATCTCCGACAGGTGGCGGCGGTGGAGGAGCACCGATTGGCAAGGAAGCAGGTACCACAAGGCGTGCTCGTCCTAGAAACACAAACAAGACTAAGGGTAGAATTAAACCCTCTCGCCCAAGGAGTAAATAGCAATGAAAAACTTTATTCGTGACATGCTCGATCAGACATGGACACTGCTGGGAATGTTTGTCGCCTGGCTAGTTCTTGATGGTTCAGCAAGAACAGTTACTGGTTACGCAATCATGTGGGCTTGCGGTGTGTGGGTAATCACGTACCGTCTGCGTAACCCAAGGGAGGACAATGAAGATGAGGAAGCTACAGAATAAGCTACAACTAGTATGCTTATCAGGTGTGTTGGCATTGATGCTTTCCGCCTGCGGTTACGACGGCTCGTATCGCTATAAATGCCAGGATCCGGAGTATTGGGGCGCCACGGAGTGCGTTCCACCTGTGTGCAAGGCAACAGGCACATGTACATCTGACCTTGTTGGTTTCGATCCGTTAGAGAAGAAACCCAATACAATCGACAATGAAACGACTGTAGGGGGAGACAAGTAATGGCTAAAGAACGATATTCGGCTGCGGACCTAGACGCGCGACTCAAGTTTATTCTTGGTGTTGTGCTCGGTAGCATCCTATTTTTTACAACGATGGGAATTCTGTACGCGTTGATCTTTGTTACTCAACCGGTTGGAGCACAGTCAGAGAATGACAAGATGTTCTTTAATGTGTTAGGTAGCGTGGCAACATTTATCACTGGAACACTTGCCGGTCTGTTGATCGGTCAGTCTGGTGCAAGAGATGTCATGAAGGCGCAGCTTGACAACAAGGAAATGGACGCTAAGAATACTCAAGCAGATAAGAAGCTCGAGGCAGAGATTGATGCTACAGCAGCGCGTCTTGCAGCAAAACCTGATGGTCAAATGCCAGCAGAGCAACCAGTCGATACAGATTGGGATAAAGACTAATGAAGATGAAAGATAAGTTAATGTGGGTTATCACCCTTGGAATACTTGGCTTCATCGGCTTAGTAGTTCTTGGTGAGTACGCTTCTATGTTGTTGCAACAGTCTTCAACAGGTGAAAAGTACGGAACTAATGAAGATGCTATCGCCCTAGTGCAAAATGCCCTAGTTGGCTTAATTGGAATCATCGGCGGTTATTTTGCCGGGAAATCGGAGAAGGAATAATGGCTGACAAAAATGGTGACGGAATTGTTTATCATCGCTCGGACTGTAGTCTTGGTTATGTAAGGTCTTATGGTGCAGGTGGAGACTGGCCCGGTTCAGTCTGTGGCACTTGGGGACTTAGTGATAAAGCAATACAGTACATCCACGACCACCCCGAAATAAATCACAGATTTGAAGATATTGTAGCTATGACGTGGGAAGAAGAAGTTGTACCAGCAATAATTGACTTTGGAAAAACAGTAGAGGGTGGACTTAAAGAAGGTTATGAAACAGTAGAAGCGGGCGTAATTGAGGCGTATAACTGGGTGGATGCAAACGCTTGCAACATAGCAGTTAGCGCGGCAATTACCGCAGGTTGTGTTGCTTTATTTACACCAGCACAACCTCAAGGCGCTGCAACATCAACCACTTTATCTGCTATGGCACAGCCACTTCTTTGGGCTACAGACAAGGCAGTAAAAGTAGCCGTAGTAGCGGCAATGAGCACAGTTATAAAAGATGCGTTTTTATTGATACCAGAGGTTGCAAACAGCATTGATGAGACTTTGCTATACAACATAATTTCAAACTGTCTGGCTGCAAGCCTAGACTCAGCAGCGCTATGGGCAACACCAGCGGGTGTTGGTATCGCAATTGGAGCAGCATTTGCACCTGTCATTGCTGACTTAATATGCAACAAAACCTGCCCTGAAGGATTTACCAAAGCGTTTGGTGCGTAAAGGAGAACGCAATGGCAGACCAAGGAACAGCAGCTCGTCTTATTGAAGTTGCTAAAGCAGAGATTGGCGTTATCGAAGGTCCTAAGGACAATGAAACAAAGTATGGCGCTTACACAAAAGCCAACTTCCAACCTTGGTGCGGAAGTTTCGTTAATTGGTGTGGAAACGAAGCCGGGGTAAAGATTCCTAATACTGTTTACACTCCTTCAGGAGCACAAGCTTTTAAGAAGGCTGGTGCATGGATTGATGGAGATCTAGCAGATCCAGAGCCAGGAGATATTGCCTATTTTGATTTCCCCTCAGACGGTGTCGATAGAATTTCTCACGTTGGAATTGTTATCAAGGACAACGAAGATGGAACTGTTTGGTGTATTGAAGGCAATACATCTTCAAAGAAATCTGGAAGCCAGCGCAACGGAGGAGAAGTTTGTAAACAACTTCGCGCCTTTAAGAAGAACAAGGCTGGAGTAATGATTTCAATCGTTGGATTTGGTCGTCCTAAGTTCAAGGCAGGAGGAGCAGTCTCTGCTGACACTTCTACAAAAAGCGAACCAACTAGCAAAAAAGCAAAAGTATGTAAATCTTGTGGTCAGGAACTAAAATAATGTACGAGTACCACGTAAAGAAAGTAACTAAGGTTGTAGACGGCGACACCATTGATGTTGATATTGACCTAGGCTTTGATATTTCATTCTCTTCCCGCGTCCGTCTAGCGGGAATTGATACTCCTGAGTCTCGTACTACAAATAAGGCAGAAAAGGAACTTGGCCTTGAGGTCAAGAAGAAACTCGGCGAGCTTATTGCTAACGCTAAAAGTATTGTTATTCGCACTGAGAAAATAGACTCCAGTGAAAAGTATGGAAGAATCCTCGGCTGGTTATACCTTGATGGTTCAGAGGTATCGGTCAATCACACGCTAATCGCAGGAGGATACGCTTGGGAATATATGGGTGATACAAAGGTAAAAGATTTCGAGTTGTTAAAGAAGAAAAGAGCAATGAGTAAGATCTAAATTAGGTGGCGCTGTTGTCCAAAATCAAAAATCCGCGTTATAATAAAACCCACACGACACAAGACAACGAAAGACACACTAATGAAAAAGTACGCCATCGAAGTAGTAAACGTCGACGAGGAACTAGCCGAGAAGGCCGTTCGCCTGTCTGTAACAGCTCTTTCCACGATCTGTCCACAGATTAAAACAAAGTCGCTACGGGTTGAACCTCACGACGATACGCGCGGGGTGTACTGTGGTCTAGAAGTTGACGATACTGAGCACCAATCTCCAGTGTTCATTAGACTAATTCTTGACTCGCTAAAGTCAGTTGTTTCATTAGGTGTTTTCCCAGCAAAACCACAAATCTACGTCCATACGGCAGGAGATAAATACATTCATGAGTAATGAACTTCTAGAAAAATATAAAGCTAAGATCGAACCGCTGCTTCCCCTTGCAAAGAAAGCATACGGTTCTCGAGGCAACATGACACCAGAGCACAAGGCAAGTCGCGAATATACTCGTCTTCTTTGCGAATACTACGCAAAGGGTGGCTCACTTGTGTCGATGGCTGATTCACTTGGCGTTGTGTACGCAGGTCTACGCCGTCGCGTACGCACGGCGGATCTTCCAATTCGTGAGGCGCGCTCGCGTAGTCGCCTAGGGCAGCCTGAAGTCGACGCCGCCGTTGAGCGCATTAAGGAAGCACGTGAAGAAAGCATTCAAGCGTACTACGAGCAGATTGCCGAGGAATACGACAATGGCATCTCTCTCGCAAAGGTTGCGCTTGCGCTTGGTCTCAGCGGATCAGGTCCTCTGTATTACGCAGTGAACTCAGTGCGGTTGCGTGAAGATGCTTAAGCGCGGAAAGCACGCTGCGCTTAGACGTTTGCATTTTGGCTGTGGCGTGTGGGACAGTTGGGGTTTAGGTATTTCCTACTGCCACCATACTCATGGAGTGACAATAGAGTTTATACACTGGTACGCTTACGTTGAAATGTGGCCTAAAGGAAATGCTGATGACTGAAGAAAGCGACGATAATCTAGACCATCTTGAGTATGAAGGGCTTAGTCCTCTTGCTCAGGATGCAGCCAATATGCATGAGATGTTTGCAGCTCTTGAAGGGGCGGGATTCACTGAGCGTCAAGCCTTGCAACTCGTCGCGTTTCTTATTGATCGGTCAGACGAATCAAACGACTTGAACATATACATCAACGACGAGATGGTAAAGAAGATTAACGACGCTGCTAAAGAAAAAGACGAAGACGAAGACGAAGACGAAGACTAGGTAAACAAATCTAGTAAAGACGAATACAGAGTACGGGAGACAAGATGAACGTTCTTGGGCTACAGATACGAAAGAAGCCAATGAAACGCAGAATTATTGCGGTCAAGTGCTATCATTGCGGCAAATCTTTTCTAGTATCAGCAAGCGCCTTACGCGCAAGTAACTATTGCTCTAGCTGCGAATAAATAAGAAAAGACGCCTTGGGATTTTCCAAGGCGCCGTTTCTTAACTTTATTTCTTTTTAGCAGCAGCCTTTTTGGCTGGCGCTTTTTTAGCTACCGCTTTTTTAGCGGGAGCTTTTTTCACAGAGGCCTTTTTCACAGGAGCCTTTGCGGTGATAGTTTCCTGCGTTACAGTCGCTGCTGGTACTTCGATTTTCCAGTCGACCAAAGGCTTACTTTTCTTTTTGTTGAGCGTCTTCTTAATGACCGCTGCTACGGCGATAAGTACCACGACAGCAACAACAATACTGATAATTGATTCCATACCTCTCCCTTCGAGTGTATGGAACCTATTATACTAAGTATCTACCTAAGCTTACAGCTTCTTGTCTACAGAGTTAAACGCTGCGTTGATCTCAGAGACTGACAGTTTCCCGTCGTCAATGAATGATCGGGCAAGTTTTTCAATTACCGTTGCAACGCCAAGCAGACCAGCCATAAGAACAGCAGTCGTAAGTTCGATGCCAACGATTGCTCCAGCTCCAATAACGGATAGGCCAGACGCTGCGAATACAGCAACGATGCGGATGATTATGTTCTTTAGCGCGCCAACTGGGCCTGCGCTTGTGGTGACGTCAACGTCGCCAACACTTTCTTTCTTATTGGGCATGTTGTCTCCCGGGAGTAGGTCAATGTTGATTGGGTATTTGTCACCCTCTCCCGGCGACATAAGTATCCTACGCCGTTACTTCACCTTGCGACTTCTACGGATGCGTCGTCGCTCGCCTTCGGTAGTTGCGCCCCAGATTCCAATTTCATGATGAGTAAGCGCCCACTCAAGGCAGGGATCTTTATACGGGCAGCGTCGACAGATTGCCTGTGCGGTGCGGATAGACTTTAACGCAGCGGTAGGTTTTCCTCTTTCTGGAAAGAAGATTTCTACATCTGTTTCCCTGCAAGGCGCGTGTCCTTTGTCATTAAATTGCGGTGGCAGTTTAGCGTGAAGTATCATATGTTCTTTCGTTCCATAGGGTTATTAGCTTGTCTACTTCGATATGACTTATATGTTCTTTTTTCACATAAAGATGATTGTTTTGGAACTCTGTCTGGTTGTCGTGCGCAATAGAAACAAATTCGTGACTGCGTAGGAACTTGTCGACGTCTTCAAATAGCCATTGATCGTCCCAGAACGGTTTGTGCTCGACCTCAATGAATACTGATACGGTTTGGCTAAGAAGGGCACTAGATTTGCTCAAGACCTGTTTAGAGGCGCCTTCAACGTCTATCCATAGACATATCCGGTCTGTCGCGGTGATACGCTCTGAATCAACAAAGAATGCGTCAAGCGTTGTGCAACCAACCCTAGGCGCATGGTACACAATGTTACCTTCAGTGCGCTGAAGAAGACTGTTGTTTCCAATTTCCTTGCCATACACGCGGCCGTCAAGTGTTCGTTCCTGCATCATGAATCTTGTGGTGCCGGTAAAGTCTGCAATTGCAAGATGTGTGTAGTAAATACCAGCTTTATACGCTTTTCCAACATTGGCCTTGTAGTTGTGTTCGTTTGCTTCAAATGCCCAGGCATCAATGTCTGGAAGCTTGTTTTTTATCTCATGCGAGAACTCTGCTTCCCAAGCGCCAATTTCAATTGACACAGTTGGCTGTAGTACCTGTTGAATTGCGATATGAAGCTCGCGCAGCTCTTCCGTCAGATTTGTCATTAACGTCTATATTATTATAAAAATCGCTTCTCGCGAAATCTTTATAGAGCGCCTTCGTCCTCAAGCACAAATCCAAATTCGCGGTCGTACAGACGGTAGTCAAGTGACACGATGTCGAATCCTTCCTTCAATGCGGTGATTACCTCATGCTTGTCTAGCTCTCCACAAGTGTATAGGTCGAATTGTAAAGTTCCCGGATCTTCCTCGTCCCAAATGTGAAACGCGATGTGACTGGTCTCAATCATAACTATCGCGGTAAGACCTTTGTTACCGTCCTTGTCGACGTATGAGGCAAAAGGACCTTTAATAATCTTCATGTCAATACGGTTGACGAGGTTTGTTAAGAAGTCAATCGCTTCTTGTTCTTCACGCATTGGTTTGTGAATCTTTGCGTTGACAAGAATGTGTTTATGAAATAGCATGTTCTCTCCCGACGTTGTTACTTACTGTTGTCCTTAACGAATTTTATCTCACAAGCGTCAGTGGTACAGTAAGCTTCACCGATGGCGTCAATGGCCATTCCGGCGTAGACCCCCGTAAAGTCAATAGGGAACAGCTTGTTAACGCCTTCGTTCTCATATTCTTCAGCGGTAATCTGCGTGTATGGCATCTGCGGGTACGTCGTGTTACCTTGTGGCAGGAAGGACACCGTCTTGAGCTGCCCGTCGTACATGTGCAGAACTGTGGCAACATGCTCAGCTTCCTTTTCTACGTTGAACGCAACTGTGACCGACACCGAGTTATCAGACCAGTAGCGCTGCGCGGTTGCGGCTAAGCTCATCTTTTCAAAGATAGATACGTCCTTCTCAGAGCGTCTTGCTCCAGATCTAATTGGAAAGAAAACGACGCTTGTGGTGTCAGGCGACTCAGACGCTGGTTCAACTCGGTAGTTTGCCATCTTGAACAGCGGCAGCATTGGGTCCGTGTTTGAGAATCTAATTGCTCGAAGAAAGTACTCTCCGCCAACAGCCCAGTGAACTCCTGGCGATTCACCAGCAAGGATAGAAACTGTTCCTGATGGCTTAACAGTTGTCATCTTAATCGACTCACGAATACCTAGCCACTCAGAGTATGTAACGTCATACGCTTTAATCTTATTGTAACCTTCATCCATCCAGTCGCGCAGTACAGGAAGGCCTTTGTTGTCGGCAAAGTTAGCTACACCAGAAATCGACGTTCCGATACGACGATTCCGCTGCATGATTGCATTAGTCTCTTCCCAGTGAGTAGGAAGCAAGGTTACAGTCTTGGCGTACAGATACGCAAACTTTAAGGTGCGCTTAAAATCGTCTAAGTCGTCGTGACGGTTTAGATATGTCTCAACAAGTGTACAGCATTCATAAGATTCCAATGACTGTTCCGCGCAAGGGTTATATCCAGCAATGCGCCAGTCTTTATTATTTGCCGGATCAGCAAGACGGCCATACTTGCGCGATATATCCATCCATATCACACCGGGTTCACCATTGCGCACAATACCGTCAATGATTGGACTAAAGTCAGTACCAACTGCAGCTTCAACAGAGTTATTACTCATCCATCCCCAACCTGGATTTTTAGGGTCGTAGCTGTTGCGCTCTGGGTAGCGTTCTGCATTCTTTAGATTTAAGAAGTCTTCATCATCGATGCGTCCAATAAGTAGTTCAGCGCTGCGACGAACATTGCCAGATACAACGCAAACGCCAATAAGGTTTCCAATATCAGCAATGTCTTTACGCGTAAGTTTTTCGCCAGCACGGCCGTTGAAGATTTCAGATATCTTTGTATGCAGTTTTATTAACGGGTCTGGTCCTGCTGCCGTTCCGCCGAATGTTTTGATTGGTGCTCCGTACGGGCGGACTTCTTTGTAATCAAATACTGGAGTCTTCTGATCTGATCGTAGGTAAGCATTGATGAGGAGGGTGACTGATTCGACCCATCCTTCTCGGGTGTCTGCGACAACGTATGGCTCCTCTCCTTTCGGTTCGTATATTGTAAAGTCCTTGTCAGCACCTTTATCGTCAAATCCAACACCAACACCAAGCATTGACGCTTCCATTAAGAATCCAAATGGCTTACCAGGATTCTGTTTTGTCATTTCTGCCGTTGATACGAATGCGCAGTTTTGTAATGCTGCTGAGTTCTTGTGCTGATTTACAAGAGGTGTACCCATTACCCAAAGGCCACGACCTGGTGGCGTCCATTTTAGATTGAACAGACGATCAAATGCTTCTTTAGCTGACGCTTGCCCTTTTGCATCGTTCCATGGCAGACGCTGACTTTTGCAGTGATCTTTCTGAATCGAGTACATCCCGTTGATGACACGCTCGCAAACGTCGGTCCAAGTTTCCTTGGTGCCATCATCTTTTAGTCTAGAGTACGTTCGTAAAAATGTGATCTCTCCGACGGAGTTTCCTGCCGCGTCACGATAACCAAAAGGCGCCGTTTTTTCTTTGTATCCTGCTACGAAATCATCGCTTAGACGAAAAGAAAAAAGGGTCATGTTAGCTCCATTATGTACAAGTGGTAGCAGTCGCAAGGCGTTGCTAGGATAGAAAATCCATTATATTCTCTTTGACGAACCCTTGTACAATTAAACGCTACGACAAAAATAAAGCGTCATGTATTTTTTTGCATCGTGGGCATATCGGGTATTTATCCGGGTTGCGGTGAGGAACCCAAACTTTTCCACACAGCGCGACAACTGGTATGCCAAGGACTAGCGCCTGGGTAATTTCGTCTTTTTCAGCGTAATGGGAGAATATCGGTTCCCCTGAATCGTCCAGAAAAACTTCTGCTTCAGTTCGCGTCGGTGTGTCTAGAATGCTCATGGACCTATTATATTTATCCTAGACCTTCCACACTATACTACGACAGGACAACAACAGTGGCAAAGAATAGAAGCCAGGCTAAGGACACACTTGTAACATCTCAAGTGACAGATCAAGACAAGCCAACAACACGGATTGAAGTCCGTCTTGCTATTGCAACCCCGTGCTATGGAGGGCAAGTTACAGAAGGATACCTACAAAGCATGTTTGCTCTTGTTGCCGCCTGTATGGAACTAAAACTTCCAGTGATGCTGCTGACTATTGCCAATGAGAGTCTTATTACGCGTGGACGAAACGAACTAGTTCATCAGTTTCTTAAAACTAAAGGAACCCACCTAATGTTTATTGATGCTGATATTCAGTTTAAGCCAGACGACGTCATTAACATGCTCAAGAAGAACGTTGATGTAATTGCAGGCGCATATCCTCTTAAGTCAATAGCTTGGGATCAAATCAAAGAGTGCCAAACCAAGTTTGGTGGCAATGCGTCAATGGACGACCTAATCGCGAGCTCAACACAGACTGTTATCAATGTCTCTAAGCCAGACCCCGCCAAAGTTGGACAGCAAGAGACTGTTCAAATTGTTAATGGAATGGTTGAAGTTTACGATGTTGGCACCGGGTTCATGCTTATAAAACGCCACGTCCTTGAAAGCATGATTAAAGAATACCCAGAAACGATGTTCTATCAAGACAAAGATCTTTCCCTCCCTCTTGAAGAAAGAGAGCGCTACGCGTTATTTGACGTGATGATTGACGAGGATAAGCGATACTTGTCTGAAGATTACACGTTTTGCCGCCGTTGGCAAAAGATGGGTGGAAAGGTCTGGCTTGACATTCTAGTGCAGTTAAATCACATTGGTTCATACGTGTTTCGCGGTGCACCAATTATTAACAAGTAGCACACCTCAAACGCATAGCCAATTCACACTCACCATATAGATCCTGTTGTAGGATATCTACTTATGGGAATAACTGGCGTTCAAGATGAACAGCAAGTGTATCTGCTTACTGCCCAGGACCGATGCGACGCCTGCAACGCACAAGCTTACGTTCTTGTCATACTGCCTGAAGACCGTGCGCTGACCTTTTGTAATCACCACTGGAATAGGCATTCCGATAAGCTGGTCGAGGTCGCAGTTGACATCGTCGACGAGACCGATCGAATACAGTAGCAGTCATTTAGTCTATTTAGACTTAAGTACTCCGCGTTTGCGTAGATCTTTTACTACAAACTCGACGTCTTCTCGAATCATATAAAACTGGCTGTCCGGGTTCTTTGGATCCCATTCCATAGGAGATTCGCCTTCTTTCCATCCTCGAGAAATCATAATCGCAGTCGTGATCTGGTCAATGAGTTTTTTCATAGGATTATTGTATACCTGCGATATAGTTGTTTCCTACATTTGTAAAGGAGAGGCAATGGGGAAGTCTAAGAAAGGCGGACGCGGCGGCGGCGAGCGCAATAACGCGCGTCCAAACGGTAAGGCGTGGAAGAAGTTTATTAAGGTCTATGACCCTGAAAAAGAACGACTTGTCCGAGTACCAAACAAGCGATGAAAGCAGCCTTACAGCGTAAAACTCGCTTTTGGGCAAAAGTAAAGATTAAAGGCAGTAACGACTGTTGGCTGTGGACTGCCGCTCGTCATACGCAAGGGTACGGTGCTTTTGCATTTACAAAAAGCAAGATCACAACAGCCCATCGCGTAGCTTGGGCACTAACGTATAACAAAGGGAAACTTCCATCTTCAAAACTGCACGTTATGCACGCATGCGATAACAAGATTTGTGTAAATCCAAAACACTTAAGGCTCGGCACTCCATCAGAGAATGAAAAAGATGCGTTCCTGCGTCTACAAAAGGTGCCACGTCGACCAATACTTGTTAAGTATTGTAAGCGCGGTCATCGTCGCAGCCACAGTAACACTGTTATGAAGCGAGATGGAAACGGCAAGATGTACCCAATATGCCACGAATGTCTGTTGATTACGAACCGTGAGTCTAGGAAGAAACTTGCGAGCCCGGAACGAACTCGGCAAAATACGCTTTACATGCGCAGGTATCGTGCTGGCATGACAAAAACGTCATAGCAACGTTTCTCCATTTATCGCGGTCTGCCGTTATTTCAGATATACTTTTCTGCAAATCTGCGGCGACGTAGTTGTAGTCTTCACCCATACTTTAATTGTAATCTAAAGAAGCTGGTCGCGGCTTGTGGCCCACCAGCACTAGGATTAGCCCAGCTTGACGGCTATTTATAGATCAAGTAAAGGTTGCGGATTGATTCCGCCGCCTCTTGTCCACGTTGGTTTTGCCTGGCATTCAAGGTGTAGGTGTGGTCCAGTGACGTTTCCTTCTGCGCCTGCATCTAGAACGTGTTGACCTTTTACAACTGCATCACCTTTCTTTACGTAAAGCTTTTGCCCGTGCGCGTACATCGTGTAGAGTTTTTGCTCTCCAACTTTATGCTCGATAACTAGCGAATGCTTTCCATAAGCGCTTCCCCAAATGCCTGTGCCAACTACTTTTCCATCTGCACAAGCGAGGATTGGTGTTCCCTTAGGACATGCAAAGTCGACGCCTTCGTGCCGACCTGTTTTCCACATCTTTCCTGGTTTAGCAAAGGGTGTGGTGATCTTGCCGCCTGCAATTGGAAGTGCCATGTTAATCACTCTCAATATGTTGTAGGCATGAGACGTTTGTCTCACATATTTATATTACGACAACCAGAGAGCCCTCGGTCAGGATTGAACTGACGACCTGCCGCTTACAAGGCGGCTGCTCTACCACTGAGCTACAAGGGCGTCCACTTATCTTATTAGGTTTATAAGAAAGTTTTTGATTTGTCTACCATCAATAACTACTGGAGCTGTTCCGTTGTGCCAGACAATAAACCCAACAGGCATTTTTGCTTCATTGTTAAGAAAGTGATCCCAGTGATGATGTCTAGTTAGGCCGGCAATTGGGTTAACATCGTTGTGCCCGGTTTCGTCTGCTTTAGTAGTTTCAGGCCACCTAACAAATCGTCCTCGAAAAGTGGTTGGACATCCTTTTTCTGGGTACTCAACTCGAAGTATTACGTTGAAGAGAAGCTTTCCAGCTCCTGCTGTCATAAAAGATGTTTGTTTTTCTTCGCCAAATCTAACAAGAGTCCATTTGTTTGGCTCTATCGTTTGCTTGTCTTTTCCTGACTCAGTTTTTGCTAGCATAGTGTTCCTAGATGATGCATTTAGCGAAAGAACATCCTTCGCTAGTTACACCCTAAGCCGCTGTGCCAAGTCTGTACCAAACTACTACTAACGATACACACCCAAGTTGAAGCAGCTTCCATAGCCATGACGCTTCTAGAAGAAACATAACTTCAAACGTGATTCCTAGCCATAGCAGCTCTAGAATTGAAAGCGCTATTTCCATAAGGTCTACTCGTCAGGTGTATCAGTGCTTGCGGTGTCAGATGGAGGTTCTACCCACAACGAGTCGACTGCCTTTTTGATTTTGGCAATGTCTGACAGCTTGCATGGAATCGGGTCGATGCAATACTTTTTGATGACACCCGGTTTAACTCCGGATACTTCCTGGATCTTTTTCAATCCAATTTTCTTGGCTTTCCAGGCAACTAACCTGTGACCCTCAAGTGCCCGGTCAACGTAATGTGTCATTTTTCCTTCCTTATTAAGTTGTGGTTACGTAGTCTATTATATCAAGTAAGATCAGACTAAATACGCTCTAAGATGCAATGCGTGTATTAAATAACGATGATACCATTATACATTATGACGAACCCTCTCGTTACTGACAAGGTAGCACGAGCGATATATGGATACGCCGGCACCGATGGTCTACCTATGTTCGACGACTTGGCTCCCACTGTGCAGATCTCTTATGTTGAAGAAGCAGAGGCTGCAATACTTGCGGTGACAGATTACGTTAAAGGCCTTGCTTGCCAGATCGACACTGAACCTACAAACGAGCCTGGATATGACCCACTGGCGTCAATGGCAAAGGCGACGCTTCTGTCTCTTGCTGACATGCTTATTCCATACGAAACCAAGTACGACAAGAAGCGTAAGAATCGCTAGTCTCCGCTTGCGGTGACAGTCAGGCAAAACCCTAAGCTTAACCTAGAGATCTACTCCTCTTACACGGAAGTTAGAAAAACAATTGTGGTACAACTACAATTTGTACTATTGTTTACGCACAGTTCTTACACGGAAGTTGCCGCCTGTGCATACTCGGAAGTTGCCCTTGTTTCCTGATAGAGTTGTATACGCTTAGGTTGAAGGGTGTACATC
>SXGQ01049469.1_pt1 | contig 38416 bp, 3 predicted proteins | sample 3178371 | NCBI WGS metagenome assembly SXGQ01 (sample SAMN11356859, study PRJNA531348) | freshwater metagenome | isolation source: freshwater sample F1-20 | place: China: Fuxian Lake, Yuxi | collected 2017-12-25
CGACGCTCACGATGGCGGGGGCGAGCACCGCGACGACTGGCGGCCTGACGAAGACCGGTGCCGGCACGCTCAGGCTCTCCGGTGCGAATCTCCACACGGGCACGACGACCGTCTCCGCCGGCACGCTGGCCTACGGCGCGAACGATGTCCTCGCCACCGGGCCGGTCACCGTCAGCGGCGGTACGCTCGATCTTGCCGGCTACACCGATTCGGTCGGCACCGTGACCCTCACCAGCGGCACGATCTCCGGCGGGGCGTTCGGCACGAGGGGCGTGCTTCCGGTCACCACCGAGGTCGATCCCAACGGCAGCTTCGAAAGCGCCACTGACTTTTCCGGCAGCTTCGCCCGGCTGAGCGACACCCAATTCCGCGCCAGCGTCACCGGCACGATCACCGCCGGGGACGACGCGGACTGGGATTACTGGAAGGTCCCGCTCCGGGCCGGCGACACGATCCAGATCGACATGCAGGGGGCGCAGTCGGGCCTCGGATCGCTCAACGACCCGTATCTCTGGCTGTTCGACGCCGCGGGGAACCAGTTGGCCGTCAACGACGATTCCAACGGCACGCTCAACTCCCAGATCGTCTACACCGTGCCGTCGACGGGGGATTACTACCTCGCGGCCGATTCCTTCGGCGGGGACGTGGGCACCTACACGCTCACCGCCACCGTCACCGGCGAGCCGCGGATTGGCATCCTCACCGGCTCGAGCTACGCCGTTGAGGATGGCACGATCTCGGCCGTCCTCGCCGGCTCGGCTGCCCTGACGAAGTCGGGGGCCGGCACCGTCACGCTGACAGGCCTCAACACCTACACCGGTATCACGACGCTCAGCGCCGGGACGCTGAGCGCGGCCACGATCGGCAACGGCGGCGTGGCGAGCAATCTCGGCGCGGCGAGCAATGCCGCGGCGAATCTCGTCCTCGGCGGCGGCACGCTGCAGTACACGGGCGCCACCGCGTCCACCGACCGCAACTACACGCTGACTGCCGCTACGACCTCGACCGTCGACGTGGCGACCTCCGGCACGACGCTCACGGTCGCGGGAGCGAGCACCGCGACGACCGGCGGCCTCACGAAGACGGGTGCGGGCACGCTCCGGCTCTCCGGCGCCAATCTCCACACGGGCACGACCACCGTCTCCGCCGGCACGCTGCTCTACGGCGCGAGCAACGCCCTCGCCACCGGACCGGTCACCGTGAGCGGTGGCACGCTCGACCTTGCCACGTTCTCCGACACCGTCGGCGCGGTGACGCTCAGCAGCGGCTCGATCGCCGGCACGACCGGCGTCCTCACGGGCTCGAGCTACGCCGTCGAGAGTGGCACGATCTCGGCGATCCTTGCCGGCTCGGGTGGCCTCGCCAAGACGACCGCCGGGACGGTCACGCTCACGGGCGTGAACACCTACAACGGCGGGACGACGGTCACTGCCGGGACGCTGGCCCTGGGGGCGAACGACGTCCTCCCTGACCATGGCTCGGTCACCGTGAACGGCGGTACGCTCGATCTCGGCGCGTGGAACGATTCGATCAGGTCGCTCACCGGCTCCGGCACCGTCATCACCACGACTGGTCGGCTGACGGTGACCGGTCGGCTCGACGGGGGCGTGACCACCGGGAACTTGGCCCTGGTCTCGGGTGCCACCTACGCCCCGACCGTCAGCTTCGCAGGGACCGCGACGGCCAGCACCGTGACGGTGATCGGCTCGGTCGATCTCGGCGGCAGCACGCTCGATCTTGTGGCCAGTGGGGCAGCCGGTGTGGGGCAGTCGGTCATCCTCGTCGCCAACGACGGCACCGATCCGGTGGTCGGCTCGTTCGCCGGCCTCGCCGACGGCGTGGTGCTCCTCGCCGGCAACGGTCAGACGTTCCAGATTTCGTACGCCGGCGGCGACGGCAACGACGTGGTCCTCACGCGTGTCATCGTCTCGCTCACCGTCAGCGGAATCACCGTCGGAACGCGGGCGTACGACCGCTCGACCGTCGCCCCGCTCGACACGAGCCTGGCAGTGCTCGCCGGCCTGGCGATCGGCGACACCTCGACGACGCTCGTGGTCAGCGGGGCGAGCGGCACCTATGCCTCGGCCGACGCCGGCAGCGGCAAGTCTGTGACCGTCGCCGGGCTCTCGCTTGCCGGTCCGGCGGCCGGGAACTACGTGCTCGTCGCGCCGTCCCCTACCGGCACCGTGGAACGGGCGGCCGCCCAGTTCATCGGCCCCTACTCCTATGCGTCCTACGACGGCAACTCGAGGAGCGCGGCCTACTACTTGGCCTACTCGCACGATTGGCAGGAGTACCTTGGATACTTCTTCACCAACGAGCTGCGTCGCGACGCCGGTAGCTATCTCGACACGTGGACGTTCACGAGCCCGAATCCCAATTACGCCGACGCCACCGGCACGGGCTGGACGACGATCTATCAGGCGACGCCGACGGTTTCGATCACGCCGTATACGGTCACCTACGACGGGCAGCCCCACGAGGCGACCGGGTCGGTTTCGGGTTTCGAAGGAGCGCTGACCGGGCTCACGATCTTCTCGACCCACACCGACGCCGGCACCTACACCGACAGTTGGACATTCACGAGTCCAGACCCGAATTACGCCAGCACGTCCGGCACCTTCACCAACACGATCCGCAAGGCGGCCGCGACGATCGCGGTCACGCCCGCCACGGCGACCTACGACGGCCAGCCCCACCGCGCGACCGGGACCGCCACCGGCGTCAACGGCGAGGACCTCTCCGCGGGGCTCGTCCTCGATTCCACCGAGCATGTCGACGCCGGCACCTACACCGACTTCTGGCGCTTCATCAGCCCGAATCCCAATTATCTCGACGTCAATGCCGGGCGCGTCACCTGGCTCGACGACGACTTCCCGGCGGGGTGGGGTGTCACGGCGGACACCACCTGGTTCTCGAGCAACGTGCCGGGCGAGGTGCTGTCGGGCACGCGCTGCCTCGACCGCACGGTCACCGACTCGGTCGGGCAGGATGTTGCCTGGATGGAGGCGGGTGACGCCCGGGCGCTGATCGTGCCCGCCGACGGCCGGATCACGACGCACGTCTGGCTCGACCCGGCCAACACGCCGGGGACGGTGATGCTGCAATTCCTCACGGCCGAGCGCGGGTGGGAGTCGCGTGCCGTGTGGGGGGAGCAGAACTCGATCCCGTGGGGTGACTATACGAATCCGACGGCCCCCTCCCACTTCATGATGGGGGGGCTGCCAGCCGCGGGCCAGTGGACCGAATTGACCGTCAACGCCTCCGACCTCGGTCTCTCGCCCGGGCAGGAAGTCCGGGGGATCGCGTTCACGGCCACGACGGGGCATGTCCGCTGGGATCTCCAGTGCACCGGTTTCCGTGACGACCCCGCCACGGCGGTCGTGACCACGATCACGAAGCGACAGGCCGAGATCACGATCACGCCCTTCAACCTCCCCTTCGACGGCCAGTCCCACACGCCGACCGGCTCGGCCCTCGGGGTCGGGGGCATCGATCTGAGCGTGGGGATCAGCTTCGGCGGAACCGCGTGGACGGCGCCGGGGACGTACACGTTCGAGTGGACGTTCACGAGCCCCGACCCCAACTACGCCGATGCCTCGGGCACGGTCGAGAGCACGATCCGTGTCGCCGAGACGATCAACAATCCCCCGGTGGCGTCCGATCGGACGCTGTCGATCAGCGAAGACACGCCATACACGTTCTCGGCGGCGGACTTCGGATTCGGTGATCCCGACGACGATCCTGCCAATGCGCTGTTCTCGGTCGAGATCGTGTCGATTCCGGTCTCCGGCCGGCTCGTGCTCGCCGGCACCCAGGTGATCACCGGGCCGACCTCGATTCCGGCGGCTTCCATCGGCCAGCTCGTCTACGAGCCGGCGGAGAATGCGTTCGGCAGCGCCGCCGGTTCGTTCACGTTCCGCGTCCGCGACGACGGTGGCACGCTCTACGGGGGCAACGACACCTCCGTCGCCACCTACTCGATCCGCTTCGACATCGCTCCCACGCCCGATCCGATGACGGGCACGGTGGCGATCGAGAATGCCACCAGCGGAGACCGCGGCACGACGACTGCCCGCCAGGGAGACACGCTCCGGGCCGTGCCGAACCTGGTGGATGCCGACGTGATCGGGCCCTTCGCCTACCAGTGGTTGCGGGGTGGCGTGGCGATCGGCGCTGCCACGGGTGAGACCTACCTTCTCGTCCAGGCCGACGTCGGTGCCACGATCAGCGTCCGCGTGACGCAGATTGACGGTCTCGGTACCACCGAGTCGATGACCAGCCCCGCCACGGGCACGATTGCGAACCTCGACGACCCGGTGACCGGCGCGGTCACGATCACCAACGTCTCCGACGCGGGCCGCGGTGTGACGACGCCGCGGCAGGGCGACACGCTAAGGGCCGGACACTCGCTCGTCGATCCCGATGGACTGGTGTCGGTGGCCTTCCAGTGGTATCGCGGCACGGCGGCGATCTCCGGGGCGACCGGCACCGACTACGTGCTCCGGCAGGCCGACGTCGGCTTCGCGATCCGTGTGGTCGCATCCACGAGCGACGCCGCCGGCGGCACGGGTGCGGTCTCGAGCGCGGCCACGGGGGCGGTCATCGACGTCAACGACCCGATGACCGGTTCGGTGACGATCGCGAACCTCACCGATGCCGGTCGTGGAACCACCCTGGCCCGTCAAGGCGACCTGCTCTCGGCGAGCCATCTGCTCGACGACATCGACGGCATCGGCCCGGTGACGCTCCAGTGGCTCCGCGGCAGCCAGCCGATCGCCGGTGCGACCGGATCGACCTACACGCTCGTGCAGGCCGACGTCGGCCAGGCGATCCGCGTCCGGGCGACGCAGACCGACAGCCTGGGCACCACCGAGTCGCTCACGAGCGCCGCGACCGGCGCGATCGTCAACGTCAACGACCCGATGACCGGCACCGTGACGATTTCGAACGTCACCGACGCCGGCCGGGGCGTGACCACGCTCCGCCAGGGCGACACGCTCGCCGTCGCGACCGACCTTGCCGACCCCGACGGGATGGGAATGGTCGCGCTGCAGTGGTTCCGTGGCGGTGTCGCGATCGGCGGTGCGACTGGGACGACCTACACGCTCACCGAGGCCGACGTCGGCGGGCTGATCACCGTCGCCGCGAGCCAGACCGACGCCTACGGCGCGGCCGAGCGGATCGTCTCCGCGGCGACGGCGGCGGTGGTGAACGTCAACGATCCGATGACCGGGTCGGTGACGGTCACCAACTCCACCAGTTCATCGCGCGGCACCGCCGCCCCGCAGCAGGGCGACGTGCTCACCGCAGGGCACAACCTGCTCGATCCCGATGGCCTCGGCGCGGTGGGCTTCCAGTGGCTCCGCGATGGCGCGGTGATCACGAATGCAACCGGGGCGACCTACACGCTCGTCCAGGCCGATGTCGGCAGGGTGATCAGCGTCCGCGCCACGCAGACCGACGGCCACGGCACGATGGAAAGCGCGACGAGCGCCTCCACCGGCAGTGTCGCCAACGTCAACGACCCGATGACCGGCACGGTCACCCTGGCCAACCTCTCGAGCGCGAGCCGCGGGACGGCGGCCGCCCGGCAGGGGGACACGCTCGGCGTCACCTGGGATCTGGTTGACATCGACGGGCTCGGACCGATCTCGATCCAGTGGCTGCGGGGGGGCGAGCCGATCGCCGGCGCGACGACGGACTCCTACACGCTGGTACAGGCCGACGTCGGCGCCACGATCACCGTCCGCCTGTCGCAGATCGACGGCTTCGGCCGCACGGAGTCGACCACCGCCGCCGGCGGCGTGAACTCCGTGATCAACGTCAACGACCCGATGACCGGGGTGGTGACGATCACGAACTCCACGAGTGGCTCGCGCGGCACCACGGCGCCGCAGCAGGGCGACACGCTCGCCGCCGGCCACGCCCTCGCCGATGACGACGGGCTGGGGGTGGTCTCCTTGGCGTGGCTGCGGAACGGCACGGCGATCGTCGGGGCCACGGGGGCGACCTACGTCCTCGTGCAGGCCGACGTCGGAGCGGCGATCAGCGTCCGGGCGACGCAGACCGACGGCGGCGGCACGGTCGAGTCGATCACCAGTGCCTCCACCGGGGCGATCGTCAACGTCAACGATGCCATGTCGGGTACGGTGACGATCAACAATCTCACGAGCCCCTCGCGCGGCACGACGACGCTGCGGCGCGGGGACACGCTCTCCGCTACGTCGGCACTCGTCGATCCCGACGGCGTCGGTGCGGTCTCCTTCCAGTGGCTTCGCGGTGGGGCGGCGATCGGCGGCGCCACGGCCACGACCTACACCCTCGTGGCCGCCGACGTGGGCACCGCGATCAGCGTCCGGGCGACGATGACCGACGGGTTCGGCACGGTCGAGTCGCTCGCCAGTGTCGCGTCGGCACCGGTGGTGCACCTCGACACGCCGATGACCGGCACGCTTTCGATCGCCAATGCGACGAGCACCGCGCGTGGCACCGCGACGGCCCGTGAGGGTGACACGCTCACGGCGACGAGCACGCTCGCCGACGCCGATGGCATCGGCACGCTGCGTTACCAGTGGCTCCGTGGAGGGCTGCCGATCGCCGGGGCCACGGCGTCGAGCTACGTGCTCTCCAACGACGACGTGGGCGCGGCGGTCGCCGTCCGGGCGACGCAGACCGACGCCCGCGGCACCACCGAGGCCGCCACGGCCGCGGCCACGAGCGCCATCCAAAACGTCGACAGCCCGCTCACGGGGGCGGCGGCGATCGTCAACCTCACCAGTGCCGGCCGGGGACCGACGAGCCCCCGGGTCGACGACACGCTCTCGGTCTCCGACACGCTCGCCGACGACGACCGGATCACGACGCGCGGCTACCAATGGCTCCGCGACGGGATCGCGATCCCGGGCGCGACGGCCGACAGCTACACCCTCTCGTCGATCGATCTCGGCGGGCGGTTCAGCGCTCGTGTGACGGCAACCGACGCCTTCGGCGGCAGCGGCAGCGTCACGAGCCTCGCCTCGGGAGTCGTCACGGCAGTACTCACGCAGTCGTTCGCCGACGGCTTCGGTCTCGTCCTGCCGGCCACGCTCGCCGCGTACGACACGCTCGACTTCTCCGCCTGCACGGTCGATCTCACGGTCACGATCAATGCCAATGGCACCGTGCAGATCAAGGAGACCGCGCGGCCCACCCTGCACTCACTCACGTTCACGAGCGCGGGTGACATCGTGACCGGATCCGGTACGAACCGCTTCGTGTTCGTGGGCACGGGAAGCCTCGCCGGCGCGATCACCGGCAGCGACACCGGCACCACGATCCTCGACTACTCGGGCTCGACCCGCGCCGTCGCCGTCAACCTCGACACCGGCACGGCCACCGGCACCGACGGCATCACGAAGGTCACGCAGGTCATCGGCAGCACGCTCAACGCGTCCGCCGGGGGCAACTCGCTGACGGCTTCCCGCGGCGGCTCGCTCTGGTCGATCACCGCGACAGGCTCCGGCACAGTCGGCGGCGTCGCCTTCAGCCGGTTTGATCGGCTCGTCGCCGGCTCGCTCGATGATGTCCTCGACTACTCCGATTACGCCACCGGCGTGACGGTCAACCTCGCCACCGGCACCGCGACCGGATTCACGTCGATCAGCGGCTTCCGCAACGTGATCGGGTCGGCATTCGCCGACGCGCTCACCGGCGATGCCGCGGACAACGTCTTCAGCGGCGGCGGTGGGATCAACACGCTCGTCGGTGGCGGCGGCAGCGACGTCGTGATGGAATCGTTCGACGCCGACATGGTCCTGACCGACGGCCGGCTGACGATCTCGGGGGGTACGAGCCCGCGGCGCGATGATCTCACCGGGTTCAGCCACGCCCTGCTCGTCGGCGGTGACTCCGCCAACACCCTCGATGCCAGCGGCTTCACGCTCGGGAGCGTGGAGCTCGTCGGCAACGGCGGCAACGACGTGCTCCGCGGGGGCACCCGCGACGATTCCCTGTCCGGTGGTGCCGGAAACGACACGATCGACGGCGGCGGCGGCACGAACACGCTCCGCGAGCTCCGCGATGCCGACTTCACGCTCACCGACACGGGCCTCGTCACGACCCGTCGGGGTGTGACCGAGGTCGATTCGATCGTCCGCGTGCAGCGTGCCGAGCTCACCGGTGGCGACGGTGACAACACGATCGATGCGGCCGCGTTCACGCTCGGCGGCGTCGCCCTCTACGGCGGAGCCGGTGGCGACACGCTTCGCGGTGGTGCCGGCGACGACTCGCTCTTCGGCGGCGGCGGCAACGACCGGCTCTCGGGCGGTGCGGGAACCGACACGCTCGACGGCGGCGTGGGCCGGGACACGGTCGCCGAGACCCGCGATGCCGACATGGTGCTCTCAAACGTCACGCTTCTCGTCGGCGGAGAGGCCGAAGCCCTGATCTCCATCGAGGCGGCCGACCTGACCGGTGGTGCCTCGGCAAACCTTCTCGACGCCAGTGCCTTCACCGTCACGGGAGCCTCGGTCCGCTTCGATGGCGCCGGCGGTGAGGATCGGCTGCTTGGCACGGCGGGCGCCGACACCTTCACCGGTGGCTCCGGCAACGACGAGATCATCGGCGGCGGCGGCATCGACACGCTCGTCGAGTCGCGCGACGCCGACATGCTGCTCACCGACACCGCGCTCGTGAGCGGCAGCGAGACCGACACGCTTTCCGCGATCGAACGGGCGGAGCTGTCAGGTGGCTCTGGAATCAACGTGCTCGATGCCTCCGCCTTCACCCTCGGCTCGGTGACGCTGCGAACCGGCGGTAACGCCGACACGCTCCGCGGCGGCGGCAGCAGCGACACCTTCATCCTCGATGTCGGCGGGATGGCCGCCGGTAGCAAGGTGACGATTGCACCCGGAGCGGGCACGAGCCTGGCGCGGATCCAGGGGATCACCACGGTCACGCAGGCCGATTTCGACTGGATCACGTGGCAGCCCTCCTCGGCATCGTCGGCGGCGATGCTCGAGTTCGGTTCAGGAGAGGGGATCTCGGTCACCGCGATCTCGACCGATCTCGCCACCCGCGGCCAGAGCTTCCGCATCGTGGCCGACACGCTCGACATCCAGGGCCGGACGATCGACACCGGCGCGGCGACGACGGCGGGATCGATCGAGATCTCCGGCCGGGTGATCACGATCGGCGGCGGCACGAGGCTGCTGGCCAAGGCGACCAGTGCCGGCGGAACTGACGGCGCGATCACGATCACCGCCGCCGACAACGCCAAGAGCCTGGATTACGCCGGTGGTTTCTTCAACACCGAGTCGAACACGGCCACCGTCACGATTGGCAGCGCGACGATCCGCGGCGGGGCGGTGAGCATCACCACCGAGGCGAGTGCGCAGAAGTATGGTGGCGGAGCGGCTGATGCGAGCGGACAGCAGTCGGGCATGGTCGGCTTCGACATGGGCGCGTCGTTGCTCGAGAAACTCGACGGCCTCGCCCTCATCGCCGCCACCTCGAAGTCGACCGCCACCTCGACGATCGACATCGCCGCGGCTGCGGTGATCAATGCCGGCTCGCTCCTCGTGCACGCCGTGGCCGACGCGACCGCCGCGGCAAGCCCGAAGGCGTGGCTCGTCGGGGTGGGCGTTGGCATCGTGCAGACCTCTGCGACGGTCTCGATGGCGGGCACGGCCACGATCAGCGGCAGCGCCACCTTCAAGGCGACCACCAGAAACACGGTCGACGTCGAAGCCGCGCCCTACCCCTACAAGGGTCTCACGATCGCGGCGGCCGTGAGCGTGGTCGAGTCGGTGGCCGATGTCGTCCTGCTCCCCACCTCCCGGCTCACCGTCGGTGGTGATCTGACGGTGAAGGGGGAGACCTTCGATGCCAACCGGACCTGGGCGACCTCGGTCGCCGGGCTCGACGGCCGCGTCGCCGTCGGCGCCGCGGTCGCCGTGGAGAACGGCCGGACCAATGCCCTCATCGACGGGGTCGCCGATGTCGGTGGCAATATCGTCGTCAGCGCCGCGCAGAAGAACGTTCCCATCACGGACGACGCGAACCTTCTCGGCTACCTCACGGTTGAAGGTTTTTCCATCGAGCGGCGCTTCTCCGGCGTGAGGGCCTATTCCGCCACCGGGCAGGACTCCTCCGGTGACGTCTTCGGCGATGTCGTCGACGCCATCAAGGCGAAGCAGAGGGAAACCGCCACGGCGGGGATCAGCAAGCTCGTGACCTGGGTGAAGGAGAAGCTGGGCAAGACCGACGACAAAAAGGAACCGGAGAAGCCGCTGGCCAACGATCTCGACGCCACCGGCGCCATCGCCGTGCAGGTCGATGCCAACGCGGTCACCGCCCGGATCGGCGACGGCGTCGCAGCCGGAGGCCGCGCCGACGTCGAGGCCGACGGCTCGATCACCGTCTCCGCCACCGTCGAGGCCCGCCCCAACGTCTCGGCGTCGTCGCAGTCGACCAATTCGGTCAAGCCGCCGGAGAAGGCCTCCGACGCCGAATCGGCGAAGCCGGCCGACAAGCCGGCGCCGCTGAAGCGCGGCAACGCCAGCCGCAACCTCAAGGCGATGGGGGCCGAGCCGGCGGCCAACGCCGAGAAGGGGGGCGCGCTGGCGGTCAACGTGGCCTATGCCGTCAACACCGCGACCGCCACGATCTCGGGTGATGCGAGCGTCGATGCCAAGGGGGCGATCACAGTCGATGCCCGGACGCTCAACCAGATCGATCCCGCATCACTGTGGGGCGTGAATCTCGTCACGGCGCTCCAGGACACGTCCGCCGATCACACCACCGCCGCCGGCACGGTCACGATCTCCAACGGCGACACCGTCGACGTGGTCGACGGCCACTCCGGCGACGGCGACGTCGGGAGTCGTTACGAGTACGTCGGGCTCACCGACATCACCCTCGATCTCTCGACGGAGGATTTCACCGACGAGGATCGGTGGAAGGATCTTGGCGGTCCCGGGACGCGGAAGAAGGATGCGTTCCTCACGAATCTCACGAGCTACATCAACGACAACGGCGGCCTCGACGACAACCTCTTCGACTCCTGGGCGCAGTCGTCGAGCAACGGCCAGAAGAAGACGCTCGCCGGGGCGGTCACGGTGATCGTGCTGTCCCACACGACCACGGCGACGATCCAGTCGGGGGCACAGGTCAACCAGGACGCCGACGGGGTTCTCGATGACACCACCTTCCGCACCGGCAACCAGCGGGTGGTGGTGAACGCCGAAAGCGTCAACCACGCGATCAATCTCGTGGGCAACTTCAAGACGCCCCACGCCATCGGCGGCCGCAAGGCGAATATGTGGTCGATGAACAGCGACGGCGTGAACGCCGACGCCCCACCCAACGCGTCGTCAGCCGGTGGCAGCCTCGGGTTTTTCTGGTACGGCAACAACACCCAGGCCAGGATCGAGGATGGCGTCGCGCTCCGCGCCGACAGCCTCGTGGTCGATGCCGACACGCTCGATCTCTCCGTCGCCCTCGTCGCCGCCGGGACTTCGTCGGGGGCCTCGGGAACCAAGGGGACGATCGCAGCCGCGGTGGTGGTCAACACGACTCTCGCGCAGATCGCCAACGGGGCGACGATCGTCGTCGGCGCAGAGGCACTCGACGAGTCCGATGCCGCCGGCGGTTCGGTGCTCGTCAGGGCAACCGACACGGCGTGGGTCGTCACCGTCGCCGGATCGGTCGTCGCGACCGATGAATCGGCCACTGGCGCCTCTGTCGGCGTCAGTACGGTCATCCGGGATACCGAGGCGCTCATCGGCAACCGCCTTGGCGACAATTCCCAGGACTCCCGGAGTCCGTTCATGTCCGTCGGCGGCGTCGTCGTCAACGCTGCCAACCGCGGGTTCGTCGGCACGTTCGCCGTCACCGGCGCGAAGGCGGGTGCCAAGCAGGGGCCTGCCCAACCCGCCGCGCCCGCGGCCCCCGCGTCGCCGGTTTCCACGGCACCGGGCGGCAGCGGCAGCACGCAGGGAGATGCAGCCACGACGGCCGGTGCCTCTTCGCTGACCAGTTGGGAAGGGCTCGTCCAGGCCCTTCTCGCCCAGTCCGGCGGTGGCTCCGGCTCCGAGCCCCCGACCTCCGGCAAGGCCCCGGCACAGGCTTCCGGCCAAGCCCAGACCAATGCCTCCCAGTCGAAGGATGCCTCGGCCAAGTCGGGATCGATCGCCGTCAACGTCGTCGCCGACAACGCCCGCGCCTACGTCCGGAACGCCGGCGCGATGAACACCGGGACCCTCACGGTCCGTGCCGGCAACGACTCCACCGTCGTCGCGCTGGCGGGAAGCGTGGCTCTCGCCAAGGCGGAAGCGGGGAAGGCCTCCTCCGCGCTCAGCGGGGCGCTGGCCGTCACCTATGTCGCCGGCACGACCGAGGCGTTCGTCGACGGGGCCACGTCGCTCTCCGCAAGCGGGCTGGCGATCACCGCCGACCGCGGCGGCTGGATCGTTTCGATCTCCGCTGCGGTGTCGGGCGCGTCGGGGCAGCAGGGCTCCGCCGGGACCGGCTCGGTCGGCGTGGTGTGGACGGAGTACACGACGAGTGCCCGGCTCGTGAACATCGCCGGTGCGACGTCGATCACGGGCAGCACGCTCGTCGAGGCGACCGATGCGACGAACATCGTGATGGTCGGCGGCGGGCTGTCGTTCGGCGGCAAGGGGGGCTACGGCGTCGGGCTGGCGTTCGGCAACATCAAGAACACGACGACCGCCACGATCGAGTCAGTGGCAAATCTCACCCACACCGGCGCCGTCGATGTCCTCGCCACGAGCGCAGCCCGGATCATCAACGTCACCGCCTCGCTCGGGGTGGCGACCGGTGGTGGCGGGCAGCAGGGCACCGGGGCGGCCGGCTCCGTCTCGGTGAATCTCGTCCGCAACACGGTCGGCGCCCGCATCACCGGGGTGACGACCACGACAGGCTCGTCGGGCGCCATCACCGTCTCGGCAGGCGACAACGCCGAGATCTACGGGATCGTCGGCGGCATCGCCTACGGCAAGGGCAGCGGCTACGGGCTGGCCATCGGAATCAACGTGATCACGAACACCGTCGCGGCGACGGTCGAGTCGTCCACGCTCGGCACGGTCGGGGCACTCAAGGTCGAGGCGGATGAGCGGTCGAAGATCGTCGGCATCGCCGTCGGCGGCGCGGTGTCGGGGGGCCAGGGCGCGGCGATCGCCGGGTCGGTCGGCGTCAATGCCGTGAGCAATTCCGTCTCCGCCCAGGTCAAGGGCACGGCCGCGACCCGGACGACGGGAGTGACGGTCACGGCCCTCGATGCCGCGACGATGATCGTCGTCACCGGCAGCCTCGGCGTCGGCAAGAGCGGCTCGGGCGTCGGGGTCTCGATCGGCTGGAACCGCGTCAGCGATGCGGTGGCGGCCACCATCGAGGGCTCCGTGCTGACTGCCACCAGCGGCGGAGTGAAGGTGGCGGCGACCTCGTCGACGCTGCTCGTCGATGTCGGTGCGGCCGGTGCCGGCAGTTCCCAGGGCACCGGCGGCGCCGGGGCACTCGTCATCAACTCGGTTGCCAATTCGGTCGATGCCCACATCGGGGCCTCCTCGACGGTGACTGCCGCCGGCGACGTCAACGTGCTGGCGAGCGAAGCGGCGAGCATGATCGTCGTGTCGCTGGCGATCGCCGGCAGCTCGAGCGGGAGCGGTGTCGGGGCGCTGCTGGCCTACAACTATCTCGGCCAGAGCAACAACGTCGCCGACCCGAACCTGATCTCGAAGCTCGATGCCGCCGGCCCCGAGGGCGTGCAGACGGTCAACGTCGCCGGGGCGAACACCGCCACTGGCAGCAATGTCAAGGCGTATATCGACAGCTCCACCGTCACGGCCGGCGGAAGGCTCAACGTCCTCGCCGGATTCGACGACCCGACGAAGCAGGGTTCGTCGAGCCCGGTGCTCGGGGAGCAGGCGACGATCCCCTCGTCGGCCGTCACGGTCACCGGCGACACGATCGCGCTGTCCGCCGACCACGGCTTCACCACCGGCGACAGGATCGTCTACCGCACCGGCGGTGGTACGGCGATCGGCGGTCTCGCCGACGGCACGGCTTACCACGTGATCGTGGTCAACGCCCGGACGATCAAGCTCGCCACGACACTCGAAAGCGCGATCGCCGGCACCGCGATCCCGCTCTCCGCGACCGGTTCCGGGAGCAGCCAGAGCATCGGGAGGCTCGATGCCACCCGGCAGGTGGCGTTTGACGCGGCGACGGGCACCGTCGACGTCGACGGCTCGAACCGGCTCGTCTTCCCCCGGGAGCACGGTTTCGTTCACGGCGAGGCGGTCGTCTACTCGGCCAACGGCGGGAAGACGATCGCCGGCCTGGTGTCGGGCAAGATGTACTTCGTCCGCAGGATCGACGCGAAGACGATCGAGCTTGCTGCCACGAGCGCCGGTGCCGCGATCAACGTCGCCGCCACCGGTCTCGACCAGTTCGGTACCGGTTCGAGCGATGAGTCGTTCACGCCGGTCGGCGGGACGTGGTCCACCTTCACGGCCTCCGCGGCCGTCACCACGACCCGCACCCGCGCCGACCAGATCGAGTATGCGAGCCCGCACGGCCTCTCCGATGGAGCGGCCGTGATCTACCGGGCGAATGGCGGCACGCCGATCGGCGGCCTCGTCGACGGCGAGACCTACTACGCGATCGTCGTCGATGCTACCCGGATCAAGCTCGCCGCGACGCTCTCCGACGCCAGCGACCTGACCCTCACACGCGATCCGGCGACGCCCGACGACGACGAGTTCATCGCCAAGAAGCCGATCATGCTGACGTCGACGGGCACCAGCGCCCAGGCGTTGCAGGAGCGCGTCAGCTCGTTCGCTCTCGCCGGCACCACGCTCGACCTCCCGTCGGCGGCGGGCAGCCAGATCGTCGGCGGCCAGATCGTCAGCGTCACGCTCGCCGGGGCCGGCGGCAAGGGCACGAGCGGTGCGGGCGCCATCTCGCTCAACTTCGTGCGGATGAACGTCGATGCCCACGTCTCGAACACCGGCAGCGGGCAGGTGAGCGCCGCCGGCTCCGTGACCGTCGCCGCGAGCGACGTGTCGCGCGTCTACTCCGGCACCGGGGCGCTCGGGGTCTCCACCGGCGGGACGGCGATCAACGCCTCGATCGGCGTCAACGACATCCGCAACAGCGTGGTCGCCGGGATCGACGGGGCGAGGGTGGCCTCGACGGCAGGCGACGTGACCGTTTCGGCCAGCGAGGATGCCCGGACGATCAACGCCGTCCTCGGCGGCGCGGTGGCCACCGGCGCGAGCGGCTCGGCGATCGGCGGATCGTTCGCCGTCAACACGATCAAGAACACGGTCGATGCCCATGTCAAGCCGCTCGTCGTCGGCATCTTCACCCTGCCATCGACGGTGACGGCCAACGGTTCCGTCGCCGTGTTGGCAAAGGACACCGCGAGCATCGCCACGCTCGCCGGCAACGTGAGCGCCTCGATCAAGGGTTCGGCCGGCGTGGGTGTGGCCTTGGCCTACAACAACATCCAGGACACGGTCACCGCGACGATCGAGGGCTCCCGGGTCCGGGCGACCACCGGCGCGATCACCGTCGATGCCGCGTTCGCCAGGCCGACAGCCCTCCCCGCCGGCCTCGATGCCCAGATCGCGGCGCTGGCCCTCGCGGGCGCCGGTGGAAGTTCGTTCGCCGGCGCCGGTTCGGCGGCCCTCAACTGGGTCCGCAACCGGGTCGAGGCGAGGGTGGCGAATATCGCCGACCTCGACACGGCCCCCAATGCCGACGAGATCTCAGCCGCCGGCGCGCTTGTCGTCCAGGCGAGCGACTCCTCCACGATCAACACGCTCGCGGGTGCCGTGGCGATCTCCGGCATCGGCGGCAAGGGAGCCTCCGGTGCGGTGGGCGCGTCGGTGGCCTACAACTTCCTCGGCGGCGATCCGGCGAATCCGTCGAGCACGACGGCGAACGTCGTCCGCGCGGCGATCGAAAACGTCTCGGGCACCGTCAAGGCCGGTTCGATCGACGTCCGCGCGAGCTATACCGGCACGATCAACGCCATCACGGTGGCCGGGGCGGCCGCCACCGGCCAGGGCACGGCACTGGCGCTCGGCGGATCGGTGTCGATCAACCACATCCTGAACTCGACGACGGCTGTGATCAGCAACGCCGTGGGGGTCACCGCCACGTCGGGTTCCGCGACGGCAGTCCAGGTCCGGGCCGACGACACCTCGACGGTGAAGACGGCGGCCGGGGGCATCGGGATCGCGATTCCGAAGGGGAGCGGTGCCGGTGTCGCGGCGGGGGTTGCCGTGGCGGTCAACACCGTGACGAGTGTCACCACCGCGTCGCTGGTCAATTCGAAGCTCACGAGCGCCGGTGGCATCGGCTTCACCGCCGTGTCCACCCCGACGATCCAGGCGCTGTCGATCGGCGTGGCCGTGGCCGCCGGGTCGGGCAGCGGGGTGAAGTTCGGTGCGGCCGGCGCCGGTTCGGGCAACGTGATCGATGCCACGACCCAGGCGTTCATCAAGGATTCCACCACCCGCGACGTCACGGCGGGCAGCGGCGGGATCACGCTCTCGGCGACCGATACCTCGAGCATCCTCGCCGCGGCCGGGGCCCTCGCGCTCTCCGGCCAGTTCGGCGGCAGCGGCGTCGGGGCATCGGTCGGCGTGTCGGTCACCGACAACTCGATCACACCGAAGGTCCATGCCTTCATCGACAATGCCAAGGTGAGCACGTCGGGCGGATTGCTCCTCAGAAGCAAGGCCGATGCCGAGATCGACGCCTACACCATCGGCGGCTCGGTCTCGGCCCAGGGGGGTGGCAACGGTGCCGCGATCGCCGTGGCGGCCACGGTGGCGAAGAACACGATCACCGCCGACGTCGCTTCGTGGATCGTCAACTCGTCCACCGGCGCGACCGCCCCCGGCAGCATGACCCTCGAGGCCACGCAGACGAGCGACATCCTCGCCTACTGCATCTCCGCTTCGGTGGCGATTTCCGCCGGGAGCAACGGCGCCGCCCTCAGCGGTGGCGGGGCGAGCGCGACCAACACGATCGGCGGCCGGACCGACGCCTTCGTGCAGACGAGCACGATCGTCACGACAGGGGCCCTGTCGCTTGCCGCCACCAACAGCGCCGCGATCGATGCCACGGTGGCGGCCGTGTCGGCCTCGGTGGCGGTCGGCTCCAACGGCGTGGCGGCCGCGATCGGCGTGTCGCTGGCCACCAACACGGTGACCGGCACGACACAGGCTTACCTTTCGAACGCGAACGTCCAGGCCACCGGCGCGATCAACGCCTCTGCCACCGCCACCCAGACCGTCAAGGCCTTCGTCCTCGCCGGATCGGTGGCTGTCACGGCTGGTGCCAACGGCGTCGGCCTCGGCGGCGCCGGGGCCAGCTCGATCAACTCGGTCGGCATGACCGTCAGGGCGTTGATCGACGGCGACGGGACGACCGGCGTGCGGGCCGGGTCGATCGCCCTGAGCGCGAGCGACACCTCGGCCATCGACGTGTTCACCGGCGCCGCGTCGATCGCCGCGTCGCTCTCCGGCAATGCCGGCGTGGCGCTCTCGATCGGCGTCGGGTTGGCCGAGAACACGATCACCAACACCGTCCAGGCGGCGATCCTCTCCGCCGACACCGGGGTGACCACGACCGGCGGCGGGAGCATCGTGCTCACGGCGACGGAGAACGCGAGCATCGAGGCGATCGCCACTGCGGCCTCGCTCTCCGCTGCCGTCGGGGGAACGGCGGGCATCGCGGTCAGCGGCGCCGGAGCCAACGCGCGGAACACGGTCGGTGGCACGACCGAGGCCTCCGTGCAGGGAAGCAGAATCACGTCCGCCGGGAAGCTGACCCTCTCCGCCACCAATACCGCCACGATCGACGCCACGGTCGTGGCGGCGGCGGCCGCCGCTGCCGCGGGTGGAACTGCAGGTGTCGGGGCCGCACTCGGGGCCTCGCTCGCCGAGAATACCGTGAGCGGTGCGACGCAGGCGTTCCTCGCCAATTCGACGGTCACAGCCACCGGGGCGCTCGCCGCCACCGCCACCGCCACGCAGAACATCTCCGCCACGGTCTTCGCCGGGTCGGCGGCCTTGACCGCCGGCGGGAGCGCCGGCGTGGGCTTGGCCGGGGCCGGTGCGAGTTCCGTCAACACGGTCGGCATGAACGTCAGGGCGTTCATCGACGGCGACGGGACCGGCGGTGTCAGCGCCTCGTCGATCACACTCGAGGCGCTCGATTCGTCGGTGATCGACGTCTTCACCGGGGCGGCCGCCCTTGCCGCCTCGTTCGGCGGTGCCGCCGGCATCGCCGTGTCGGTCGGCGTGGGGCTGGCGAAGAACACGATCAGCAACGACGTGCAGGCCTTCATCGCCAATGCCGACACCGGCGTGACCACCACGAGCAACACGGCCGGCGACATCGTCATCTCGGCCACCGAGCGGGCGAGCATCCATTCGCTCGCCATGGCGGCGAGCGTGGCCGCCGGCTTCGGCGGCTCGGCCGGGATCGGTGTGGCGGGGGCCGGGGCCGACGCGACGAACGTGGTCCTCACGAAGGCCAATGCCCGTGTCGACGCGAGCAGGCTCTCGAGCGCCAAGGACGTGCGGATCTCGTCGCTGATGACCGGGGCGACGCTGTTTACGCTCCCTGGATCGCTCACCGCCGCCGAACTGACGACCCACGCCCGGATGGACAAGAAGCAGGCGCTCGCGGCGAGTGCCGACCTGGCTGCGGTCACTGCCGAGCGAGCCGGCGCGATCGCGCCAATCGTCGCCAAGCTCCGGGCCGCGTTCACCGGGGCCAATGCGCTCGCCGCCGGCGACATCCAGGTGGTGGCGCTCGATCCCACGACGTCGGACAAGGTCGCCTGGAACATCACCGACGCGACGGGCTGGCAGGTGATCGATGCCGACCGCAAGGCCTACAACCTCTCCACCGTCAACGGTTCGATCGTGGTCTCGAAGCCGGTGATCAGCGCCCAGGTGATCTCGGCGGCCCTCGGCGTGGGTGGCGGCGGGGCGGTGGGCGTGGGCGCCTCGATCGGCGCCTCGACCGCACGCAACCTGATCGGTCTCGGTCTCGACCAGGGGGCCACGATCACGAGCGTCGCCGCCAACCTGCTCTCTTTCACGGCGGCCCACGGCCGCCAGACCGGCGATGCCGTCCTCTACCAGAACGGCACCGCCACGGCGATCAATGGGCTTGTTCCCAACACCACCTACTACTGCATCCGCGTCGATGCCTCGACGATGCGGCTCGCCCTGACCCGTGCTGACGCCCTGGCCAACAGATCGATCACGCTCGCCCTGCCGTCGGCGATCGGTGTGACCGCCAATGCGGTGTCGTTCGCGAACGACCATGGGTTCGCCGCCGGGCAGGCCGTGGTCTACCGCAACACCGATTCAACGAGACTGGCCATCTCCGGCCTCGTCTCCGGCCGGACCTACTACGTCGTGGCGGTCAACGGGAAGTCGATGCGTCTGTCGGCCGTGCCGCTCGACGGCAATGGCGACGGCGTGGTGACGGAGGCGGAGAGGGATGCGTCGCTCGTGCCAATCACCCTCGGCACACCGTCGGCGCTGGCCAACCACGTGTTCCTGCCCGCCGGCGGTCTGAAACTCGTTCCCAGGCTGGCGGCCGAGGTGCGGTCGATCGTCAACAATTCGAGCATCACGGCGGTCGGGGCGCTGACGCAGACGGCGGTCGATGCCGCGACGATCGACGCGTCGGCCTATGCCGGCTCGGCCGCGGCTTCGCTCGGCGGCGCGGTGGGGGTGAGCCTCGGCGGCGCCGGAGCGAGCATCAGCAACCGGATCTTCACCCTCGTCGAGGCGGCGATCGACGGCGACGGCGCGAGCGGGATCTCGGTGGGGAGCGTCACGCTCAAGGCTTCCGACACGTCGACGATCACCTCGTCGGCCGGTGCGGCTGCCGTGGCTGCCGCCTTCGGCGGCGCGGTCGGTGTGTCAGTCGCCGTCGGCGTCGGTCTGGCGGAGAACACGATCGCCAACACGATCGACGCCCGAATCACCGGCGCTGACCAGGGGGTGAAGGCGCGGGCCGGGGGGATCTCGATCGCGGCGGAGAGCCGGGCGACGATCTCGACCACGGCGTGGGCCGCGGCGCTGGCGGCCTCGGGTGGCGGCGTCGCGGGGGTGAGCGGTGCGGGCTCGGGAATCGGGGTCGAGAATCGGGTGACGAACACCGTCCTCGCCCACGTCGATGCCTCCAGGGTCGATATCGAGGCCGTCGGCGGGAGTCTCACCATCACCTCCTCCGAGACGTCGACCGTGTCGGCGCTCGGGGTCGCGGCGGCATTGTCGATGGCAGGGGGTGGGGTCGCGGGCGTCGCGATCGGCGTCGGTGGCGGCACGGCCCGCAACGTGGTCGCCAACACCGTCCAGGCCTACACCTTCAATGCCTTGATCAACGCCTCGTCGAGTGCGGCGAGGACCGGGACCGGAGCGGTGACGATCCAGGCGACGGCCAACGAGACCGCCCGGCTGCAACTGATCGGTGCGGCGGGCGCCGTCGCGATCGGATTCGCGGCCGCGTCGGCAGCTGCGGCGGTCGCGGTGGTGGAGAACACCGTCACCGACACCGTGCAGGCGTTCGTCAGCGGGGGCAGTGTCTACGCCCCCGGTGTCATGACCGTCGATTCCCGGGCGACGACCGGCGTCACGGCCGATGCCTTCGCGGCTGCGGCGTCGATCGCCGGCGGCCTCGGTGGGGCGTTGGCGGCAGGCGGTGCGGTGGCGACCAACCGTGTCGGCAACACCGTCAGCGCCGAGACAATCTCCACGACGGTCACGTCCGAGAGAGACATCGCCATCGGTGCCCGCAACGATGTCGGCTTCTCGGCGCTGGTGACGTCCGTCGCCGTCGCCGGGGGGTTGGCTGGCGGCTCGGTCGGGGTCTCGACGATCGACAACATCGACTCGTCCACGATCAGGGCGTCGATCGCGTCGGGAACGGTCAGGTCCAATTCCGGCAGTGTGCAGATCACCGCTGCAGCCAACGACAGTTCGGGCCGTGTCCTCGGCATCGCCACCGCGGTGACGGCCGGGTTGGGTGGGGCAGGAGCGGGGACCGATGTCCGCTCGAACCTGGCGCCGTCGCTGCTTGCCACCGTGGCGTCGGGAGCGACGGTGCAGGCGTCGAAGACGGTGTCGATCACCTCGAACCTCGGCAGCGTCGCGAAGGCGGAGACCTACGGGGCCGCGGGGGGCTTGGTCGCGATCGGCACCGCCAGCGGCTCTGCCACTGCCAATGGCCGCGTCGAGGCGCTCGCCAACGGCAGGATCACCGGCGGTTCGATCATCCTCGATGCCCGGGCGACGACGACTGCCGACTTCGCCGGCGCCGGCCTGGCGGGAGGCCTCGTCGCCAATGCCGTGGGTACCGCAACCGCGACCGCGAGCCCGAGCGTCAATGCGCTGGTGTCTTCGACGGCGATCCTCACGGCCACGAACCTGGTGGGAATCTACGCCAGTGCCACCCCCTCGGCGGTGGCGACGTCGACCGGTGTCTCCGTCGGTTTGGGGGCGCTGGGAGCGTCGATCGCCACGTCGACGGCGGCTCCGACGGTCAATGCCGGGATCGGTGGCAACGTCAGCAGCACCGACCCGCGGCAGATCGCCTGGAACCAAACCGTCGCCGGCATCGCGCCGGTGACGTTGCCGGTCCCCACCCTGGCGAATCCCATCATCGGCACGCTCGACATCGGAGCGGCGATCGAGGAGCCCGCCATCGGCTCGACGTCGCACGCGCGGGCGAGTGCCGGGGCCGGCGGTCTGGTCGGGATCGCCGGCGCCGAGGCGAACGCGGTGACGGGTGGGAGCGCCACCGCGCGGGTCGGCGACACTGTCAGGCTGCCGACCGGTGACGTGAACGTGACCGCGTCGACCAAGACCCGTCAGCGGGCCGAAGGGCTCGGCCGGGCGCTTGGTCTCGTGGGTGTGGGTGGCGTCAGTTCCAAGGCCTCCTCCGCCGTGACGACGGTGGCCCAGGTCGGTGCCGGCGTCACGAGGGGGAGTGCCACCAGCGGCGATCTGTCGCGCGCCGGTGACATCGTCATCGTCGGTCGTGGTGAAAACACCAACATCGCCGACACGGTGTCGAGCAGCGGCGGCTTGATCGCCGGAAGCTGTGCCGATGCCACCACGAAGGACACGTCGGCGACGAGCGTTCGGATCGACGCCTCGGCCCAGCTGTATGGCGATTCGGTCGACATGCTGTCGTTCCAGAAGACGACGTATGCCCCGACAGCCGACGCCAGCAGCGCCTCGCTGGCCGGTGCCAGCGGCTCGACCACGACGAACGAGTCGAACACCAGCGCGATCACCACCGTCGGCGGTGGTGCCGTGGTCGACACCACCGGCAAGGCTCGGTTCCAGGCGCGGAACGAGTTTTCGCAGTCGGTCGCCCCCGGTGGCAGCGGCTTCAACGCGCAGGGCGGAGCGGCGGGGGTCGCGGCGGCCGCGGCGGGGTCGGCAACATCCACCCTGATCGGCAGGGCGGAGGTGATGATCGGCGACAACGCGAAGATCCACTCCTGGGGTGAGGTCGCCGACAGTGACCTGTTCCCGATCGTCATCGCAGCGACCTCGGCGGCCTACACCGACAACGTCTCGATCATGAACAGCAGCGGCCTCGCCGCCGGCACCGGCGTGGGCTCCGGGCTGTCGGTCACGCTCACCAACGTCGTGACGATCGGTTCCAACGCCTCCCTGGCCACCGATCGGTTCGACATCAGCATCGGCACGTCGGTGGTCACCGACGTGAAGAGCGCCGCCGAGACGACCACCAACGGTGGCATCTCGTTGGCCTTCGCCGAGACCACGACCACGTTGGTCACCCACCAGACGGTGACTGTCGGGGCGGGAGCGAAGATCTTCGCCCTCGGCGACGTCTGGCTGACGCCGGGCAAGGACGTCGCCCGCAACGGCACGCAGACCACGCTCGCCGCTTCCGCAAGCGCCCAGGCGCACACGAAGGGGCTCGCCGGCATTCCCCGGGGCAGCGCTACCGCCACCGTGACGAGCAATACCACGCTCGACATCAAGTCCGGGTCGTCGATCCGCTCCGGGGGCGATGTGACGATCGGTGGTTATCCCGGCGCCCTGGCCCCGTTCGCCGACGGTACCGGCACCGGCGACCAACTCTTCGGCCTGGTGACGACGGTCGAGAAGGACAGCACGACCCGATCCTTCCCATCGGCCCGTGTGATCGTGAACGGGACGATCGAGGCCGGAATCTTCCATACCCTCGCCATCGTGATCCCCGGCACGGCTGATGCCGCCGTGCAGACCGTTCCCGCCCTTGCCACCAGCGAGTCGCGGGGGATCACCGACAATCCGGCCACTGCAACGAGGGAGACGTTCGCCTCGGCCGCGTCGGGCACGAAGCGGTTCAGCAAGACGATCCTCGTCAACACCGACAGCCGCCTGCCATTCCGCCCCTTCCGGGCGACGCTCTACGATCGCTACAACCCCTCCACCGCGATCGACGGCTACGGCTTCACCGATCCGACGGTCAAGGACATCTTCAAGTCGGGTGTGACCACCGACAACGTCGTCGCGATGAAGATCGAGGGACTCTGGGCGCGTGGTGGTCAGGTGGTGGTCAACGCCGCCACGCTCCAGGGATCGGGCACGATCACCGCCAACGGCGGTCCGACGATCACGGTCACCAATGAGAGTGCCGATTACCTCATTCTCTCCGACGTCACGATCCCGAACGCGACCTTCGGCCGGATCCTCTTCACCGGCACCGCCGGCGAGGCGCAGAAACCGGGGACCCTGATCCTCAATCGGCCGCGCAGCGGCAGCGATCCGCTGATCACGGTCATCAACAGCTTCTCGGGGACCGTCGGGAGCGGTGAATACGGCCCCGCGATCATCCTCGTGCCGGCGGCACCGACGACGGCGGGCGGTACCGGCAAGGGAGTCGAGAACCTGAGCGGCGGCGTGATCCTCAACAACAAGATGGGCTCGATCGGGCAGGCGGCGGTCGTCTACGCCGCGTCGTTCACGGCGTTCGCGCAGAACGGCGTCTATTCGGTGAGCATCGCCGACGGCACCTTCTTCGCCGGCAGTAACCCGATTTCCGACTGGTATGCCGCGATGACGCTGCCCGGCCGGAGCGGCGGCTCCTTCAATGAAAACGCGAACGCGGCTGCCGAATACATCGGCAATGCCTATGCGGCGTCGCTCTCCCCGGGCGGCTTCACCAATTCCGCCGGGCTCAATACGTTCCTCAAGAGCCGACCCTGGACTGGGCGCCCTGCCAACGCGTCGTACAACCGTGATTACCGCTGGGGCACCTGGGACACCCTGGGGGCGACGGAGCACAACTACGACAATTACGAGGCCACGTCGCCGGTGATCATAAAGGGCAACAACCCCGAGAGCGTCACCGACATCCAGTGGTATGCCCTCAGGCAGTCGAAGTCGTTCGCCGACATCGCTGCCACCCGCGACACGAATCCGGCGCCGCAACCCCCCCCGGGCGCGACGGTCGAAGACAAGGCGAAACTCGGCATCAATGCCGGCAAGATCGCGATCACGGCGCGCTGGGTGAACATCAACAGTTCGATCCAGTCCGGCAAGGCCGTCGAGCTGAAACTGACCACCAACCAGGCCGACCTCGACGGACTCATGCAGCTTGCCCGTGATCTCGCTGCCCGGGGTGTCGTCCTCGCGGCATCGTCATCGGTGTCGAGGGTTCCGGACGTGATCGCCGCGATCCGGGCGCTGCCGACGTCGGTCGCGGCGACGGTGAAGAACGACCTCATCAACCGGGTCGCCAGGTACCAGTACCTTGGCTATTTCAACGGCACGCAGACGGCCCGGATCCCGCTGGCGTCGGTCGATGCCCTGCGGACGCTCGCCGCCACCTATGCCAATCAGGTGGTCGGCAGCCCGGCGAGTGCCGGTACGACCGTGGTCTATCCGGCGAACGTCACCCCGCCGTCGTTCAACGAGCGGATCGCGACGGTGACTTTCAGCCTGGTGAGCGGAAAGATCGACGTCGGCGACGTCAACGCGATCCCCGGTGGTGGCTTCGTCTACGTCAACGGAATGATCATCAACACCGGGCCGAATCTCAGCGGCCTGATCAAGTCGGTCGGCGGTGCCGGAAAGGTGGAGATCGCCAACCCGACGACGTATCCGATGTCGGTCGGCAGCATCCGCACGTCGCCGCCCGGCGTGTCGACCGTGCCCACGAGCGTCGTCGACATCATCGACAACAACAGGCCCATCGACAGTCGGCAGACCGTCTACACCTACACCCCCGGGATCGGGATCCGGACCTACGTGGGGATGGGAACGGTCAACTACAAGGACATCCTCGCCACCGTCGCCCCGCAGACGACGACTCCCGGCACCCTGGTGACCTACACTCCGCAGCCCGGCCAGCGCTGGCAGTGGGTGATGGAGGCGGGGGTGACGCGGGTGCCTCCGGCCGGGCAACCGCAAACCACCCCGACGTACTCGAGCGACGTGGGGCGCTACGCGCTTGGCGGCGGCATCGCCGTGCAGGCCACTCCCAACTGGACGTGGAAGACCAGCGCCGCGAGCGGCCAGACACTCTCGAGCCCCTACGCCTACAGGCAACAGGGGGGCGGGTTGAGTAGCAGCGCGTACGGTGCCGTGATCACCGGGCAGAACGACAAGAGCGACTTCACGCAGTCGATCGCCGGCTCGTTCGACTCCACCGTGACGTTCAGGTACGTCACCTACTCCGCCTACACCACGGGTAATGTTCCCGATCCATCGTTCTGGATCTCCAAGGACGACTACCGCACCTGGACCCACAAGCGGCGGACGATGCCCACCTCCGGCACGATCACCGTGACGTCATCGGTGAACGCCAGCCAGCCCTTCGGGATCTCCTTCGCGACGTCGGCCGGGGTCGTGAACCTTTCGTCGGCCGGATCGCTGACCCTCGGCCAGATCGTCAGCCCGCTCGGCGACACGTCGATCACGCTCCCCGCGACCGCCACGCTCATTCCCTCCACCGATCCCCTCCGGCCGTTCGCGATCGAGTCGAGCGCGCTCACGATCGATGCGGCCGGTTCGTCGATCGGCACCGCCGCCGTGCCGCTGGAGGTGAAGCTTCCGGCGGGGGTGGCGTTGACGGCCACGGCCGGAATCGGTGGCGTCTATCTCGATGCGATCGGCGTGCTCACCCTCGGCAACGTCAGGGCGGGCTCGGGTGTCGGCGGAAGCTATGGTCCCGTCTCGATCACCGCCTCGCAGGGGCTGCGCTCTGCCCCGGGAACCTGGCTCGTGGGGCGTGACATCGCCCTTTCGAGCGACAACGGCAGCATCGGCACGTCCGGTGCGGCGCTGCGGATCTCCCCGCGTGGCACGGTGACCGGGGCCGATTCGCGCACCGTGTCGGCGCCATCGGTGAAGGTCACCGCGTCGAGCGACATCGCCCTTGTGACCGACGGCGACCTGTGGGTCGATGCCATCACGTCGCTCGGCGGCAACGTCGTCGTCAACGCGCCGTCCGGGAAGGTGCTCAACCTCAAAAACGCCACCGCCGCCGACGCACTCGGTCAGGCGCTCGTCGAGCAGGCCTGGAGCCGGCTCCAGCTCACCGGCACGGGCGCCCAGCAGCGGCTGGCCAAGACGGTGAGTCATTTCGAGGAGAAGGTGGCCACGCAGTATCAGTCGTACTGGCACTTGCGCCGCCATGGATCGGTGAGTGGTGGTGTCTACACGCTCGCCACGGACAAGCTCGACATCTACCGCCTCCGCGCCAAGCTCGCGCTCGGCCTGCCCTCGGCCGCGACCGACGCACAGGTGCAGGCCTACGCCCGCGGTCTGTACGCGGACGTGGTCGGCTTCTTCGACCGCACCTTCAGCACCGCCTACTGGGCGGCCAAGGCGGCCGGGCGCGATGCCGACGCGGAGGCGATCGTCTCCAGCCCCGATCGCGGCTGGATGGCGCGGAGCGAATTCACGACCGCCGTCAGCGGTGCCTATGTCTGGACCGCCACCGCGGACCAGCGGACGGCGCTCACCCGCAACGGCACGTGGACCGAGGCGGAGCTGAAGGGCGGGGTCAATTTCAGCGCTCTGGCCGGGTCCGCCGTCGTCGGGATCGGCATCCCGCCGAGCATCAGCGGCCGCAACGTGACGATCAACGATGCCACCGTCGTGCCTCAGGCCGCCTCCGGCGTGGGCAAGAAGATCGCCGACATCTGGATCACGTTCGACCAACTCCAGGGAAAGAACGGCGCCACGCTCTCCGACAGCGACCGCGCGGCCCTGCTCACGGCGAACGCCCCGGGCGACATCGAGCTCTACGGATCGCAGAGTGTCGCCCCTGTGACGACGACCGCCAACGGCCAGAGTGGTCGTTCGACGGTCACGGTGGCCTCGGTCGCGGATCTCGTCGTCGGGATGCCTGTGTCGGGCTTCGGGATCCCCTTGGGCGCGCGGATCCAGAGCATTTCGGCCGCCAACAGGATCATCACGCTCACGGCGTTGGCGACCCAGACCTTCACCGGCCGCACCCTGTCGTTCGCCCGGACGGCCGACGTCCAGATCAGGTTCGTCGACGGCCAGCCGGTCGTGCCGGCCGGCGTCACTCCGTACAAGATCAAGCTGCCGCAGACCGCGCCGTTGTTCGTGAACGCGGTCGGGACGGTGAGTGCCAACGCGGTCGGTTCGATCTACCTGCAGAGCACGACCGACGATCTCTCGATCGGGCGGATCATCGCCACGTCTTCCTCGAGCGTGATCGACATCACCGCCCCGAGCAACATCCTCGGGGGAGGAACGGGAACGTTGATTCAGGCCGCCGGCAACGTCCTCCTCCTGGCGGGGAACGGTGCGATCGGCACTGCCGCAAGACCGGTGACGACGGCCGTCGGCGGCACCCTCGTCTCCGCCACCGCAGGTGGGGACGTGTACCTCGCCAACGCCGGCGACCTCGTCTACGGGCAGGTCTATGCCGGCGGAGCCGCCTCCGTGGCGGCGACCGGCGCGATCGGGTATGCCGGCGACACCACCGGCGTGATCAGTGCCAAGGATGTCGTGCTGACGGCCGGGACCACGATCGGTGCGGCGGTGCCGGTGAGCGTCGTCCTCGACGACGACGGCACGCTGCGGGCGACGTCGGGCGGTACGCAACGGATCGTCGGAACGGCACGCGATGACATGTTCCGGGCGTTGGCGCTGACATCCACCGCCGGAGGGATCGACCTCGTCGCGACCGCCGATGCCGCGCTCGGGAGCCTGACGGCGCTCGCCGGCAATGTCTCGGTAACGGCTGTGGGCGGGATCGTCGCCGGCATCGCCGGCACGAACCTCCGCGCCCAGGATGCCGACCTCCAGGCCGGGACCGGGATCGGCTCGTTCGCCACCGATGGCAGCCCGACGGGATTCCTCCGTCAGGTCGTCACCGGGACGACGACGGCCCAGGCGGCCGGCTCCATCGCCATCCGTCAGGATTCGGGCGACTTGCGGGTCGGCGGGATCGTCGCCGCTGGTGACCTGTTCCTCACCGCCGCGGCGGGCTCGATCCTCAACGCCGTCGGTGGCACGTCGAGCGTCGTCGAAGCGGGCGACCTCGTCCTCTCCGCCAGCGGGGCGATCGGTCTGCGGGAGCAGGACGTCGTCGTCGATCTGTCGGCGGGCTCCACCCTCACGGCCAACGCGGGCATGGGGATCCAGCTCACGGAGTCGAGCGGCGACCTGATCGTCACCCGGGCGACCACCACATCCGGCGGCGTCCGCCTCACCGTGCCAGCGGGGAATCTCACCCTGCCGACCGGTGGCACGCTGACCGCGGCGGCCGGCCCGGTGCTGCTCCAGGTGCGCGGCGACGTGGCCCTCGACGGCGCGGCCACGGCGAGTGCGGCCAACTGGTTCGCGATCGTCGGCAACCATGGCAAGACCGGATCGGGGTCGGACTCGGTGATCAGCACGACCCGCAGCAACGGCACGTCGGTGATCTCTGCCCCGTACACGTCGGACGGCCGGTTCGCCCCCACCGGCGCCGGCGCGGCGACCGCCGCCAGCCCCGGCTACTCCGACGCCGGGAAGACGACGCTCGCCACGCTCGGCAAGGCCGCCGGGGCTCTCGCCGGCCCGATCGCCAGCGACGGCCGGGGCAACGTCGTGTTCTTCGATCCGGCCACGAACTCTCTCAAGCAACTCGACTGGACCGGGTCGGTCCGCACGGTTGTTGCTTCCGGTCTCAACGGTGCCGCCGGGCTGGCGGTCGATCGTTCGGGCAACGTCTTCATCGCCGACCGCAACACCCTGCCGGTCGTCGTCGGCGACGCGTCGTTCGAGAGCCCGGCCGTGAGGACGACCACCGGAGTGCCGTCGTTCCAATACGCCCCGACCGGTGCGGCCTGGGCGTTCACGGCTCAATCGGGCACCAACGGCTCCGGCCTCACCGGCAACGGGACCGCCCTCACGGTGAACAACCCGGTTGCTCCCTCCGGCTCGCAGGTCGCCTTCCTGCAGGGGACCGGCCGGATCAGCCAGTCGGTCACCGTCGAGGCGGGGGTCTACACGCTCTCCCTCTCCGCTGCCCAGCGGAGGACGTCGATCCTCAACACCCAGCGGATTGGCGTGTTCGTCAACGGTGTGTCGGTCGGGACGCTGATCCCGACGTCACAGGCCTACGCCACGCTGACCACCGGCTCCTTCACGCTCGCCAAGGGAACGCATGTCGTTGAGTTCCGCGGGATCAATCCCAACGGCGGCGACAACACCGCGTTCATCGACAGCGTGGCGATCACGTCGGCGCAGTCGCCGGCGATCAAGAAGTGGGATCCGCTGACCGGCACGCTCGCCACGCTCGTCACCACGGCCGTCGATCCGGGTGGCGTGGCGGTCGATGCCGCAGGAAACGTCTTCTACTCCGATGGCGCGGCCGTGAAGCGGTGGGCCGTGGCGACCGGCACGGTCTCGACGCTGTTCACCGGCACCGCCCCCCGGGGTCTCGCCACCGATGCCAACGGCAATCTCTACGCCGTCGATGCGGGCTCGGGCACCGTGAGGAAGTGGACGGCCACGACGGCCGTGGTCGGCACGATCACCGCGTTCACGGGACTGAATGCGGCCCAGGGGATCATGGTCGACGGTCCCGGCGACATCTACGTCGCCGACACCGGCAACAACCGGATCCAGAAGTGGGACGGCGCGACGGGCGCCGTGACGACGCTCGTCTCCACAGGCCTGTCGAGCCCCACCGGCCTCGCCGTCGACGTCCAGGGCAACCTGTTCACGATCAACACCGGCTCGTCGTCGAGCACGCTCGATGCCTTCCAGCCCTGGGCCGACGTGCCGTCGACGCTCGTCGGCGTGCTCTCGGCGGCAGGAAGTTCCACCCTCGCCGCGATCATTCCCTCGTCGCAGCCGCTGTTCGGATCCTTCGTGCCGACGAGCGACCAGCCGTGGCTGCGGGTGACCGGCACCACCGACGGCACGGTCCGCTTCGCCTACGACGCCGCTCCGTCGCCCCAGGCCCGCACCGGCCGCCTCTCGATCCTCGGCCGCCAGGTGATCGTCAGCCAGGCCGCGGGCCTGAGTGCGGCGAGCATCGTGGCGGCGCCGACGATCGTCTACGGTTCGAGTGCCGCCGTCACCGTGCAGGTGACCTCCACCTATGCGACGCCGACCGGCACGCTCGACTTGGTGGTCGACGGGGTGACGACGATCGCCGGCACGCTCGTGGCCGGATCGGCGTCTACCGTCAACGGGGTCACGACCTACGCGGCGACCGTCACGATCCCCGTGCCCGGCCTGACGGCCGGTGATCACACGCTCGTCGCCAACTACGCCAGCCAGTCCACCTTTGCCGGCAGCACGGCGCTCGACTCGATCCGCGTCGAGCGGGCGGCCGCGGTGGCGAACTTCGTCTCCTCCGCCGCTTCGTCCACCTACGGCGATCCGGTCACCTTCACCGCGCGGGTGCCGGCGGTCGGCGATGGCATCACGCCTTCCGGGGCGATCCAGATCAGGAACGGCGGCGTGACGATCGCCAGCGGCACGCTCTCCGGCGGGGTGTTCACGTTCACGACCAATGCCCTCCTCGGCGGATCCCATTCGCTCACCGCCGTGTACGGAGGCGACTCCAACCACCTCGGCGCCACCAGCAGCGTGCTCGTGCAGTCGGTCGCCCGAAGGACGACGGTGCCGTCGGTCGCCACGTCGGCCGGCACGACCAACTACGGCGGCACCGTCACGTTCACCGCCACCCTCGCCCCGGCAGTGGCCGGTGTGCCGGCAACCGGGACGGTGCAGTTCTTCGACGGCACCACCCCTCTCGGCAGCGCCGTCACGCTCTCCGGCGGCACTGCCGTGCTGACGACCGCCACGCTCACCGGCGGGGCGCACACGATCCGCGCGGTCTACTCGGGCGACGGGGTGAGCTACGAGTCGGCGACGAGCGCGAGTCTCGCCCAGACGGTCAACAAGGTCACGAGCACGCCGGTCGTGTCGGACGTGCCGAACCCGTCCACCTACGGGCAGACCGTCACGTTCACCGCCTCGCTGCCGGCGATCGGCGGCGGCGTGCGGCCGACCGGGACGGTGCAGTTCTATGTCGGCACCGCGTTGCTCGGCACGCCGCAGACGCTCTCCGCCGGAACGGCGTCGGTGACGTTCGGGGGCCTCGCGGTCGGTACCCACTCGATCACCGCGCGGTACCTCGGCGACGACCCCAACTACCTCGCCGTGACCAGCGCGGCGGTCTCGCAGCGCGTCGACAAGGCGACGGCCACCGCGGCCGTCTCCGGCAGGCCGAACCCGACGACGTTCGGCCAGAGCGTGACCTTCACCGCCACGATCGCCCCCGTCGGTGCCGGCGTCATGCCCACGGGCACGATCCAGTTCCTCGACAATGGCGTGGCCCTCGGCTCGCCGGTGACGCTCGTCGCCGGCACGGCAGCGCTGACGACCGCGGCGCTCACGACCGGCAGCCACGCGATCACCGCCCGGTACAACGGCGACACGAGCTACGTCGTCACGACCAGTGCCGCGTTCAACCAGACGGTCAACAAGATCGTCAGTTCCACGACGCTTTCGACCAGCGCCGGCACGACTGTCCACGGCCAGGGCGTGACGTTCACCGCTACGGTGCCAGTGGCCGGAGCCGGTGGGACCGTGAGCGGCTCGGTGACGTTCTACGACGTCACCGGCGGGGGCCGGGTCGCCCTCGGCGGGGCGGTGGCGATCGTCTCGAACGTGGCGACGCTCACGACCACGACGCTCGCGGCGGGCACGCGGTCGGTCGTCGCGGAATACGGTGGCAACGCCAACTACTCGACGAGCACGAGCAACACGGTCGTGCGGACGGTCAGCCAGGCGACCTCGACGCCGACGTTGACCAACGTCCCGGCGACGAGCACCTACGGTTCGACGGTCACGATCACGGCGACCGTTCCGCGGGTGACCGGCGGAGCATTCCCCACCGGGTCGGTCACGTTCAAAGACAACGGGGTGGCGCTGGCCACGGTCCCCCTCAATGGCAGCGGACAGGCCGTCCTCGCGATCGCGACGCTCACCGCCGGCACCCACACCCTCACCACCGACTACTCCGGCGACACCAACTACGTCGCGCGGACGAGCATCAACTACACCCAGACGGTCACCAAGGTGGCCGGCGCCACGACGGTCGCCCTCTCCCGCACCTCCTCGACCTACGGCGATGCGGTGACGATCACCGCCACCGTGGCGAAGGTCGGGGCGGGGACGATTCCGACCGGCACGGTCACGTTCCGGAACGGCACCACGGCGATCGGCACCGGGACGCTCGACAGTACCGGCCGGGCAACGCTGACGACCTCCACGCTCGTGGCGGGGAGCCGCAGCCTCACCGTGGCCTACGCCGGCGACGGGAATTACACCGCCTCGACGAGCACCGCGGCGGCCCTCGCGGTGGGGAAGGCCGTGCTCGCGCCGACGCTCTCGAGCACGACGTCGGGTGGCATCGTGACCTTCACGATCCAGATGACCCCGGGCAGCGGTCTTTCGATGCCGCGGGGGACGATTACGCTCCGCGACCTGTCTTCCTCGGCCGCGTCGTTTGCGACCGGGGTCGCGATCGATTCGCAGGGGGTGGCGACGTTCTCCATCGCGGCGACGACGTTTGCCGCAGTGGGGTCGCACCCGATCGTCGCCAGCTACGTGCCGGCGGTCGCCAACCTGACGCTCGGCATCGCCGCGGAGCCGAACTACGCGGCCGCGACGAGCGCCCAGTGGCAGCTCGGCACGGTGGCCGCGGCCGGTACGGCGGCGAGCACGGTGACGCTCGGCAGCTCGGCCACAACCGCAGCGTTCGGGGCGACGGTGACGTTCACCGCCACGATCTCTGTCGCCGCCGGGGCACCGGCCCCCACCGGGGGCGTCGTCGAGTTCTGGGACGGCGACACCTACCTCGGCAAGGGGACGATCACGACCAGCGGCGGAGTCTCCCGGGCGACCTTCTCCACGGCGCTCCTCTCCAGGGGCGGGCACTCGATCCGGGCCCGGTTCGTCGGCAATACTGTCTACGCCGCGAGTTCCTCGGGGCTGCTGTCGCAGACGATCGTCTGACCCGAGGGGGCGATCGACGCGTCGGCACGTGGGTCGCGAGGCGAGGTGGCAGGATGACGACCGATGTCCGCCTGATGCGGCTGGGAGCGAGGCTGCTTGCGGCCATCGCGGGAGCGGCCGGGATCGCCCAGGAGCACGCGTCGGCCCAGCAGCCGGCGACCGGCTCACCGGCCGCGGTCGCCCCCGCTGCCCCCGATACCGGCGGCGAATGGGTCGATCTCACCCATCCCTTCGACGACCGTACGATTTACTGGCCGACCGAACGGGGATTCCTCTTCGAGCCGGGGAGCAACGGTCCGACCGCGAAGGGGTATTACTACGCGGCCAACCGGTTCGCAGCCGCCGAGCATGGCGGCACCCACCTCGACGCGCCACGCCATTTCTCCGCCACCGGTCAGACGGCCGACGCGATTCCCCTCCGGCGGCTCGTCGGCCCGGCGGTGGTCGTCGACGTCTCCGATGGCTGTACGGGTGACCCCGCCCACGAAGTCACGGCCGACGAGTTGGTGGCGTGGGAGGCGGCTCATGGTCGGCAGCTCGTCGACGTCATCGTGCTGCTGCGCACCGGCTGGAGCGCCAGATGGGGTGACCGGTCGGCCTACCTCGGCACCGCTGCCGTCGGTCCCGAGGCGGTGGCGAAGCTCCGCTTTCCCGGTCTCGCGCCCGATGCGGCGCGGTGGCTTGCCGAGCACCGACGGCCGTTGGCGATCGGCATCGACACGGCGAGCATCGACCACGGCCCGAGTACCCATTTCGGCAGCCACGTGGTCCTCTGCGCGGCGAACATCCCCGTGTTCGAGAACGTCGCGGCTCTCGAGCGGCTGCCTGTGACCGGGAGCTTCGTCGTCGCCCTGCCGATGAAGATCGCCGGTGGGAGTGGTGGGCCCCTGCGGATCGTGGCCCGGGTGCCGGGCGCGGCCCGCTGACGGCGTGGCCCACGGGCTTCCGGCCCGAGTTCCCGGGCACCCGCTCGCCGGACCGGGTCGGTCGAGGGTGGCGGCTTCGGACGGCCGCCGCCATACTCTCCCCGCGGTCGCCGGGCGGCGGCCCGGCACAGGGGAGAATCCGTCATGGCACGGGCACGGTCGACACGGCGGCAGCGGATCGTGATGCGGTCGGGGGAGGCGCTCGTCGAGGCCGATGAGGCGTGGAGCGCGGCCGAGCCGGAGGTGGTGATCGGCGAGCTCGACGGCCCGGTGGGCCACGCGATCGCCAACCTGATCGGCGATCAGGTGAAGGGGCACACGCGCGTCTGGGCGATCCTCAACAGTGACGTGCAGGTCCGCCCCGCCACGCTGATGGTGAGCAAGTACACCGCCCCCAACGCCCGCTACACCAACATCCTCATGGGCACCGTCCAGGCGGCGATCGCCAATGCCGTGCTCGACTCCGTCCGGGCCGGCGACATCCCCAGGGCAGCCGCCAACGATCTCGGCATCATCGTCGCCGTCTGGCTCGACCCGGCGGTGGCCGACGCGAAGACGAAGATCGATCACGAGGTCCTCTTCCGCACCCACCGTGAGGCGACGGCGAAGGCGATCCACAAGGCGATGCACCATGAGCCGTCGATCGACTGGCTGCTGAAGAACCAGGCCAAGGTCGGGCACTCCTTCCACGAACTCGGCGTGAAGGGCGAACTGTGACCGGCCGGCGACTGTCGCGGCGCCGATGCGGTGCTGTGGTGGTTGGCACGGCGAGTGCCCTCGGGCGCTCGAGCCGGGCTGCGGACGACGCCCCGGCCGACAGCCCCTCCGACCCGCCGCTCGAGGCGATCCGGGAGCGGGCGGGGCTGCCGGGCATGGTCTGCGGGGTGGTCGAGCGCGACGGCCGGCTGCGCGCGAGTGCCGCGGGGGTACGGCGGAAGGGGGCCGACGCGCCGTTCGCCGTGGATGACTGCATCCATCTCGGCTCCTGCACCAAGGCCTTCACCGCCACGCTGGCGGCCCTCGCCGTCGCCCAGGGAGCCGTCGGCTGGGGGAGCACGGTGGACGACCTGCTCGACGGGGAGGGGCGGGTCGCCGCGGGCTGGAAAGGGGTGAGGCTCGATCAGCTCCTGCGCCACCGCGGCGGTGCCCCGTCCGACGCCCCGCGACAGGCGTGGCGGGAGGCCTGGGCCTGCCGACGGCCGGTGGTGGAGTGCCGGGCGGTTTTCGTGCGCCGGCTGCTCGCCGAGGACCCGCCCGAGACACGCGGGGAACACCACTACTCGAACCAGGGCTACGCGATTGCCGGCCGGATGCTCGAGGTCGTCCTGAAAAAACCCTACGAGGTGCTCCTCGCCGAGTGGCTGCTGGGGCCACTCGGGATCACCCGGGCCGGCTTCGGGCCCCCCTCGACCACCCAGCCCGACGCGCCCGTGGGCCACGACGGGCAGGGGGTGCCCGACGACATCGACAATCCCCCGGCGATCGCCCCGGCGGGCACGCTCCACATGCCGCTGGCCGGCTGGGCACGGTTCCTTGCCATCCATCTCGGCGGACGTCTGCCCGAGCCGCTCGCTCCCCTCGGCCCGCTCCTCGCCGACCTCCACCGGCCCGCCGACGGTCCGCCGGGAGAGGCACTCGGCTGGGTGACCGCGCGGCGCCCCTGGGGTGGGCCGGTGCTCACCCACGCCGGATCGAACACACGCTGGTACTGCGTCGCCTGGCTCGCACCCGAACGTGGCTTCGGTGTGGTCGCCGCGACGAACCAGGGGGGCGATGCCGCCGCGAGGGCGTGCGACGAGGCCTGCGCGTCGCTTATTGCGACGATGACTGCGCGTCGCTTATTGCGACGATGACTGCGCGTCGCTGATCGCGACGATGACTGCGCGTCGCTGATCGCGACGATGACTGCGCGTCGCTGATCGCGACGACGTGAGGGGGGCCGCGCGGCGGTCAGCCGGTCGTGCGCATCCCGGCGGCGATGCCCTGCACGCACAGCCGTGGCAGGTCGCGGCTCCCGTCGTCGGTCGCGGTGCCGGCACGGCGGCGGCGGAGAAACTCGATCTGGATGAGGTTCAACGGATCGACGTAGGGGTTCCGCGACTCGATCGACTGCTGGAACCAGGGGGTGGTGGCGAGCAGCTCCCCGCCGCCGACGATGTCGAGGATCGCCTGCCGTGCGCGGTCGCGTTCGGCCGCGATCCGCTGCCAGATGCGGCGGCGCGCGTCGTCGTCGGTGGCGAGCTCGGAATAGCGCTGGGCGATGTACATGTCGGCCTTCGCCAGCGCGAGCGTGGCGTTGTCGATCGTCGCCTGGAAGAAGGGCCAGTCGCGGTACATGTCGCGGATCGTCTGCCAGGCGTGGCGGTCGTCGTACTTGACCTCGACGAGCGCGGTGCCGAGACCGTACCACGCGGGGATCATGCACCGGCTCTGCGTCCAGGCGAAGACCCAGGGGATCGCCCGGAGGTCGTCGAGTGAGCGGCCGCCCTCCGGCCCCCGGCGCCGGGCTGGACGTGAGCCGATCGGCAGGGTCTCGATGTCGTCGATCGGCGTGGTCGCGGAGAAGTAGCCGATGAACCCCGGCTGATCGACCAGCTCGCGGTAGACGCCGAACGAGCGCTCGGCGAGCCGGGCCATGAGTGTGGTCCACCCGGGAGGGGGAACGTGGCGGCGCGCGGTCGATGCCATGAGCGTGGCCCACGAGACCTGCTCCAGATGCCGCTCGGCGATCTGCACGTCGTCGTAGCGCTCGGCGAGCACCTCCCCCTGCTCGGTGAGCCGGAGGCTGCCGTCGAGGGTCTCAGGGGGCAGCGAGAGGATGCCGCGGGCTGCCGGGCCACCACCACGGCCGAGCGACCCGCCGCGGCCGTGAAAGAAGGTCAGGCGCACGCCACGGGCGGCGGCGGCGGCGTGGAGGTTGCCCTGGGCCGCCTGCAGCCCCCAGCAGGCCGCGAGGTAGCCGCCGTCCTTCGTGCTGTCGGAATAGCCCACCATGACGATCTGCCGACCCCCGCGGCCGGCGAGGTGGGCGGCATACGCCGGTTCGTCGAGGATCGCGGCGAGGGTCTCATGGCCGGCGGCGAGGTCGGCGATCTTCTCGAGGAGCGGCGCGATGGCGATGTCGCCGGCCGCGACCGGCTCCCCGCGCGCTGCCGCCCGCCGCCGCGCCGACCGCCACAGCCAGAGCACGGCGAGGACGTCGGCCGGATGACGGGTGAGGCTCACGATCGCGGTGCCGAGGCACTCCGGCCCGAAGCGCACCGTGGCGCCGTGGAGGAGATCGAAGAGGCGCAGGGTGTCGAGTGTGAGGGGGGAGAGGCCGGCCTCGGGAATGACCGCCGCCGTGTCGATCGAGGCGATGATCCGCCGCCGTCTGTCGTCGGCACCGTCCGCCGTGGCGGGCTGGCCGTTGGCGGCCAGCAGCTCGTCCATGATCGTCTCGTAGGCCCGGGCGTCCTGGCGGACGTCGAGCCGGGTCATGTGGAGGCCGAACGTGCGGACGAGGTCGAGCCAGCGGAACGCCGCCGAATCGGCCCCGGGAGCGACGTCGGCCCGCAGGCACTCGACGAGCGCCTCGGCATCGGCACGGAACTCCGCGGGCTGGTAGGCGGCGTCCGGCACCGGACCGTCGAACACCACCGCCCGGGAATGCTCGAGACGGAAGCGGATCATCCGCAGCCAGCGGCGGTAGATCTCGGGGCCGGCAATCTCGTCGAGCAGGGGCCCGAGGTCGGGCCAGCGGGTGCAGAGGTGCTCGAGCCGGGCCCCGAGGCTGGCGGCGCCCCCGGTGCAGGTGGTGGAGAGGGTGAGAAGGTCGTCGAGCCGGTGGCACCAATCGAGGTGGGCGTCGATCGCCGCGGCACGGAGGCGGAGCAGGGTCTGCGCGGTGATCTCGGCGGTGACGAAGGGGTTGCCGTC